>Ga0065721_10048663_pt1 | contig 374219 bp, 311 predicted proteins | sample Mesricmetagenome_FD_59108 | JGI IMG/M metagenome (GOLD analysis project Ga0065721, IMG submission 59108) | Mesophilic microbial community from rice straw/compost enrichment Sample: eDNA_1 v2 (version 2) | ecosystem: Engineered > Solid waste > Grass > Composting > Bioreactor | place: USA...
CTGCTGTTTGAATTGATCTGTAAATGACCGACGCTCACGTTTCCCCATGACATTCTCTCCGTTCCATGTCGATTTGATTTCAATCTACTAGACCCTAAGAGAATTGTCCAATTCAGTGTAGCCGATCCAATGCTCATCTAGCAGTAATAAAAAATAAACCTTACCTCTAAAAATTTGCAGGATGAGAAACTGTGAATTAGATTTTTTTACTAATCCAGATCGTTTTCAACGAGAATATTATTTTTTTTGTGATAATATTAGGAAAAGAGTACCAAAAAAGGAGTGGAGAATAGCTTGGACCAGTTAGATTATGAGTACGTAGAACCAATGGCTGATTCAGTTGTACAATCACTTCGCTCAATTGGATACAGTTTAGAAACTGCACTAGCGGATGTTATCGATAATAGTATAACGGCAAAGGCCAATAAAATAGACATAACATTTCACTGGAATAAAGAGCAAGCATTTATCAAGGTTGTGGATAACGGGATAGGTATGTCCGAACCTGAGCTCGTGAATGCAATGAGGATTGGATCAAGAAATCCTCTTGAAGTGAGACACGAGAAAGACCTTGGTCGGTTCGGTATGGGATTAAAAACAGCTTCATTTTCACAGTGCAAAAGATTGTCAGTACTGTCAAAAAAGGATAACCAGCAAAACTTTCGATGTTGGGATCTAGATTTAATACAAGAAAAAAATCAATGGGCACTATTGAAACACCCCATCCATCTGACTACACAATTATTCTTAGAAAATAGTCTGGAAAATGAAGCTTCTGGAACAGTAGTTTTATGGGAAGTTTTAGATAGAGTTTTACCAACAGAGAGTTATACTTCTAAATCCTACAATGCATTTCTACGAAAGATAGATCAAGTCGAACAATATCTTTGTTTAGTTTTTCATCGATTTATGGTAGGGCAAAGAGCAATCAAAATTTCTATTAACGACGTACTTTTAACACCCTGGGATCCATTCCTAGTTGCTGAGAACGCAACACAAGAACTTCCTGTAGAACAGTTTACTGATGGCGAGCAATTAATTACCATACATCCTTACGTTTTACCTCACCAATCCAAACTTACTGAGGAAATATATAACAAGTCGGCTGGATTTAGAGGATGGAATGATATGCAAGGTTTTTATATATACCGAAACAAACGTTTGTTAGTAGCAGGTAGTTGGCTTGGTTTGTTCCCAAAAGAGGAACCGTATAAACTTGCGAGAGTCATGATCGATATCACAAGCAATGCTGATTTTAAGTGGCAAATCGACATCAAAAAATCTAAGGCTAGGCCACCAGAAAATTTAATAGAACCATTAAAAAAGATTGCATATGGGGTTAGGGAAAAATCTTACCGGATATTTTACCACCGAGGCGTATTAATAAACAAAAGTCTTAGAGCTGAAAAAATGACCTATTTATGGGAACAAGTATTAAGGCGCGGGATAGTTTTTCATCGTATTAACAGAAAACACCCACTGATTCAGTATCTACTAGAAGAGGGTAAACCCTACAACGCTATGCTACAAACCTATTTATCAATGCTTGAAGAAGCAGCTCCATCAAACCAAATTATCTTAAGTGCATCAAATGTGAATCAAGATGTTGAGAATTTTGAAGAAGAAAATTATGTTGCACCGGAACATGATACAGTGAAAGCTTTAATTGCTGATATCGTCTATGCTCTTGAGATTTCAGGCATGTCAAAAAGTGAAATAATCGATTATTTAAAAAGTACACAACCATTTAAACGTTTTCCGCAGTTAATCAGCTCAATAAATTTACGGGGAGAAAGAGAACATGCCAACTTATGATGATGCCAGAGCAATGGCAGTACTTTTTTATGAAGCCTATAAAGTTCAAATTAGCGATAGTAATGAGGCCTTTCGTAAAGCAGCTGAGAGTGCAGCTAAAGCTCACCCAATGCTTGGAATGTCTGAGGGTGTATTAATTGATGAGTTGATTAAAGATTTACAAGAGTCGTACAGTACAACTTTAACTATGTCTTCCCTATTAAAAAGTGATGATTCTACCCACATTCCTTGGCTAAAGCAAAGAAAGGGTGAAAGCAAGTGGCCTCTTTGGAGACGCTACGAGCGTTACTTGAGAGAACGTAAAAAATGGTCGCCTAAAATTATTCAAAGTCTCGATGAAACTACAGATACTATTCTTGAATTGCTTGAGGATCCAAAAGATACAAGTCGTAGTTATGATCGGCGCGGTGTTGTTGTTGGTTATGTACAATCAGGTAAGACTGCAAATTTTACAGGTCTGATCAATAAATCTTTTGATGCTGGATTTAAACTAATTATTGTACTTACAGGGATGCACAAAAATTTGCGTAGTCAGACACAATTACGTCTTGATGAGGAAGTACTAGGTTATGAGACATCTAAGGAACTAATCCAACTACCCGTGGGGAATAACAGTAGTTTAATTGGAGTTAGTACCTTGCCAGGTGAAAAATACATTGATTTAGGTACACTCACCTCACGTGATGATAATGGTGATTTTAACAGAGCAATTGCGAAAAAAATAAATGTTCATCCTGGAGCGCAACGTTTTCTTCTTGTAGTTAAAAAGAATGCAAGTGTATTAAAGAGTATTTTGAGTTATTTCCGGGATGATAGCCCCCTTTCTAAATTTAATCCAGAAGTAAATCGGAAAACCATTAATAACGTTCCACTCTTGATTATTGATGATGAATGTGATCAGGCATCAATTAACACTACAAACGTTGTTAATGAAAATGGTGAAGTCTCGGAGGAATACGATCCTACTACAATTAATCGTTTAATCAGAGAGACATATATTACATTTGAACAGAGAGCTTATGTAGGATATACGGCGACACCATTTGCAAATATATTTATTCATGATAAGGCTGTCCATCCTCAGTATGGTCCTGAATTATTTCCAAAAGATTTTATTTTAAGCCTTCCCAAACCATCAAATTATATAGGCCCAGCCGAAGTCTTTGGCTTAAACAGAGATGATGATGGATCGCTTGCTTTGGTTAGACCAATTAGATATTACGCAAGTTTTGTACCTCCTAAACATAAAAGTGATCATAGGGTCTTATCACTTCCAGAATCATTAATTGAGTCAATCTATGCTTTTATACTCTCCACTACTATTCGACGTTTAAGAGGACAAAAGGCTGCCCATAATTCAATGCTAATACATGTTACTCGCTTTAAAGATGTCCAGAATTCAGTTTATGATAAAGTAAAGGACTGCTTTTATATCATTAAGCAGCGTATTCGTCGCGGTGAATCTGGTAACAATGAAGTACTTAATGCGCTCTATGATTTATGGCAAAAAGACTATATTAAAACGACTAGAAACCTTGATAATGATCCTAAAAAGCCTCTTTATATGCCCTCCTGGGATGAAATACAGAAAGAATTAATGGCTACTACTGAAAGTATTGATATTAAAAAAATCAACGGTTCAAGCAAAGATGTCCTCGATTATAAAAAACACTCATCAACTGGGCTAAACGTCATTGCAATAGGTGGAGATAAGTTGTCTCGAGGACTGACACTAGAAGGGTTGACTATAAGTTATTATCTTCGTGCAAGTGAAATGTATGACACCCTTATGCAAATGGGACGATGGTTTGGATACCGAGATGGCTATCTTGATCTTTGTAGAATATATACCACAAAAGAATTAACATCTTGGTTTCAGCATATATCGAGCGCGTTTGAAGAATTACGTGATGAGTTGCAATACATGGAGGCAAGAGGTAAAACGCCAGAAGATTTCGGTTTGAAAGTCCAAACACATCCAGTGATGGATATTACGAGCCAAATTAAGATGCGGGCTAGTACAATGCAGAAATTGTCTTATAGTGCTTCAGTTAGTGAAACCACAGTTTTTGAGTTGGATAACAATAAAGTTAAAACAAACTTTGAGGCAACCGACCGGTTTATAGCTTCCTTAGGAGAATCAATACCTAAGGCAAATAGTAAGCATTTCTTTTTTGAAAATGTACCTAGTGAAAAAATTATTAACTACTTATCGGAATATGAGACAGCAAAAACGGCCCCTCGTGCAAATAGTAAGAATCTAAGAAGTTATATACAAAAATCAAACGAATATGGAGAGTTAATCAGTTGGACAGTTGTCCTAATGAATGTCGGAGAGCAAACCAATAACTATATTGGTGGCTATCTTGTTGGAGATGGTGTGAAGCGTCATCCCACGGGATCTCCAACCGGAAAAGATGTTTCTGTAAAGCGGTTACTTTCAGGCACACATGAGTACTTAGATTTTTCTGATGAGCAGATAAAACAGTTGACTATGTTGGAACAAGAGTTTGCTGAGATTGAAAAAAAGAATGGGAAATTTAGAAAAGGATATAAATCAAAAGAAATACGTTCGCGTTTAAGAAAATCAACAAATGGTTTAATGCTGGTTTATTCTATTAGCCATAAGGATGAAGATGGTAATAATACTTTTCCAGAGTTCATCACTAATAAACCAATTGGACTTGGTTTAGTTTTTCCAGAAAGCAAAAATGACGATATTAAAATTGATTACCGTGTAAATAACGTGTACATGGAGTTAGGTGATGAGGAAGAGGATGATGAGCGTTACGAATGAAATATACGCAAAATTAGAGAATGACATAAAACTTCGAATGACACCGGATATTGAAACGCTTCAAATTCAATTACTTTCAAGTAGGTCAAAAATTCAGATTATTTTAGCCGTTGAGCCAGAAAACTATAAGCGGTATGTATTAATTGAACTTAATACTAAAATTTCAGATCAAGTTTTCTCAATGTTACCTACATGGAGTGGAATTACTCTTAAACAATCATTTTTAGAGGTTTATGGACAAAACAAATGGTATTTAATTTTAATGCAAGTCCATGAAGTAGATAAAGAGATATTTGAGGCAATGGTTAGTCAAATATGTGATGCGTTGCTTCAAATAAATCAGTCTATGCTTATTACTGAATTACAGAATCAACTTGATAGATGGAAAACCTTTTTTTTGACTTATGGTGATTCTGGTTTATCTAAATCCGAGCAAAAAGGGTTATATGGCGAGCTTTTCTTTTTGAAAAAGTTAATTCAGTCTGTAATTGGGATTACAGCAATAAAGCATTGGTATGGTAGTGAAAAAACACGCCACGATTTTCAATTCAATTCATACGCCATTGAAGTTAAGACAACCACATCGAAAAAGCATTATACCGTAAGGGTAGCAAGTGAAAATCAACTAGATGATAGGGGGCTAAATGGCTTATTTCTAGAATTCTTGGCGTTTAACGAAATGGAGTATGGAGATAGTACTCTAAGCGCGGTTGTCGATGAAATTAGAAAGATAATTAACCATAATAACGATCTTAGAGTACTTTTTGAGCAAAAACTAATAATGGCTGGATATGTAGATTCTCATAGAGACCGCTATAATACAAGTTACTCCTTGCGTACAGAAGTTAGCTTTCAAGTGAAGGAAGGTTTTCCGCGACTATTGCCGGAAGATCTTCAAAAAGGAGTAGGTGACATCTCATATTCAATCGAATTGAGTGTCTGTGAACCTTTCAAAATATCTAGTGAAGAATTACTATCATCTGTTATTCGAGGAACAGGAGCATAAGCAATGGAAGAATTCTCGAAGCAATTTTTAGAAGACGTACTATCGAGGGCTGAAGAATTGAGTGAACCTCAAGAAGATGCTTTTACAGGTCTGTTTACAGAATATCTAGTTGAGGCGGAAGAATGTTTTAATGTTACTATATGTAACTACCAAAAGAAGAGTAAAGGAATAAAATTAAACGCTTATTCTTATACAAATGATTTTGATGAGTTATTGCTTTTTGTCTCTGATTTTGATGCAACAACATATAAGAGGAAAATTGGAAGTAAGCGAATAACTGAGGACCTAAATCGGGTGTATAAGTATTATCTTGGAGCAATAAATGGATTAAAAGTGGAAATGGAAGAGTCTAGAGACTATTTTTCTTTTACAGATTTATTAGATCACAATAAGGATGAAATTAGAAAAGTAAAACTATATTTGTTAACCAATGCTCTAGCTGAAAATGATCTACCACCAGATCGCGAAGTTAACAACGTATCGATCTCGTTTCACATCTGGGATATTGAGAGGCTCTATCAGTTTATATACCAAAAAAAGGGTCCAGAACAATTGCGTGTATCATTTACTAATAAAAAAAATAATCTACACCTTATAAAAACCCCTGATCAAAACGAAGTATACGATAGCTATGTTGGAGTCATTTCAGGTGAGCTTCTTGCTGAACTATATAACGAGTTTGGTCAAAAACTCATTGAGAGAAATGTTAGATCTTATTTACAAGCTAAGGGGAAAATAAACAAAAGTATTCGTATGACGATAAAAGATGAACCAACAATGTTTATGGCTTATAACAATGGGATTTCAACAATAGCTGAAAAAGCAGTATTTGGAAATAACGAAAATAATGTAAGCGTCGAGGAACTAGTTGGATGGCAGGTTGTTAATGGCGGACAAACTACTGCGTCATTGTATCATGCTTATAAAGATAAAATAGATCTAAGCCAAGTATTTGTTCAGATGAAGTTAACGGTTATCAAAGACAGTGAAAGAATAAATGAAATCATTTCAAATATATCGCGATTCGCGAACAGTCAAAATAAGATTTCAGCATCTGATTTTACTGCCAATGATCCTTTCCAAGTGGAGTTGGAGAAATTATCGCGTAAAATATGGGTGCCTCATGAGAATTTAAGGGGAAAATCAACTACAAAGTGGTTTTATGAACGAGCACGTGGTCAGTATTTGGTTGAAGTTAATCGGCAAGGTACACCATCTAGAAAGAAATTATTTGAAAAGCAGCATCCTAAAAATCAGATTTTAACCAAAACGTTACTAGCTAAGTATTTAATGTCTTGGTTTCAGTATCCTCACATCGTAAGCAGGGGAGCGGAAACCAATTTTGTCTATTTTACTGAAATGATTAAAAAGAATAATACACCTTTACCCGACGAAAATTATTATAAGCATGCGGTAGCCTCAGCAATATTGTTCAAAAAATGTGATCAAATAATAAGTGATAAAAACTATGGCGGGTATAAAGCAAATATCGTAACTTATACTATATCGCTCTTATCTTTTCTTGATAGCGATATGGTAAACTTTAATAACATTTGGCAAACTCAACAAATATCCTCAAGAATTGAAGATCGAATAAATCAACTATGTGATTTAGTATGGGATCACATAACAACCCCACCAGTCAAAGGAACAAATGTAACACAGTGGTGTAAAAGAGAGGAATGCTGGACAAGTCTTTTCCAAAAGTTTAGCTAGAGAGAATATCCGTTTGCTTAGTATATTTTGATATAATAAAAAAGAACCTCCTTAAGAGGAAGGTTTTTTTGTTTGTTCCTAGAATAATTAAATTGCGAACAAACGTTCTATTGAAGGTGGGTAAATGATGTGAAAAAGCTAACGACAGTTGACTTGTTTGCTGGTGCCGGTGGATTAAGTCACGGATTTGAACAAACAGGTAGGTTCGACGTTAAAGTAGCAGTCGAAATTAATAAATATGCAAGAGAAACATATTTAAAGAACCATAAAAATATCAAACTAATGTATGATGATATAAAAAAAATTGATTACTCCCGAATTTGTAAAGAGTTAGGAGAAATCGATGTTGTTATAGGAGGTCCACCTTGTCAAGGATTCTCAAATGCCAATCGTCAAAGAAATGAACTTATTTCAGGCAATAACCAATTAGTCCGGGAGTATATTGAAGCTATAAAAAATCTAAGACCAAAAGCATTTGTTATGGAAAATGTAAAAACGATGGCTTCAGAGAAACATAAGTTTTTTTATAGTGAAAATGATCTTGAAGAGATTTCATGTCTTGGAATTGAGCCAATGCTAGAACGATTCATAATTGGACAAACAACCACATTGTTAAACGATATTATTACTTTGCACATAGAAAAAAAGGAGCTTTCTCCATTTATTCTTCCTAATCAGATAACCTCCAGATTTAATACTTTGTTACGGGTTGCAACGAATGAGAAAAGAATGCTCGAATATTTTCAAAAGAACAAAAGTTACTATACAGGCTTATTAAACAAATGGGAAAGTTTTAATAAGTATTGTATTAATAAAACTCATGCAGATATATGGGAAGAAATAAAGGGATTAATGGAGCAATGCTTATTAAAAGAAAAGTACCCAAATGAATTAATTATAAAAATTCGTTTAATTCTAGAGACTCAAAAGGTTTTGTTAAAGTTACAAGAGTTAAGAAAATACAACGTAAAAGTGTATAGTTTAGATGTGTTAAATTCAAATGTCATGGTAGAGGTTAAAACGTACAATGTTTTTGATTATACTATGAAAAAACTCGAATCCTTAGGGTATATTGTGAACAGCGGTATTTTGAATGCAGCCCATTTTGGTGTCCCCCAATTTAGAGAACGATTATTTGTAATAGGTATTCAGAAGGAGCATTTAAAGAGTAATTCAGTACTTCTTCCGTGCCCAATACTAAAGAATAAAAATGAATATTATTCAATTTTTGAAGCTATAGGTGATATTGAGTATCTTAATCCAAGCACCGATATGAGTAATTCTTCAATTAATAAGAAAAATATGGGGTTTAATAATCCATTACAGCATTACTTAAATGACATAGACTGCTTAAGCAATCATATAATGACAAATAGTAGTAAAACTGCTCTAAATAGATTTGAAAAAATAAAACAGGGTGATAATTTTCACTCATTAGAGGATGAGTATAAATCTACTTATACGGATCCTACTAGAACCCAGAATACAATATATCTCCGCTTAAAGTATAATTCACCTTCTGGTACTGTAATGAATGTAAGAAAATCTATGTGGATCCATCCAATTAAAAATCGAGCTATAAGTATAAGAGAAGCTGCTAGATTACAGTCTTTTCCTGATAGCTTTATTTTTAAGGGGACAAAGGATGGGCAGTATCAACAGATTGGTAATGCGGTTCCGCCCCTATTAGGCAGAGCAGTTGGTGAAAAAGTGTTGGAGCTTCTAGGATTTCAACCGATAGAACAACTACACAATGTAATTAAAAGAAAACTAACTTAATTAAGAACACTATTGTTTTTAGATGTATGTAATAATGAGATTACCCATCATGAGTTTTTAGAACTCTTGATGGGTTTTTTAATGAGGAATTTATTAAACAAAATGGAAATCATAAGCAGTTTGATGTAATCTTAGTCCTAAGGACTCATATTTTTTGGGGGAGTAATAATGCTAACTGAGGAACATATCAAAGAAGGTTTAAGCCGAGCTTATGTTACAGCTTTAGCACATAGTGCCGGGATGAATTGCAGTATACGGGAACATGACTATGGAATTGATGGGACATTTCATGAAATAAGAATTAATAAGAATGGGAGAAGATGTGAGAACGGTTTTCGAATCGACTTTCAACTTAAATCATGTATTAATCGAAATGTATCCAACGATTACATTACATATGATTTAGAGGCAAAAAATTATAACGACTTGGTTGATACTGATATTGGGGCACCAAGACTATTAATTGTTTTTTTATGCCGCGTGATACCCAGGATTGGATAAAAATATCGGAAGAAGAACTAGTCTTAAAGCACTGTGCATGGTGGTGCTCATTGAGGGGTAAACCTGAAACAAAGAATAATAGAACTAAAACAATTTATATTCCTAATTCACAAATTCTTGATGTAGCCGAACTTCAACGATTAATGTCATGTGTAAGAAATGGAGCGAATATATGAGTAGCTCAAAAGATTCCCTTAATAGAATAACGTTGGGAAATGTTGTTGAATACTTACAAATTAAAGGGTGGAAAGAAAAAAAAGAATATAAAAACAAAAACCTACTTGTTTTTGATGGGCTTGAAGATGATTTAACCGTCATAATTCCTTCATCTGCACAGTACAAGGATTTTGCTTTACGTTTATCTGAGTTAATAGATGTATTGAGTGATTATGAAGAACGTCCACAAACAGATATTATTTATGATATAACTCATTTACAAGTTGACAGGTTACAAGTTCGTTTAGTTTCAGATTTGTCAAAAAAAGGAACAATACCGCTGGTGTATGCAGGTAAATTTTTTCAAGGTATCAAGAAACTAATTGTGGCAGCAGCATGTAATGAAGTAAATCCTAGACCCTACTATCGTAGAGCGAATAAACTGGGAATGGAAATAGCAAATAGGTTTTCTTTTGGCCAAACTGAGTATGGTAGTTACATAATTAATATTGAATCAGATGTTGATAGCAATGTTGGCTTATCTCTGTTCAAAACAGAAGAGGTACTTCCATTAAACAGGAGGATATTGAAAAGAATTCAGGTAGGGTTAAATGAAATAAATGAAGCAGTAAGATCAGGAGATATAAGTAAAGTGTTAGATGGTTACAAAACTGGTTTTAATGCAAATATGTGTGAAGCATTGTTACAAATGGATGCAAATGAGGCTGAGTACCAAATAGAATACACTGTGCAATGGTCACCGTCATTAGAGCCGCCGTCAAATATACCCGACACTATCGTTTTTGAGCCACATCTATTTTTACCATTAAAAGAACTTGCAAAGCAGTTGCGAAACTCTGAAGATGAATTGTTTGATAATATAGAATTGTTTGCCGATCGAAAAATTCCTTTAGTAGACCAAACCTTTTTGGATCAGATCCATACAATCAGGGGAGAAGTTGTGGAACTGTCGTCGTTTCAAGGTTATAACATTAATGTCTTTGGGCGTGCAACTATTCGTTGGAGAAAAGGTGATCAGACATTAAACGTTTCAGTAAACTTGGAATTTAATGATTATAAGATTGCGTGTGATGCTCATCGTGATATGCAACAAGTAGAAGTTACCGGATTTCTTACAATTCGTGGTTCCCAATTGATAATGCTTGAGTCCAAATACTTTAAAATCATAGGTTAAAAATCAAATCATTATAAACGCAAAACTACTTTAAAATAATGAAAAGGGTACTTATTAAAAGGAGATAGTCAAAATGACTTCAGCGAAGGTAGAAATTAGAGAAATTACTATAGATTCAATATCCGGATTTGCAGATGCACTGTCCTCACTTACAGCAGAAGGTTTTAGTTTCTTTAGAGGACAAAGCTCTAATCTTAAATGTTTGTTACCCTCTCTTCTACGTCTTGATGCAGATGCCAATAGGGAGTACAGTGATATTTGCGATCAAAACTTCATGATACAGTTTAAGGCGAGGGCTGTATCTTATCTTTCTACAGTTCCCAATGATGATTGGGAGTGGATGTTGACTGCACAGCATTTTGGACTTCCTACAAGGCTACTTGATTGGTCACAAAGTGCTTTAATTGGGTTGTATTTTGCAGTGGAGAGTGATAGACATGTTTACTCTAAAGATGGTGATTCTCCTGTAGTTTGGTGCTTAAATCCATTTGAGCTTAATGCCAAGGCTCCATTCACCATTGAAGATGGAATACTAAGTTTTTCACAGAACTCCAAAGCATTTATACAAACAGGGCTTGAGGAGTTTTATGGGATAGGCAAGAGAAAAGATCGCAGTGTTCATCCGATAGCAGTAATTGGACCTAGAAGCAATAATCGAATTAATGCACAAAGAGGTGCATTCACTCTTTTTCCATTAAATTGTCATGCACTAGAAGAATTCGGAGATGCTCATGAATACCTTGTAAAAATTGTTATTGATAAGGAAAAAAAACAGGTAATAAAGAAACAACTTTTTGATATGGGGATATCATGTGTAAGTGTTTATCCAGAACTTCAATCAATATCTAGTGATATTTTGTTTGAATATAATTCATAAGGTGAGGTTAATATGTCAAGCAAATGGGAAGTAAAGTCAACTGCAGATACAAAAAAATTACAAAGTGTATGCGATGAAATTGATGCTGGAAGTAATGGTGAAGGTGGAATAAAACTAGATCCAGAGTATCAGAGAGAATATAAATTTACTGAAAAGGACGAGAGCTTACTAATCGAATCGATTCTAATGGGTATTCCAATTCCAGTTATTTATCTATCTTCTGACATCACAAAAGAGCCACATGTAGCAAATGTCATCGATGGACAGCACAGATTAAGAGCAGTATATCGATTTTTAAAAGATAAATTTAAATTGAAGGGCCTGGAGCATCTTTCTGATTTAAATGACTCCCGATTTTCAGAGTTGCCAAAAGAAATAAGAAATAAGCTTCTTTTTCAATCCCATCTCTCTTTTGAAAATATTCATGTTCAAAACAATCCTGAACTAGAGATGGAGATTTTCAAAAGATATAATCAAGGTACGCATCCTTTAAGCAAGCAGGAAATAAGACATGCAGTATATAGAAGCGAATTCAACATATGGTTTAATAAGAAGATTGATAATTATTTTATTGATACAAAACTAAAGGATATATACAATATTACAAAAAATCGATATGCTGATAAATCAGCACATGAATCTCTTTACGTGATGTTGTCTATATTAAAAGATGGGTTGAAAGAAGATTTTCAAACTTCACCTGAATATGCTGATCATTTTATGAAAGTGGCAGCGGAGCAAGATAATGCTGAAATTCTAATTGAATATTTTCAAGAAAAACTAGAAAAAGTAAATCAATTCTATATTAAAGTTTATGATGAGCTCTCAATAAAACATCCACTATCTAAAGAAATTTACGGGGTACAGAGCAAAAACCAAAAACTCCAGACCCCAATATTAATGATAATCTCGTCATTTTTAAACTGGCTACTGGAAAAAAAGGTCGATATTTTGGCGTCGAAGGAATTCCATGTAATAGTCGATGTAATAAGAGAAATTTTAAAAACTTCTTATCTCGAAAATTCGATGTATAAAGGCTCGAACACAAGATCAGCTTTGTTAAATGAGACTTCATTAAAGATGATATATAAATTCCAAGAAGTTATTAAAGTGGATTAAAAAATAAATACTAACATAAAAGGTGGTCATTATATTGGCCGCTTTTTTCATGAAAATTGACCGTCCGACCCGTTACGGTGAACCATACCACAAGTAAAGAAAGTTTCTACAGAGACGGAATTAGGAAAAATTTGTCTACCCAACACCATACCATTTATACCCAAAAAGCCCCCACATTAGCCAGGGGGCCTTAAAACTGTCTATTCACATTACCGCCATTTGGAACCAAACGTGACTACTTCGTCTTCGCAGTATCAGAATTTTTCCAAAACAATTTTCCCAATGGTCCGTCCGGATTCCAACTTTTCATGCGCGAGACGAAGGTTTGCTGCATTAATAGGCTCCAGTCGTTCAGTCAGTGTAGTTTTTATTTTTCCATCGTCGATTAAGTTCGCCAGTTCATTCAACAATTCGTGTTGTTTCATCATGTCATTGGTATGAAACAAGGACCGTGTGAACATGAACTCCCATACAAATGTTACACTTTTAGAAAACAGCAAGTCCATTTTCAGGCTCCCTGCCCAGGTAGCCTTATTTACAGGAACGATCGAGCAAATTTTACCTTGGGGCACGATGACTTCCGCCATGTTTTCAAGATGTTGAACAGTATCATTCAAGCAAAAGATATAATCTACAGCGTCAATGCCAACTTCCTTGAGCTGAGGGTGAAAAGCGTTGTTGTGGTTTATGGTAAAATCCGCACCGAGATTTTTGACCCATTGGATTGACTCTGGACGTGAAGCCGTACCGATGACGGTCAAACCTGCTGCTTTTGCAAGTTGAATGGCAATCGATCCTACTCCTCCAGCTGCACCGATAATCAGTATGTTTTTGTTTTCACCTGTATTTGCGCTAATTCCCAAACGATCAAACAGGCTCTCCCATGCAGTTATCGAGGTAAGCGGCAATGCAGCGGCGGCTGCGAAATCCAAACTTCTTGGCATATTTCCCACAATACGTTCATCAACCAAATGAAATTCACTGTTACTGCCTGGACGAGACACACTGCCCGCATAATAGACCTTGTCCCCAGGTTTAAACAATTGGCAGTCGGGACCAACTTGTTCTACGATTCCAGCGGCATCCCAACCAAGAATTTTCGGTGACTCGGCTTCGTAGTTATGTGTTTCGCGAACGCCTACGTCGGCAGGGTTGACTGAGATTGCTTTTACACGTACAAGCAAATCGCGGCCTGTAGGTTCTGGTTTATCCAAGTGCAGATCAATAAGGCTTTCCGGGTTGGATATGGGGAGGTATTGGTAAGCACCGACAGCTTTCATCTTTTGGTGAGTATTCATGGGTATCATCCTCTCAATAGGAAATGTTGTATAGTTGCATTGTAAATCGATGCAATTACTTTAAGTAAGTACGCATATTTTTATGGTATAGTATTAAAAATCAAACCATTGGGGGATAAGCTGATGGGAGACCGGAGAAATAAATATGGAGCAAGTCCGGATATGCAAGCATGTCCGGTTGAAACAACGCTGGATGTTATTGGTGGAAAATGGAAGGGGATTATTCTCTATCAGCTCCTAAACGGAACGAAAAGATTCAATCAATTAAGGCGCCTCAATCCGGGAATAACGCAGTTTATGCTCACATTGCAGTTAAGAGAGCTTGAACGGGATGGCGTCATTCATCGCGAAATATATAAAGAGGTTCCTCCGAGAGTGGAATACTCCCTTACTGATTTCGGAAGGACTTTGGAACCGATCATTATGTCAATGAAAGCGTGGGGGGAGTCTTATAAAGTACGGCTTACTGAAAATCGAACGATACAAGAAGAGGAAAATTAAGGCGGTGGGTACAAGGCCACAGCTACGGGAAGGAAATCAGATATATATCATTTGAAGGCCATCCCCGCAAAGGATGGCCTTCGTAACTTGCTGTTACAGACAGCGCGGAGAACCTTACTATGAGTAAGGGGTCGTTTTTGCGGAATGCCTTGCGGGGCATGGATCTTCAGGGAAAGAGAACGATGGATTCGTTGGAGAGGTGAATAGTGCCATGAATTATATCGAAACGAATTTAGCGGACAATATCTCATATGATGACATAGCTCAGCTCGCCTGGTGCTCTACGTATCATTTTCAACCAATGTAATCGTATGCGCGCATACAACTTGGACAAAATCAATCGTCCGTTTTTAGTTTGTCCATTGAGTACGGCACAGTTATCCATTACGATTACTTTTATACTGATAACGATTATCATTTTCTTTAATAATTTTCGGGGGAGAACTTATATGCATCGAGGATCCAAAGCATTCGTTCTATTAAGCACTTTTGCGCTGATGGGGGGACTATTGTTAGGCTGCGGCAACAACGAGGCGAAGGAAAGCCAATCGGCAAGTCCTAGCCCTGTCGCTGAAACGGCGAAAGCGTCTGCCGCAACGACTCGTATGTTCACGGATTGGGCGAAGCATGAGGTCGAAGTTCCGGTCACACCGCAGCGCGTCATTTATCATGGAGAGACGACGGGGGATTTGCTTGCCCTTGGCGTCGAACCGATCGGAATCATGAAGCAGGCTATTGAGGGCACTGTGTTGGAAGACAGGCTGCCGTCTGCCCAGGACGTTGGATTTCCGCTGAACGTAGAGAAGGCTTTGACGCTTAACCCGGATCTCATTATTTTCTCTAACTCCGACACACAGCAATACGAAGCGATTTCGAAGGTGGCTCCCACCGTCACCTTCAATACGTTCGATACGTTGGAAGTACGGATGCGCACCTTGGGCGATCTATTGAATAAGAAGCAAGAGGCGGAGGAATGGTTGGCGGCTTATACGGTTAAAGCGGCGGATATGTGGGCAAACCTGCGTGCAAACGGCATACAGGAGGGCGAAACGGCCTCTGTATTCACGATGTACCCGGGCAATCGTCTTTTCGTAATGGCAGGGGCGGGCCTCCCTCAATTCTTGTATGAAAAGGGCGGGTTCAAACCGTTGCCGATCGTTCAAGAATTAATCGACCAGCAGACCGGATTCATCGAGATATCCACGGAACTCCTTCCGAAATATGCGGCCGACCGTATCTTCATTCTGAATCCCGTCGATTCTGCGGCGCAGGATTCTACGAAAGAACTTCGTGCAAGTGAAGTTTGGCTGAATCTTCCCGCAGTGAAGAGCGGTAAGGTCTACGACTTCGATATCTTGAAAGCAAACAGCGATGCGACATCGAGGGAATGGATGATTACGGAATTGCCCAAAGTATTGTTAAATCAAAAAGGGAATCATTAACTCCCGAAACCTAAAGCCAACATGAAGAAGCTCTTCAACGCTTGTTGAAAAGCTTCTTTTTTTTATTTATAATGTCCTCAATTGATAATCGTTCTCACGCGAGGAAAGAAGGTGTCCTATGACTCCGTCTCCGACAGTCCCTATACCGCTGCATTCCTTGTTGTTTCATTATATAAATGTCGAATTGCTCAACCATGGCGCCGGCGCGGTATTAGCCGAAGAAGTTACTTCAAGTTATACGTTATTCGTGTTTAAGAGTGGTAAAGGGAGAATCTATACGGAGTCGTTCAGCGCGGCCTTCTCGACGGACAGTGTTTTTCTACTTCCGCCTGCCGCCGTTTACCAATTCGAGAGCATGGACGATGGGCGAATCGAATATTTTCGGATCGCCTTTGGAGTGTTCCATATTGAGGACGGCAAAGCCGAGCCTTACAGTCAACCTTTATTCCCGGACCGCCAAGAGCTTCGCGTTTATCCGCAGTCGCAATGGAACGAATTGTTGGCCCAGTTGTATGTTGGCCATGCAAGCCGGCACGGCATAGAGGCGTACCGTCAACAATTGCAGTTCCAGGAGGTCATTGCCTTTCTGCTGGAGCATAATATGGGGGGCGATCAGTTGCAGGGTCCCACCCAAGCGGTAGAGCAAGCGATCCAATACATGCGAACGAGCTTCCAGGACCCGATCACCGTTGTCCAGCTCGCGCGCATGGCCAATGTTCCTTCGTGGCAGTTCACGTCGATTTTCAAAGAGCTGACCGGCAAAAACCCGCTCGATTACTTGACGGAGCTGCGTATTAATTGCGCCAAAGAGTTGTTAATCCGCACGGAGAGCCCCCTTCGGGAAATAGCTGAACTTGTCGGCTTTACCGATGAATACTATTTCAGTCGGCGCTTCAGGCACATGACGGGTTTCTCGCCTAGGCAATATGCCGTCTCCATGAGACAGAACATTCTCGTTAAAGATTGGAACGGCCACGAAGTACGAATCCCTTCCAACCCGCGCCGGATTCTGTACTGCGGGGAAACCGCGGGCGATATTAGCGCGCTGGGTATTCCGTTAATTGAGAAGCAGCTCTTCTGCAAAGATACACCGCTTGATCAGGAGCTTGCTTCCAAGCTCTCGCCGGACTTAATTATCGTCGATCATTCCGATGAGAAGCTCTATTCGCAAATTTCGCGGATCGCACCCACTCTGGCCTACAATTCTCGCGGTTCGCTGAACGACCGAATGCTCATGCTCGGCGAGTGGTTCGGCAGAAAAAAAGAAGCCCAGCAATGGCTTCTTCATCATAATAGCGATACGTTGCTGATGTGGCGTCAGCTTCGGCCGCTCATACGTCCCGAGGAGACGGCTTCCGTGTTCGTCTTCCATCGGGGAAAGCGGTTGTTCGTGATGGGGAATATCGGTTTGTCCGCCATCTTGTATCATCCCGATGGCTTCCGACCTGCGGGCAAGGTCCAGCAGATCATGAAATCAGGCAGGCCATACAAGGAAATCACGGCCAAGACCATCCATCACTACGCTGGAGATCGCGTGTTCATGATGCTCCCGGAAAGCGCCGAGTCCAGGACTGCGATGGAGGAGTTCATGAACGGCCCGATCTGGAACAATCTCCCCGCCGTGAAAGACGGGTTCAGCTATGTGCTGGACGAGAGGAATTGGAACTACGAGGACGCGAGGACGAGGGTCAAGCTGCTCTCCCTGCTGCCTACGCTCTTTACGCGGTCCTCGTAGTATCACGGAGAGATAGATTATCCGGATTCTTTATCTAGTTACTTTGGCCGGAAAATATGGACTACAACGATTCAAGTGGACTATATCACAAGTGACAGCAAGCTTTCGGGAATAACCCCGTACAGAAATATTCGATAGCAGTTAGACTGAGATGTCGTGAACACGTTGCGGACGATGGGCGACATTATGAACCGCAAAACGGAAGCGGAAGCGTGGATCGCCAAGTTCGAGGAAAAGCTGCAACGCATTCGCGACCAGATCGACGTGAAGATCAAACCAGGCACGACGGCGACGAGCTTCATTTTCTATGAAGGAGAGTTTCTGATCGGGGGAACGGATGGCACGCTCGGCAAGCTGATTTATGAGGATTATGGCTTCGAAATGCCCAAGAACCTGAAAAAGTTCAAGGACGGCGGCACGGGGCTTTCGATCGAGGCATTTGTAGCCGAACCAGCCGACAACTTCTTTACACAGATGACCGAGGCAGAATTGCCAGGTTTGCTGGAGCGCTTTAAGGAGCCGATGTATCAAGGAATCCCGGCGATCAAGAACAGCCGCATCATCAACGTATCCCGCGAAAACTGGAACTACGGCCCTTACCTGGTGGATAAAGCGGTTGACGACCTGATCGCGCAAATGAAAAATCTGCAATTATAAATGATAAGGGGCCGAGTGTTGCTGGCGTGAAGCTTGGCAAATCGCAATGACCCCTTCCTTTCTTTTCCGGCATCCGATTGGGTGCCTTTTTGATTCGCTGGACAACATCTAACAGTTGGAGGTGCGGTTTTTTGTGCGTGGCGCCAATCAACCATGAGCGGGCTGTGTGTGGCCACCGTTGATCGGCTTATGCGCACATCACATTTATGCGTGATCAGATGACGGCAGCAGTGGAACAGGCATGAATCGACGCTGATCTTGCTAGTGTCGGCTTCGAATGAGGAAGATGAGGAGGAGAATGCCGATTAGAATGAACTACGGATTCGTGCTTACGGTGTCGCTGTATCTGAACCTCAACCTTTTTGACACGACTATAACTGTCAGTTGCATGATAGCCTATCTTCCCAAAACGAACACAAATGACGAAATAGCCGTAGCCTTCACTACATTCATAAGAATATAATGAGAATAGTTATCATCTGGTGAAGGGGTGCAAAGATGGATGAGGACGACGAACCTTACAAATAAAGGTCATGAGGACACAAGCTCTTATTTGTTCAAATTAATCAAGGTAATTCAAATGGACGATGCGAGTTTGTCCGCAGCGCTGAGTAGAGAACACCATGCCTTGCTATATGTCCATCAATCCCGGAACGGTGAAGAGACTGCTCAGATGCACTATGCTGCGCCATACACTCCCTTCGTCTGGAAGCCGGAAGCTGCTGCTCAGCCTTCATCCTGCTATGAACTTCAATTTGCTTGCTACTCACCGAAAAACAATAATTATGAGCCTCATTTATCGCCGATCCTGCCTGCTAATGTGCCAATATCGCCATTTGCCGGCATTACCGACCTCGTGAAAGAGCTGGTACAACTGCAAAGTCATGCAATGGCGATGCAGTTGGAGCAAATGAAAGCCAATATCAAGTTTCAGGAATTATTGCTGGAGCTAATGGCAGGGTCAGCTGAAGAAAAGGATGGGCTTACCGAGCAGGGCATCGAGTATTCCCGCAAGTACATAGAGCAATTTTATGCTTCGGAAATTACCAGAGAGCACCTGGCAGCATTGGCAGGTCTAAATCCGGATTACTATTCACGCGCTTTTAAAAAGAAGTACGGCAAAACGCCGATCGAGTATGTAAATCAAGTGAGAATCAAGCATGCGAAGCAATCGCTGTTGCTATCAAATGAGTCGTTTCGCACAATCGCCCATCAAGTAGGGTATAGCGACGAATTTTATTTTAGCCGCAAGTTCAAGCTGGAGACGGGCATGTCGCCCACTTTTTACATCAATAAAATCAAGATGACGGATAAAATTGCCTCGTTAAAGCATTTAACAACCGGGCATCTGATAGCTTTGAACGTTCAGCCTTATGCTGCGGTTAAAAATAATATATACCCGATTGAAGATCGCCTGGAAGACACCATTAACATCGGACAGAGCACCCCTGAACTGGAAAAACTATTAGAGGCGCGTCCTGAATTGATCATCATGCGAGAACATACCCATGAAGACTTGTCTTTGAAGGAACAATTATACAACCAGATAGCACCAACCATTACCTTGCCTTATCACCAGGACTGGCGTATTCACCTGCAATCCATCGCCAAAGCAATAGGCAAGGCGTCAGCCGCTAATGCATGGCTTGAGCAATACGAGGAAAAAGCAGAGCGAATCCGGCGGAAATATGCACAAAAAATCGAGGGCCAGACCTTTCTGATTGTAGGGATTGGAGCGGGGGAAATGTGCATTTACGGAAAACGGAACGTCGGGACTGTCCTGTATGGCGATCTACAGCTTGCTGTACCTGCTGGTGTCGAACAGATTGCCCACTATCAGGAAACGAATGTACAAGCATTGAAACAGTACGACCCGGAACATATTATTTTGACGAGCTATAGGCACGACGGATCAGAGAGGATGAATTACGCGATCAACCGTGAAGTCCAGCAATTGTTTAGACAAGCGGATTGGCAGGAGTTGAAAGCAGTCAGAAATTCATCTGTTTATCCGATGTACCAAAGGCAGCATCTTTACACTTGCTATACCTCTTTATCCCATGATTTGCTTTTGGATCAAATGGATCAGCTGCTAGAGTCTTATATCTCCAAATAACAGTCGGATACGTCCATGTTAAAAAGAAGATAACTTCATATAATTGATAATGAGAATTAATATCGGACAACAGTAGAGGAGACTGATGTATGCAGCAGAAACCGAAGTTATTGCTATTACTGCTTATGACGATGGTACTTTCGATTTTTACAGCAGCGTGTGGTAGTGCGGATAACAAGGTATCCAATAATTCGGAGGCTAAGCCAGCCGAGCAAACTCGCAAAATTACACATCCGCTCGGCACTACAGAGATCGTGGGAACGCCCAAGAAAGTTGTGACTTTATTTCAGGGAGCGACAGATGTAGCAGTTGCCCTGAATGTGAAACCAGTTGGCGCCGTTGAATCATGGTCGCAACAGCCTGTCTATGAATACTTGCGGGACAGCCTGAAGGATGTTGAAAATCTCGGAGTAGAAACACAACCTAATCTGGAACTGGTATCCAAGTTGAAGCCGGATCTCATTATCGCTTCTATTTCACGGCACGAGAAAATCTACGATCAATTAAGCAAAATCGCTCCAACCGTTATGATCGATCCATTATACGATTTTAAAAATACGCTGGCTGTCGTGGGTCAAGCACTGAATAAAGAGGCGGAAAGTAAAGTTTTGCTGGATCAGTGGGACAAGCGCGTGGCAGATTTAAAAACAAAACTTCAAACCAAGCTTGGCAGCGCTTGGCCGCTCGAAGCAACCGTATTGAATTTCCGGGAAGATCATGCGCGTATTTACGTGACTGGATTTGCAGGGGATATCCTCGATGAGCTGGGGTTCATTCGCTCCAAGACGCTACAGGCTGAAGCCGATAAAGGAACGGTTCACATGAAGCTGACGAGCGTGGAAAGCATTCCTTCGATGAATGCAAAGGTCCTTTTTGTATTCAAGTTTGACGATTCTGGAGCAGAAAAAGTGCAAAAGCTGTATCAAGAGTGGACGAATCATCCGTTGTGGAAAGGTCTGGATGCAGTAAAATCGAACAATGTACATCTGGTTGATGAAGTCACATGGAATGTCGGTGGAGGGATCATTGCCGCCAATCTCATGCTGGATGATATTTACCAACGGTTCGGATTAGAGAAGTAACATGGCGCATCTATTGTTTGACCAATCGAAGAAAATTTGGGGGTGTGTGGCTGCGTTCGTTTTGTTTATTCTGGCTGCTACAGCCAGCGTATCTCTCGGACAGATCACCATTCCCTTTTCGACAGTCGTGGATGCGTTCGTTCACTTTGACCCAGCCATTACCGAGCACATGCTTGTTCGTACAACCCGTTTAACCAGAGCGATTATTGCCATGGTTATCGGAGGAGCGCTTGCTGTTGCCGGAGCCTATATGCAGGCGCTCACTCGAAATCCGTTAGCCTCTCCGAGTATATTTGGAATTAATGCAGGTGCGATGTTTTTTATCGTACTTGCTCTTTCCATTTTTCCGGCAGCTTCGATGCTGGTCTATATGTGGGTCGCCTTTCTGGGTGCTGCGGTGGCCGCCGTCATTGTCTACTTTTTAGGCTCTTTGGGCCGAGATGGGCTGTCTCCTGTAAAAATGGTGCTGGCGGGTTCAGCCGTGGCGGCTCTGTTTGCTTCCTTTACGCAAGGGACGCTTGTCTTAAATGAAGAGAACTTGGAAAGCGTGCTGTTCTGGATGGGCGGCTCCGTCTCGGTTCGTACAATGGAGAACGTCCAACCGCTGCTGCCTATTATGGGTGCGGCTTTTATTCTTGCCTTGTGTCTGGCTCGTCCGGTGAATGTGTTGATCTCCGGGGATGACGTTGCGCGCGGTTTGGGACTGAGGCTGGGATGGGTGAAATTTGCCCTTGCCGTAGTAATCGTTGTTTTGGCAGGCGGTTCGGTTGCGATGGGAGGAACGATTGCTTTCATTGGGTTAATCGTTCCTCATATCGCCAGAGGATTGGTCGGGCAGGATTATCGCTGGATTGTTCCTTACTGCGCGCTAATGGGAGCAAGCCTGCTGCTGTGCGCGGACGTGTTGGCCCGCTTCATCATCATGCCGCAAGAGATGCCGATTGGCGTCTTGACGGCTTTAATGGGAACCCCTTTCTTTATTTACATTGCACGCAGGGGGTTTGTGAAGAAATGACAAGGCATCAGCGGATGATAGTCGTAATGGCAGCAAGCTTGGCATTGCTGGTCTGCATGGCGGGCTTAACATTGGGGTCGACCCTGCTTTCTCCTTTGGAAGTGATTGCCGAGCTGTTCGGTTTAGGCGACGGTGAAAATGCTTATATTGTCATGACACTGAGACTTCCGCGGGTGCTACTGTCTTTTCTGGCGGGTGCGGCACTCGGGATAGCGGGTCTTATTTTGCAAAGCGTCATTCGGAATCCACTGGCTTCCCCGGACATTATCGGGATTACGAACGGAGCGGCCGTAGCCGCTACGCTGTATACGGCGCTGTTGATGGGAAAATGGGGAGTGGCTGGCTTACCTTTTGCCGCCATGCTCGGCGCAGGAACGGTATCTCTCCTTATTTATCTGCTCTCCTGGAATAAAGGCGTGACTCCGATTCGGCTCGTTCTGATTGGGATTGGGATGGCAGCGGCAGCAGGAGCGGTTACGACGATGATGACTGTGCTCAGTCCAACTATGGTCGCTTCACAAGCGTACATTTGGATGATCGGTACTGTTTATGCGGCAAATTACGCGGAGGTTGGAGCAATGCTTGTCGTCATCGGCGTTTTGGTGCCGTTGACCCTGATACTGACTCGACCGGCGCACGTTCAAGAACTGGGAGATGATGTTGCTACAAGCTTGGGTGACGCCGTGCAGCGCCATCGAACGCTTTTTATCGTAATCAGTGTAGCGTTGGCTGGCTCTGCCGTGGCATATGCGGGTACGATCGGTTTTGTAGGATTGGTAGCTCCTCATATTGCCCGAACCTTGATTGGGCGATCGTTCTATCTGCTTGTGCCTGTAGCCGGGTTATTAGGCGGCTTTCTTGTATGTGCGGCAGATGTGATCGGAAGAACGCTGTTTTTGCCGTATGATATGCCGGCGGGAATCTTTACCGCAGCGATTGGCGCGCCGTTCTTTATCTATTTGTTGTACCGAAATCGAAACCTCTAATATCGCTCGGGAGGAGACTATCAGTTTGCAGCTAGAGACGAAAAGTTTGACTTTAGGATACGGTCACAAGACAGTCATCGATGCATTAGATCTTCAAATTCATGAAGGCAAAATCAGCGTGTTGATCGGCAGTAATGGCTGTGGGAAATCGACATTGCTGCGTTCGTTGGCACGGTTGATTAAGCCCGAAGATGGAACGGTTTTATTGGATGGCAAACAATTGGCCCAGTGGTCTACAAAAGAGCTGGCGAAGCAGTTGGCGATTTTACCGCAAGGCCCCATTGCCCCCGAGGGATTGACCGTCAGGCAGCTGGTCGAGCAGGGAAGATACCCGCATCAAGGCTTGTTGACGCCAAAGTCCGCACGGGATGAATGGCTGATTAACCAAGCTTTGGAGGCGACACAGCTGACCTTGCATGCGCAGCGAGCGGTTGATTCCTTGTCAGGAGGCCAAAGGCAACGAGCGTGGATTGCCATGGCCCTTGCCCAAGATACCCCGATCTTGTTGCTGGATGAGCCGACGACCTACCTCGACATGACGCATCAAATCGAGATTCTGGACTTGCTGTTTGAGCTGAACCGCCAAGCTGGGCGTACGATCATAATGGTCTTGCATGATCTCAATTTGGCGTGCCGTTATGCCGACCATATAATTGCGCTGCGCGATCAGCGAATCTATGCGCAGGGCAAGCCAGAGGAAGTCATATCGGCAGCGGTTGTCAAAGCGGTTTTTGATTTGGACTGCGAAGTGATTCGCGATCCGCTTTTCGGCACACCACTGGTTATTCCTTACGGGAAACGAAAGGGCTATGCTGAATAAAAGCCCAAGAGCCCCTAGAGCAAGGGGGTTCTTGGGCTTTTGTGGTGTAGAGAAGTAATTGTTACACTGTTCTATCAGTAGGAGCAAATCATCCCTGCCTCCTGATTGCCTAATGCAACAAAAGAACCAGCGTGCATCTTTCTGAAGCATCGCTGGTCTTTTTTTACACTCACACTCAGTCTGTTTCCGTCCTTGCAATTGGTGCCTGCCATCGATGTAGAGCATTGTTCGGCGGGGCGCGCAATAGGGACACAAACCAATCACCCGCGCCGATTCAGCTCTGCAAGCCGTTGTATATTGACCTCAAACTCCGGCACGGATTGAGTTTCCTCAGCCTGCTTGACCAATTGCACAACGAGGTCGTTGTAAGGCGTCAAAATATCTTTGCCTGCCGCGAGCCGGGGAATGACACCGTTGATGCAATCGATTTCCGTTTTGCGTTTTTTCTCCAGATCTTGCAGCATGCTCGCTTTCAGCAGGCGGGAAGCCTTCATCAGCTGGAGCAGCTTTTGCGTGCTTGGGGAAATATCCTCTTCGCGGTTCAGTTCCAGTGATGCCGGATCAAATCCGTTCATGGCCGCGAACTGCACACCGTTGGCATGGCCGACCTTGATTGTTTCATCGGCAATATGAGCAGCGCTGATCAGGCTGATTTCATGATCGAGTACCCCGCCGAACGTAGTGTTAAGCGCCGCTGACAAGCCGCTGAACGCGTTGTTAATCAGCAACTTAGACCATTTTGTTCCGACCAGGTTGTCGGAAATGTGGGTACCTCCCACGAGGTTTAAAATCGCTTGAATCTGCTGTAGCCGCTGTGTGGTGCTACCGTCCAATTCGCCGATTTGAAAAGCATACTTTTTAAAGTGACTATACTCGGTGGTAAGCTTGGAAACGCCCGGCTCCATAAACGTAGCGCCAAATTCGACCGACCCGGCAATGACGCGCGCGCGGCCTACGATAGAAGCTACCTTTTCTTCCGCTATCCCGTTTTGCAAAGAGAGGACGACGCTTTGGTCATGCAAAAAGGGCAGCAAGTCTCGCAGGACCGAATCGTTGTGCAACTGCTTGGTCAATAGCAGCACGAGGTCGTAGACGTCTGACATGTTGTCTGGGGTGACGGCTTTTACTTTTGCCTGGAAGTCCGTCGTACCGACAATTTTGGCGCCTGACTGATTCAGAGCATCCACATGCGCCTGGTAAACGTCAATCAACTCCACCTCTTGTCCTCCGGCAGCAATATAAGCTCCGGCAACTGTTCCCAAAGAACCTGCTCCTAGTATGGCAATGCGCATTTGAATAACCTCCCTTTATTTATTAGCTAAGTAATTATATGCGATTGTTGGAGAAGCCAATGACAGCTCGGTATCATGTAGCCCATCGTCGCAGAGGTATTCATTCGATTAACCTGGGCTGCTAATCCCTATTTTAAGGCGAGTTTATTATTTAATATAATACATAATAAACTATGAATTTATTTACGATAATAAATATAGGGGTGGCATTAATCGATGGAGTTGCTTCAATTAAAATACTTTCAAACGGTCGCCTATACCGAGCATATTTCCAAGGCCGCCGAGCAGCTGAGGATTGCTCAGCCTTCTTTGAGCCTGACGATCAAAAGACTGGAAGACGAATTAGGCACAAGCTTGTTTCACCGCAAAGGAAGACACATCGAGCTAAGCCCATCCGGACGTATTCTTCTAAAGCACGTGAACAAAATTTTTACCGCCATTGAAGCTGCAAAAATGGAGATTCAATCACAGACTGAACAAGCTGCGCGGACGATCAAAATATCGATCTCGAACCCCCGATTTCTTTCAGGACTGATCAGCGAGTACATTGCTTGCCATCCAGGGGCGAAAATCCAGCAAGGAATCGGATCGAGAAGCGTGATACAGACAAGTTTGAAGAAAGGAGAACTTGACTTAGGGATCGCGGGGCCGCCGATTGCCGATGAAGAGATTGAGAGCTGCGTGCTGGTGGATGAAGATATCGTGCTGGCGCTGCCCTCCGGCCACAAGCTGGCAGGACAGGCGGCGGTATCGTTAAGCCAAGCGGCCAATGACCCGTTTATTGCCTTGGCTAACAATGAAGAATATCGCAGCTTTACCATGGCGCTTTGCGAACGGGCAGGATTCGTCCCTGCCATCAATTTTGAACTGGATTCGGGACTGTTGGCGGAGATTGTCAAGCTGGACCAAGGGGTAGCGCTGCTCCCGGTTTCCGTGTGCAGAAAATTGAATTTAACTTACGTCAAGATCGCCGATATGGATTCCACCTATACGATCGGGTTGTCCTGGCTGAAAGATCGCCACTTGCCACCGGCAGTAATCGAGCTGCGAGACTTTATCATTTCCTACTTTCAACAACGATACGAAGCATACAAGGTGTACTGACCGTTTCCGCTCGATCCGGTGTCTTAGAAGAAAAAAAGAGTAGGAGAGGAATACTTCTTGGCACATGATTCACCGAAATACCACATGAAAAAGAGCCATATTGTCCTGCTGCTAGGGTTGTTAGTGGTTGTCTTGTCCGTGTCGCGCATTTTGTGGATGGATTTGTTTCGGTATCACCAAGTGTCAATTCAGAACGGACAATTGGATTTGCGCGACTGGAACGCAGAAGATGGCGACATTGTGCTGCTTGATGGGGAATGGGAGTTTTTCCCCTCGCAATGGTTGATGGGGAGTCGATCCAACCAAGTAGCAGACGAGAAGAAGCCGGCACTTATATACGTTCCGGGAGGCTGGAATGAAGCGTTGAATGGCGAAAAGCCAACTCCATACGGCTTTGCTTCTTATCGCTTGCGTCTTCATGTCAATCCGGAAAAAGAAAGGCGTTACAGTATTCGTGTACCAAGCGTGCGTACGGCATCGGAACTATATGTGAATGGCCGATTGCTTGCCAAATCGGGACGGACAGCGGAGTCGAAGGAAAGCTATGTTGCCGAGAATTTGCCTTATTCCACAACCTTTACGGCAGATGAAAACGGCGTAATTGAACTGGTCATTCAGGCCGCCAATTATGTAGATGGGCGAAGCAGCGGCATTGTTCGATCCATCAAGTTTGGCTCAGAAGAAACCATTGCTAAGGAAATGAAAGCATCTGTTTTTACGCAGCTTTTGGCAGCGCTGATCTTTTTGATGCATGCCGTTTATGCGCTGATTTTATATGTACTAGGAAACAAGGAAAGAAGGCTGCTTTATTTTGCGTTGCTGGCATTAACGACGGCTTTTAGCACGGTGTTAAGCAATGATGAAAAGTTGTTCCATCAATTCTTCTACATGGGCATCGATTGGGATTTCCGTCTGGCTAATTTCTCTTTCATGCTCGGAGCTTACGCTTTGCTTGCGTGTACGAGCCATCGCGAGCTGCCTTATTGGAGCAGAATATATCCGGTTTACAAAATAGTTAGCCTGGGGATTGCGGGTATTACGCTGGGTTTAAACCCCGATCAAATAACCATGCTATTCCCGGTCTATCTCCTGTTGAGTGCGATTGCCGCAGCAGTTGCGATGATCTCCATTTTGAAAAGACTGATCAAGGATGTCATGGGCAATCTGCTGCTGCTTTGTGCTTTGCTCGCGCTGATTCACCATCTGATCTGGATGCTGGTCTGGCGGGAAAGCGGCTTGAGCCTGGTCTACTATCCGTTTGATCTGATCATTTCCGTCGGGTGTATTGCTTCGGTATGGTTTAAAGGTTATTTCATCATGCATGCCCAAACAAAAGAGCTTGCTGCAACCTTGCAAAGAATGAATGACCACAAAGATCAATTTTTGGCGAATACTTCGCATGAATTTAAAAATCCGCTGCATAGCATGTTGAACATGTCGCAATCTGTTTTAAGCAGGGAACGGCATTCGTTGCAGGAAAGGAGTGTCAAAGAGCTAGAGACGGTTTTAGCTGTAGGACGTCGGCTGACATTGATCTTGAACGACTTGATTGACGTGATGAGTTTGCGGGAAGGCAATCCGCGTCTGCAAAAAACCGTCATTTATATTCAGCCGATTGTGACAGGTGTGATTGATATGCTGCAAATTAACGCAGAAGTGAAATCTGTGAAAATGATCAATGAAATTCCGGAACAGTTCCCTCCCGTCCACGCGGATGAAAACCGGGTGATTCAAATCGTGTTCAATTTGCTGCATAATGCGGTGAAGTACACGAACGAAGGGATGATTTCGATTCAGGCTTTTTCCAAGGAGGGAAGGGCTTATATCGTTATAAAAGATACAGGGATCGGCATGGATGAAGACATGCTCAAGCGCCTGTTCCATCCGTATGAGCAAGCCAGCACGAGCGAGACCATGATTGAAGGCGGTTTCGGGTTAGGGTTAAGTATTAGCAAGCAGCTGGTTGAACTTCATGGAGGGACGCTAGAAGTGTCCTCTGTGTTGGGAAAAGGTTCAACCTTTACCTTTTCGTTAGAGCTGGCCAATGTGCAAGAGCAGGAAGAGGTCTTTGTCCCGGCCATGTCGATTCAGGAAAAAGCGGAAAGCTTGTCGACTACGAAACGAACAGCAGTAGTCAAAGCGAAAAGCGGCCGCCCCAGCCTGTTAATCGTGGACGATGATCCGATCAACCTGCAAGTGCTCGAAGCGATCCTGCCTCCAGAACAATACGATCTAACAATGGCGACGAGCGGAAAAGAAGCGTTGGCTTTATTGGATACCAAGGAATGGGACTTGGTCATTTCCGATATTATGATGCCGCAGATGTCCGGTTATGAGCTGACGCAGATCATTCGCCAGCGGTTTACGCTCACTGAACTGCCTGTTTTGTTGCTTACGGCAAGAAGCCAGCCGGAAGATATTCAGAGCGGTTTTTTGGCGGGAGCAAACGATTATGTGACGAAGCCAGTAGATGGAATGGAGATCAAATCGCGGATTGAGGCATTAACTACGATCAAGCAATCTGTTCGGGAACAACTGCGCTTAGAAGCTGCCTGGCTGCAAGCGCAAATCCAGCCGCACTTTATATTCAATGCGTTAAGTGCTGCGACAGCTTTGAGTGACATAAATCTGGATAAGATGCGTGAATTGCTTTATGAGTTCAGCAATTTTTTGCGGTATAAATTTAAATTTGAAGACATGGGTGGACTTGTGCCGATCGAAACAGAGCTGAGTCTGATCCGTTCGTATCTGTATATTGAAAAGGTGCGGTTTGAAGAAAGGCTGGAGGTTGTTTGGGAGATAGATGACTGCGAGAAAGTAAAAATCCCCTATCTGACGATCCAGCCTCTCGTTGAAAATGCGATTATACATGGTGTGATGAAGCGCAATTCCGGGGGAAAAATCCTCATTCGGATTGCTGTCCACGAAACGCAAGTGGAGATAACCGTTGAAGACGATGGGATTGGAATGGACGAAGCCCACTTGCGACAACTGCTGGAAAGAAAGGCAGATAGCAAGTCAGGGGTTGGATTGATCAATACGGACCAGCGATTGAAGCGGCACTTCGGGACGGGACTTCATATCAAAAGCGTGCCAGGTATAGGCACGAAGATAACTTTTTATATACCAAGCACAGGGTAAGTGGTTATTGGCTTCACCGAGCCGACAAGCGGGAATCGCGCTGAAAATGAACAAGCCATCCTGATAGGGGATGGCTTTCATGCTGTAGTGGCATGTGTCTATTACTCAAAAAACCGCACCAATTCAATCTCGCGCTCCACATGCGTCGTGAGAATATCCAGCTTCGGTACAGGCACGTCGGCTTTTCCGGTCAACAGCAGCTTCAGCGCCAAGTACGGGAAGTTCACCCCGGAGCGGCAAGATGCATACATTCCGCCGGAAGCACGCGGATTGATTTCCAGAAGCTTCGGTACGTTGTCCTTGTATTTGATTTGCACATTATACAGATAGGAAAGCTGGAGCCGCTGCTGTACTGCTTCGGCTATGCTCAGCAACTCTTCGTTATGTTCCAGCTTGCGAATACGGCCCTCGACTTTTTTGCGCGGCACTGCTGCCAGCAATTGTCCTCCGTAGGCGAGGCAGTCGATGCTGTATTCATACTGGTCCAAATACTCCATAACCATGATGTCGTCAAAAGTCTCGCGCGTGGACAGCACGCGGAGCGCTTCTTCTGGCGTGATCTGATAGTGGGTTGATCGAAACAGGCGATCAAACGGATCGAGCTGATCTTCCACTACATAAAACCCCGCCCCGCCTTCGCCACGGGCAGGCTTGAAGCACACCTTGTCGCCATTTTGCTTGAGCTGTTCATAGGCAGACTGGAACTGCTCGGCCGTGTTCACAATCTGATACGCGGGAAGCGGTACTCCCGGCACGTCATGGAACAGTTGAAACAACTTGCCTTTATCCGAGATGTCCTTCAACAACTGGTGTTCCTGAGCGATCATAACCTGTGTGCCCAGCCGTTCAAATTCCTCGATATGCTGGGAGATTTCCACGAGGCGATAGTTGGGGAGAAATACGTCAATCTTGTGCTTTTGACAAAACGACAGGCAATAGTCGATGTATTGCGGTACATCGAGTGTCGGCTCCAGTTCAGCATAGTCTGCGATTTGCAGCATCACGCTATGGCGTTTCGGGTGAGTCACAAAAATCTCGAAGGCGATATTGTCAGGGTTATTGCGAATCATTTCAACGATTGGATACGCCGTAGCAAAAGTCCGATTGAACCAGAGCCGTTTTTTCATTTAAGCCAAAACTCCTTTTTGTTTTGCTTCTTCCAGCCAAAGCGGGAACTCGTTCAGCAGCAGGTCGTAGAGAGCTGCGTTTGAAATCGTGTCGATGTTATCGATTTGAAAAAAGTTGGCGTTATCGACAAAGCGTCCTTCGATTGTATCGAGCTTTTTCAACACGCCGAAGTCTGCATTGCCGATCCCTACGAATTGCCAAAACAGCGGCTTTGTGGCTGACTCGATGATCAGCTTTTGAACGGAATCGCCAGCTTCATTTGCTCCTTTTTTCACGCCGCCATCGTTGATGAACGTGATGTAGGTGGGCAGACTGCTCGGCTCTTCTTGCGTATATTTGGCGATAATATCGCGCATGACTAACGGCTCGTCGTTCCGGCCGAACTTTTCAACAGAGGCGTTTTCGAGGATGGCACGGTTTACGTAGTTTTCAAAGTCTTGCTCAGTTACGGATGGAAGTCGGGAGAAGCGATGATCATAGACCCATACATCGAGTGTCTGGTCATCGTCAAACTGGCTGGCTACTGCCAAAATGCGTTCTACTACCTTTTGCACCGTCCCGTTTTTATAGTACGGACGCATCGAGCCGGTTATATCGAGAACCAGGGCAACCCGTGCCTTCACCTGTTGCAGCTTTTTCTTTTCCAGGACCACCTGCACGTCTTTAACAAACGATATCATCATCTAGCCTCCTTTTTTCGAAAAGAAAAGCGAGTGTCTGTTGACCTCGCTTTCTGCCTTTCCTATCATGCTGTTTCCGCAACTTTGTCTTTTGAAGCATCTTGATCTCCGTGTTTGCGCTTTTTCGCCCTATGCACGATGAATGTAGCGAGGAAGGTGAGAACGAGAACACCGAAGAAGATGTAAGACTCGATGTGGAAGCCAGCTGCGCCCAGGAACATTTTCACAGAGATGAGCGCAATCAGTACGAACGCTGTCGTCTCAAATTCAGGAATACGTGCGATCAGCTTCAGGAAGATTTGAGCGACACCCCGCATCATCAGGACGCCGAGAATCCCACCGAGGAACAGTACCCAAACCTGGTTGCTGACACCAAAGGCAGCCAAAACAGAGTCGATGGAGAAGGCGATATCCATCATCTCAACAGCAAGTACCGTTTTCCAGAAACCTTTTCCTTTGTTCTCGATTTCTGGTTCGTCGTCGTTGCCACTTTTGAATACGCGGTAGAGCAGCCAGACGATCAGCAATCCACCGAGGATTTGTACCGCCAGGATTGGAATGAAGTACAAGCATGCCGCCATTCCCAGATAGAGCAATACATTGATTGCTTTTTGTGCTTTCTCGTTTTCACCAACGAAGTAATCGGCCGCGATTTTGAGCAAGTAGAGGGCACCCATTACTTTGATCGCCGTCATTTTGACTAAGAAGACCCCTAAGCCGATCGCCAGGAAACGGAATAAATAGGCGCCGAGCAAGCCGTAAAACAAGGCGCGTTTCTTTTGTTTTTCTGGCAAATGATTGACCATGACTGCCAGTACAAGTGCATTGTCTGCTGACAGCAAACCTTCCAGAATGACCAACGAGAGAATAATGGTCCAGTTGGCAGGGTTCGTTAATACTCCTTGCAAGACTTCCCACGAGAAAAAGCTTGAATAGGTTTCAATCAGCCCATTCAAAAATTCCATTTTGTCTTCCTCCTACGCTATTTGCTGCCTGCGGCCCAACGCATGTTCCAACCATAGTGGCGATCCATTTGTTCGTGTCCATTGAAGTATTCGACCAGGCGCTTGATTTGGAACGTATCGTCTTTTCTCTCAATCATGGCAATGGCGCACATGATCTTGCGCGGGTCATGAACATCCATGCGGACGACGATTTCCGGGTTGTCCGCTTGTTTGATCGTGACAACACCGTCTGTTTCCGCCCATTTTGCCACACCATCGTAAATGTAGGCAAAGATCAGAACCCGACTAAACTCGCGTACTTGGTTGCCGTTAATGCGGAGGTTCTCCCCATCTGTTCTGGCTCCCGTGCGGTCGTCACCATCCAGCTCGATGAACGGGAAGTCCGTATATTGGCCAAACTTCCTGCCAAGCGCTTGAATGCACCCTTTGTATCCGTCTGACAACTCATACAAGCAACCGAGGTCGAGATCGATGCCAGAAGATTTGTCAAAACCTAAAAACCCGATAGATTTTTTGACTTTTCTGTTCCAGTTCAGGTTTACGCTGATTTGCCCAAGTGCTCCGCTCGATTTGCGCAGGCTGATCGTTTCGCCTTTTTTGGTCAGCTCTACTTTGGACAGATTGATAGGCGGTTCCGGCGGTTGCTCAACCTTTGGCGGCGCTGGAGGAGGTGGTGGTGGAGAAGATGGTTGTTCCTGTGCCACTTCCACGCCAAAGTTTCCGCACAAGGCAGCCAGCCCGCCGTTAAAGCCGCTCCCGATCGCATTGAACTTCCATTCACCCTTGTAGCGATACAATTCACCAGTCACAATCGAATTTTCCGTAGTGAAATCAACCAATGGGAACCGGATCATTTCAACAAAGGTCACGGGGTGCATGATCCGCAAATAAAGATCGGAAACCTGACGGAACGTTTGTCCGCGTGTAATGGCATCGTAAATCGTAATGGTAAAAGCGATCTTTTCCACGTCGGATGTTATTGCCGCAAGGTCCAGCTCGAATTGCTGATTATCTCCAGAGCCGTCGCGCAAGGAAACCGCTCCGTTTACTGATCTGGGGTTTCCGTAGAAAATGAAATCTTCCTCACGATTCACTTTCCCGGACGCGCCCAATTGAAAAGCCGATGCATCCAGCTCAATTCCGTTGCCAGCGCGCCAGCCAAGGCCGACAATTACTTTGCTCAATCCCGGAAACTGCTTAGTAATATCGACTTTTTGCCCCTTCACAATCGTCATCGTCATCACTATCACCTTTATCTTCGAAAACTTGGCTTCGCCAAAAGCATGGCGTCGCCGCATTGTGTCCAGCTTAAAAAAAGCAAGAAAGGATGCTAGTCCCTACTATCAAACTAGCATCCTCAGGTTGACGAATTACCCTGCTTGTAATCCGAAGTTATTGCAAAGCGCTTTAAGTCCGCCGGAGAAACCGCTGCCTACAGCAGCAAATTTCCATTCGCCCTGGTGGCGATACAGTTCGCACACGACGATAGCCGTTTCTACGGAGAAATCCTCGCCCAGATCGTAGCGGAGAACTTCGCGGTTTGTCGTTTCATCAACGACGCGAACGAAGGCGTTGGAGACTTGTCCAAAGTTTTGTCTTCTCGCTTCGGCATCGTGAATCGTGATAGTAATGGCGATTTTTTCGATCTCCGCTGGTACTTTGGTCAGATCGATTTTGATTTGCTCGTCGTCTCCATCGCCCTCACCTGTCAGGTTGTCGCCTGTGTGCGTAACGGAGCCGTTGCCGCCTTGCATGTTGTTGTAGAAAACGAAGTCTTGAATGCCAGTCGCTTTGCCGCCTGCACGGAGCAAAAACGCCGCAGCGTCAAGGTCGAAATCAGAGCCACCATTGTATTTGTTCGTGTCCCAACCAAGTCCAACGACTAATTTGGTCAGGTTAGGATTACCTTTCGTCAGATCAATTTTTTGACCTTTGGATAAGCTGATTACTGACATGGGGAGTTCATCCTTTCCACAAATCGTAATGGGTTATTAACCGATGTTTACACCGTAATCGCGAGCCAGTCCTGCGAGACCGTCTTTGTAGCCTGCACCAACTGCGCTGAATTTCCATTCGCTTCCATGACGATACAGTTCGCCAACAACTACAGCAGTTTCAACGGAGAAATCTTCGCCGAGGTCGTAGCGGATCAGTTCCTCGCCGCTGCTTGCGCTCAGTACACGCGCATACGCATTGGATACTTGACCGAAGTTTTGGTTGCGGGTAGCCGCGTCGTAGATTGTGATGGTGAAAGCAACCTTTTGTACACTTGCGGATACTTTGGACAGGTCGATTTCGATTACTTCGTCATCGCCGTCTCCAGCGCCAGTGCGGTTGTCTCCGGAGTGAACCACGGAGCCGTCAGGGCTTTGCGGGTTGTTGAAGAATACGAAATGTTTGTCGTCTTCCACTTTTCCGAGTTCATTCAGCAGGAATACGGATACATCGAGGTCAAATTCGCCGCCGCCATCGTACTTGTTGGTGTCCCAACCAAGACCGACTTTGATTTGGGTCAAGCCAGGGTTTGTTTTGGTCAAATCTACTTTTTGTCCTTTTTGCAATGAAACGGCCATGTGTGATTCCTCCTAATAATTGGGGTTTTATTGTGATGGGAAGTACAACCGGCAAAGAGCTATGTGTATCGTCCGACAAGATGGGAAATCGAAGTATCTGCTGTTCCTTCACCAATAGCAGCAAATTTCCATTCACCAGAGTGGCGATACAATTCACCCACGATTAGCGACGTTTTCCCTGCGTAGTTATCTGTCAGGTTGAATTTGCACAGTTCCTGGGTGGTAGATGGATTCATGATGCGGATATACGCGTTGCCGATCATCCCGAAATCTTGGCGACGGCTGACGCAATCGTAAATATTTACAACGAAAATGAGTTTGTGTACATCGGCAGGGACGCGGGAAAGCTCGACAGAAATTTGTTCATCGTCTCCATCGCCATCACCCGTCAAATTGTCTCCGGAGTGAACGACGCTGCCACAACCACTTCTCTTATTTCCGAAATAGACGAGATTTGTTTCTTTTGTAAATTTTCCGTTTTCGTTCAGCATGATGACAGAAGCATCGCAATCGATGTTGGCTTGTCCACCACCAAACAGTCCGCCAAGCAGTCCTCCCGATTTTTTCACCGGGTCCCAACCAAGTCCAACCAGCACTTTGCTCAAGCCAGCATTTCCTTTGGTCAGGTCAATTTTTTGCCCTTTTTGCAAACTGATAACTGACATGTACACCCTCCACTCTGTCCGGGTTTTCACCCATTCTTTTGCAGATTACAATTCGATTATTTCATTGCATGACGATAAAATCTACATAAATTTGCAAAAAACTTCAATTTATGCCTGATTTGTAACTTTTTCGGTCGATTTCCCGCGTTTCTTGTCTAGCGTGCTCGCAGCTCCTGGCGCAAGGAGGCGAGAACCGTCTGCAAAATCTCCTCGGAAGCGCTCATTCCTGATGCTTGCGTAAAATGAAAGCTGGCTACGGCGTCATTGTGGCCGCGAAGCTGATAGATTTCCCCGTGCGGAGGAACGACAGCGAGGTGTGCTGCTTCCAAAAGCGGCATGTCCAGCAGGGAATCGCCAGCAGCAATCATCCGATCGTCTTGCTCCAATGCGCACACGTACAGGGAAGCATCGCGCTTGTTTACGGCTTGCGGTACGAGGTAGAGCTTTCGGCCTTGAATGGACATGCTCCAGTTTTGCTCAGTGACCCACTGTTCGAAGTCGCGCAGTTCGTCGACAGGCATTTTTTCGCGATCGATGATGCTGTAGAAAAACAAATCTTCAGCCATTCGCTCGCGGATGACCCACTGCTCGTGGCTGATCCGGGCGAAGCCTGCCAGCATGTCGTGGATTGCTGCGCATTCGTTGATCATTTTACTGCGCACCTGACGGCTCCATTGCTCGTCGATTTGTCCGTCACGAAGCACATGGCCGCCGTTGCTCGTAATGGCATAGCGCGGTACAAGCTCGTTTTGGAAAATGGCAATGCGCTTATACTGCTCAATCGTTCTTGTAGTCACTGGTACAAACAAACACTGCAAGTGCACCTCATGAAGCAAGTGAATCGCCAGGTCAGACATGTGCGAGATAGGCGCGCCGTCCAGCACCTCGACCACCTGAAACGGTTGTGTATGGTCTGCAAGGAAGCGCGTTCCGTACAGGAGCGTCTGATCCAGATCGCTGGCAAAAATCATTGGTTTTCCCCTCTCATCGGTCGGATAATGCCGCAGCAGGAATAGCTCATATCCGAACGTTCCTCCACCAATACACCCCTGTCTTTGGCGAGCATGATGATATGGGCAAGATTCGGGTTGTCGACTGAATCGACGAGGATTTTCCACGGCACTCTGCGCAAGAGTACGCGAGTCGTTTCACCAACCCCCGGTTTGATCAAATTGACATCATCTATTTCCAGTTCCTGCTGAATCCGCGAAATATCGTGCATTCCTTTCCAGGTTGGCACGTAGTCGTCTTCATGGCGGATCAATTCGGCTGCTTGTTCCTTGGCTTCGGCGGCAATATCGGCAAAATGGGCCGAGATCGTATCGACGAACAAGTTCGAGACATCTTCTGCGATCCATTCCCGATAAAATTTGGCTCCATGAAATTCGCCAGTTGCAAGGAGATCATCGCGGTGGACGGTACGGCTGATCAAGCCGGACACAGTCGAGTTCAGGCAAGCGCTGGGGATCAAAAAGTCTTCGCGGGTGCCAAATGTTTGGACGCAATGCCCCGGGTCAGCGAGTACAGCCAGATCGGCATCAAGCCGCAGCAGGTACTTTTGATTGAAACGGGATATCGCCTCGTGCAACACGGACGTAATTGCCCCTTTTCCCGTCCAGCCATCCACGAACTGAATCTTTTTGCCCGGATGCTGTTCCAGAATGTAGTGCAGCGCGTTTTCGTCAATGCCTTTGCCGCGAATGATCGAAATGCTGTAGTGAGGTGCATCGAGCTGGTGAATTTGGCGCAAATAGCGGCGGATCAAAACACCAATGGGCGTCCCGGCCCGCGCCAGCGAGGCCAGCACAAGCTCCCTGCCTTTTCGCGCCAGAATCAATTCAGCTACGACTGCTGACGCCAGCGCCACTTTGCGTGCCGTCGTCTGCAAGGCGTGATGAAACAAGGAGATGTACTCGGCAGAAGGCTGATACTCAACAGGAAGCATTTCCGAATAGTGGGTGCCTGCCTGAATCAGTTCTTCGCGGTCTTCCGTGTTGGTTTCTTCCATCAATTCGCTGATATCTTTCAACAGGAAGGTAACATCTTCTGCTGGATAGCTCCCCATTTGGGGCGGCTTCATAAGTTCTACAGCGTATACTGATCCTCGATCCATGCGGTTTCCCCCTCTCTTGGCTGTTAGCAAAACATGACGACATACTTGTGCGGAATCGGCAGTTGAGCCAAAGCTGCGTACAAACTGTTCAGCCGCTCATCGCTCGTCCCGCGTTCAAGGAACAGGAACAACTCGCTATATCGCTGCTCCGGGATGTTGTAAATAAAGTTGGGAATGGCAGGATCATCGGGGCTCTCGTAGGAAAATGCATTTTGCACGGCATAAGCCTCTTTTGCTGCCGGATGGATGGGGCTTCGCGTCGTCGATTGATACAAGACGTCGTCGCCCATAAAAGCGGCGATCATCATCGGAACGTACATAAATTCGCCCGTTCCCATACATAAGGCCCTGCCTGTGCGGTATTGCTGCAAAGCTTGTCCCAACTCGCGAAGTGTGCCGTGCAATTCACGCTGCTTCTCGGCTGTTATTCCGAAGCGGCCCGTTTCCAGCAAGTATGGTTGTGTGTTGATGAACCCTGACGGAGTGATGGAAGAAAAGGACAGTTTGGTCAGCGCAGCCGTTTCCAGCGGGATAACAACCGGGGCTGTGCCTGCGTGGGCAGAGGCAACGATTGTTTGCTGTGTCGGTTGCTCGCCTATTGCTCCGTTTACTTCAATCTCCCCTTTGAGCAGAGAAATGGCCGTGATTTTGATGTCCAATTCGGCTTCAAGCTCCTGGAATTTGCGATGATCCTCTTGGGAACGCCAATCCAGCAAGGAAGCGACGATGTATTGCTTTCGCGGGAAGTGACGCTGAATCTCGCGAATGATGTTCAACGCTGTCTTGCCAGTCGTAATCTCATCATCTACTAATACGATTGGGCACTCAGAACGTAGCAAGTTTTTATTTACCGGATAAAAGTGATGAGCTACTGCGTGGGAATGCTCTTCTTCAAAGTCAATCGTGGACGGAAGCTCATTGATGCGCTCCCTGGTCGTATGAATGTATTCGGTCTTGCTGCCAAACGCACTGAACATGCTGTGTCCAAGTGCCGTAGCCGTCTCCGCAAAGCCGATGAACAACAACGGTTCGGGCAATTCAAAAGGATGCAGCAGCAGCTGGTGAAGAATCTCATCGCTTTTTTCCTGGTGGACGATCCCTTGCACAATCGCGGGCAGCTCTGCGACTTCGAGGGAGTACCGTTCTTCGAGGAGCCGGGCGGCCAATGCCATTCCGCTCAGCACAGATGTGGCGGGACGAACGGGCAAATGCTTGCCGAGAACTTTGCTGACAAACAGAAAGCTTCGTTTTTTGTTAATGCGGGCAGCCATCTGAAACAGTGCTTCCGGCGGGAGTTGATACGGATTTTGCTGAACGCGGATGGTGATGTCCAGATTACCGAGAATATTGAAGTTGAATATTTGATGTTCGGGCGAGGAGGTTGATAAAGTTGTTATGTTCATGGAACACCCCGTACACTTTTGATTTGATCATGATTTTTTTCGCCCAGCTCGTATGCGGCTTGATTTCGTTCATCTTGTTGGCATATTGGCTCTTGGTCACGCCGTTTGTCTGGCTTTGCAGGATGGTACAGGCATCCTCGTATTCTTCTCGTGTAATCACTGCAAGGGAGTGGACAATTTTGATGTGGCTCGGGTGAATAATGGTTTTGCCAGTCAGGCCGTTTTCCTTGTCCAGCAACACTTCCTTGATCAGCCCGTCCTGCCAGTGATTCAACAGTTGTTGGCGAAGCCTTCTCCCGGATGAACCGCCGAGTTTTTGTTCAAAAGGAGACTGGCGAAGTTGCGGTTTCAGCAATCTTTCTCCGGTTCCAAAATACTCCCAGACCGGACCTGATACGACGTGCTCGCTGCCCTGGCGGGTAAACATGTTGACGATGTCGCCGATGCAGTCGCGAATCGTGGAAATATCGTAAATCGACACGTCCGGCCCCCGGCGTAATCCGAACAGGCTGGAAAAGTCGGTTGCTCCCATGCGCACGTTCAGAACGAGGTGCCGATATTTGTCTATCGTATTTTTGATAGAGAGCAGCTCGGCTGTCCGGGTCTCTTTGTAAATAACGTCGGCAGATTCCAGAATGGGCATGCCGTACACGGGAAAGGAAATATGCCGATTGCAGGATTCCAGCGCCTCCAGATACTCTTCTGCGTTGCGGCTGGTAAACTTCGGGAACACAAACCCTGTCAGGCAAATCAAGTCTTCTTGCAGCTCATCGACAATCCGGTTCATTTGGGCGACATCCCGTACCCGCACGAACATGATCGGAATATCGTCCTGGTGGATCAAGCCGTGCCGCATTTGGCTGGAAATATCGCGCACTTGCCGAATCAGCGATTGCTCCGCCTCAGGCACCTCATGATCACCGATGGCGTCTTCCAGGCAAATTACCATCGAAATCAAGCCTTCGTGTTTTTTGGTCATGACGTCCTGGGAGATGGTAGCCCGCATGGCTGGCATATAGAGCGTTGCTCCCAGTGCGTGGGCCAGCACTTCCTTTTCGGTACTTCGATTGATCGGAAGAGGGTGTATACTGAACAGTTCTGCTCTTTCATCTTCTAGCAAGTAATCAAAATGCCGCATAAAAAGAAACGACTCCCCTCTTCATCCCAATTCGCCATACGATAAAAAAACAAGACTGCCTCTGGTATAAGGCAATCCCGCTTGTTGGTTACAGCTGGAAATCGCCTGGATTCAAATTAACGGTCTGGCAAATTTCCCGAACTACCATTTTTTCTTTCTCATCAAAATCGCCGTCTGCTGCACCAATGGCACAACACACACTGATGAGAACTCGTGCTGCTTCCGAATTATTTTTGATTTTTCCGATTGCTTTGAGCGCTTCCATCTTGCCTACGCCATGATCAAATTCAAATCCGCTGACAAAATGGTTGAACCGGGCGATAACATCGTTCATATTAAAAACTTTCAATTCTTCGCTTCGGTTGATATAAGCGGCCATCTTTTGTTTTTCTGTGGAGTCTATTTGTCCATCGGCTGCGGCAACCAATGCGCATCCCGCGACGACTGCATCCATAAAGTCACGATTCTGAAACTTTTTAACCTGGTCCCGCAAGGTCGATTGCGTGCTTTTAAGCCAGTTCGAAAATGTGCCAGAAATTGACATTTTATTACCTCCATCAACAAACTTCTGAAACTATGACGCCTATGCTACAATCTTACAACATTTGATATAATTTGGCAAAATCATAACGGATTTGTAAGAATTCCAGTATTCTCTTAAATTATTTATTGTTGGTGAAAGTCTATTTTTGCATGATTTTTGCTTAATACCGTTCGACAAAAACAGATAAATTTCCACAAACAACCAGCCTATATGTAAAAATTGATCCTTTTATACAATTGTGTGATCAAGTTCCGACTGACATAGGCTACTTGTTGCAGGCCATCGAATGTAACAATGTATGTTTGACCAGACGGGTAGATGGCATGAATATCGTGGGGGGCGAAGCAATTGTACACATCCCCGAACGCTTTTTTGCGATGCGATCATATAATATCCCGCTATAAGGCAAAATAACGGAAGAACCCTGCCGATAACCCCGCAAAACTCATCGAGCAGTGGCTTTGGTTTTTGTGCCTTTATAAGGTTTTATGACCGTTTTTCAGTATGTCTCTATTAAAAGTGCATCATTACTAAAATTTAAGGCACCTTTAATAGCATATAACTATCAATATATAGCAAATATTTTATTCTAAAGATAAAAGTGTTACACTATATACAGGTTGTAATTATTCCAGAAAAGGTGTGTACTAGGTAGCACCCTGACTTGCAACGGGGCCAGATCAGGAGCCGCCTGCATCTTTTCTCCAAATACCAGCGAGTTAGGACGGTAAAAATGAGTAGCAGACAAATGCAAACAGACGTTATCTTAATTGGTGCCGGCATCATGAGTGCGACCCTGGGGTCACTGCTGAAGGAATTAGTACCAGACTGGAAAATTACAGTGTTTGAAAAGCTCTCAAAAGCAGGAGAGGAAAGCTCCAACGAGTGGAACAATGCAGGAACTGGGCATGCTGCACTCTGTGAGCTGAACTACACCAGCGAAAAGAAAGACGGATCGGTCGACATCAGCAAAGCAATCAAGATCAATGAGCAGTTCCAAGTTTCCATGCAGTTCTGGTCTTATCTGGTGAACAACAAGCTGATCAGCAATCCGCAAGATTTCATTATGCCATTGCCCCATATGAGTTTGGTGCAAGGGGAGAGAAATGTATCGTTTTTGAAGAAACGTTTCGAAGCGATGGCAAACAATCCTTTGTTCCAAGGCATGGAGTTCTCCGATTCTCCAGAAAAACTGAAGGAATGGATTCCGCTTGTGATGGAAGGCCGCAACTCCGACGAGCCAATTGCTGCCACAAAGATCGACTCTGGAACGGATGTCAACTTTGGGGCCTTGACGCGTATGCTGTTTGATCACTTGAAGAGCAAAGACGTTGAAGTGAACTACGAGCACAGCGTTGATGACCTCAAGCGGGCCAGCGACGGTTCTTGGGAGCTGAAAGTGAAAAACCTGCATAACGGCAGTGTTCAACGCCATAAAGCGAAGTTCGTCTTTATCGGCGGTGGGGGCGGAAGCCTGCACTTGCTGCAAAAATCCGGTATCCCGGAAGGAAGACGCATTGGCGGCTTCCCGGTAAGTGGTATTTTTATGGTCTGTAAAAACCCGGATATTGTGGCGCAACATCATGCAAAAGTATACGGTAAAGCCAAGGTCGGCGCTCCGCCGATGTCCGTACCTCATTTGGACACACGTTATATCGACAATAAAAAATCGTTGCTGTTCGGGCCATTTGCTGGCTTCTCGCCTAAGTTCCTGAAAACCGGCTCCATGTTCGATTTGATCACTTCTGTCAAACCGAACAACGTGATGACGATGCTGGCAGCAGGCGCGAAAGAGATGTCATTGACCAAATACCTGATTCAGCAAGTCATGCTTTCGAAAGAACAACGCATGGAAGAGCTGCGCGAGTTTATTCCGAATGCGAAAAGCGAAGACTGGGATATGGTTGTTGCCGGTCAGCGCGTACAGGTAATCAAAGATACCGAAGCTGGCGGCAAAGGAACGCTCCAGTTCGGTACGGAAGTCATCACGGCTGGCGATGGTTCGATCGCAGCTTTGTTGGGGGCATCTCCGGGTGCTTCTACCGCAGTATCTGTCATGCTGGAAGTCCTCAAAAAATGCTTCCCGCAACATGTAACCGAGTGGGAAGCGAAGTTTAAAGAAATGATTCCTTCTTATGGCATGTCTTTGATGGACAATCCAGAGCTGTTGCATGACATTCATGTAAACACAGCAAAGACGCTGGGGCTTGACAACAAACTGGTTGCTGTCCAGTAGACGGCAGACGGTTCTTTAATCCAATCATAAGCAAGCGGCCTTTCTCCTGCACATTGCGTTGCGGGAAGAGAGGCCGTTTTATTTTGGCTGTTTGCTTGGTCAGCCGCTCGTCTGTTCGTGGATGACAGGCTGGCATGGGATTGCTACGGATAGGCCGCAAGTAGCATTTTCAAAGACTTCCCTGATTTCAAAGGAATATGTTGGAGAATGGTGGAAAAAGAAAGAGAGTCATTTCGGGAGACAATTTTCAGACAAAGTGGTGAACCGCGTGGAACCTGTATATTCGCAAATCGATGCTATCCTTTCTCAGATGCGGTCAGTCGTGCAAGCAATGTGCGAACAAGACCCTGACTTTTACGCGAAACATCCGATGCAACTGCTTGCCGAAGCAGACGAGCAAGCAATCAAAAGCGTGACGGAAACATGGACGCTGCCTGAGGAGTACGTGTACTTTTTGCAGCACTATGTTCCACAGTCTGTGTCCTGGAGCACGGATGATTATATCAACCTGGATATATACGGGGCAAAGGATTTGCCGGATGGCCAGCTCGGGTACAACTACAATCCGGTGACAGATGAAGTGATAGAGGACTGGCCGAAAAGCTTTTTGGTGATTGCTAACGACGAGGGCGATCCATACTGCATCGATCTGTCCAGAGGCGACACCGTGATTTATACCGCAGAACACGGCAGGGGAGTCTGGGATTTTGCTGTCGCGTACGACAATCTGGCGGAGTTGCTGCGCAGCGCTCTGCGACCGCGGAGCATCACGGAAACAGACGTAGAAGAGATGGAAGACTTTATATACAACAAAGTCATGATCACAGGTGCGGGTGCTGACAAGCTCAAGACGCTGCTGTTCATCAAAAAATGGTTCAAATGCGATTACGGGCAAGCAAAAGCTCATCTGGAAGCTGCTCCTCTGCTCGTGTTCAAAGGACTGGAGTCAGTCGCTGCCAAAGTCGCAAACGAGCTGGCCAGCATAGGTGCGGAGTACGAGGTAAGCGAAATCAGTTTTACGGAATTTGTGCAAAGATAGGCTGGTGGGAGCATAGGGCTTTCTTTTTATTTACCCGCATGAGCACTTGATGTATACTCTTTTAGTGATAATGATTATCATTTTCTTTATTGATCGTTATTCATTAATAGAGAGGGGCTTTGATTCAGCTATGTTTAAAAAGGAACGCCTGCTTTCTCTGCTCGGTCTGCTGCTCGTGATGGCGTTTTTGTCAGCTTGCGGCGCAACGACTGCACCTGCCACACCTGATGCTGGAAAAGCGAATGCGGGTACCGAGACAAGCAAAGACGCTGCTCCCGATACAAAACCGGCTACAAAAGTCGTAAAAGACGTGCAGGGACGCGAAGTGGAGTTCCCGGTTCAAGCGCAGAGGGTTGTTTATGTCGGCAGCAATCCGGGTGATTTGCTGGCGATCGGCGTGAAGCCGATTGGCGCCACCTTGAGCGTCATCGCGAGTCAGATTGCCTACCCTGAACAAATAAAAGGAATCGAAGACGTCGGTTATCCATACTCGCAGGAAAAAGTATTGGCGTTAAATCCGGACCTGATCATTTTCGACGACTGGGATGAAAAAGGGCTGGCGGCTCTGGAGAAGATTGCACCGACTGTCGTCACGGGGCTGGACGATGCCACACCGACCAAAGAGCGCGTGATGTTTACGGCAGATGTGCTCGAACGGACGGAGGCGGCAGAAGCTTGGTTCAAAGCGTACGAGGAAAAAGCAAAAGCGACCAAGGAGAAGCTGCAACTGAAAGGCGATGAGACTGCCGTATCGCTGCTGCTTTTGGGCAAAGAGATGTATGTGATGGGGAATCAAGGGCTGAATACGACGGTATACGGCCAGCTCGGTTTCAAGCCGTCACCAGGAACGCAAAAACTTGTAGACAAAAACGAGCGCTTCGTGGATGTCTCGAACGAAGTTCTCCCTGACTATATGGGCACCGATATTTTTCTGCTGACGGATGGTGGCAACGAGACGGTTGCCCTCCAGCAACAGTTGATGGACAGCTCCGTCTGGAAGACGATTCCGGCTGTGCAGCAAGGTCGCGTGTATATTTTGGATAGCAAATTCAACTACGATGACCCGCTGACCTTGGACTTGCTGTTGGACGAAATCGTTTCAGTCATGTCGGCGAAAGCAAACAAAAAATAACGGTCAACCGACCGGGTTATCAGAAGCTGCTCGCCACTTTTGCGGGCAGCTTTTCATTTTTCACCCGCCGCATAATCAAAGCGCAACAGGCAGCGGATCATCCGCGATGGAAATGATAAGACAAAAAGGAGTTCCATTGCAGATGCAGCTCGGGGTGGCCGGGAGTGGTATTTCGCGGGGAGGGTCGCGTGGTCGCTACCCGCGATTGTCTTCGATAAGGCGATGGACTATAGTAATAATATGAAAATGATTATCAATATCATGAATAAAACCGATTTTCTATGAAAAAGCGCAGGAGGTGGCTGAGCATGTTCAGGAATGAACGGAATCAAGGCAAGGAAAGCGGCATGGCTGCTCGTTTGTCGCTTGCGGAAGTCCGGGAGTATATCGCCAGCCGTTTTGCCGAACCTATATCGATTCATGAGCTGGCCCAGTTGACCGGACTTAGCCCCAATTACTTTGGAGATGCGTTCAAAAAAGCGTACGGACAGAGCGTGATGGATTATGTGACGGAGCTGCGCATCGGGCGTGCCAAGCAGCTTCTGCGCGATTCCGATTTGTACATGCACGAAGTGGCGCGAAAAGTCGGCTACACGGACGAGTTTTACTTCAGCAGAAAATTCAAGAAAGCAGTCGGCGTATCGCCTTCCGCATACAGCAAGGAGACGCGAAGGCGGGTAGCGGTCACGTCCACGGCCGGGACGGGAAATCTGCTCGCGCTGGGAATTGTTCCGGTTGCGGCTCCGCTTGATCCGAAATGGAGTCCTTTTTACCACTATTACTATCAAGACCGGATTCCAATTCATTTAAGCTCACCGGAGACGGAGTTGGACGAGGAAAGCCTCAGAAAGCTGAGCTTGGCCAAGCCGGATTTGCTCATTTTGCACCATGAATACGACCAGGCGATTCGCAGTCAGCTTGAAACAGCCGGGATTAAGTGCGTCGAAATCAAAGCAACCAAATGGCGGGAGCAGCTTAGGGAAATGGCAGCGATGGTGGACAGACAATCAGATTGTGAGCAATGGCTGCAAGCCTACGAGGAAAGCGCAGGGCAAGCCAGGCAAAGCGTGCGCGAAGCAGTTGGAAATGACGTTTTCGTCACCTTGCGTATCTCCGGGGAGGACATCTATCTTTACAGCAACAGGGGGATTCGCGACATGCTGTACCAGGATTTGGCCCTGGCAACGATCCCGGAGCAGAAAAAGCTGTGCAACGAAGTGATTTCGCTTGAACAACTGTCTCACATTAATCCTGACAGACTGCTGGTATTGATCTGCCCGGACGCGCGGACGCGAAAATTTTGGCTTTCCTTGCAGTATCACATGCAATGGAGAAGTCTTGAGGCGGTCAAAAACAGCAAGCTGTACGTCATTCCGTCCAACCCGTGGTTTGAGTATTCCGCCCTGGCGATTATTCGGATGATGGAAGAAGCGACGCTGATGCTAACAGGGAAAAATCCAGCCTCTTCTCTTGTTCCTGTCCATGGAGTCACCTGATGTTTTCTTCTATAATCCTTTCTTGTGAGAATGGTTATCATTCGAAAAGGGGGACTTATTTATGATAAAGAGATGGAGCAAGCGACCAAGTCGCGCCCACAAAACAATGGCTCTGCTGTCAACCGTGCTGCTCGTATCCGGGCTGCTTGCCGCATGCGGTACAGAAACAGCCAAGCCACAGGACAGCAAGCAACAGACGGCAGCCGAGAGCACTCCGACCGATTCGGCAAAAGGTACTGCCCAGACAGAGGTTGCCTACCCGTTGACGGTAAAAGACGAGCTTGGTCATGAACTGACGATTCCAGCCAAGCCTGGCAAAGTATTTGCACCTGTCATGGAGGATTCTCTGCTGTCACTCGGGATCAAGCCCGCGATGCAATGGTCGAACGGGGTAAGCCCGCAAGAATACTTGCAAGACCAGCTTGGCAGCGTGCCGCAGATCAGCTTCGCTGGCGGAACCCCTTCTTTTGAAGTCATTTTGGAATCGCAGCCGGATCTCATTATTTTGCACAATTCGTATTCGGCGGAAAACGGCGCGTATGAGAAATACGCCAAAATCGCTCCCACCTACGTTTTCAAAAGCGCCTCTACTGATTTGAACAGCTCGGTTCGCACGTTGGGAAAACTGCTGGGGGTTGAAGACAAGGCGGAGCAAGCTTTGAAAAACTACGCGGACAAAGCAGCCGATGCAAAGGCAAAGCTTGCGGCAAAAGCAGAGGGTAAAAAAGCCGCGATCATCCGCTTTAACGCAAAAGGAATGTTTTTCATGAACAGCGATTACTTCAGCGGCTATGTGCTTGCCCACGATTTGGGCTTTGAACCGAGCAAGCTGGTCAAAGACGGCGCGTTTGAAGTATCGATGGAAATATTGCCTCAACTGGATGCCGACTACATTTTTCTCGTGAACGACGGCAACCAGGGGGATGCATTTTTAAAAGAATTGAAGGACAGTGCCGTATGGAAAAACGTCCCGGCAGTGAAAAGCGGCCACGTATTTGAGACATCCAATGACTACTGGCTGAGCGGCGGTTTTATCGCCCAAAGCAAAGTGATTGACGATGTGGTGAGGTTCATGCAGCCATGAACAAGATGATCGAAACACCTCATATTCCGGAGCGTTGCTACGAATACAAGCTGACATCGAAAAGACAGCTGGAATACCGGATTTTGCTCGGGAATCCAGCAGATGAGGCACCTCCCGGCGGGTATGCTGTCATCTACGCCCTGGACGGAGATGCGCTATTCCAGACGCTTGCCGAAGCAGTCAAGCTCCAGACTCGCAAGCCTAAAGGCTTCGACCCCATTTTGGTTGTCGGCATCGGGTATCCTTCACGCGAGCCGTTTGATGTGGAGCGGCGATGCCGTGATTTTACGATGCATGTCGACGAAGCGTCGCTTCCCGAGCGGCCTGATGGCAGACCGTGGCCACCGCATGGCGAAGCGGATCAGTTTCTCGATTTTCTCGAATTTGAGCTGATGCCGGCGATTGCCAAGGAATGGCCGATTGATCCGAACCGACAATTGCTGGTCGGCCATTCGTTGGGTGGATTGTTTGCCTTGCATGCTCTGTTCACCAGGCCGCAATTGTTTACGCATTACGTGGCGGGCAGTCCGTCTGTCTGGTGGGCCAACAATGAGGTGCTCAAGGAAATGCAGCAGTTCAAAGCGGGCTGGCAAGGCGAGTATCAGCGTCAACTGTTGTTGACCATTGGCGCTGACGAGCTGGAGGATATGCTGGAAGGCGCAGAAGAAGTCGCCGCGGGTATGGCGACGCTTGCCGAGCAAGGTCTTCATCTGGAGTGGATAAAGTTCACAGGGGAAGACCATGTGACGGTCTTGCCTGCCATGCTTAGCCGTCTGCCGCGTTTTGTGTGGTCCGGCAAAGAACCGAAGTAAAGACAAGAAAGAAAGCGGATTGGCTGTCAAAAAGATGACAGCTGATCCTTTTTTGCGTTGCACGCTGACGAGCATCTATGATAATTTTTGTAAGGTCAACCGAGACAGACTAACCGTACAGCTGGGCGGGCGTCAATCCAGTGGCGCAAATGGCGTCCAGCGTCCAAGACTATTAAACGAGGTGCAGCATGTCGGCATATTTCATACCGATTCAAACGGCATTTATCGCATTCATCCTGCTGGGATTCGTGCTGGTCATTCCCTGGCTGATCTACAGCTATCGGAAGTACGGCTTTTTGAGCCTGTGGGCTTCCATCGTGGCCTATTCTTTTATGTACTATATGTTGTCTGCTTTGTTTCTGGTGCTGTTGCCTTTGCCGGAGTCCCGCAACACATGCGCCTACCAATCAGCGGATACCGTGTATTACTCGCTGATCCCTTTTTCCTTCGTCACAGATACGTTGAAGGATGGGGCGATCGTCTTGTCCAATCCCGCGACGTACATGCAAATTTTCAAGCAGAGCGCTTTCTGGCAGGCAGCCTTCAATTTCTTGCTGCTGCTGCCGTTCGGGGTCTACTTGCGCTATTTTTGGCAAGACAAGCGGTATTGGAAAAAGGCATTTGGCTTCGGCTTTGCCCTCTCCCTGTTCTATGAAATCACGCAGGTAACCGGGATTTACGGCATCTACAATTGTCCGTACCGCATTTTTGACGTAGATGATCTGATGCTGAACAGCACAGGAGCGCTTGCTGGCTACTGGATTGGCCCGATCATTCTCGCCTTGTTCCCGTCCAAAAAGACGCTGCTTGCGAAAAAGGCAAAAATCGAGTCTAGCCGACTGGTGCCGCCGCTGTCGCAATTGCTGGCAGTGTGGGTCGACTATTTCTTGATTCAGGCAGTCTGGCTGGTCACGATCGGATTGTTCTCGTCCAATGACGTGATGGAGATGGTGTACACCACGGTCGGTTTCCTCGTTGTGTACTTCGTCCTTCCGCTGCTGTGGGGCGGCCAGACAGTCGGAACGAGATTGCTGCGTTTCAGGCTGGCAGGCCCGCAAGGAGAGGTTCCTTCGTGGAAGGCGCTGTTAAAAAGGACGTTTGCCTTGTACTTGCCTTGGGGAATCTCGGCTTTCATTGGAATCTTGAGTCGGGTGGAGATCGAGATGGATTCGGCACTGTACCCGATCCACGTCTGGATGACCGTTGTCCTCTTCGCGTGCATGGCGATCATGGTCGCCGTTCTCTGCCTGCACGTTTTGCTTGTGCTTCTGAAAAAGGGAGAGCGTACCTTCTACTTTGATGCCGCCGCCGATATCGTTCCGAGCAAAAAGTGAATACGTTGTAACCGCAACAGCAAATCTCTGAGCGAGGTTTGCTGTTATTTTTTTAAGGATTAGTTAAGGTTCGGATTAAAACGCTGTAAGGTACGGACAGCTATAATCGTCTCAGAAGCAATCAAAAGGACACGAGGTTGGGAGAGGAAGTCATGAAAAAGAGCATGATTACGTGGATCGTCATTGCCGTCATCCTGATTGCTGCCGTGCCGCTTATGCAAAAAGTGAATTTGAACAGGCTGGGAGCAGACGTCTACTATACGCAAATTCAAGGAGAGGGCAAGAAGCTGGTCGACAAAATCGGCGGCGGAGAGACGCTGGTCCGTTACGAATACGAGTTGCCCGCCTACGACCAGGACGGCAGTCAAAAGACATTTACTTTCACGGCAGATAAACAACTGCGGGAAAAAGCATACTTGAGTCTGTTTGTGAAAGAGGGCAAAGGCGTGACTTCTTATCAGGAAGTAGCCAAGGAAGAATTGCCAAAGAAAGCGGACGAAAAACTGCAATAAAGAAAGGAGCACAAGCTAATGAATCCCTCTGTCCCGCAAAAGGAACGGATTGTCGCTTTAGATATCATTCGCGGTCTTGCCTTGTTCGGTATTTTGTTTATTAACATCAAAGGCTATATTATTCTGACGGAAGGAATGAGCATTCCTGAATTTACAGGAGTGAACCAATGGATTGATACGCTTACCCTCATTCTCATTGAAAAGAAATTTTTCTCGATTTTCTCGTTTCTGTTCGGAGTAGGGTTTTACATTTTCGCTTCACGTGCCGAGATGCGGGGAGACAGGCCGCTGCGCCGTTTTTCCCGGCGTTTGCTGATGATGTTTTTGATCGGAATTGTGCATGTGTTTATTTTTTGGGGCACGATCTTGCCAGCTTACGCACTGATTGGATTTCTCCTGCTGCCGTTTTACCGGGCAAAGCTTGCCACGATCAACAAATGGCTCGCCGGAGTTGTCGCTGTGTACGTAGTGGCGCTGATTGCCAAGCTGATCGGAACAGAAGGTGTCCTGTCTACGGTGCTTGATGTGATCATCGGTGATTGGACTTTGATTTTCACTATGTTTTTGGCTGGGTTCTCTGTCGCAAAGGCTGATCTGATCAAACGCGTCGGTGAATGCAAAAAGCAGCTGCGTCTTCTGGCAGCAGGTTTGTTGCCTGTCGTCGCTGGTTTTGCGATCTGGACGTGGTTTGCTTCGGCAGGAGCAGCCGAGAGTTTGCGACTGATCGTTTCGCTTGGCACGATTCCAACGGTCTTGTTCTATGTCGCTGTGATGTTTTTGCTTCTGGAGCATGCGGCGATTCGCGCTTTCTTCGCGCCAGTTGCCCGGGTCGGACAGATGGCGTTGACCAATTACGTGGCGCAAAGCTTTATCGGCTTGCTGATCATTTCGATCATGGGGCTGGAGTATGTATCTCCGGTGAATGTCGTCATCATCGCCAGCCTGATCTTCGTCGTCCAAATCATTTACAGCAATCTGTGGTTCAAATTTTTCGCGATGGGGCCATTGGAGAAGATGTGGCGCTTTATGACGTACGGCAAGCAAAAGGCGAAATAAGCAAACATGGCGCGCGCAAAAAGGCTGGCAGCAAAAGTCTTTTTGCGCCTTTTCTCTATGGAAGAACGGCTTGGCTTGCTAAATGGAGGGCGGTCAGGCATACTCTCACATAAAAAGGGTTCGGTTTTTAAAGGAGGCGAAGCGGCAATGTCCGGGAAAAAGGTACTGATCATTGACGACGAAGAAGATATTTTGAAGCTGATTCAAACGGTTCTGAAAAAAGAAGGGATCGAGCACGTCTGGACTTCGACCACCGCCAAGGACGGCCTGGCTCAATTTCAGGAGAAAAAGCCTGACCTCGTGCTGTTGGACATCATGCTGCCAGACGGAGAAGGTTATGAAGTATGCAAACAGATCAGAGGCTTTTCCAAGGTGCCGATTTTGTTCATCTCCGCTAAAACCGAGGAAATTGATAAAATTTTGGGCTTTGCCATTGGCGGCGATGACTATATTACGAAGCCGTTCAGTCCCAAGGAGCTTGCCTACCGGGTCAAAGCGCAACTGAGAAGAGCCGATTATGCGGTCGTTGAGCCTGTAGTCGAGGAAGACCCTGTGCTCAAGGCTGGGCCGTTTGAGTTGGACCCGCAAAAAGCAGAGCTTTTGAAGAACGGCAGTCCGATTGACTTGAAGCCGAAGGAGCTTGGGCTGATGAAGGTTTTTTTGGCAAACGCCAACAAAGTCATCAGCAAGGAAAAGCTGTACGATACAGTCTGGGGCGAGGATTTTATCGGGATCGACAACACCGTCATGGTGCACATACGCCGACTGAGGGAAAAGATCGAGGACCAGCCTTCTTCTCCCGAATATTTGATTACCGTGAAGGGTTTGGGTTATAAACTGGTGATCGAGGAGCAGTGATGGATGAAGTGGAAGGTCACAGGACGGTATTTGCTGTCCGTTGTCTTGGTTGTGATTTTGGTTATTTTCATCAATTTTTTCGTTATGCTGGGATTATTTATTGCGCAAAAAGGCTTCGACGTCCCGATTTTTCAGGATCAGGCGGCTTCTCCCGAGCAATTTACGAGAGAGTTTGAGCAGCGGCTCGATCTAGCGGGAGACAGCATCGCGATAACCGCAGAAGGAAAAGACGAGCTGCAAAAGAAAAACGCCTGGCTACAGATTCTGGACGAAAACGGCAATGAAGTGTTGACTTACCGAGTGCCCGCCGGACTAAAGAAGCATTACACGCCCGCAGACATGATTCAAATGTACAAATACCAGGAAGTAGATGGGGATACGACCGTTTTCGTCGGGGAAAAGGCAAGTGCAGCAAAGCGCTACAGCTACTTGATCGGGATTGAAAACCGCGACTTGAACAGGTACGTCATTTTCTACGACAACCAGGTTATCTTGCGCGCATTCAATGTAGGGCTCATCATTTTTATGATCGACATCCTGATCGCTTTGTGGATCGGCTATTGGTTCAGCAAGCGGCTTACGCAGCCTATGCATTCGCTGATCGACGGGATCAAGCAGTTGGCGAACAATCAGTTTTACGTCCATTACAAACCGGAAGGCGTCTACCAGCACGTATTCGATAACTTGAATCAGCTGTCGCACCAGTTGCAGGCGAACGAAAAGGAGCGCAAAAAGCTCGATCAATTAAAAGAGGAATGGATCGCCAACATTTCCCACGACATGAAGACGCCGCTTGCTTCGATTCAAGGCTACTCGGAAATGATCAAGGACCCGGACTATCAGTTTACATGGGACGAGATCAGGGAGTACGCAGGAATTATCGAGAAAAAGTCAGTGTATATCAAAGAAGTCATCGAAGACCTCAATTTGACGACACGCTTGCGGAACAAAGAGCTGTCCGTTCAAAAGAAGACGGTCAACATCGTTACCCTTTTGCGCGGCATCGTGATCGACATCCTGAACGATCCCAAGTATGCGAAGCGCCACATTGAGTTTACGGTAACCGAAGAGTTCATCCCCGTGGAAGTCGACGAAATCTTGATGGTGAGAGCGATCAACAATCTGATTTACAATGCGATCGTCCACAATCATGACGAGGTAAAAATCGAGGTGCGCGTGGAAAAGCAAGAACGCGTGCATATCTCGATCAAGGACGACGGGAAAGGGATCAAGAAGGCGGAACTGGAACGGATTTTTGACCGCTACTACCGAGGAACGAACACAGGCGATGCCCACAAAGGATCGGGGCTTGGGATGGCGATCGCACGCGATATCATCGACGCACACCAAGGCGAGATTGTCATCAGCAGCGAAGAAGGACAGGGGACGTCGATTGAGATTGTGTTGTAAGACGTAGACTAAGGCGAGACACCTGCATAAGGTGTTTTCTTTTTGTGCAAAAGAATTTATTTTATCTATCATATATTTTTTAATTTTATATAATCCGAATATATTGATTTACCAGCTATTTTTCCAGGGAATATAATTGTTATTATCAAAAAAACGTATTACAATAAACAAGTGTTGCTGAAGTAAAGCATTAATAGGGAGAAGAATAATCTGACCAACTATTAGGAATGCTTTACAAGAGCTCACATGAAGTGGATGGTTTGCCCATGTTCCACAGTTTTCTGAGCATACGCTAGCCAAGGCAGAGAGGAAGAAGAACCGAAGTGGAAAACAAAGAATTGAAAAGGGGTCTGGAAGCTCGTCACATTCAGATGATCGCTTTGGGCGGCACGATTGGTGTAGGGCTATTCATGGGCTCTGCAAGCACGATCAAATGGACAGGTCCATCCGTAATGCTTGCTTATGCAATTGTAGGAATTTTTATATTTTTTATCATGCGCGCCATGGGAGAAATGCTGTATGTGGAGCCAAGCACTGGCTCATTCGCAACTTTCGGGCATAAGTACATTCATCCGTTAGCTGGTTATTTGACGGCCTGGAGCAACTGGTTTCAGTGGGTAGTCGTCGGGATGTCGGAGATTATCGCGGTCGGGGCGTATATGAAGTATTGGTTCCCTGATTTGCCAGCCTGGATTCCCGGGATTATTGCCATGGTGATTTTGGGCGCAGCGAACTTGTTCTCCGTTAAATCGTTTGGTGAGTTTGAGTTCTGGTTTGCCATGATCAAGATCGTTACGATTGTGTTGATGATTATTGCCGGACTTGGCCTGATTTTTTTCGGAATCGGCAACGGCGGTCATGCGATTGGCTTATCCAATCTGTGGGAAAACGGCGGTTTCTTTACCGGCGGCTGGACAGGCTTTTTCTTCGCTTTGTCATTAGTGATCGGGGCTTATCAAGGGGTTGAGTTGATCGGGATTACGGCTGGTGAGGCAAAAGATCCGAAGAAGACGTTGACCAGCGCGATCCAGAGCATCATTTGGCGGATTCTGATTTTCTACATCGGTGCGATTTTTGTAATTGTAACCGTTTACCCGTGGGATCAATTGCAGTCGATCGGCAGTCCGTTCGTAGCGACGTTTGCCAAGATCGGCATTACCGCAGCAGCGGGACTGATTAACTTCGTAGTCATCACCGCAGCGATGTCTGGCTGTAATAGCGGGATTTACAGTGCAGGCCGCATGCTGTATACACTCGGTGTCAATGGACAGGCGCCGAAAATTTTCACCAAGCTGTCCCATAACGGTGTGCCGCTTTTGGGAACGATCGGTGTTCTCGTCGGCTTGGGTGTCGGCGTCATCCTGAGCTATATCGCGCCGGAAAATCTGTTTGTGTACGTGTACAGCGCGAGCGTGCTTCCAGGGATGATTCCTTGGTTTGTGATTTTGATCAGTCAAATCAGATTCCGCAAACAAAAAGCGGCCGAACTGGGCAACCATCCGTTCAAGATGCCGCTCGCTCCACTGACGAACTACATTACCATCGCCTTTTTGCTGATGGTGTTGGTCGGAATGTGGATCAACGATGACACGCGCATCTCGCTGATTGCCGGGATCGTGTTCCTGGGGATCGTGACACTTAGCTTCTACGCTTTTGGCATTAACAAAGCCGTTCCGCTGGATGAGCAAGCACAAAGCGGCGAGCGAAAATAAGTATGCAGCAGAAAGGGACATCAGCGACGATGTCCCTTTTTTATTTAGACGCGACATGTACGACACGCATTCGAAAAGCGGAAAAGTGGAAGGCTGATGGAGGGAATGCAGTTGCAGACTTGAAATTTAAGATAGAGATTCTTAAAATAAAGATATTATTCGGAGCGAGAAGAATAGGGAGGGCTTTGTGGTGGAGATTGGCATTAGCACGTTTGTAGAGACGACTCCTGATGCACAGACAGGGGAGGTCATCAGCCATGCGCAACGATTGCGGGAAGTCGTCGAGGAAATTATTTTGGCCGATCAGGTAGGACTGGATGTATTCGGCGTGGGCGAGCATCATCGCGAAGATTTTGCGGCGTCTTCACCTGCGATGGTGCTTGCGGCTGCTGCGCCACAGACCAAACGGATACGGTTGACCAGCGCAGTTACCGTGTTGTCTTCTGCTGATCCGGTGCGGGTTTTTCAGGATTTTGCTACACTCGACGCGATTTCCAACGGTCGCGCAGAGATCATGGCGGGTCGAGGTTCTTTTATCGAGTCTTTTCCGTTGTTCGGTTATGACTTGAACGATTACGACGAGTTGTTCGAAGAAAAGCTGGAGCTGCTGCTGAAAATTCGCTCGTCGGAAAAGGTGACCTGGCGAGGCAAGCATCGTCCGGCCATTCAAAATCTCGGCATTTATCCGCGGCCAGTGCAGGACCCGTTGCCCGTCTGGATTGGCAGTGGCGGGAATACGCAGTCGGTAATCCGGGCAGGACTGTTGGGACTTCCGCTCGTTCTCGCGATTATCGGAGGGCGTCCGGTGCAGTTTGCGCCGTTAGTCGAGCTGTACAAGCGGGCAGCGATCCAGGCAGGCCACGACCCGCGAAAGCTGAGCGTGGCTTCCCATTCACACGGTTTTGTCGATTGGAACACGGAAGCGGCAGCGGACAAATTTTTCCCGCCAACCCAGCAAGTAATGAACGTACTCGGACGGGAGCGCGGCTGGGGGCATTACGACCGATCGAGCTTTGACGCGGCGAGAAGCTTTGAAGGCGCGCTGTATGTCGGCGACCCGGAGACGGTGGCAGCGAAAATCATTCACCTGCGCAAACAGGTCGGGGTTACCCGCTTCATGCTGCACGTACCTGTGGGCACGATGCCGCACGACCAGGTTATGCAGGCAATTCGGCTCCTGGGCAGCGAAGTCGCACCGCGCGTACGCGAAGAGGTTGCGAAGTGGGAAGCGACCCAGTAAGTACATTCGGGAAGAGCGCAAGGCAGTCGTTGCATCAGGCAACAGGCTGTCTTGTTCTTTTTTTTCGTCCAAATGTTTTTTCGAGCGAAAAAGGGAGAGACATAAATGGCAGATGAATCGTATAACTTGTAAGCAAATTCCAATCTGTCCATAAGGGTGAGTTTCCAGTGAAAAAAGCGCTCATCGTCTGCTTTGCGTTGGTCGTCGTGGCGGGCTTGCCAGGTTGCAGCCCGGAACAAGCCGCCAATCAGAGTCCAGTAACCATATCGGAAGGCAAAGGCACGTCCCAAGTGGAGGAAGCACAAAATTCTCCCGAGTATAATCAAATCTTCAACTATATGAAGGAAGAATCGAAAAAGGCTTTCTCCGCGCATTACGAATTGCTCGGTTTCGAGTTGTCTGATTATCAGGAGTCGAATGTGGCAGGAAAGGTGGAAGCTACTTTTGGCTACAAAGTGATGTACAAAAATTTTGACAAAGACCCGGACACCGTCGCCTACATCAAGGAGGCAAAAGAAAAGGGCGATCCCCACTACCAGCAGCTTCACGATGAATATTTGCAGCAAAAAGAAATGAATTTTCAGCTGAAAGCCGTCATCGAAAACGCCGATTCGGTCACGCTTTATACCAATGTGAATCCGAAAGGGATACAATGGGAGAAGGTTGTCATGTCTGATTTTATTTTGGAGAAGTAAGCGAGTGCGAGTGAACCGATTGTTATCCATGCTGCTCATTTTATCGCAAAAAGGGATGGTCACCGGAAAAGAGCTTGCCGACCATTTTGAGGTTTCCTTGCGAACGATTTATCGGGATATCGAAAAAATAGGGGAAGCAGGCATTCCCATTGCTTCGCTTGGAGGACGGGGCGGAGGGTACTACTTGATGGAACATTATCAGGTAGACAATCTGTTTCTGAACAAAGAAGAAGCCAATCTGTTTCTGGCAGTAGTGAACGATCTTGATTTTCTGTTCGGCAAAAATGAGGCATTTAATGATGTGCTGCTCAAGCTCGGGCATACATGGAAAAGGGACAGTGGCGCCGCAGACAAGTGGAGCGTGGACATGTCCCATTTCAGCATGGAAGAGGAGCTGAGAGAGTACCTGCTGCTCATGAACCGGGCGATCACAGAAAACAGGCTGCTTCACTTCGAATACATCAACAGAAACATGGATGCTGCGTGCCGAGTGGCAGAGCCTGTGCAGATCGCGTTTACGTCCGGGCACTGGTTTCTCGTTGCTTTTTGCCGGGTTCGCAATCAGTACAGAAGGTTCAAGCTCGTGCGGATGAGGAACCTGACCATCGGGGAAGTTTTTGCAAAAAGAGCGGCTTCCCGAGAAGAGATCGCAAAAACGATCGAAGCGAGCTATCAGGAACGCGGGGTTACGGTGACATTGCGGTTTTCCAGCCGGATTGGTGAACAGCTCACCGAGTATTTTTCCAAAGAGAGTATTACTAAAGGAACGGACAGTCAGTACATCGTAGTGAAGTCGTTCCCGTATGAGGAAGGGCTGCTGAAGTTCATTCTGGGCTTTGGCAAGGACTGCGAGATTGTCGAACCTCACTTCCTGCGGGAAGAATTAAAAGAATACGTTCGGGAACTGATGCTTTCCTACAATGGCTGACAGACTGGTGTCAGTCATTTTGTTTTATAGTGGGGGTGTGAAGACAATGGCTGGTGAAACGGATGTGATCAGGCATGACAAACTCGCTTTCCTGCACAGCAACATGGCTGCGGCATCAGGGGCGCATGTTTTACTGTCGCTACTCGTTGCGACAAGACGCTCCTGCGGTTATTTTCATAGCGGGTTTGGGAGATAGCTGCGAGACGTGGGATAAGGTGCAAGCCCGGATCGCGCAGATGGCATCGACCTTTTCCCATGACAGGGCGGGCATCGGCAAAAGCGAGGCGGCCGCCAAAGTTCCCCGGACCTGTGCTGACTTGGTGGAGGAGCTTTGCGAGCTGATAGCGCAGACCCCCGTAAAGCCGCCCTATATTTTGGTCGGCCAGATTACGCACAAAATGATTGGCCCCACGAGGAAGTCTTGCAGATTGAACAACAGTTGCAAGCCGATTTTCAAAGACTGTCGACGGCGAGCCGGATCCAGGTAGCCAAGGATAGCGGACACGAAATTCATCATGACGACCCTGAACTGGTGGCGGAAGAAATTACGATAATCGTGAATGAGGTGCGAAAAATGAGCGAAATCAAGCAGCAATTTGTCCGGGATATGGAGAGAATCGCAGCGAATCAATATCAGCTTGGCGCAGGTGAAAAGCCGGGGGACTTCGTGGAGCTGATGCTGCAATACATCGGCGACCCCGATCCACAGTTGCGGGATGAATCGATCTATCCGACGTTTTACACCTGGATTCATCGCGAAAACAAGTTCACAGAGGGCGAGCTGCGCCGTTTGCTGCTCGTGTTGACGGATGAGCAGCATTTGTTTTATCAGATTGGCAGCGCCGGGGATGACAGCGTGTTTACGCGAACTTTTTCTGTCCTGCCGATCGCTTTGATTTTGGGACAGCATCGGAAGCAGCCTTTTCTCGATCAGACCGATTTCGAGCATGTCAAACGGGCGCTGCTGCGGTATTACAGGGAGGAGCAAGATTTGCGCGGCTACGTTCCCGAGGGCGGCTGGGCGCACAGCGCGGCTCACGGAGCGGATGCGTTGGACGAGCTGATTCAGTGCCCGGAGAGCGATGAGGCGTTGCAGCTGGAGGTGTTGGACGCCATTGCCGGGATGCTGCACAACGGCGCGCATATTTTTTGCGAGGAAGAGGACGAGCGGATGGCGACGATTGTCCATACGATGCTTGGAAAAGAGTTGCTGCCGATTGAGCGGATTGCCGATTGGATAAACAGTTTGGCTGAGTGTGGCAACTGGCCGCGGAGCCGCAGCCAACGCATCGCCCAGGTGAACAGCAAGCAATTTTTGCGTGCGCTCTTTTTCAGAAAAACAGGGCCGCAGGGCTGCGATCAGCGTGTCGCAAGCGCAATAGTGGGTGCAGAAGCGAAGCTGAACCGATTTGCGGAGTGAGGGGCTTGGGGAAGACAAAAACACAAGGACACTTTCGATTCCATGCGGAGGTGTCCTTTTGGCATGTTTGCCTCTGCGCAAAATGATTATGTGAAATTTTCTGAATACGGTTTGACATTCTTTTTTCTCGGGTGATATGATCTAAATGAAACAAAACGAAAGTATACAAAATAAAACGAAAGGCAAAATAATCGCTGTAGTAAGGAAGTGAAGCATCATGCTGGCAGCTGAACGGCACAGCAAAATACTCGAGCAATTGAGAGCGGAGCAAAGCGTGACAGTCAGCGAACTCAGTCAGGCTCTCGATGTATCGGAAGTGACGATTCGCAAAGATTTGATCAAGCTGGAAAACGACGGGCTGTTGACGCGCATACACGGAGGGGCGACGATTACCGACTTTCTCCCTGTGGAACGCAGTTTTACCGAAAAGCTCGCGGAGCGCAGCGAAGAGAAGCTGGCGATTGCCCACCAGGCGCTATCCCACATCCAGCCTGGCGATACGATCATGATCGGCGCCGGAACGACGACGATGGAGCTGGCCAAGCTGCTGCGCGGGATGAACGATCTGACGGTAGTCACCAACGCGGTCAATATCGCGATGGAGCTGAACAGCCAGGGAAAACATCACGTCATTTTGATCGGCGGGGAGATGCGGCACAAGTCGTTTGCGCTCGTTGGCTCTGTTGCCGCAGAAAACTTGCGCAATCTGTCTGTCTTCAAATGCTTCATCGGAGCCGATGGCATCCATCTGGAGCATGGACTGACCACATTGAACCTGGCCGAAGCGCAGATCAACCAAGTAATGATGGAGCGGGCGAGAAAAGTGTACGTGCTGGTCGACTACAGCAAGTTTGGCGAAACGCATTTAGCCAAATTTGCCGGAGTGTCTGACGTGGACCGGATCATTACGGATGCAGCCGCACGCCCTTTTGTGGAAAGGTACGTAGAGCTTGGCATCAACCTGGAGCTGGCCAGTCCGCAAGGGGTATCGAGATGAAGCTGAGCAAGGGAATGGGGGAATCGTTATGGCGTTAGTATCATCGACACAAATGCTTGGGGAAGCGCGGGCGGAAGGGTATTGCGTCGGGGCGTTCAACGTTCACACGCTGGAAATGCTGCAAGCGGTAGTGGAGGCGGCAGAGGAAGCGAACGCGCCGCTGATTTTGCAGACGACGGTTGGAACGGTGCGGCATCTGGGACCGGAGTATGTGGCAGCGATGGCCCGGGTGGCGGCTGAGCGCGCTCGGGTGCCGATTGCCCTGCATCTCGATCACTGTCAGGAGGAGGAGCTGATCGCCCGGTGCATCAAGGCCGGGTATACATCGGTCATGATTGATGCCTCCATGCACCTTTTTGCGGAAAACGTGGAGCGGACGCAGCGGGTGGTGACATTGGCCAGGGCTTTTGGAGTCAATGTGGAAGCGGAGCTTGGCAAGGTCGGCGGGGTCGAGGACGATCTGGTCGTGGATGACGCAGACGCTTCTCTGGCTGACCCGCTCGAATGCGAGCGTTTTATGGAGCTGACAAAAGTCGATACGCTCGCACCAGCGATTGGGACGGCTCACGGAATCTACAAAGGGGAGCCGCGCATTGATTTTGTCCGCCTGGAGGAAATTGCCCGGCGCGTCCCGGCACCGCTAGTGTTGCATGGCGGCTCCGGGATTCCTGAAGCGCAAGTCAAACGGGCTGTCGCGCTGGGGATGGCGAAAATGAATGTGGCGACAGAGCTGCGCATCGCCTTTTCCAATGCGATTAAAGCAACGTTCGAGGAGCACCCAGCAGAAAACGATCCGCGCACCTACATGAAGCGGGCCAAGCAAGCCGTGAAGGAAGTGGCGCTCGCCAAGATGGAGATGTGCGGTTGCACGGGAAAAGCGTTGGTCAGGTAAGGGTAAGCCAAAACAAGCGATAGCGAGGAAAGGGACGATTGGCATGCGTATCAATCTGGATGATGTGAAGGTTTTGCGAGAGCTGGATACGATTCGGGCGTTGCAGGACACAGAAGCGTATGAGGAGCAGTTCCAGGCAGGTCTGAAATTATCTGATTATTTCGATGTATCAAACATTTCTGCTCCGATTGAAAATATTTTGGTACTGGGCACGGGCGGCGGCTCGGCTGCGAGCGTCAACCTGATCAAATCGTATTTGTTTGACGAGCTGCAAGTCCCGCTGCAACTGAATCAAGGCTACACGATCCCGGCTTTTGTCAACGAGCGCACGCTTGTGATCGTCGTCAGCCACTCCGGCAACACCGAGGAAGTGGTTAGCGGGTATGAGGCCGCGATTGCCAAAGGCGCGCAAGTAGCTGTCATCACCGCAGGCGGAACGGTGCTCGACATGGCGCGGGAAAATGGGCATGCATACTTGCTTGTGCCAGGCGGAATGATGCCGCGGATCGTGCTTGGCTATATCTTTTTGCCGATCCTCGCCATCCTGACCAAGTTGCAGCTTGTTTCCGACAAGCGCGCCGAGGTAGAGGAGACGATTGCCCTGTTTCGGACCTGGAAGCAGGAATACGGGCCAGATTCGCCGATTGAGCAAAACGAAGCGAAGCAAATCGCGGTGGAGCTGGATGGGCTGGTGCCTGTTGTGTACGGAACGCTACCTTATTTTGATGCTCCGGCCTGGCGCTGGAAAAATCAGTTGGGGGAAAACAGCAAGCTGATGGCTTTTTGGAACGCCATTCCGAGCTTGCATCACGACGAGGCGGTCGGCTGGGATTCTCCTGCGGCTCTTTTGAAAGGCTTTCATTTTACACTGATTCGAGATTGCGAGGACAGCGAAAAGACGGTGAAGCGGGTAGAGATTAGCGCGGATATTTTGCGAGAGCGCGCAGGGGCGGTGCGGGTTGTGCATTCGCGCGGCGAGTCACGTTTGGCCCGGTTGTTTTCCATCGTTTATTTGGCTGACTTTGTCTCCCTGTATGCTGCCTTGATTAGAGGTGTTGACCCTACCCCTGTGGAGGTCATCAATTTGTTTAAACAAAAAATGGGGCAGCCGCTCGTGACCGTGCAGGTGAAATAGCCATGCTCGTCACAGTGACGCTGAATGCGGCGATCGACAAAACGTACCGCCTCGCTCATTTTCGCGCGGGGGAACTGCATCGCACTCAGGAAGTATGGAGTTTGCCGGGGGGAAAAGGCATCAATGTAGCGCGGGTCGCGAATACGCTGGGCCAAAAGGTAGTGACGAGCGGGTTTGTGGCGGGGCATAACGGGAGGTTCATCGCCGAAGGATGCAACCGCGAAGGGATAGCCACCTCGTTCGTCGAGGTGCAGGGAGAGTCGAGGCTGTGCCTGACTTTTCTCGACGAGCAGGCAAAAACGGTGACGGAAGTATTGGAACCGGGGCCAGCGGTTGGAGCGGATGAGCTGGCTTTGCTGCAAGCGAGGTTGACGCGCTTGGCCCAGCAAGCGACGTATGTGGTTTTTTCCGGGAGCTTGCCGCGCGGACTTCCGGTGAACACGTACGCCGTACTCATAAAAGGGCTGGCTTCCTCGGGAGCCAAATGTGTTCTCGATACGAGCGGTGCGGCGCTGGCAGAAGGGATCGGGGCAAAGCCTGAGTTGATCAAGCCGAATCAGCCCGAAGCGGAGGCGATTCTCGGCTACTCGCTGGACAGTGACGATGCCCGGTACCGAGCCGTTCGCGAGCTGTGCAGGCGGGGCGCCAAGCGGGTGCTGCTCTCGCTGGGACAGGAAGGAGCCTGGTTCGGCGATCAAGACCAGACATGGCGCATTTCGGCTGTCCCGTTGACCGAAGCAGAAGTGAACAACACGGTAGGGTGCGGCGATTCGCTGCTTGCCGGAGTGCTGACCGGGCGCATGCGCGAGCTGGCATGGCCGGACGCGATCCGGTTGGGCATGGCTTGCGCTGCTGCGAATACAAGCTCGTTTGGGGCAGGCGTGGTGACGGCTGGGGCCGTTCAGAGCATGATGAACAGGCCGATGCATGTGGAGCAGGTTGGGTAAAGGAGAGGAGGGAGTGTCATGCGTCATGTAATCGGGCTGGATGTCGGCGGCACCACCATGAAAGGCGCGGTTATGGACGAGGCAGGGCGGATTTTGGTTCGGGGAGAAAAGGAGACGCGGGTGTACAACGATTTGCCCATTCTGATTGAACGAATGGCTGGGCTCATTGATGAATTGCGGAAGCAAGCAAAAGGGAGCGTCGAAGCGGTAGGCATCGGCTTTCCCGGTCCGTTCGACGCCGAGCGCGGCATATCGGTACATTCGCCCAATTTTCAGCTCCATCAGGCGGACATTCGTACGCCGCTCGCCAGGCTGGTCGACTTGCCGCTGTTTTTTGACAACGACTTGCGCACGGCTACGCTTGGGGAAGCCGTATTCGGAGCGGGACGGAACGCGTCTCACCTCGTCTTTGTACCACTCGGCACAGGCGTGGGAGCGGGGATCGTGAACGAAGGACGGCTCGTTACTGGCAGCAGCGGGTTTGCGGGAGAGATTGGGCATGTCCATGTTCCCGGGCTGACCGCTGCCTGCAATTGCGGCAAGATCGGCTGCGTCGAGACGGTCGCTTCTGCTACGGGAATCGCGAGGCTGGCCCGCGAGCGACTTGCTCGGTCGTTGGCGGACGGAGCGCCAAACGCGGAACCGTCGTCGGTCATGCATGCCTTGTGCGGCGGTGAGCTGGAGCGTCTGACAGCGGAACACGTGGCAAAAGCGGTTGCGCAGGAGGATCGGCTGGCGATCGAGGTATGGGAAAAAGCGTGCGACGTCATCGGCTGGGCGCTGTCTGTCCTGATCAATGTGTTCAACCCGCAGCTTGTTGTGGTAGGCGGAGGCGTTTGCCGTGCCGGGGAACTGCTGCTTGCGCCTGTGCAAAAAAGCGTAGCGCGCTATGCCATGGATGTCGTGGGACAGCAAGCCAAGGTTGTTTTGGCGCAGCTTGGGGCAGATGCAGGAATGTTGGGTGCGGGAGCGCTGGCGCTGCAAGCGATGCAGCGGGAACAAGGCACTTGCGAATCGTTACGAGGATAAAGGAGTGGACGCAGATGAAACAACTGAATGACTGGGCAAACCATCAGCTGCTGCAAAGGAACCGCTTGCCGGCTCGGGCTTACTTTTTATCGTACCCGGAGGCGACGCAAGCATTGACTTACGACAGGGGCGCGACCCCGTGGTTTCAGCTGTTGAATGGGCAGTGGCAATTCGCCTATGCGACATCGCCGCTGAGTGCCCCGGATGACTTTTTTGCCGACGACTATGACGCTGCGGAGTGGGGGCGAATCCAGGTTCCGGGTCATTGGCAGCTGCAAGGCCATGGGAAGCCGCATTATACCGACTTGTACTACCCGTTTCCCGTCGATCCGCCGCATGTGCCTTCCGATAATCCGACTGGCTGCTACTTGCGCGAGTTTACCGTTTCGCCAGAATGGGAACAGCATCAGGTCATTTTGCGATTTGAAGGGGTGGACAGCGCTTTTCACGTTTGGCTGAACGGCGCAGAGGTTGGCTACAGCCAGGGAAGCCGCCTGCCGTCCGAGTTCGACGTGACGCAATTGCTGCGTACCGGGAAAAATCGTCTCGCGGTTCAGGTGTATCAATGGTCGGATGGAACGTATCTCGAAGACCAGGACATGTGGTATTTGAGCGGCATTTTCCGCGACGTGTCGCTGATTGCCCGGCCCAAGCTGCACGTCAGGGATGTGGCGGTCGTAACCGAGCTGGACGACAAGTATCAGGATGGCATCCTGCGTGTGCGCGTACATGTGGAAAACAGCGGGGCGGAGCGACTTGGCGGGGTAAGCGTGACAGCCAAATTGCTCGATCAGTTCCGGCAGCCTGTGGCGGCGGAAGTGCAGCGGATTGGCGGTACGGTTGAAGCAGGCCAGGAAACGCTCCTCGATCTGCGGTTGCCCGTGTCAGGGCCGAAAAAATGGTCGGCGGAGGAGCCGAATTTGTACCACTTGCTGCTGGAGCTTGGGCAGGAGGCGAGCGGAACGGTGGAGGTCATTCCGATTCGCGTCGGCTTCCGTTCGATTGAGGTAAAAGGGAACAACTTTTTCGTCAATGGCGTGCCCATTCGTCTGAGCGGCGTCAATCGGCACGATCACCACCCCGATCTCGGGCGCGCCGTTCCTTTTGAAACGATGCGCGAGGACGTGCTGATGATGAAGCGCCACAACATCAATGCCGTTCGCACCGCGCATTACCCGAACGATCCGCGCTTTTACGACTTGTGCGATCAATACGGTCTGTACGTCATGGATGAAACGGATTTGGAGACGCATGGCTTCCAGTTGACCGGGAACATCAGTCAGCTCAGCGACGATCCCGAGTGGGAGAACGCCTATGTCGAGCGGATGGAACGCATGGTCGAGCGGGACAAAAACCATCCGTCGATCATCATGTGGTCGCTCGGCAACGAATCCGGCTTCGGCTGCAATTTCCGCGCGATGGCGGCGTGGTGCCGACAAGCCGATCCGACCAGGCTCATTCATTACGAGGAAGATCGGGAAGCAGAAGTATGCGATGTGTTCAGCACGATGTACTCTTCCGTCGAAAAAATGATGCAGCATGGAGAAAACGAGCAATTGCAAAAGCCGCATATCATGTGCGAGTACGCTCACGCGATGGGCAACGGTCCTGGCGGCTTGCGCGATTACGCCGACGTCTTTGACAAGTATCAACGCCTGCAAGGCGGCTTTGTCTGGGAGTGGATTGACCACGGTCTGCGTCAATGGACGGAAGATGGACGGGAGTATTTTGCCTACGGGGGAGATTTTGGCGACTACCCGACGAACGGCAACTTTGTCATCGACGGTTTGATCCGTCCTGACCGCACCCCGTCGCCTGGTTTGCTCGAATATAAAAAAGTGATCGAGCCGATTACGGTAGCCGCAGTCGACTTGAAAGAAGGCGTCGTCACTCTGCACAATCGCTACGATTTTTGCACGCTCGATCACGTGCGGATGGTTTGGAGCATCACCGCAGATGGACATGTTTTGCAAAGCGGAACGATGAGTCTGCCTGACGTAAAAGCAGGAAGCCGTGCAGACGTCGTGATCCCGTATAAAGTGCCGGAGTTTGCAGCAGAGCAGACCGATTATTGGCTTACCGTATCATTTGTGCTTGCCCAAGATGAGACATGGGCGCACGCCGGGCATGAGCTTGCCTGGGCACAATTCGCTTTGCCAGTGTCCGCACCGCAGCCAGCAGCAGCGGTTTCCCGGAAAATCTCGCCTGGACATCTGGAAGCGGCAGAAACGAAGCGAGAGATAACACTTGCAGGCGGCGACTTCCGGTTTGTTTTTGACAAAGCAGACGGCGTGCCCAAAAGCTGGGTGTTTGCGGGCAAGGAATTGCTTGTTGCGGGGCCGCGGCTGACGTTTTGGCGGGTGCCGATCGACAATGACATGTACGTGGTAGAAGACTGGCGCAAGGCGTTTCTGGACCGTTTGCAGACACGGGTCGACTCGGTCGCTTTGCAGCAGGAACGCGATGATCGCGCCGTCATTGTTTGCGATGTGCGGATTGGCCCGCCTGTCTACGCTTGGGCATTTGCCTGCCGATACACGTACACGGTATTCGGAAACGGCGAAGTGCATGTTGAGGTGCAGGGAACACCGCACGGCACGCCGCCAGCCATGTTGCCGCGAATCGGCTTGAAGCTGTTGATTGCCAAAGATTTGGAGCGCGTATCCTGGTACGGCCTCGGCCCAGGAGAGTCGTACAGCGACAGCAAGGAAGCGAATCGCGTCGGCGTATACCACGCCAGTGTCGATGAGCTGTACACGCCGTATGTGTTCCCGCAGGAAAACGGAAACCGCACGGACGCGAGATGGATGTCGATCACCGATCAGCGCGGGATAGGTTTGTTCGCGAGCGGCCAGCCGACGATGGATTTCAGCGCCCTTCGCTACGATACAGACGATCTGGAGCAGGCCAAACATGTGACCGACTTGGTGAAAAGGGACTATGTGACGCTGCATCTGGATTATCGGCAAAACGGTCTGGGAAGCAACAGCTGCGGTCCCAAGCAATCGGAACAACATGCGTTGCGTCCAGAAGCATTCCGCTTCCAGCTACGCCTCGCTCCCTTTTTCAAAGACGCCATTTCGGAAATCCAGTTGAGCAAACAGCAAATAAGTGACTAAAGCACACCTATTAGCCACCTGAAAAACGTTGTACAATTTAATTAAAGATTGAATAGTGCAACTAATCTAATAATGGTGGTGGTTCTGTCACATGAAATCATGGTTGCTCGTTCCGCGCAGAAGTATCCACGCCAAGCTGCTCGCTTGTATGCTCATCGCCGCCATCATCCCGCTGTTTATTCTCGGCAGCATGGCTTACTGGAAGTCGTCGATGGTCGTGCGGGAGCAGTTTGGCACATCCGGGGAGTACATTGCGACACAGCTGCAAATCCAGATCGACAACTACCTGAGTCAAATGCGCTACATCGCCTACGACATCAACACGTACTTGTCCGACCCCACGCTGATCGTCATGCGCGAGGAGCAGCCGAAAACATACGCGGGCTTTCTGGAGCAAAAAAACTTTGAACGTTTCTTGGGGGCGTACAGCACGCAGGATACGAAAGGCATCTTCATCGTGACGCCCTCGGGGTATTTTTTCGGGAAAAATGTGATCAACGGACAAGACTTGCAGCGCGAACAATGGTGGAAGGCGTTGCCCGCGAAGCTCACAGGAGAGAGCTGGATCGGTTTTTACACCCCTCGGCATTACGTCGGGTTTGAACAAACCGAATTTCGCCATAGCGAAAAGGTGCTGGGACTGGTCGTGCCTGTTCTCAGCGGTTACGGCGTGCTCAAGGACAGCCGGATTTTGATTGAAATGAAAGCCGGGAAGCTGTTTCAGCTGTTTCAAAAGCTGGAAGACGACATGAAGGCGTACGTAACGATCACCGATGAAAACGGCCGCCTGATTTACCAGACAGCGGGCCGTTTTACCGAACAAAAAGACGACATCGTCTGGAACAAGCCGCTGGAATCGAACAACTGGATGATGCAGGTGCGCTTGCCTTACGAGCAGATGAATCGTTCTGCCGATGTGATTGGCTCTTTTTTCGTGGCTGCCCTCGTCTTGTCGGCAGCGCTGGCAGTCATGCTCGCCTATTTGTTTTCCCGACGAATCACCGGAAAAATTCGCAGGCTGGAAGAAACGATGCGGCTGGTCGGCACGGGCGAGCTGCAAACGCGAGCGACAGTCGATACGGAAGACGAGCTGGGCAGGCTCGGCGTGAGCTTCAATCAGATGGTCAGGAAAATCCAGACGCTGGTCGCTGAGGTGAGCAAAACCGAGCAATTGAAAAAAGAGGCGGAGCTGCGCGCCGTTCACTACCAGATTAACCCACATCTGTTGTTTAATACGCTCAACTCCATCCAGTGGAAGGCAAGGCTCTCCGGAGCGAATGAAATCGGCAGCATGCTCTACCACCTGATCAAAGTGCTGGAAGGCAACCTCGACATCTCGCAGGAGCTGGTGCCGCTGGAAAAGGAACTGAAGACAGCCGGGCATTTTTTGGAGATTCAACAGTTTCGCTACGGGCCTGTCTTTTCGTTTGAGCAGGACGGCGTGGAGGCGTGCAGCCGTTATTTGATTCCGCGCATGACGCTCCAACCGCTCTTGGAAAATATTTTTTTCCACGCTTTTGAAGACGGAGAAGGGATCATCCGGATTGCGGTTCAGGAAGAAGCAGGCATCGTGACGCTGCTGTTGCGCGACGATGGCGCGGGAATCGAGCCGCAGCGGCTTGCCCAGCTCTTGGACCCGGAACTGAAACGCTCCAGCAAGCGGGGTCTTGGCGTGTTCAATGTGGATCAGAAATTCAAGCTTCATTTTGGCAAGGAATACGGGTTGAACATCTCGTCAGTCAGAGGAGCAGGAACCACGATTCAGATCACATGGCCGAAAAGGGAGGAAGTGCCTGATGAGCATCAAGGTAATGATTGTGGATGATGAGGTGCTGGTGCGAAAAGGTCTGAAGGCGATGGTGCCGTGGAGTCGTTACGGTATGGAGGTAGTCGCGGATGCCCCGAATGGGCGCAAGGGCTGGGAAGCTTTTATGCAGATTCAACCTGAGCTTGTGATTACCGATATCGTCATGCCGGAAATGGATGGTCTGGAGCTGTGCAGGCGGGTCAAGGAACAGGCGCCGCAGACGAAAGTGCTCTTGCTGAGCTGCCACCGCGACTTTACTTTCGCCCAGCAGGGAATCTCTCTCGGTGTGTCTGGCTATTTGCTCAAAACTGAGTTTCAGGATGATGAGTGGGATTCCCTGCTGCAAAGGATGAGAGCTGAGCTGACAGGGGAGAAAAAGCAACCGCCTCAACCTCGCGAACGGCAAAAGGAGTGGAGGCTCGAATTTGGAACATGGCTGACGGGCTTGAATCGCGGCTTTGAGCAAAGCCTGGCTGCCATGCTGGAAGCGCAGTGGAGCTGGATGAACGATGCCACGCGCGTATGGCTGCTGGCAGGCATGGGCGAGTATCGGGAAGAGCAGGAGCGGGTGATGTTGTCACGGGAGCTGGATACGACCTGGGAGTGGATTCCGTGTGGAGATCACCGCTTCCTGTTTTGTCCCGCTGATTCGTGCAGGCAGGTGGAATCGCTGCTGGTGGAATGGAAGCTGGCTGGAACCGTGACAAGCTGGGAAACAGCGGGTCCTTTTAGCGGGCGCGAGCAGTGGCTGCTGACGGTGCGCACGCTGTACAAAAAGACGGAATGGGCGAAAAAATTCGGCGTGATGCAGGATGCGTGGCAGGAGCCGATTCGCCAGGCCGTTCACTATGCGCTCGATCGGCTGGACACGCCGCTGACGGTAAGCGAGGTTGCTTCACAGGTCGGGCTGAGCCGCAGCCACTTTAGCGTGTTGTTTAAAAAAGGCGTGGGCGAGAGCTTCGGGGAGTTTCTCGACAAGCGTCGCGTGAGAATCGCGCAAGGCATGCTTGGCGAGACAACGATGTCGATCCAGGAAGTGGCGGAACGCGTCGGTCTGCCTGATGCCAAATACTTTAGCAAATGGTTCAAAAAATACACAGGCATGAGTCCCAGTCATTACCGTTTCAAACAAAAAGAGGAGTCTGGCCGAACAATCGTCCACTCCACCGCGCAAACTTGATTCGGCCCGGAAAAAGGAAACAAATTCGCGTACTAATTACGAACAGATGGCGGTTTCCCCATATTTTTTCTTTCATTAGAATGGAGAAAAATCAGGCTGTAACTCAAGGGGGGGCACAGATGAAAAAGATGGCGTCAAAATGGATGACAGCCGGGATGGCACTACTTCTCGCTGTAGTGACGGGTTGTTCGCAAAGCCAGCCAGCAGAGACACAAAACACGGGCAGTAACACTGGCAGCACAACGCCGACATCGTCTGAAAAAAAGGAAACGGTTACATTGCGCTTTGCGACATGGGACACGGATGAAATGCTGAAAATTCAGCAAGATATCGCGAAGAAATTCGAACAAAAAAATCCCGGCGTGAAAGTGCAGGTCGAAGCGTATGCCGATGGCTTTGACCAGAAGCTGGTCGCGGCATTCGGTGCGAAAAACCCGCCGGATGTCATGTACATGTGGGATTTCCCGACTTACCATGCGTCGCTTGAGCCGCTGGATGAATTTGCAAAAAAAGATTCGACAGTCGCCATCGACGACTTTTATCAAGGACTCCTGAATTACAACCGCTACAACGGGAACTTGTACGGATTGCCTGCCGGGTTCTCGACGCGCGTCATGTTTTACAACAAAAAGCTGTTCAACGAGGCGAATGTGCCACTGCCGACAGACGGCTGGACGTACGACGACTTTAAAGCAGCAGCCAAACAGCTGACGATCCGTGAGAAGAAGCAGTACGGATTTGCCGTTCGCTCTGAGCCGGATACGTACGACCTGCAGGAAGTGGTCTGGAGCAACGGCAGCAGCTTTATCAGCCCGGATGGAAAATCGATCGATGGATTCATGAATAGCAAAGAAACCGCGCAAGCTTTGCAAGTTTTCAGCGATCTGACGAAGGAAAAGAGCGCGGTGCTCGTCGGAGGCAAAAATCAGCAAAGCGGAAACGACTTGTTCAAAGCTGGCAAGCTGGCGATGTATGACAACGGCGTATGGTCGCTGGAGTCTTACAAAAAGGCAAACGTCGATTTCGGCACGGTCGTAATGCCGCAGTTCCCTGGCAAGCAAGGCAAAGGTGTCATCGCCACTTCCTCGGTGTCGATCGCCAAAGATTCCAAGCATAAGGAGCTGGCTTGGGAGTTCGTGAAATACTTCGTTTCCAGCGAAGCGATCAAAATGCGCACGTCCGATCTGCCTGTACGGATCAGCGTGGTTCAGGAGAAAAAGCTCGATCAGGACGCCCTGTACGCTCCGTTTTACAAGATGCTGGAGAAGTCGAACGATACGCCAGCGTTCCTTTTGCACCCGCATTGGAACGAGATCAATCGCAATCTCTCGGCGGCGGTCAATGCGATCATGCTGGGCCAAAATGCCGAAGAGCTGCTGAACAAGGCGGTCAAGGACTCCCAGAAGTACATGCAAAAATAAGGGAAGGATGTCAGGGACGTGAAAACAGAGACAATCGTGACGCGTGAGCAGCCTGCCATGACCGTACAACCCAAAAAAATGAACTGGGGGGCGCTTCTCACCCCCTATCTTTTTATCCTCCCATGGATCATCGGCTTTCTCGCTTTTACGCTGGGACCGATGCTGTTTTCGCTCGTAATGAGCTTTTTTGACTGGCCTGTAGTGGGGGAGGTTACCTTTGTCGGGCTGGACAACTACGTCAACATGTTTACCGATGACCCGCTGTTTTGGCAATCGCTTTGGGTAACGATCAAGTTCGCCCTGCTGTTTGTGCCGCTCAATCTGATCATCGCCCTGTTTTTGGCGATCATGCTTAACCAAAAAGTGCGGGCAAGCGGCTTTTTCCGGACGGTGTTCTACTTGCCGAGCGTGATTTCCGGCGTGGCGCTGGCGATGATCTGGGCCTGGGTGTATGACGGCGAGTACGGCATTTTCAACTACTTGCTCAGCCTGATCGGAATTACCGGGCCGGATTGGTTGAATGACACGTCGTGGGCGCTCGTCGCCATGGTCATCGCCAGTCTGTGGGGGCAAGGCTCGATGGTGCTGATTTTTCTCGCGGGGCTGAAAGGGATTCCCGAAAGCTTGTATGAAGCTGCATCCATTGACGGCGCGGGTACAGTGCACAAGTTTTTTCGCATCACACTGCCGATGATCAGCCCGACGCTTTTGTTCAACCTGATCATGACGATCATCAGCGCGTTTCAGCAGCTCAGCCTGGCGCTTTTGCTCACCGGAGGCGGGCCGTTGCAATCGACTTACTTTTACGCCATGTACGCGTACGACAACGCCTTCAAATACTTCAAGATGGGGTATGCGTCGGCGAACTCGTGGTTTATGTTTTTGATCATTTTGGTGTTGACTTTCATCGTCTTCAAAACATCCGGAGGCTGGGTGTACTACGAAGGTGACAATCGCAAGGGAGGGGAGGAAGCTTGATTCGCAAAGCGATATCGTATACGAGCTTGATCTTTTTCTCCTTTCTGTTTCTGGCTCCGTTTTACTGGATGGTCTCTACTGCGTTGAAGTCGGATCAGGAGATTTACACGTATCCGCCCAAATGGATTCCTGACGTCTTGCACTGGGAGAACTTCGCCAATGCGTGGATGTCGCAGCCGTTCAATCTGTTTTTGCAAAATTCGTTGAGCGTGACGCTCTTGACGACGATCGGCCAGCTGATTTCCTCATCGCTGGTGGCATACGGGTTTGCCAGATTTACGTTTAAAGGCAGGGACTTCCTGTTCATGGTCGTGCTGGCGACGATGATGATTCCGTGGGAAGTGACGATGATTCCGCTGTACATGGAATTTAATTACTTGAACTGGATTAATACCTTGAAGCCATTGATTGTGCCCTCCTTTTTCGGGGCGCCGTTCTATATTTTTTTGATACGTCAGTTTATTTTGACAATTCCTCGCGAGCTGGATGAAGCGGCACGCATCGATGGGGCAGGCCCGTTCCAGATTTACGCGCGCATCGTGGTTCCGCTGATGATGCCTGCGCTGATTTTGATTAGCGTCTTCAACATTATGAACACTTGGAATGATTATTTGGGGCCGTTGATCTTTTTGAATGACCAGAGCCAGTACACTTTGACGCTCGGGCTTGCGCAATTCAAAGGCATGTACGACGTGGAAGCGACCGGGCTGATGGCGGTCACGATCCTGATCTCGCTGCCGCCGCTCGTGCTCTTTTTCCTCGCCCAGCGGTATATCGTCGACAACGCGGCAGGGGTCGGCATCAAGTAAGGAGGCGTGGCAGGTGAAACATCGGGAGAAATGGGAAGGGGCATTCTGGTCGGTTCATCAATGCGGAGAGTGGCTGTTGCGGCTGGCAGTAGCCCACCTGCTCTGGATCGGCGGCACGCTTTTGGGAGGCGTCGTGCTTGGCATTTTTCCGGCGACCGCAGCCATGCATGAGGTGCTTGGCGGGCAAGGCTCAGGCGGAAACAGGGATGACAGAGGAATCGCAGCGGCTTTCTGGTATGCGTACCGCCGTTACTTTTGGCGAAGCCAGCTATTGGGATATGCCCTGTTGCTGTCGGGAGTTGTGTTGTGGGGCGACCTGATTTTTTTCCTTGGTCTGGGCACGAAATGGAGCCTTGTCTGCGCAGCTTTGTTGGCCGGAATCAGTCTTCTGCATACCGCGATTTGCTGTCACGCTTTTGCCTTGCTTGTGCGCCTGGATCGCGGTTTTTGGGCCGGAATCAGGCAGTCGTTCTGGGCGGTGGCGGCTTTTCCCCTGCACGCTATGGTGACGGTTGGCGGCGTGTTTTTGTGCGTGGGCGTCATGCTTGTCTTGCCTGCGCTGCCGATCTTGCTGGGGGCAAGTGCGCTGGTCTGGTGGATGGCAGTGCGGACGGTTCGCTTGCTGGAAAAGTGCGAGCGCAAAGCAACTACACAGCAACTACGGGGTGAAACATATGCAGTTTGATTTGGGAATCGTTCCTTTTAGCCGATACGGGTCTTTTCTCGTCGTTTCCCGGCTTGGCAGCGACAGGCGGGCCGAGGGACTGTACTTGCGCAATGTGCGTGGCGGAGACAATCGTGACGGGGCTGTATTTCGACTGGAGCTGGTAGATGACGGGGTGGCAGTTCCTTTTGAAGCAGTCGCTACGCCAACTGTGCTCGTGCTGCGGGCAGAGCAAGGCGAGCTGGAATTGTGCATGGGCGAGCCGCAGCTTGTTCAGGTGCGCGGGCGGGGTGTCGGCTTGCGGCTGGTGGTGGAATCGGAGGCCGCGGATTACGTCATGCCAGCACCAGCCGACTGCCTGGTAGTCAACCATTTTACGACCGAGCTGCACTTTCGACTGACACCGCTTGCTGGAAAAGTGGCGGTAGAAGACACGTGGAAGGCGACGCGAGACAGTCAGGTCAAGCTGTCGTTTTTGCCTGACGGTCAGACGGGTGAGCTGGAGGGCGTAATCGAGGAATTTCAGACGGTGTGGCGAGAGCGCAGCTATCCTGATTTTGCTTCCGGTCGCGCTCGGGTGGAGCAAGAGTATCGCGAATGGCTGGGACAGACGCTTCCACTCTCGGAAGCTGCTCGTGAAGACGGGCTGGCAGAAGCGCGCGAGCTGGCAGCGTATATAACGTGGTCGTGTGTCGTAAGGCCAGAAGGGTATTTGCCGCGTCCGGCGATGTATATGTCGAAAAACTGGATGACCAACATCTGGAGCTGGGATCATTGTTTCAATGCGATGGCCTTGACTCGCTGGAATTTGCCGCTCGCCTGGGATCAGTTGATGGTGTTTATCGACAGGCAGGATGAGAGCGGCGTGTTCCCCGATTTTATCAACGACAGGTATGCGCTCTGGAACTGCTGCAAGCCGCCGATTCACGGCTGGACGCTGGGCTGGATGCTTGCGCGCAACGACGATGTTACCGATGAGATGCTGACAGCGATATACGAGCCGCTATGCCGTTGGACGGACTGGTGGTTCCGCTACCGTGACGATGATCAGGACGGCATTCCTCAATACAATCACGGCTATGATTGCGGCTGGGACAACAGCACGGTTTTTCTCGACGGAACACCGATTGAAAGCCCGGATTTGCCCGCGTATCTCGTGTTGCAAATGGATGTGTTGGCGGGAGTGGCGAAGCGGTTGGGCCGGGATGACGAGGCGCAAGCCTGGGAAGAAAAGTCGGAAGCGACTTTGCAGCGATTGCTGGCACAGCATTGGGATGGGAAAAAGTTTTTTGCGACACGTTCGGGGAGCGACCAGCCCACCCGAGGTGACAGCTTGATCTGCTACATGCCGCTTGTGCTTGGCGAAAAGCTGCCCGAAGCGATGCGTGAGCAGATGATCGCAGACGTGCAGCAGCGTTTTTTAACGGACCACGGACTGGCTACGGAGAGCCCGGCAAGCCCGTTTTACCGCAGCGATGGCTACTGGCTCGGCCCGATTTGGGCGCCGGTGACCATGCTGTTGGTCGATGGTTTGCGCCGTGCGGGCGAACAAAAGCTTTCCCAGGAAATTGCCCGACGCTTTTGCCGGATGGCGGCGGCAAGCGGGATGGCGGAGAACTTCGATCCCCTGTCCGGTGCGGGACTGAGAGACAGGGCGTTTACGTGGACGTCCAGCGTGTTTTTGCTGCTGGCGCATGAGTATGTGTGAGGGGAACAAGAAGGACGATGGCTGCTGGCAGGATCAGGGGCTTCGTCTTTTTTTGCGTGTTTTTGATGTACCAATCTTTAACATTCATTAAAAATTGTAACACATTCCCTTAACATTCAAGGCTTATAGTAAAAGCAACAAGCAAATAGCTTCGGAACCATTGGGTGGAGACATGTGAAAACCCATAGTTTCTTCGTACGTGCGCCAGGTGGCATGCGGAAGGACTATGTGTTTTTTTTGTGTCTCCCTTTTTGTGTTCCGCTCAAAACGACAGGAGGAATCAGAGGATGAAACGTGGTTGGCTTGGCTTGACCTTGGCAGTGGCAATGGTGGGTATGGTCGGTTGCTCTGCGGCGGGAAGCGCAACTGGAGCAGCTGGGGGCGCCGGAAAAATGGCGATTGTGTACAACAACTCTGATGAATGGGCGAGCTTTGGCACGATTCGCCAGGCGTTCAAGGAAAAGACCGGGATCGAAGTACCGAATGACAATAAAAACAGCGGCCAATCCGTGACAGCGATGATTGCGGAAAAAGACAGCCCGATCGCCGATGCGGTCTACTACGGAATCGTCTTCGGCTCTCAGGCGGTCGAGAAAGATTTGGTGGAAGGCTACAAGCCGCCGCATTTTGACGAGATTCCCGCAGCGTTGAAAGACGCTGACGGCAAGTGGATGACAGTGCACTACGGCGCGATCTCGTTCATCGTCAACAAGCAGGCACTGGGCAGCACCCCTGCGCCACAATCGTGGGCAGACCTTTTGAAGCCGGAATACAAGGGCAAAGTCGGATTCCTCGACCCGTCCTCGGCTGCCGTAGGCTACAGCGTGACCGTAGCGGCCAACCTCGCCATGGGCGGCGATTTGGACAACTGGAATCCGGGCATCGATTACTTGAAAAAGCTGGAGGCAAACGGAGTCATCCATCCAAAAGGAACAGCCAATGCCAAAGTGATGAAAGGCGAAATTCCGATCATTATCGACGCCGATTTCAACGGCTACAAGATGAAGTACGAAGAAAACGGCCCAATCGATGTCGTCATTCCAAAAGAAGGCTCGCTGAAGCTGCCGTACGCTATGTCGATTATTAAAAATGCGCCGCATAAAGAGGCCGGACAACAATATCTCGACTTCCTGCTCTCCGACGAAGGTCAGCAAATGTTCGCCAAAGGCTTTGTCCGCCCGATCCGCAACGTGCAGATTCCAGGCGAGGTCGAAAGCAAGTTCTTGCCAGCGGCTGATTATGAGCGCGTCCGCGACGTTGACTTTGCGAAAATGAATCAGGTTCAAAACGCTTTTATCGAGCGTTGGAAGAGTGAAGTTCTTGCCAACTAGAGGAGTTTGTCTATGAAAAGAATGGGCGTTGCCGTCTTTGTCTTACCGATTTTCCTGCTGTTTGCGTTCTTTTTCCTGTATCCGCTCATCGTGCTGGTCGTAGCGAGCTTTCAGCGCGGCGGCGAGCTTACGGCGGGCAATTACGCTCAGATCATCACCAACCCGCAGTATTTGCACTCGCTGTGGAACAGCTTGTGGCTGTCTCTGTCCGTGACCTTGGTTGCGCTGGTTTTGTCTGCTGTGCTCGCCTTCTTTTTGGCCCGGCATTCGTTTCCGGGGAAGACGCTTTACTTTACGCTGCTGACTTTTCCGATCTCTTTTCCGGGCGTTGTCGTTGGCTTCATGATCATTATTTTGTTTGGTTCGACGGGCATTTTGCCGATGTTGTCCGAGCTTTTGACCGGGGAAAAAAAGCTGGTGTTTGCCTACACGATTGCCGGAATTTTTTTGGCCTACCTGTATTTCGAGATTCCGCGCATTGTGATGACGCTGTACGGGGCGATCAAAGATTTTGACCAGACGCTGGAGGAGGCTGCCCGAACTATCGGGGCCACGCCATGGCAGGCGATCCGCTATGTGGTGCTGCCGACGCTTTATCCGATCTTTCTCTCGGCGGGAGCACTTGCCTTTTCCACGTCGATGAGTGCATTCGGCACAGCTTTCACGCTGGCGAACGACTTCGATATTTTGCCGATCCTGATGTACAACGAGTTCACGCTCAATTTCAACATTGAAGTAGCCAGTGCGATTGCGGTCGTCATCGGGCTTGTCTGCGTGGGGATTAACCTCGGGTATCGCGTGCTGGTCGAGAAGGAGGGGCGTTCTTGATGCAAACAGCAGGAAAAGCGTTGGTTTACGTGCTGGTTTTTCTGATCAGTGCGCTCATCCTCTCTCCCTTGTTGTTTACCGTTGCCGGATCGTTTGCGGTGTACTGGGGCGCTGACATGTATTCGGCGGGCGTGACCTTGTCCTGGTATGCAAAAGTATTCGAGAAATTTGGGCATACGATTGGCTTTACGCTGGTGCTCGCTTTTGGCACGGTGCTGGTCAATACGGTGCTGGGCACGATGGCCGGCTACTGGTTTTACCGTTGGAAAAGCCGCTGGGTGTTTGTGCTGGAGGAACTGCTGTCTTTGCCGATCGCCGTACCAGGCATTGCGATTGCCCTGGCGCTGATTCAGACGTATCCCGCGATGCGTGCATCCGGTGCCTTGATGCTGGTCGGGCATGTCATCATTACGTTTCCGCTGATGTTTCGGACTGTGCTCGGCACACTGCGGACAAAAGATTTTCGCACGCTCGACGAATGCGCAGCTACGCTGGGAGCCGGGCCGATGTACCGCTTTTTCCATGTGATTTTTCCGAGCATTCGCGGGGCGATTCTCTCCGGTGCCGTCATGGTATTCATGCTGTCGCTCGGCGAGTTCAACATGAACTTTTTCCTGTACACGCCGCTGACGGTGACATTGCCGATCGGGCTGTACGAAGCGTACTCGACGCTGCGGATTGAATTGGGCAGTGCGTACACGACACTGTTTTTGGCGATGGCGATTCCGCTGATGTACTTGCTGCATCGCCTGAACCAGAGTTCGGCCTTTTCGCGAAACGGAGGGGTGTAGATGGAGGAGAGCACGGTGCAATCGATGGAAATTGCCATTCGTGGCGTATCAAAAACTTTTCAGGATGGAACGACGGCCTTGCAGCCGATCGATTTGCAGGTAGCGGCAGGCGAGGTGCTGGTGCTGCTCGGGCCATCTGGCTGCGGGAAAAGCACGCTGCTGCGGATGATTGCCGGGCTGGAGCAGCCGACAGCCGGACGTATTTTGATCGGGGATCGCGACGTTACCCAGCTTCCGCCGGAAAAGCGGGGGATCGGCTTTGTTTTTCAACAGTACGCCTTGTTTCCTACGATGACGGTGGAAGAAAACATCATGTTCGGCATGAAGCTGCGCAAAATCGGCAAGCAGGAGCAGAAGGCCAAGCTGGAGGAACTGCTCGCCTTGATGAACTTGACGGAGCTGCGCAAGCGACTGCCTATTCAGTTGTCTGGCGGGCAGCAGCAGCGTGTGGCGATTGCTCGCGTGCTGGCGACTGACCCGATGATTTTGCTGATGGACGAGCCGTTGACGGCACTGGATGCCAAATTGAAGGAGCACCTGCGGTTGGAGCTGGCCCAGTTGTTTCGCAAGCTGCACATTACGACGGTATACGTGACGCATGACCAGACAGAAGCGATGGCGATTGCCGACCGGATTGTCGTGATGAACAAAGGGGTCATCGAGCAGAGCGGTACGCCGAAAGAGATCTACCTCAAGCCGAAATCTTCATTTGTGGCCCAGTTTGTCGGGCAAGTGAACCGCTTGCGCGCAAAGGTCAAGACAGCGGAGCGTGGCAACGTCCTTGATTTGGGATTTTACCAGCTTCCGTACAAAGGGGAGAGCCGGGCAGTCGCGGACATCGACGTGTTCCTTCGCCCGGAGGACGTATATCTCACGCAAGAAGCAGGCTTTTCTGCACGCGTGCAGGACGTGATTTTTCTCGGCGATCATTACCGCGTCATTGCCGAGTCCGGCGGGCAAAAGCTCGTTATCGACGTCGGAAACGACACGCTGATCCACGAAGGAGATCAGGTGCAACTGGAAATACGCGAAGACAAAATCATTTACGCATGAGGTGACGGGGATGAAAAAAGAAATTTGCTACTCCGACTTGGCGCTTTTGACGCAGCCGATTGAGGCGAATATCGAGCTGCTTCTGGAACACGGGGCAGACAAAATCGAGCTTTTGATGGACGGGCTGCAATGGGATGCCATGGACGATCAGATCGCCCGCATGAGCAAAGTGCTGCCTCAGTACAACGCAGGGTACACGGTGCACCCGCCAGCGTGGGACACCAGCTTGACCAGCGAGAACAAAGCGATTCGCGAAGCGTCTTTTTCCGAGTACGCGAAAGCGATCCAGTTCGCGCATAACATCGGGGCAGAGCATGTCGTGATTCACCCCGGCTTTTGCTTCTCGCCCGTCTTTGACAAGGAAATTGCCCAGATGCGAGCGGCTGACGCGATTCATCGCCTGTGCAAAATAGCCGCGCCGCTCGGCGTGAAGCTGGCTGTGGAAAATGTAGGTTACAAAGGCGCGTCGATTTTCAGCGAAGCGGAATTTGCGGCTTTTCTGGATGGCATGGACAGCGTCGCAGGGTACTTGCTTGACACTGGACACGCTTATTTGAACGATTGGGACATTCCGGCACTCATTCGCAGTATTTCGCACCGACTGCTTGCCGTGCATTTGCATGACAACTACGCAACAGGAGACGATCATTTGCCGATTGGAGAAGGCGGCATCAGCTGGGAGCCTGTTTTTGCCACACTTGCGCAGACCGCGCCGGATTGCCAGCTGATTTTGGAATATGCGCCGGGCACAGAGCTGGTCAAGCTTCAGCAAGGAAAAAGCATGCTGCTGGAGCGATTGCAGCTCGTGTAAGCAAGCAAACCGCACTACTACCATGATCAAAAGGAGTGGAGAGGGAGCATGAAAAGAAAGCAGACGAAGCAAACAGGCAAAACAGGAACGCAAAAGAGGGCAGCGGCAGCATCTGTACTTGCGTTGACCGTCCTGCTCAGCAATGTCCCGGTGCATGCCGAGAATGCGACAGCGGTCACTGAGACAGAAGCAGGAAGCAGCACAGCAGGCGACACGAAGGCAGAAGAGACTGGGACAGACGCGACAGAAACCGGAGCAGCTGAAGACGCTACCGCTGGCGAGAGCGGCCCAGCAACTCCGGAAGCGCCAGGGGAAGTGCCCGCAGGTGATGCCGAGACGACACCAGGAGAAGCTCCTGCCAAGGTGCCGACTGATGCGCCAGCTCCAGAGGAAATTCCTGCTGTACCGAGCGTGGAAGCTTTGCAGATCATGCAAGACTCGCCGATCAAAATTACGGAAATTTTGTACGATGCAGACGGCTCCGACGATGGAACCGAGTTTCTGGAGATTTCCAATCTGGGAACGAAAACCGTCGATATTAGCGGCTACATGATCGGCGATGAGGAAACAAGAGGCGGCGGCGAGGGAATGTTCGCTTTTCCGCAAGGCACGAAGCTTGCTCCCGGACAATCCATCACGATTGCCCAATCGTCGCTGATCAACAAGGCCAAATACCGCTATACTCCCGATTTTGAGCTTCCGCCTGTCGAGCAGTACAACCCGCAAGACGACCCGGATGTGCCGAATTTGCTGCCGACCGATTGGGCAACAGGGACGATTGTCATGGCAAACGGCGGCGATGACGTGCTGCTGATGGACGACAAGTACAACGTTCTCGACTATGTTCCATACATCAAAGACACGACTTTTAACGGCAAAAAAGTCAAGGCGGCCAAGCCGTTGAACAACTTGGGCGAATCTTTGCAGCGAATCAAGCAAACGGGAGATGCTTCGGTCGACTTTTACTCGCTGTTCCCAAGTCCGGGAACGTGGAGCGACAAGGAGCCGGAAGAACCGGACTTTGGTCCGAGCGACTCTTTGATCATCACAGAGGTTATGAATGATCCGCTGTTTGATGAAAGCACGGGCGAATTTGTCGAGATTACGAACATATCGGATAAAGCTATCGACATTAGCGGCTATTTGATTGGAGATGAAGAAACAAAAGGCGGCAGCGAGGGAATGCACGCGTTCCCGCCGGGGACAATCATTCAACCGTACCAGCCAATCGTTGTCGCCCGTTACGCGGATGGCATCGTAGAGCGTCACCAGACGAAACCGGACTTTGAAATTTTCGAGTCGATGGACGATGTACCGCAAATGCTGCCGACGAAGTGGGCTACTGGCAGCCTGTATTTGGCTAACAGCGGCGATCATGTGATTTTGGCTGATCCAGAGGCGCGCGTCATTGACGCCATGGTATACGGCGATGCCAAATTCCCGCAAGTAACGGCACACCCGGGAGTGGCAGGCGGTCACACGATGGAACGCTTGACAGGTGAAGATACGAACGACGCTTCCAAAGATTTTGTCGACCAGCCTAATCCGACTCCGGGAGGTCTTCTGTTCGGCCCGGATGCTCTCGTAGACAAAATTCCGAAATCCGATTTGAAAGACAACGTCCTGATCGTGAAGGAGCCAGAGACTGGTGTTGTATCGCCAGTGACAGTAATTGGCTGCTATCAATCCGGCGATGTCTCGGCATTGGCTTCGTCCGGTGTTTCCTCCGTATTTTTGATCGTAGGCAAAAATATTGACGGACAACTGATTGTGTCGGCGGGAGACAGACCGCTTTTGGCCGATGCCCTCGATCAATTGGCGAACAAAGCGATTCCGATTTTGTCCATCGAATCGAAGGAGCTGGTGCCAGCTGTTGACCAACTGTTGACAGAGCGTTCCTTGACGGATGTGCACATCGTATCGAGCAACCCGGAGATTGTTCGTGCAATGCGGGAGAACAACGATGAGTACCGCGGCGCGATCCTGGACGGTGTGGACGAGCTTGATTTGGCCAAGCAAAAGCAGTTGGTAAAAACCGTGCGCGCCAGCAAATCGAACGTGCTGATTTTGCCTTACGACCGTGTGAATGCGGAAGTGGCTCGCTATTTCCGTCTGCGGGGAATTACGGTATGGGCAATTGAAAAAGCCGGAACCGTGCAGCATCACGATCTGGTCAGCATGGGTGTGCGCGGAATCATCTCTGCACAGCCAGAAACGGTGTTGTCTGCTCTGGCAGCCTATCCGACCGAGACGTTGACACAGCCGCCAATCGTCTACGCGCACCGCGGCATTCCGTCCAAAAAGCCGGAAAACACGATGTATTCGTTCCAGGAAGCGATTGACCTGGGAGCAGATATCGTGGAGACGGACATTCATAAGACGAAGGACGGCAAGCTTGTCCTGATTCACGACTTTGAGCTGGAGCGCACGACAAACGGCACGGGAAAAGTAAAAGACTACACGCTGGCAGAGCTTCGCGCACTGGTTGCCAACAAGCAAGACCCGGAAAACCCGGACTGGTACCAGCCTGAGATTACAGATGCCCGCATCCCTACACTCGACGAGCTGCTGGAAGCGGCAAAAGGCAAAGCCGTACTCGATCTGGAAGCAAAAAGCATCGGCTACGAAAGAGAAATCATCGAAGCCATTGAAGCGCATGACATGGTGGAAGACGTCATTCTTTGCAGCTTCAGCTCGGAAGTATTGAACCGTTTTGCCGCGTTGAATCCCGAAGTCGGACTTGGCTATGTGCTGAGCGGCTCCAAGCCGGAAACGAAGAAGGATCAATACGCGGAGAAGCTCGTCACAGATGCGATTCAGCTCAATGCCCAATACTTCCTCGACCAGGCGATTTTGACACCGGAGCTGGCGCGCTACGCCAAGCATCGCGGATTGCCGCTCGGCGTGTACACCGTAAACGAAAATGCGCAGATTGAGGAAGCGTTGCGTACAGGTGTGAGCGGGGTTGTTACCGACTACGCACAACGTTTGCTGACAGCACCAATTCGCGTCGATGCGCCGCAAAGCTCGCTGGAATTGACCGCAGGTGAAGTGAAGCCGCTCGAAGCGATCATCGACTATCGCGTGGCGGAAGACCAGTTGGCGCCAGCCCGCATTCGCCTGATTGACAACCATGACGCGGCAGTAGAAGTAGCGGCAGACGGCAAGAGCCTGATCGCCAAAAAGGCTGGCACAGCCAAGGTTCAACTGAGTGTGGAAGTGCCATCTGGCGGCAAGACGTGGAAAATGGTCACGACCGTGATCGAAGTGAAGGTCAATTAATTGTTTCGCGAAACAGGAGGGGGAGCTGCTTCCCTCTCCTTTTGCTACTATGACGTTTGTGCGAAATCAGAGGACAGACCTTGAAACTTCTGAACATTCGGGATACTCTTGATGAAAAGGCTTGATTCGTAGAGCGGAGGGTGGTTGATGCATGCTCGAGGAAAGCGTTTCGTTGCGGATGTGGAAACGTTTTGTTCAAGAAGGTGTAATTGACTCAGCACGAATCAACAAACGGATTACAGAATCGTGGCATCGCTGCAAAAGCAGCCGGGTAAACCCGTATGCAGGCACAGGGCAGGTTGTACTCGCCGGGGATGCGCTGAAAAGACAACAGGAGAATAGTCGCCTGCTGCTGGAGCTTGCCTTGCCGCAAATTGACCGACTGTCGCCTTTTATCCACGACGTGGGGATGATCGCGCTCGTGATTGACCCCGAGGGCTACGTCTTGAGCATGCGTGGCGAAAAGCGGGCGCTTCACGATGCCAATGCGATCAATTTTGTCGAAGGGGTACGCTGGACAGAGGATGAGGTGGGCACGAACGCAATCGGCACGGCGCTTTTGGCAAAAGAAGCGATCATGGTCAACGGAACCGAGCACTATTCGGTTGCCTCGCATCGCTGGAGCTGCTTTGCGGCCCCCATCCGGGACGACAGCGGCTCGCTGCTCGGAATCATTGACGTATCAAGCCCTGTCGAGCGCAGTCACCCGCAGACGATGGCGACTGTCATGACGCTTGCTTACTCCATCGAGCAGGCTTGGATGAAGCAGCGGCAGCAGGACGAACTGGAATTGCTGCAACGCGCCATGATATTGCCGAACGAAGGACAGCGGCCCATCATTTTTTGCAACCAGGAAGGCCGGGTAGTGTATGCGAGCGCAGATATACGCAAGCGAATCGCCAACTGGACCAATCTGAGAAGACATGAGGTTGCGGAGTACGGTTTTTTCGAAGCGCGGCAAGCGCCGTTGTTTTCCGAACGTCATCCGGGCTTGATTGGCTGGGTGATCGAGCTGGCGACAAGCGATGCGGGACTTGCGCGGATGTTTGTGAACCGTTCCTCCTCATTCCGCTTCCAAGGCGAGCCGGGAACGAGCGCAGCCTTTTGCAACGTCCTGCGGGAGCTGGAGCGGATCGCGCCAACGGACGGGAACGTGGTGATCTATGGCGAAAGCGGCACGGGAAAAGAGTTGGTCGCACAAGCGATACACGACAACAGTCCGCGCCGGGAAGGGCCGTTTGTGGCAGTCAACTGTGGCGCTATACCTCGCGAGCTGATGGAAAGCGAGCTGTTCGGGTATGTGGAGGGGGCATTTACCGGAGCGCGCCGCCGCGGATATACAGGAAAGCTGGCGCAAGCGAACGGCGGCACGTTGTTTTTGGATGAGATCGGGGAGATTCCCGCTGCCATGCAGGTCGCTTTGCTGCGCGTCCTGCAAGAGCGAAAAGTCACGCCGATCGGCAGTACGGAAGAGCATGCACTGAATATTCGCGTCATCGCGGCTACGCATCGCAATTTGCGGCAACAGGTGGGTGAGGGCAGCTTTCGCGAGGACTTGTACTATCGGCTGCACGTCCTCCCTGTATCACTGCCGCCGCTGCGGGCGCGGAAAGAAGATATTCCGCTGCTGATTCGCCACTACTGTCACAAAAACGGCTATCAGCTTGATTTGCCAAAAGCGTTGCTGGATGAGTTGATAGCGTATGACTGGCCGGGCAATATACGCGAGCTGTACAACGCCGTTGAACGTCTGCGAGTCCTTCCCCGAGAGGATTGGAAGCGGTTACTTTGCGATGTGATGCAGGCAGGAGCTGATTATGAGCTGCGTCCGCAGGCAAGACAGTCGATTCAGCAGCCGTCTTTTTACGAAGCCGACTCGCTCTGTTACCGCGAACAACTGGAGCGGCAGACGATCGTGCAAGCTCTGGAAAAAAGCGGCGGCAGCGCTTCGGTAGCGGCTGAGCTGCTAGGTATTCCGCGCAGCACTTTTTACCGCAAGCTGAAAAAGTATCGGCTCTGACGAAAGAGCACGAGAGGGGGGATCACGCATGCCATTTTGGTGGGAGCAAACGCCTGTTCAACTGCTTGCTACGGTCTCCCGGCCGTATCGCGGGGAAGTGTTGATCCCTTTTAGCGTAGACGAGGCGTATGCCCGGCTATGTTCACAGGAGCCGACGACTGCTCCTGTCATTCACTTGTGGCGGCATGAAAAAGCGATTGTTTTGGGCGCGCGTGATGCCAAGCTGCCGCATGCGGCTGAAGCTGTGCGACAGTTGGAGGCAGCGGGGTATCAGACCGCTGTCCGTCCATCAGGCGGGGCTGCCGTTCCGCTGGCGCCGGGAGTGATCAACTTGTCGCTGGTGATGCCTGTTGCCGCTTCTGATTTGAATCCCGAGCCGTTTTTTCTGCGGATGGTGGAGTTGATCCGGGCGACGTTGGGCGACGACGGAGCGAAAATGAGCAGCGGTGAAGTAGAAGGGGCTTATTGTCCGGGCACTTACGATCTCGCCATTGAAGGATATAAATTTTGCGGGATCGCCCAGCGGCGTTTGACTCGGGCGGTTGCGGTCCAGGCGTTCATCAATGTCGAAGGCTGCGGGCGCACGTACGAAGAGATCATCCAGTCTTTTTACGAAAAGGCAGCTATGGGCGCTCCCGGCGAGCAGTTTCCGCAAGTACAGCCGGGGCGGATGGCAAGCTTGTCCGAGCTGGGAGTGTCCGGGGGAGCGGAAGGGTTTGTCCTGCGCTTGCAGGAACTGCTGCACGCACACGCGGAGTCATCTGTTGCGGTGCTGGATGCTTGTCCAGACTCGCTTGCGCAAGAGGCGAAGCAGGCGCTCGATTTGTTAAAAGGCAGGCATCGTCAACTGGTCGGTTCTTAAAAAGAACCGGCTTTTTTTGTGCGTGAAAATCGGTTCGGCTTTTTCATGAAAAACGTATGAAAGCTCATGAACGCGGATGTACCTTTTCGCGTGCAATCACACGGTCATGACGGCTGGATCGTATCTGTACAGTCGGGAAACCGATCTCAAGTGAGCCTTCGCTCCACAAGCTGCTGTGAGAAAAAATGAGACAAAACGGGACGATGTCTCACTTTGTACTACCTGGTGCCGACAGTCCAAGCAGAAAAAGCCGCAAACACGCGCAGATTGAGGCTGGCACAGAGATTGCACATAAGAAAAGGGCAAGAGCGATCGACCGGGTCGTTCCAAACAAGTCACGATGGAGGAGGCGTATCTGATGAAAGTAATCCAGGCGGAAGAACAGGTGCTGTCCCGTGAACAGGCGAAATGGATGTACCGCAAAATGCTGGAGATTCGCAAGTTCGAGGACGCTGTTCACGTATTGTTCGGACAAGGCAAGCTGCCGGGGTTTGTCCACTTGTATGCAGGGGAGGAAGCGATTGCGGTGGGGCTTGGCGTCCATCTGAACCAGCAGGACAGCATCACCAGCACACATCGCGGCCACGGCCACTGCATTGCCAAAGAATGCGACTTGAATGGAATGATGGCAGAGATATACGGAAAAGCGACTGGCTTGTGCAAAGGAAAGGGAGGCTCCATGCACATCGCTGACCTGGACAAAGGCATGCTGGGCGCGAACGGGATCGTCGGAGGCGGTTTCCCGCTGGCATGCGGCTCTGCCTTGACCGCCAAGCTGAAAAAGACCAATGCGGTCAGCGTTTGTTTCTTCGGAGACGGAGCCAACAACCAGGGCACCTTCCACGAAGGCTTGAATTTGGCGGCAATCTGGAAGCTGCCTGTCGTATTTGTAGCGGAAAACAATGGCTACGGAGAGGCGACGCCGTTTACATACGCCTCCAGCTGCACACATATCGCTGATCGTGCAAGCGGTTACAATATGCCGGGAGTGCGCGTGGACGGAAAAGATGTGCTGGCTGTTTACCAGGCGGCCGAAGAAGCGGTTGCCCGTGCGCGGCGGGGCGAGGGGCCGACTTTGATCGAATGTGTGACCTACCGCAACTACGGCCATTTTGAAGGGGATGCGCAGAAGTACAAAAAAGAGATCGACAAACAGGAGCATCTCAATGAAAAGGATGCGATCACTTCTTTCCGCAATCATTTGACGACATCGCAAACCATGTCTGACACAGAGCTGACAGAAATCGAGCAAGCCGTAGACAGTGCGATCCAGGAAGCGATCCGCTTCGCCGAGGAAAGTCCGTATCCGAGTGCAAGCGAACTGCTGACTGACGTCTACGTGTCGTACTAAGAGAGGGGGATGGAGGACATGACGAGAAAAATCAGCTTTTCCGCAGCGGTTAATGAAGCGATGAAACTGGCGATGAGAGCCGATGAAAACGTGATTTTGCTGGGCGAGGATGTGGCTGGCGGGGCGCAAGTCGACCATTTGCAGGACGATGAGGCGTGGGGCGGCGTACTTGGCGTGACCAAAGGGCTTGTGCAGGAATTTGGCCGCGAGCGTGTTCTGGATACGCCGATTACCGAAGCTGGCTACATCGGCGCTGCGATGGCAGCGGCGGCAACAGGCATGAGGCCGATTGCCGAGCTGATGTTCAACGATTTTATCGGCAGCTGTCTCGACATGGTGATGAACCAGGGGGCGAAATTCCGCTACATGTTTGGCGGCAAGGCACAGGTGCCGATCACGATCCGCACGATGCACGGAGCAGGCTTCCGTGCGGCAGCACAGCACTCGCAGAGCCTTTACGCCATGTTCACGCACATCCCCGGCATCAAGGTGGTTGTGCCGTCCACACCTTATGAGGCAAAAGGCTTGCTGCTTGCCGCCATCGAGGACAACGATCCCGTCATTTTCTTCGAGGACAAGACGTTGTACAACACGACAGGAGAAGTTCCGGAAGAATATTACACCATTCCGCTCGGTGTTGCGGATATCAAGCGTGCGGGCAGCGACCTGACGATTGTCGCCATTGGCAAGCAAGTTCAGACGGCGCTTGCGGCAGCCGAGCAATTGGCGAAAAAAGGGATCGAGGTCGAGGTGGTCGATCCGCGCACGCTGTCACCGCTCGATGAGGATACGATTCTCGCCTCTGTCGCCAAAACGAATCGCCTGATTGTGATCGACGAAGCGAATCCGCGGTGCAGCATCGCAACCGATATCGCCGCGTTAGTCGCCGACAAAGGCTTTGATACGCTGGATGCACCAATCAAGCGGATTACTGCGCCGCATACACCTGTTCCGTTTTCTCCGGTGCTGGAAGATTTGTATCTCCCATCGCCGCAAAAGGTCATTCAGGTCGTGTCGGAAATGATCGGAGACGAATCGATCACGGTCGTTTCCTGATCGACTGGGAGCACTCGGCGTCGGCAGCAGCTAATGCCGGGTGCTTTTCGCGCTGAAAAGGGACAGACAAAATAGGAGAGGAGAGAGCGGGATGGCAGAAAATATCATCATGCCCAAGCTGGGAATGGCAATGGTGGAAGGAACGGTGATCGCCTGGAAAAAACGGGAGGGCGAGGCGGTCAAAAAAGGAGAGGGCATCGTCGATATCAGCTCGGAAAAAATTGAAATGGAAGTAGAGGCTGCAGCAGATGGCGTACTGCTGAAAATTGAAGTTCCCGCGGGTGGCGTCGTTCCTTATGGCACCGTGCTGGGGGTGATCGGGCAGCCTGGCGAATTGGCAGCCACTCCTGCGGTCGTTGCCGAGGCGAACGCCAAAGCCGAATCGGCTGCAACGCTGGCGATCGCTGACGGCCAGAGCGCTGCGACAGGTACGAGTGCAGGTGCATCCATAGCCGCAACGGCTGTTTTGGAGCGCCCGCGCGATGGCGTGAAAATTTCTCCCGTAGCTCGCAAAATCGCCGAGGAAGCAGGGTTTGACTTCACCACGATTGCCGGGACAGGGCCGCAAGGAAGAATCACCAAGGAAGATGTAGAGCGCGCGATCAAGGCTGCGCAGGAAACCGCAGCACCGCCAAAGGCAGCCCAGGCAGCTCCCGTAGCTATCGCAGTAGAAACAACCGACCGCGCAGCGGAAAGCCAGCCGGAACGCATCCCTGTCGCTGGCATGCGCAAGGTGATTGCCGAGCGAATGTATCATAGCCTCCAGCAGAGCGCCCAGCTAACCATCACGATGCAGGCGGATATTACAGAGCTTTTGCAGCTAAAAGAGAAGCTCTCGCCGGAAATCGAGAGCCGCTATCAGCTCAAGCCGTCTGTCACGGACTGGATTGCCCGGGCAGTAGTCTTGGCGCTTGCCAAGCACAAGCAAATGAACAGCGCACTTCTGGACGACCGGATCGAGCTGTATGACGACATTCATTTGGGTGTGGCGGTAGCCCTCGACAAAGGTCTGGTCGTCCCGGTCGTCCGCCACGCCGGAAAAATGACGCTCGTGGAGCTGTCGCGCCAGCTGAAATCAGTGAGTGCACGTGCCAAGCAAAATCAGCTCGCACCGGAAGAAATGAAAGGCTCGACTTTTACGATTACCAATCTCGGCAGCTACGGCGTAGACACGTTTACCCCTGTGTTGAACCCGCCGGAAACCGGAATATTGGGCATTGGCGCGGCAAAAGACACCCCCGTGTTCGTCGGTGACGAGCTGCAGCGACGAAGCCTTTTGCCACTCTCGCTGACTTTTGATCATCGCGTACTCGACGGCGCTCCGGCAGCGGCGTTCCTGGCGACAGTCCGGTCTTATCTGGAAGCGCCGCACAGTCTGCTGATCTAGGAGGGAAGAGCATGTACGATATCGCGATCATCGGCGGAGGCCCTGCGGGTTACGTAGCTGCCATCACAGCGGCGCGTGCCGGGAAACAGGTTGTGTTAATCGAGAAAAAGGAACTCGGCGGCACTTGCCTGAACGAAGGCTGCATGCCGACAAAAGCGCTGCTGGAGTGTGCGGACACGTATCAGCACGTGCTTCATGCCGAGCGCTTTGGCATCGAAAATGCTGCTGACCATGTACAGGTCAATTGGGCAAAAATCAACGCCTACAAACAAAGCATCGTGCAAAAGCTGACCGGCGGCGTGCACTATTTGATGAAGCGCAATCAGGTACAAGTGATACGCGGCAGCGCAGCCTTTGAAAATGAGCGTGCGCTCCTGGTAGAGACAGCCAACGGCACGAGCAAAATCGAAGCAGAGAAGTTCATCGTAACGACGGGGGCGGAGCCGATCGCCCTGCCTTTTGCCCCATTTGATGGCGAATGGATCATGCACAGCAGCCATTTCTTGTCGCTGGAGACACCTCCGCCTGTGCTCGTAATCGTAGGCGGGGGAGTGATCGGCTGCGAGTTCGCTTCCGTATACAGCAGGCTGGGGAGCCAGGTGGTCATAGCGGAGATGGCTGAGCAGCTGTTGCCGGGAGAAGACCCGGACATTGCAGCGTTTCTGGAACGAAGCTTGAAACAGCAAGGAGTGCAGATTCATCTTTCCAGCAGTGTCGAGGCGCTCGATCGCACGACGCAGACGGCGCGCATCCGTACACCGGAAGGAGCGGCGGAAATAAAGGCCGATGCGGTGCTGGTTGCGATCGGAAGGAAGCCGCGTTTGGACGGACTGCTGCTTGAGCGGGCAGGAGTCAAAGCTACAGCGCGCGGGATAGAGGTAAACGAGCGAATGCAGACAAGCCAGCCGCATATTTTCGCGGCGGGTGACGCTTGCGGTGGCATCCAGCTTGCCCACGTGGCCTTTCATGAAGGCGAAGTCGCTGCCCGCAACGCATGCGGGGAAGAAGCCATGCTCAACCTGCGCGCGGTGCCGCGCTGCATCTATACGTCGCCAGAGGTCGCTTCCGTCGGATTGACCGAGCGTCAGGCCAGGGAGAAATACGCTGGGCTGCTCGTGGGCGAGTTTCCTTTTTCAGCGAACGGCAAAGCGATGATTTTGCAGGAGAGAGCGGGAAAAGTAAAAGTGCTGGTGGAGCCGACGTATCACGAGATCGTAGGAATTACGCTGGTTGGGGCGCGGGCAACGGAACTGATCGGCCAGGCCGCGCTCATGATGCATGCCGAAATGACCGCCGACGCGATGGAAAACTTTATCGCGCCGCATCCGACACTATCAGAGATTTTGACAGAAGCCGTACGCGGTGCGCTCGGGCACGCCATTCATGGCTAATGGGTCAGGGAGCAATTATGCCTCCACCATGCAGGAAAGCCCATCCTATGTTAAAATGAGCCGTAATTGGATGGAGGTATGAAATACATGAGTAAATTGCCAAATTGCCCAAAATGTAATTCCGAGTACACGTATGAAGACGGAAGCATGCTCATCTGCCCGGAGTGCAGCCACGAGTGGTCACTGCAAGGGGATGCCGAGGATAGCGGAGAAAAAGTCATCAAGGATGCAAACGGAAACGTCTTGCAAGACGGCGATACCGTAACAGTCATCAAAGATTTGAAGGTAAAAGGCACTTCCCTGGTAGTGAAAATCGGGACGAAAGTAAAAAACATTCGCCTCGTTGACGGCGACCACGATATTGACTGCAAAATCGACGGCTTCGGCGCGATGAAGCTGAAATCCGAGTTTGTGAAAAAAGTATAGAGATTGCCAGGCCAGCTTCCGTGGGGGAGCTGGTTTTTTCATTCTTGTTTGCGGGAGGCACTATGATTCGCTAAAATACACGTATGCATTTCCAATAATAGGATGATTTCAGCGATTTCATCAGAAGTGATGAGGTGAGTGTCGATGCAATTTCTTGATGCCAACAAGCAATGGACGCCAGAATTTATGCAATATATCGAGCAAACAGTGAAGCCATCTGTCAAGTTAACGCTCTCCAAAGAGCCTGCGACGATAACCGACAGCAAAGTGGGAGGAACGCCGTGGCTGCCTCCGCAGCTCGCGATCCCGCAGGACGAAGAGGGAAGAGATTATTTGTTCATCGCGCAAATCAATTGGGCACAGATGCCACCGCTGGAAGGGTATCCGACGAGTGGACTTACCAGCTTTTTTGTAAAACAGGACGATACTTTCGGCTTGCTCGACCAGGCTTTTCACGTCTGGCATTTTCCTGACGTGATCGACTCGGAGCAGATCGATCCGTATCAGCCCGAAGACCCCGAGTTGTACAGTCCCGTTTTGGGCGGCCCGTACAAGCTGACGGGCATGCTGGAAAAACAGCTGATTCCTTACAAAAATCACAGGGCAGATCAGTACCAGCTCCCTACCGATCAGGATGAAGTGGCCTATTCAAAATACTGGGATCTGACAGATGCAAGCGGGTCGCGGATCGGAGGCTACCCTTACTTTTCGCAGGACGATGTCAGAGAAGAAGAAATGGAGCTGCTCTTTCAGCTGGATATGGAAGGCGATCACAAGAGTTACTACGTTTCTTGGGGCGACAGCGGGGTAGCGAACTTTTTCATTCGCAAGCAAGATTTGCTTCGCTTGGATTTTTCCCAAGTTTTTTATACGTGGGATTGCTTGTAATTATTTTGACCAAAAGGGGTGAGCACGCAATGGTGCGTATAGCGGATGTTCAGACTTTGATTCAGGAAGCGAAAAAAACAAGATTCAAATACTTGCTGTTCTGGGGCCACACACCAAAGCAGCAGGGCGTTGTCGATAAAGCGTGCTTCAGCCAGTGGTATCAGTGGTATCCGGTTGCTTTCGAGGAGGATGGCGTCCGCTACTTGACGGCAGAGCACTACATGATGGCAAAAAAGGCGGAGCTGTTTGGCGATCATGCAGTACGTGAGGAAATTCTCCGCGCACAGCATCCGAAGCAAGCGAAAACATTGGGACGAAAAGTTCGCTCCTTCGATGAAAAAATTTGGGATGCGCACAAAAGCGAGATCGTCCGCCAGGCGAACCTGCTCAAATTCGCGCAACATCCCGATTTGAAACAGTTTTTGTTGAATACACAGGACCGGGTTCTGGTTGAAGCAAGTCCGTACGATCGAATTTGGGGAATTGGTCTGGGGGCGGATCATCCACATGCAGAGCGTCCCGAGCATTGGCGCGGTGAAAATTTGCTCGGTTTTGCGCTGATGGAAGCAAGAGAACAGCTGCGGTCGTGATCAGCCTTCGGGAAGGAGCAGGGGCATGCGAATTACAAAAATGGCGCAGGAACCGATCGAGCAATTCCCCTACCTGACAGCGGGAGCGGGCGACAAAGGAGTCATCCAAAGCTGGCTGCCGATTTATTTGGGGGAAATGGCTGAGATGCCAGATTGGTGCGATGCCGTTATCGTGACATCTGATTTGCAGGGGGTGACGGAATCTGACGAGCATGAGCAAGTGTTGCTGGGAGAAGTGCTGCCAGCCTTTGTTTCGCTGTTGCTGCAAGTCGAGAAGCCGTCGGTACGTCCGGAGCGCACGCTAGTATTGCTGTGCGGCGATTTGTACGCCGATCCGCTAAAAAGGGGAAGCAGCGGCGATCCACTCTCCGTGTGGACTGCTTTTCGCCAAGAGTTCGGGCATGTAGTCGGTGTGGCGGGCAATCACGATTTGTTTGAAGCAGATTCTATCGGGAAGCTGCGCAATATGGAGCGGGTCACGCTCATTTCTGAACCGGAAATCGTACTGGCGAATCAGCTTCGCATCGCGGGTTTGGGAGGAATTATTGGCCGTTCGGACAAAGCGAATCGCCGGGATTTGCCGTCATTTTTGCAATCGCTTGCGGCGCTACTGCGAAAGGAGCCGGATGTGTTGCTGTTGCACCAGGGGCCAGACGAGCCTGCTCTGGGGCTTCCGGGAGTGGCGGAAATCAGAACGAAGCTGCAACAGCACGCTCCTACGCTGGTTTGCTGCGGACATGTGCATTGGGCGGAGCATTTGGTCGAGTGGACACAAGGGACGCAAGTATTGAATGCGGATGGGAAATTGTTTGTGTTTACGAGGGCAAACGAAAAAAGTGATTGAGCAAGGTTTCCCGTTGCCAACCACTTTTTTCAATTGGAACGGTTTAGGAAAGTCAGAACAGCTACGACAAACATAGCTTGTTCAGCTTTTTGGCGTTACTTCGCGGAAGAAGCAGCAACGCGCAACTGCTCATTTTTCATCAGAAGAGTAGAGAAGTTTTGAACAGAGGCAGAGAAAGGCTTTTTGCCACCTTTACTTTTAAAAGTTGGGACCATAACCATCACGTAGTCCTCCTTTCCTATGGTATGGGAATATCTTCTATAGGATAGCATTTAAGTTTCTTTACCGTCAATTGGCTGTTTGGTCATGCCCAAATAGGCGACAAGTCGGGATAGCTCCACTCTGTAGATGTTTTCCTGACCAAAATGCCCCTCTTGCTCACCGACAACCTGCGCGAATTTGGAATAAAGCCGATTCAGGTAGTCATCTTCACAACGCGCACAAAACTCAACATATCGCGCTTGATGATTGACGGCTTGAATCTGCTCTGCGAGATAGCGAAACCCCCGCAAAAACACTCTGCTGCTTCGATAGTCCAGGGAGACGAAGACAGAGTGGATGAAAGCAGTCTCCCCGTCTGGAGCTGCTTCCCGCTCCGCATTCATGAATTGATAATGCCCCCAGCCAATCACTTTGGTCGACCCCTCCTCGATCAAAATGACTTGCGAGTCGGAAAGAAAACCAAGGAGATGGATGAGAGAGTCGGCGAGCGAAAAGGACGGGCTGAATGCATGACGGTTTTGCAGAAAAAAGAGCGTAAACCTGGCGTAGTCAAGATCGCTGTTGCAGCTTCTAAATTGGACGAGCATCCCGTTCCCCTCCTGCTATTTTTTTCGTTCCAGTATGATTTGTCTGACATGGGCATCAATCTCAGGATGTTTGGTCAGGATGTAGAGCAATACTTTGCGTTGCAGCGTCAAACATACGCAAGGCGCAAGGGCCGTCACGGTTGCTGTCCGGGGAACATCCTCCAGGAGAGCGATTTCGCCAAAATGGTCGCCATCTTCCAGAACGGCCAGCCGGATGCGGCCTGACTCGGCCTCGCCAGACTGTTTGCTGACTTCGACACGCCCCCGGGCGATCAGGTAGAACTTTTCACCTGTCTCGCCTTCCGTGATGATCGGCTGTCCGGCTGCGAATGTCTCTGTATTGAACAGATGGGAAATATCAGCCAGTACGTCGGAACCGACACCGCGGAAAAACGGGAGCATGGACAAGCGCGCCGGATCGATGGTTGCTTCCTGGCCGCTATCCGAGATGGACAAGCCGCTTTGCTTGTCCCACAGCTCTTTGTAGTACCCGTCTTTTGCCAGAAGCTGCATGTGGCTGCCAGCGTCGACGAGCCTGCCTTGTTCAAACACAAAAATTTGATCGACTCCCGTGATGGAAGCGAGGCGGTGTGTGACGGTAATGACTGTCCGATCGCGGGCCAGCCGTTCAAATGTCCGGTTAATCGCCGCTTCCGCTATCGGATCGAGGGCAGAAGTCGCTTCATCGAGCAAAAGCAGTCGCGGATTGCGCAAAATCGCGCGGGCAATCGCCAAGCGTTGCCGTTGACCGCCTGAAAAATTGCTGCCTTCGTCCAACACCATCGTGTCGTACTGATCGGGCAGCGTCATGATGAAATCATGAATTTCCGCCTGTTTGGCGGCTTCGACGATTTCCTGCTGCGTTGCATCCGGTTTGCCGAGCCGAATATTTTCAAGCAGCGACCCGTGAAACAAAAAATGATCCTGCAAAACAATGCCGAGTTGTTCACGGTATGAGCCGCGGTTTAACGATTGCAAGTTTTGACCGTTTAGCCGGATCGCTCCGGAATCAGGCTCGTAAAAGCCGAGCAAAAGCTGGAGCATCGTGCTTTTCCCTGAACCGCTGGCACCGACAAAGGCAGCTTTCGTCCCTGCGGGGATGTGCAGGGTAACATCGCGGATCACCGGATGATCGGCTTGGTAGCCAAACGTAACACCATCTACAGTCACGTCCGGCACAAGACTTGGGAGCGGCGGAGCGTGCGGGTTGTCGAAAGCTTCGCGCTGCTCCGAAAACACTTTTTGGATGCGCTCCATGCTGACTTGCGCATCCGTAATGATCGGGAGTGTAAAAGTCAGGTTAAACACAGCGTTGCCCATCGATGTATACATGGTGAAGAAAGCGACGAGCGAACCGATTGTAATATGGCCTTTGAGGGCGAGATAGGAGCCGAAGCCAATAATCGTGAAGTTGATCAGCAACAGACTGACCATCGGGAGCCGTTCCAATTGCGCGTTCATCATATTTTTGCGGTAGCTGCTGATCAATAGCGACTGGAGCCTCGTGTTGAACTTGGCGATCATGGCTTGCTGCAGGTTGAAGCCTTTGATGACTTTTTGCGCCTTCATGTTTTCCTGCACGTCGCTGGTCAGTGCGGCCAGAAGCTCTTTGTAAGCGGAGTTGATCGCTTGGGCGCGCTTGCCAAGCAAATACGGTCCGAGAAAAATCACGATTGCTCCTGCCAAAATGCACAGGGCAAGCGTCCATTCGAGATAAAACAGGACAATCGTGCTGATGATGACAACCGCGAGAGACTGCAACCCTGTCGTGAACAGGACGCCTATAGCTCCTTCGATGGCGGGGAGATCCACGGAAAAATGCGAAACCAAATCACCGGAGCGGGACTTTTGATAGAAGCCGATCGGCAGATGCTGCATGTGAGCGAACAGCTTTTTTCGCAAATCATTTTGCACACGGGCATTCAGTTTGGCGAGGGCGTAGTCACTGACTACTCCTGCGGCAAGGCAGATGACACCCGTGATGCCGAGCACGAGCATGATCAAGCTGAAAAAGCTCATATCTTTTGGCTCAATCGCTTTGTCGATAATGATTTTGAAACTGAGGGGAGCAAAAGATATGAAAGCGAGGTCAAGAGCGAGCGTGAGGAAAAACAAAGTGGCCAACAACTTGTGGGGACGTATGTAGCCCAGTAAGTTTTTGAGAACAGCCAGCATGGTAACGTCTCCTTCTATGAGTTGAAAAGCGCCGTTTGACGGAATTGGGAAGCATAGCTTTGCCACTCGGAAAAAGAAGCCCGATACTCATCGAGCGGACCAGAGTCCGTTTCCAGGCTGGCAGTGAGCGAGGATATTTTGCTGAACAGCCTGCGCAAAGAGTCGTCGGAAGGGGCAAAAAATCGGAACTCCTGTACCTGTTCCTCGCCATGGGCAAGGTACTGCGTGAAATACTGTAAGGCGTACAGAAACAAACGAGTGCAGCGGTGCTCTTCTGCGATGCAGGCAACTTGGATTTGGACAATATGCCGATCTTCGTACTGGTGTTCACCTGTTCCGCGAATGTACGAAAATGCCCCGATCACCTGATTGTCCTCGTTGCAAATGAGAAAAGCAGCTTCCCCCATGAGCAGAGGGCTGGCAAGGAAGCTCAGCGTAACGGGGAAAGGGTAAGGCAGGCGAATATGCGCGTAATTCTCCAACAAAAATGCCAAATAGGCATCGTAATCCAATTCAGAAGAACAGACGGAAAAGGAGTAGTTCATTTGCTCCAATGCGCCTCCTTGGTTATGTCATTGGTTAAGAATACCGTATTTTGTACGCATGGTAAATTGGTCTGATCACAGAAGCGCTGACCATCTGTCGTTCTTTTTGCAAATTTTGACGCAGATAAAAAGGAATTAGGAGGAAAGGCGCAGAATATTCGATTACCACGATTTTCCCATCCAGCTATCCCGCCTGTTTTCCCATCCAACATGTCGCATCCCATGAAGTGAGGTTACTGCATTGATCAAAGACGTTGTGAGTCGTTTGTTCACGTATGGACAAACGAAGATCGAAGGGCCGCTTTTCCGGCAAGTTTTGTTGCTGACGCTTTTTTACACGCTCATCATGATGGCGACTGTCATCGGGACAACTACGGCAGACACGCTGTTTTTGAGTCACTACGACACGAAGCAGCTTAGCTACATGTATTTGTATATTACGATAGCGGTTGTGATCGCGGGTATCCTTTTCCAGAAGCTTTCCGAACGAATGCCGGCGCATCGCTTGCTGAATCAATCGATTTTGTATGTCGGTCTGTTCAGTGTTTTGACGGGACTAGCGTTGAAAACAGGAGCCGCGTGGATTTATCCGGTGATGTTCGTGGGGTATGAAGCGAACAGTGTGTTGGTTACGATGGCATTTTTTACGTTTATGGCATCCGTACTTGATGCGAGGCAAGCAAAGCTCCACATCGGCACCGTGGCAGCTGGTGGTGTCGGCGGTGCGATTGTCGGTGGCTTCGTGACCAGTACCATGGCTCCCCTGATCGGCACCGAACAACTGGTTTACGTCTTCGCAGCCCTTGTCTTGTCCGGTTTGTGGTTTGTCAGACGACTTTCTGCGGCATATGATACGCATGAAAAGCTCACTCCTCCTGATAGCCCTCCTGGAAATGATCAAGCACCAGACCACCCTCAAGGAAATTTGTTCAAACAAATCCCCATTCTCAAATACATTGCTGTCATCATCGGGACGATATCCGTCGCCATTACCCTTAGCGATTATCAGTTTAAAATGACGCTGGCGCAAAGCTTGACAGAAGAAGAGCTGGCCCGGTTTCTCGGCCAATTTTACAGTGTAGCTGGCATCATCTCTTTCATCTTTCAGATTTTTATCTCGACTCGTCTGCTTACCCGTTATGGAATTGTCCCGTCTTTTCTTGTCATGCCGCTTTGCATGCTGACAAGCTCAGTTGCCTTCTGGTTTGCGCCCGTTCTCGCCGTCGCCGTTGTCATGAAAGGCAGCTACAGGGCTTTTGCCGAGACGATTCACCAATCGGTCAGCGAGCTGATGTACTTTCCGATTCCGGCTCATTTGCGGGGCAGGGCAAAAGGACTGGTCAACGGCGTGATCGACTACGGGATGAGCGGTGTGGCAGCTATCTTGCTCATCGTTTTGGCAGACCGCATCAGCTTGACCAGTTTCAGCTTCATCACGGTGCCCATGCTTGCTGTCGCTGTCATCGCCATTTTTCCCGTGAAAAAAGAATACGTGCACATGCTGCTCGCTACTTTGCGCACCAGACAGGAAGCGGCGGAGCTTGACTTGTCCGTGTTGCAGGCTCCGTATCTCATCAAGGTGATGGAGGATCGCAGCAAAGAGACGTCTGACATGGAGCGGCTGCACGCATTCCGACTGTTGGCGCGGCTTCCGGGGATTTCGCTGACACGGCATCTGGAAGCGCTTTTGCGGGAAGCTCCGCCCGTGCTGCAAATCGAAGTGTTGCAGTATATCGAGCAAGAGAGAGTACCTTCCTGGAAACCGTATGTGTTCCCTTTGCTCCACGCGGAGAATCGCCAACTGCGCGCGCAAGCTATTCAAACATTTGCGGCATATGCCGATCAAAGTGAAAAAAGAGTGTTGCTGGATTGTTTGCACGACCCTGCCATGGAGATTCAGTTTGCCGCCATTTATGGACTGCTCAAGTATTTTGGCCCGGATGAACAGCTGTACGCTTCGCTCCAGAGCTTGCTGCACGATGTCAGCCCATCTGTGCGGCGCCTTGCACTGGCAACGGCGGGTAAACTGGCCGATGAGCGCTTGCTCCCGGATCTTTTCCAGCAGCTTGCGAACTCCGGATTGAAAAAAGAGGCGCTCGCCGCTTTGTCCGGGTTTCCGGTGGAGACGTTGCTTATGCAGCTTCAAGCCGAATGGGACCGACCGGAAGCCGACGAGACAATCTCCCATTTCACTGCGCGAATCGTAGGACAGCAGGCTGATGCAAAGACGTACCCATTTTTACTGCAAGCGTATGAAAAGGCACCGACGAGCATCCGAAGCGAGATCGCAGATGTGCTGGTCAAGCTGAAGACGGAGGAGCCGCAGGACAGTCAGCGGCTTGCGGGGTTGCTTGAATTGGAAGTGCGGCATGTCCACAATGGACTGCGCGCCTTGCAGGAGCTGAGTCCGCATCCAGACACGGCATTGGTTATGGATGCTTTGCAATACGAAATAGAAGTGAGCATGAAAAATATGTTTGCCTTGCTGGCGCTGCATTACGAGAGAAGATCGATGGAAATGATCCGGTTCAATCTGGAAAGCGGCGACGAGCGGCAAAAGGCAAATGCACTGGAAGCGCTGGATCAATGGCTGTCCAATCAACTGCGTGCGCTAATATTGCCTGTTGTTCTCGCAAAGTACGACAAGCAGTCGATGGCCAAAAAGGCAGATGCGCATGTATGGCAGTCTCTTTTTGCAAAAGGAGATGCCTGGTTGCAGACTTGCCTGACTTATTTGTCCCATGCGGATCGATCCTTCGTCTGGCAGAGCGAAAGAGACTTGACCGAGGAGGAGCACAAACGGCTGACCATCGTGGGCTTCCTCAAACGAACAGGCTCATTCTCCGATTTGCCAGGCGGCATATTGGCAAAGCTGGCTGCGCGCATGTCTCATCGCGATGTGGAAAACGGCACGGCGATCATTCGCCAGGGAGAAATGGGGCAGGCGATGTACTTGCTGCTTCGGGGCGAGGTCGATGTCGTCAAAGATCACCGCGTCCTGCAGCATTTGCAGGAAGGCGAACTTTTTGGCGAGATGTCCCTGTTTGACAGGGAGGAACGCTCTGCTAGTGTAATCGCCACTTCTCCGGTCACCATTGGCATGATTGACGAGGAAGAATTTGCGGATTTGCTGCACGGCAACATGGAGTTTGCCCTGCGCGTAGCGAGTGTGCTGAGCAGGCGCATCAGGGCGATGAATGAGACGGGCGGGGGGCGGAATTTGCAGAGCAGGGATGTTCCCGAATTACCCGATCAAGCCAGCCGGACGATTCCGGATGAAGCGGAGAGAGCTACCCCATCATTGACAGAAAAGCTCATGGTTTTGTTCAAGGTAGATATGTTTGCCTCCTTGTCCCATAGCCAATTGGCAGCTTTGGCCGAAGGAACCACAGAAGTGAGGTATCGCGCAGGTGAAACGATCGTGCATTACGGTGAGACGGGGGATGCCATGTACGGCATTATCGCGGGCAGCGTTCGTGTGGAGCGCGAAGGACGAGCGATTGCCGAGCTGCACCAGGGAGATGTTTTCGGCGAGATGGCTTTGTTGGAGCGTTCCCCGCGCTCGGCAACCGTAACAGCGCTGGAGGATGCGAGACTGGTGAAAATCAGTGATGAGCTGTTTTACGATTTTTGCCTGGAAGACGAGACGGTCATTACAACGATCATCGCGGCACTGGCGGCAAGACTTCGCCGGATGACCGCAGAAGCGGCAAGCGAAGGGGCAGATGTACGCTGAACATGAGCATGGCACAGGAAGCCGCCCCCGGTTGCTGATAAAGGAGACGAAGGGAAAGTGAGTGCATTTAGCCAGTTTGACGTATTGTTTCTCGCCCATTTGATCGGCGACTATTTGCTGCAAACAGAGTGGATGGCCAAGTACAAGGCGCAGCAGTGGAGACCGCTTTTGGCTCATTGCTTTGTGTATACGCTGGTCGTGGGCATTGTAGCGTTTTTGTTTTTGCCGGGAGGACTTTCCTGGTGGGCGATTGGCCTGATTTTTGTGTCCCACGTTATTTTGGACCGCAGAGGGTTCGTCGGTTTTTGGTATCGTCGCGTAATGGGTGTGACAGACGAGAAGAGCAAATGGCTGATGATTATGGTCGACCAAATTTTCCACCTGATCATTCTCGCAGCAGCGGTAAGCATTTCTGTCTGAGTCTGAGTGCAGCGACGATGGAGTAAGGAGACGAAAGAGCGATGAATAAAAAAATCCGGAATTACTTGCTTGCGGGCAACGTCCTGACGTTCCTGCTTTGTCTGGCTTTGCTGTTTACCGGGTCATTGCAGGTGCTGGGCCGGGCCTTGTACGACTACAATCAGCAGACGACGATGACCCACCAGCCGAACGAAGATATTATCGTGATCGAGATCGATCAGGAGTCGCTTGATTTGATCGGCACGTTTCCCTGGCCGCGCGATATTTACATACCGCTGCTGGAGCAGATCGCAGGCGCCAAGGCGATCGGCTTTGACATCACGTTCACGACGAAGAGCGAAGATCCTGCTGTCGACCAGGCTTTTGCTGCCGAGCTTGCCAAGCATAACAATGTCATTATTCCTTCCTATGCCGAGATGGAGAACTTTTTCCGCAAAGAAACCAAGGTGAAAAAGGACGAGCTGGTGAAGGGGCAGGCTCTGTACAAGCCGATACCCGAGATTGCCGCCGCTTCCCAAACCGCGCATATCAACGCGTTGCTTGACGAGGACGGAGCTATTCGGCGCACGTGGCTGATGCTGGATACGCCGGAAGGGCCGATCCCGTCGATGGCGTACAAAATGGCGGAGATGGCCGGGGCCAACGTCCAAAACTTTTTAACCGACAATCCCCAGGCGGAAATCCCGATCAAGTACAACAGCACGACAAAAGATTTCATGAGCATCCCGTTTTACATGGTAGTAAACGGTGAGGTGCCGCCGGAAACTTTTCAGGATCGGATCGTCCTGATCGGCTTTGCGGCAGCAGGAACGGACGCCCATCCTACTCCTGTCGACAACCATATGTACCTCGTATACGCGCACGCCAACATTATCGATCAACTGCTGCGTCACGAAAAAATCACGATAACCGATCAGTGGTACGTGCTGTTGCTGATGCTCGTCATCATGGTCTGCTCGGTCTGGGTAACGTGGCGGACGAAAACAGTAACGAGCATCGCGCTGCATTTTCTCGGTACGGTGGCGCTGCTAGGCGGTCAGTGGCTGCTCTATTCCTCGACTTTGCACCACTTCGACGTGATTTACCCGCTCGTGGCGCTGTGGCTTGTGTACGTGGTGAATCTCGCGGTGAAAACTTTTTTCGAAATGAAGCAAAAGCAGTTTATTACCAAGCAATTCGGGCGTTATCTGTCGCCAGAGCTGGTGAAAGAGATCGCCAAAAGCGACGCGGAGCTGCCCCTTGGCGGCGTCAACAAGGAACTGACGATTTTGTTTTTGGATATACGCGGATTTACCCCGTTGTCTGAAAAGCTGAAGCCGGAGGAGATCGTCGATTTTCTCAATATGATGTTTGACATGATTACCAATCAGGTGCTGGCGAACAAGGGCACGATCGACAAGTTCATCGGGGATGCGGCAATGGTGTTGTTCAATGCCCCTTTGGATGTCGCCGATCATGAGTATTGCGCTGTGAAAACTGCTCACGAGATTCAGAATGGGATGAAAAGTGTGCAGGCACATATTTTGCAAAAATACGGCGTCGAGGTCAGCGTCGGCATCGGCATCAACACGGGTAATGTGGTAGTCGGAAACATCGGCTCTTACTTGCGGGTGGACTACACAGCCATTGGAGATGCGGTGAACACAGCCGCGCGCATCGAGTCCAATGCTTCCGCCAACCAGATTCTCGTGTCGGAGGAGACGTACAGGCGAACGAAAGATTTTTTCCACTATCGCGATGTGGGTGAAAAACAGATGAAGGGCAAAAGCGAGGCTATACGGCTGTACGAGGTCGTAGACTTCCTTGCTGCGCCCCGCTAACAAAACGTGAGAGGTGAGTGACAAGTGATGGATCAGCCGATCAAACAACCTGTCGGGCTGGCAAAAGTGTTGACGGTCCTTGGCATGCTCTGTTTCCTCCTGCTGGGAATGGCTACAGGGACAGAGGCAGAGACGGCCCGGGTAGCCAAGGTCGAGCAAGTGACAGGGACTGTGATGGTGAAAAAGGCAGGCGGCACGAAAGAGTACAAAGCGTTCAAAAGCATGAGCCTGAACAAAGGGGATCAAATATCGACAGGCCCCAAATCAAGTGTAGTGCTCTCCATTGTGGATCGCGATGATGAGATTACTGTCAACGAAAATACGATCATCTCGTTGGCGAAGCTGCAAGAGGCGGCAAATGGCAAGCAAACGAGCGTCCAGGTGACATCTGGTTCAGCGTACATCAAAGTAAAATCGCTGACGAAGCAATCCGATGAGTTTTCCATCCAGACGCCGACTGCGATCATGGGAGTGAGAGGGACACAGTTGCAGGTGAGTGTCGACCCGCTGACAGGGAAAAGCAGTGTTTTTGTGGCAGCAGGGAAAGTCCAGGCAGAAAATCGTACGGACAGCAAGCAGGTCATGGTGTACCCGTTGATGCAGCTGTCCATGTTCGATGGAGGCAAGCAACAGCCGCCAGCTTCCCAGGTCGCTTTTATTCGACCGGAGGATCTGCTCAATACGATGTCGCCTGCGCTGCTGGAAGCGATGATTCGCAACAAGGCGATGATGGATCAGGAAAACGATGAGTGGATCGAGCAAATGAAGCGGCATTTGACTGACAAAGCAGCAACAGGAGAGCTTCCGGGCCTTCCGTTGAATGAACAAAGGGATTTGGAAGAATACGCAAATAACATGAACGTCTGGCTGAATAACTTGGTCAAAGAAGCTCTGGCAAACAACAAGGTGTCAGAGAGCGATATCCGCGATCTGGTCAATCAAGTCAACAAGGATTTGCAGCGGAAAATTGAACTGAGCGGGAACGTTCCTCCGGTCGAGTGGAGCGAACTGCAGCAGCAAGAAGCACGAAACAAGCTGCTGGAATTGGAGCGGGAACGGCAACGAAAAGCGCTGGAAGAACAAAAGCAGCGCAATGCTGCTAGAGAAAACATTTTGCAGAAAATCCAGGAAGAGCAGGAGCGCCTTGAAAAGCTGAGGGAAGCAGCGCGTCAGCAGGAACTGGACAAGCTGAAAAATAGCATACCGACGGTTCCGACAGGATCAGGTACAGGAACTTCCGGAGGCGGAGGCGGTTCTGGCTCAAGTGGCTCCGGTTCGGGAGGTTCGGGAGGCTCAGGAGGTTCCGGCGGTTCTGGCGGCAAGGACAAGGACCCGGGAAAAATCGTGCGCATCGCTGATCTGGAAGAAACGATTCGCGCAGGAGTCAGCTATCATTTGCCCGGTACGGTCCTGGCTCAAATGGAAGATGGCACAAAAAACAAAGTTTCTGTGACGTGGGAGCAAACGACAATCCATACCGACAAGACGGGAAGCTTCTCTTTTATCGGGAAAGTGAGCGATTACAAAAACGACGTCCGTCTCCTTCTCCACATCTATGCGCCGTTTGGGAAACCAGTCAAGCTGCACAGTGGAACCATGTTGTTCGACAAAGGCTTCGAGCTGGATATGGGAGCCAATCCACTGCCGGAACAGGCAACGGTAACGATTCGAGAAGTGAAGCAGGGAAGTGCGTTGGAACAGGCTGGTCTAGTCCTCAGCTTTGCCTTTGAAGGGATTGAAGTGAAGCAGCCTGTCACATTGTCTTATCCGTTGAAGGCACGAGAGAGCGGGGCGGACGTCGGCGTCTTTTACAAGCGCTCAGATGACCGTTGGGAATACGTGCACGGAACCAGCGTAGTTGATGGCCGGGTCATTGCCAGTGTGGAGCATTTCTCCACGTACGGCGTGTTCCATGCTCCACAGGCAGCGCCAGTGCTTGCTTCGCCAGAGGCGGGATTGGTGGACGGAAATCCTGATATTACACTACAGACAGATACGCCGGGTGCAACCATCTACTATAAAAATGGCGGTCGCTATGAGCGCTACGAGCCGGGTTCGACCATTCATCTGACCACAGGAGCGGTAGAGGCTTATGCCACCGCTGACAACATGCGGGACAGCGAGGTGGCGAGATATGCCTATACCACGGTGTCAGCGAGCGTAAAAGACAGTCAGCATGTCGAGCTTACTTTTTCTGAACCGATTCAAAGCGGCTCGGAAGCTGGCGTTACTTTGCAAAATGGCCGATTCTACCGTTTTGACATCCCGGCAGTGAACGGCTCGCAAACGTTGGCAGTCGCAAGTGGAACGCAAATTTCAGATCACGCCGTTCTGTTGACGCTGGCAAGCGATACTTCGACGATGCTGCAAAATCGTTATGTCGTGAAGTTTTACGACGAGTCTGGCAGCTATGCGGCGCAGAGCAATTCGTTTTTGCTCGGCTACGTGCCCGAGCAGCCCAGACCACAACCTGAGCCGGAAGTTGGCACCATCGATATTGATATCGGCCAGGACGGATGGGTTTATATCAGATGGGATCAGGTGCAAGATGCAGTAAAATATGAAATTTGCCTGACGGACAATGCGTGCGAGACGCTTTTGCAGCCCGCAGGCCCAGGTCAGCTGGAGTATGAGTTCAAGGACTTCTCGTATCGGCAAAAGTATACGGTGGACGTGACCGCTTACAATGCGCGCAACCAGATTATTGCCAAAGGAAGAGACTTTTTCAGAGTAGTAGCCGAACCGGAATATATGAACGTAGGAGCAACAGCCACCGGATCATCGGTCAGAGTCACCTGGAATGAGGTGAGCGACACGGTTAAGTATTCGGTTTGCCTGGAAGATACGTGCGAGGAAGTTAGCAATAGTCAGGAATACACCTTCGCCAATGTGTCAGCAGGGAGCTATGAAGTAAAAGTAAGGGCATTTGATGAGTTCGATCAGGTGGTAGGCAGGGGATATGCAGATGTCACCGTGGAAGAGCCGGGCCCAGGTCCGATTCCACCGCCGCCGCCACCTGTCGAGCCAGGGCCAAGCCCGCTCGTTCAGCTCATTCAAAACAGGCCGCTGTTCAGCCAGCTTTTCTAGCAGAGATCATCGAACAGCGGACAAGGAGGGACTTTCGCATTGATACGTAAAAAGCGAAGCATATCGAAGGCAGCTGTGTTGGGCGTGTTTGCTCTGGCTGTATGGGCAGGTGCTGTCCCGGCATTTGCGGCGACAACAGAACCTGCCCCCGTGGCAGACAAAAAGATCGTAGCTGGCTCAGGACAAACGGGCGATGAAAACGGTGCCGCCCTGTCCGCATCGTTTCGCGAACCGTCGGGGATTGTCGTCTTGCCCGACGGCGCCGCCTATATCGCGGACTCCGCAAACCACAGCATTCGCAAGCTGGCTGCCGGACTCGTATCCGATTACGCCGGGCTGACGGTATCCCGCGATGCAAAAGGCTTGCCGGAAGGAATGTGGCTCGATGGCCCACTGAATCAATCGATGTTTCAACAGCCTCAAGGCATGGCAGCAGATGCACAAGGAAACCTGTACATCGCAGATACCGGCAACCATGTCATCCGCAAAATCACCACGCAGGGGACGGTCGCGACGCTTGCCGGGGATGGCGTGCAAGGACACCAGGATGGGACAGGAAAAGCAGCGCGTTTCTACTCCCCTGGCGATCTCGCTGTCGCTGCTGACGGAACGATTTACGTGGCAGATACGTTAAACCATGCGATTCGCAAAATTACCGCGGATGGCAAAGTGACGACCTTGAATAGTCTGTCAGAGCGGATTGTGCAACTTGCCCCGGGATATGTGGAACGAGCGGGTGATTTTCGCGACGGAAAGCTGAAAGAAGCCAAGTTCAATGAGCCAACCGGAATCGCCATCGATGGACAAGGCAATCTGTACGTGAGCGACACGGGCAACCAACGGATTCGCTATATCGATCTGAAAAACGGGACGGTAGCTACCGTAGCGGGAGCTGCCACGCTGACTTATCCGCAAGACAGCCTGTACGCAGAGGGAGGTCAGGCAGATGGCGCAGCAAGTTCCGCCCAATTCCAGTTCCCAAAAGGCATCTCAGTAACGGCCGAGGGTGGACTGGTAATCGCCGATAGCCGCAACCATGCGATTCGCTACTTGCATAATGGCAAGGTCACTACGCTGGCTTCCTCGTTTGATCAGCCAGTCGATGTTGCAGCAACAGGGCAAGGGAGCATCTGGGTAACAGATTCGTCCGCCCAGACCATTTCGCAGGTGAGCCTTCCGCCGCAGAGCAAATAGACGTAACGCTTGCAACGACCTCTGATTCATAGAGGTCGTTTTTCTTTTTCAAAAAATCTACGTCTACAGGCGAAAGAACTCCCTGCACAGGTAGAGGAGGGCAAGCTTGATTATTACTATCAAAAGTAACCCCCTGCTACCGTCACTCACCTGTACAAATGACTGCAAAACAAAATGAGCTGAGAAAGGGAGAGGAAAATGGAAATCAAACAAATGGACGGGCAGCCGATTTACAAAGCTGTCGCTGCTACGACCGTAGACGTTCACCAATTCACGCAAGAGCTGGATGGCATTTTGGCAGCGCAAAAGCCTTTCGGGTTGATGATGGTCAAGCCTGCGGAAGCGGGCGAGGAACGCAATCAGGAGGCAGACCGCGAGTTCAGGAACACCATGGCAAAGTGGCTAAAAGCAAACAAGCCGAAAATGAGCACGTATTGCGTCGGTCTGGCGACGATTGCCTCGAACGAAGCGGAATGGCAAAAGTACGCCGAGTCAGCAGCGAAAATGACCAGCAGCATATACGGCTGCCCGGGAGCCATGTACCTGGAGGAAAATGAAGCGGCGGCCTGGTTGCAAGAGCAGATCAACTACTACGCGACCAAATGGAAGCTGAACGAATTTTAACAAAGAAGTGCCGTGAAAGCTTGTCTTGAAAAAGACAAGCTTTTTGCTGTTTGCAGACAAGCATGCCATGGTCTGTGGGCGCAGCTTTGCCGTAAACAAAATGACGTTAATTATCGCAATGAACTTAAAAGCGTTAATCAGCACAATATTTATTTTGAAAATAGCGGTTGTTACAATAAACCCGTCCTTCATCAATAATAATTCTCATTATCATCAAGAGGGGGTAAACAAAGAAATGAGCAAAAAAAGCAGATTCAGACAGTGGGGGCATCTCGCTTGGAGTCTTGCCCTGGCATGCGCGGTCGTCCTGACCGGATGCGGCAGCAGCGAGACAAAAAATCAGGCTGCCAGCCAGGACAGCGCACAAGCTGCACAAAAACGGACAATCAAGCATGAGCTTGGCGAAACCGAGATCACCGGGGAGCCGAAACGTGTCGTGGCACTGGAGTTTTCTTTTGTCGATGCGTTGTGGGAGCTTGGTGTAACACCTGTGGGCATTGCTCACGAAAAAGAAACCGATGTAGAGGGACTGCTCGGACAAAAGATCGAATACACGTCTGTCGGCACGCGTCAACAGCCGAATCTTGAAGTCATCAGTACGTTGAAGCCTGACTTGATCATCGGCGATTTGAACCGCCACAAGGACATTTACAAGGAGCTGCAAAAAATCGCTCCGACAATCATCCTGAAAAGCCGCAATTCGACTTACCAGGAAAACTTGAGCTCATTCACTGCAATCGGGGAAGCGCTGAACAAGCAAAAAGAAGCCGAGCAGCGCCTGGTCAAGCATAAGGCTGTCATCGACGAGCTGAAAAAGAACATTCCTGCCGGAGATTCCCGCACCGTGATGCTCGGCGTGTTCCGTGCAGACTCGCTTTCGGCACACGGAGCCAAATCGTTTGACGGTGAATTGCTGGAAATGGTCGGGATCAAAAACGCCATTCAGGATGCAGCAGAACCGACCGTGAAAATCAGCCTGGAGCAAATGGTGCAGTGGGACCCGGACGTCATTTTCCTCGTGGAAGCTGACGATGCGCTGCTCTCGGAATGGAAGCAAAACCCGCTGTGGAACAACATCACCGCCGTGAAAAACAAAGAAGTGTACCAAGTGAACCGCGATCTGTGGACGCGTTACCGCGGCTTGAAATCGGCAGAAAAGATCGTCACAGAGGCCAGCGAGATTTTGTACAGCAAGAAGAAGTAAAGGAAGCGCGCACGACACATGGAAAGGAAAGGGGCCGGATTGCGATCTGGTCTTTTTCTATTTGGTTCTGATGAGAACGCATGAGGCTGCCAGAGCTTCGCAATGGCGCTGCCAAGCCTTCCATGGATCGCGTGCGCAGGAGGTGCTTACTAGCTTGATGACCATGAGACGAACGAATAAACGTTCCCTCGTTCAGACGTGTATTTGCCTGACAGTGCTGCTCGCTATCGGATTATGGCTCAGCCTGTTTACGGGTGTAGCCGCGATTCCGCTTCAGACCGTCCTCAAGCAGTGGAGCTTGGCGGAACCGTCCAAGGAGCTGCTCATTTTTCAAACGATTCGCCTGCCGCGAGCCGTTCTGGGAGCATTGATCGGAGCGAATCTCGCCGTAGCCGGAGCGTTGATGCAAGCCATTACCCGCAATCCGTTCGCTTCGCCGCAAGTTTTTGGCGTCAATGCCGGAGCGTCGCTTGTCGTCGTCCTGGCGATCCTTTTTTTGCCTAGCATCGGTTCGGCAAACTTGATTTACTTCGCTTTTGCCGGAGCGATCCTCGGGGGCTTTACTGTACTGGGGTTTGCCTCTTCCAGAGGAATGACCAACTTGAAGATTGCGCTGGTCGGGATGGCGGTACATCTGCTGCTGACCTCCATTACAAAAGGATTGATCATTTACAATGAGCACATTTCCGACGTCATGTTTTGGCTGTCCGGCTCGATCAGCGGAGCGACTTGGGCGGATGTCCGAATGATTTTGCCCTGGTCTGTGCTTGGGCTGGCACTTGCAGCGGGCTTGGCCGGGTCATTGTCGGTCTTTCGGCTGGGCGAGGAAGTAGCGATGGGCTTGGGGCAAAAAATAGTGGTCGTGCGGCTCTTGGCTTGTGCAGCTATTGTAATACTGGGCGGAGCGTCAGTAGCTGTCGCGGGGGCTGTCGGGTTTATCGGGCTGATGATCCCGCACATTGCCAGAAAGCTGGTTGGCACAGATTATCGCGCGGTCATTTTTGCCTCTGCCTGGGGCGGGGCTGTTTTGGTGACGTACTCGGACGTTGTCGCCCGCTTGATTTCGTTCCCGTTTGAGTCGCCGGTCGGGATTGTGACCGCTTTGCTCGGCACGCCCTTTTTTCTTTACTTGGCGCGAAAAAAAGGGAGGGAGCTGGTGTGAAGGTGGATACAACAGCAGCGAGCAGCAAACGGAGTTCGCGTAAAGCCATCGCTCTGTTTGCCCTGGCAGCGGTGACGATTGTGGCGGCGTTTCTCGGCATGAGTGTCGGTTCTGTTTACGTTGCTCCCGGCCAGATCGTGGCGATTTGGACCGGAGAGTCGTCCTCGCTGTCCTTCATTGTAGAAAACTACCGCTTGCCAAGGGCGATCCTGGCGATTTTGGCGGGAGCGGGCTTCGCGATTTCCGGAGTGATTTTGCAAGGGATGATTCGCAATCCGCTTGCTTCCCCGGATGTGATCGGGGTGACAAAAGGAGCGGGCTTGTTCGCCGTAGCGATTATTTTATTTTTCCCCCATGCATCTCCGCTCGTGCTTCCGCTGTTCGCCTTTCTGGGGGCGTTGGCCGTTGCGCTTGCCCTGATCGCGTTTGCCAGAAAGAGCGGGGCGCAGCCGAGTACATTTGCGCTCGTCGGTCTGGGGGTAGGGGCGGTCTGCCAGGCATTGACGGAATTTGTTCTGGTGAAATACCCGATGCAAGCCAACGATTCGCTCGTATGGCTGGCGGGAAGCTTGTGGGGAAAAGGCTGGGATGAAATATACGGCTTGCTGCCCTGGCTTTGTGTCCTGATCCCTGCCGCTTTCGCCTTGCATCGGCAACTGGATATTATCAGTCTGGACGAGCACAGTTCTACAGGACTCGGACTTAGAGTGAGCCAGTCGCGTTACGGATTGTTGCTGCTCGCAGTCGCATTGGCAGGCGCTTGCGTCGCTGCGATTGGCTCCATCGGTTTTATCGGGCTGCTCGCTCCGCAAATAGCGCGCAAGCTGTTTGGCAACCAGCACCGGATTTTGTTGCCGGGAGCGGCGATCATCGGGGCGCTGATTCTGGTCATAGCAGACGCGATCGGGCGGGGAGTGAATCCGCCAGTCGAGATTCCCGCGGGAATTTTGACAGCGCTGATCGGTGTGCCCTACTTTTTGTACCTGGTGCGGGTGGAAAAGAAGCGAACATAGCACATGCAGGCAAAAATAACCCAAGAGGAGCCGTCTGTCTTGCGAAACTAGCAAAACAGGCGGTTTTTTCGCTCTATGCGCCGCTGCCTGATCGCCAAAAGGCACAGCCCGCAAAATCATAAAATGACGGACAGGGGCCAATGCTACTATTGGCAGCTTCCTTCCCGCTAATTTCCTTTTATGGTAGACTGTCATGTAAGTGTTTGACGCCCTTCATTCCTAATTAATCAGGTGGTACACACATGCGCTCTATATGGCAGATTTACAAGACGGACTGGATCAATATTTTCAAAGTACCGACGGGGATTTTCCTGATCATCGCGATCATCCTGCTTCCTTGCCTGTACGACTGGGTGAACATCAAGTCAGTCTGGGACCCGTACGCCAATACCCAAGGGGTAAAGGTTGCGGTGACGAGCGAAGACAAGGGCGCGACAGTGATGGACAAAGAGATCAATATCGGGGAAGAGCTGCTAAAAAGCTTGCAGCACAATGAAAAGCTGGGCTGGACGTTCGTGACGAAGGAAGAAGCCGAACGCGGCGTGGACCGCGGCGATTATTACGCCAGCATCCTGATTCCCGCCGACTTTTCCGCAAAGATCACTGGCATCGTCAATGGTCGGCTGGACAGGCCCGAAGTCATTTATACCGTCAACGAAAAAGTGAATGCCGTGGCTCCGAAAATCACCTCTTCGGGTGTATCGGCGATTGCCAAGCAGATCAACGAGAGCTTCACGGAAGCGGTCAGCGAAGCGCTTTTGACCAAGCTGACGGAGATTGGCGTGAAGCTGGAGGAGCAGTTGCCGACCATTCGCAAGATCGAGAGCGGCATTTTCGAACTGGAAAGCAAGCTCCCGGAGATTCATGCGGCAGGTCAGAAAGTGTTGGAGATCGAAAAAAAGCTGCCGGACATTCATGAAAAAGCGCAAATCATCCCGGAAGTGGAGAAGCGCATCCCCGAGATTAACCAGGCAGCCGATGCTCTTTTGAAGATTCAGCAAAACTGGCCGCGCATCAACGACGCTGCTTCCGCCGTCATCGCGATGGAAGAAAAGCTGCCGATGATCGATCAGGCGGTCGGGCGCATCGTCGAGCTGGACCAAAACTTCGGCAAAGTGACCAATGCGGTGACTACGGCCACGCAAAAGGCCAGTCAGGCAATTGAGATTGTTTCGGCGGCACAAAATGCCTTGCCGCGCATCGGAGAATTGGCTGACAAGGGAGTCGATTTTGCCGATCGGCTCAATCAATTTTTCACGGCGCATGACGGCGCTTTTGAAACAATCGCTCCGCTCATCAAGCAAAATCTCATTTTGGCTCAGCAGGCGTCCGATGCGCTTGTGCAACTGACAGACAGGCTGCTGCAAATCAATCCCGAACGATTGCCTACAGCTGCCGAAGTGCAGGCTGTGTCTGACAAGCTAGGCAAAGCTGCGCGTATCGTCGAACACACCTCTGCGCTGGTCGACAAGCTGAACCGCTACATTCCGGGGCAGCCGCTGACGCCTTTTTCCGAGCGGCTCCATAAGCTGGAGGAGAAAATGCATCGGCAAATCGAGATTCTCGATACGATAGCGAAAGCGTTGGCAGACGGGAAAAAGCCCGCAAGAGACTTGATCGAGAGTCTGAATCAGTTGGCGAAAAACACGAGTGCGGAGCTGGGAGACATCCTGGCGCGCTACGATAGCGAAATCGTTCCGAAAATCGCCGAGGGCATCGAAAAGCTGAAAACAGTCGTGGGCGATTCCGCCGAACTGCTGCAAAAGGCAAAAGACAGGCTGCCGGATATCGAGGCGATTTTGAAAGAGACAAAAGCCGGACTGGAGCTGGGGCTGGCCGAGCTGAAACGAATCGAGCAGGAGCTGCCGCAGATTCAGGCGCGGGTCCATGAACTGGCGCAAACGTTGCAAAGCAAGTCCGAAGCGTTTGCCAAAGCGATCCACACGGCAGCGCCGTTCCTCAAGCAGCATTTGCCAGAAATCAAGCAAAAGCTCGACCAGGCGGCTGGCTTCATCCAAAACGATTTGCCGCAAGCCGAGGCGGAGCTGACCAAGCTGGCTGACTTTGTCCGCAACAAGCTGCCTGAGGTGGAGAACGGCGTCCACCGGGTAGCCGAGCTGGTGCGCGATGATCTGCCCAAGCTGGAGAGTGCGATTGCGCAAGCGGCGGACAAGCTGAGAGAGGTCGAGGCGAACAATCACTTTGCCGATCTCGCCAAGCTGCTGCGCGGGGATATCAAGCGAGAGAGCGAGTTTTTGGCAAGTCCGGTGCAGATCAAGGAAAACCGCAAATATCCGATTCCGAACTACGGTTCGGCGATGTCGCCTTTTTACGGAGTATTGTCGCTATGGGTAGGAGCGACCTTGCTGATTTCTTTGCTCAAACCAGACCCGGAGAACCCGGACGGACGCTACAAGCCGTACCAGCTGTACCTTGGCCGCCTGGGCACATTCGTGACAATCGGGCTGTTCCAGGCACTGTGTATTACGCTCGGTGACTTTTACATTTTGGAAGCGTATGTGGCTGACAAAGTTCCGTTTGTCCTTTTCGCGATGCTCGTCAGTATGGTGTTCGTGACGATCACGTATACGCTGTTGTCGGTATTCGGCAATGTCGGCAAGGGTATCGCGATCATTTTCATGGTCTTCCAGTTTTCCAGCTCCGGGGGCACGTTCCCGATCAGTATGACGGCGCCTTTTTTCCAGGCACTCAATCCGTTTATGCCGTTCACCTACGCGATCAGTTTGTTGCGTGAAGGGGTCGGGGGCATCCTCTGGGAGACGGCGATTCGGGATATTCTCATGCTGTGCGGCTTCATCGGCATCAGTCTGTTCATTGCGTTGGCTTTGAAACGACCGCTGAGCGGGCTGATTCAAAAATCGATGGAAAACGCGAAGAAAACGAAGATCATCGGGTAATCCGCTCGGCCATGATGCCAGCCTGTCAGTAGATGGGCTGGCTTTTTCTATGGCTGCAATATCCAATATTTAGCAAAGAAAAGAATTGTTAATTTTCAAAATAACTGATATATTGAGAGCAAACTTCATACGTGTACAAACAGGTGCAGATAAATTCAACACTTTTATCTGCTTAAAAGGGAAGTTCGGTTCGAATCCGACGCTGTCCCGCAACTGTACTTGGGAGCGATTCGAAGATACCACTGTTTTCGCCAGCCGAAAATGGGAAGGTTCGAAAAGCGATGATCATAAGCCAGGAGACCTGCCTGTTTGAGCGCAACATCAATACCTACGAGGATAGGGGGTGTTAAGTGCGAGATGGATAGGCGTGTTTTTGATTTTCACAATCAGCATGCTTGTTTCGGTATTCATTCGCCTCTTAACAACTTCTGCGGAAGTTGTTTTTTTGTGCGGATTTTCAGGAGGGTACGTGACGGATGAGTGATTTTTTGTTTGGAACGGTGGAGTATTTCACCAACGATTTTCAGGCGTGCATTATGAACAACTTGACGATAGAGAACCCGAGCGCGATCAAAGCGCATTACGCGAAATTAAAAGCAGAGGTCATCAGGCGAGCAGAAAATCAGGCAGATCAAGAAAAGCTTTTGCACAATCTCGACAAGGCTTATCAACGTCTAAAGGTCAACTTAATCGGGGCGGAGGATGAAGAGAATGGGAACTGAAGAAAAGTTTTTTCCAGGTCTGGAAGGTGTGGTCGCTGCGGAAACGAGCATTTCCTTTTTGGATACGAAGCAAGGGGAAATCGTCATCAAAGGGTACGATTTGATCGAGCTGTCCAAAGCGCATCGTTACTTGGATATCGTCCATCTTTTGCTGGAAGAATCGTTGCCGAACGAACAGCAAAAGCGCGAAGTGGAAGAAAAGCTGAAAGCCGAGTACGACATACCGAACCAAGTATTCGACATGCTCAAGCTGCTGCCGGAAAAAACGCATCCGATGGACGGCTTGCGCACCGGGCTTTCTGCGCTTGCCGGATACGACAGCCAACTGGACAACTGCACGGCGCAAGCCAACAAGGAGCGGGCTTACAAGCTGCTGGGCAAAGTGCCGAACATCGTCGCCAACAGCTACCGCGTGATTCAAAAGGAAGCGCTGATCGCGCCGCTGCCGGAGCTGTCGTACAGTGCGAATTTCCTGTACATGATCACGGGCAAAATCCCGTCCGACTTTGAAGAAGCCATCTTCGACCGTTCGCTTGTTTTGTACAGCGAGCATGAGATGCCTAATTCGACGTTTACGGCACGCGTCATTGCCTCGACGATGTCGGATTTGTACGGGGCGTTGACCGGGGCGGTCGCTTCCTTGAAAGGGAACTTGCACGGCGGCGCGAACGAAGCGGTGATGCACATGCTGCTTGAGGCAGGCTCGGTCAAGGAGTTTGAAGCTTTGCTGGAGTCCAAGCTGGCCAACAAGGCGCGGATCATGGGCTTCGGGCACCGCGTGTACATGAAAAAGATCGACCCGCGCGCACTGATGATGAAGGACGCCCTGAAGCAATTGTGTGATGCAAAAGGCGACGACTTGCTGTACCAGATGTGCGAGGCAGGCGAAAAAATCATGGAGCGCGAGAAGGGCATTTACCCGAATCTCGACTACTATGCCGCTCCGGTTTACTGGATGCTGGGGATTCCGATTCCGCTGTACACACCGATCTTTTTCAGCGCAAGAACAGTGGGGCTGTGCGCACACGTCATCGAGCAGCATAGCCACAACCGCCTTTTCCGTCCACGGGTCAACTACATCGGCCAACGCCACGCCTAAATCCAATCCAAGCAGAAAGGAATGAGTCGCTTGTTGAAAATGAATGATCGCACGAAAACAGACCAGTTGCTGGAGGAGATCGCAGACTATGTGCTGACGAAGGAGATTACGAGCGAGGAGGCGTTCCAGACCGCGCGCTACGTGCTGTTGGACACGCTCGGATGCGGCATTTTGGCCTTGTCCTATCCCGAGTGCACGAAGCTGTTGGGGCCTATCGTCCCGGGCACAGTCGTTCCGAACGGCAGCCGTGTTCCCGGCACAGCGTATGTGCTTGATCCTGTGCGCGGAGCGTTCAACATCGGATGCATGATTCGCTGGCTCGACTACAACGATACGTGGCTGGCAGCCGAGTGGGGACATCCGTCCGACAACCTGGGAGGCATTTTGGCTGTAGCCGACTATGTGAGCCGTGTGCGCCTGGCAGAAGGAAAAGAACCGCTCGTCGTGCGCGATGTTTTGGAAATGATGGTGAAGGCGCACGAGATTCAGGGAGTGCTCGCGCTGGAAAACAGCTTGAACCGCGTGGGGCTTGATCACGTTCTGTTCGTCAAAATCGCCACGACTGCGGTCGTGACGAAGCTGCTGGGCGGGGGCCGGGAAGAGATCATTAACGCCTTGTCCAACGCATGGATCGACAATTCCAGCCTGCGCACTTATCGTCACGCACCGAATACGGGATCGCGCAAGTCATGGGCTGCGGGAGACGCGACCAGCCGGGGCGTGCATCTGGCATTGATGGCGCTAAAAGGCGAAATGGGTTACCCGTCCGCACTGTCTGCGCCAGGCTGGGGATTCCAGGACGTTTTGTTCAACAAAAAAGAACTGAAGCTCGCTCGACCGCTCGACTCCTACGTGATGGAGCACGTGCTGTTCAAAGTATCGTATCCGGCAGAGTTCCACGCCCAAACCGCAGCAGAGTGCGCCGTAACGCTGCACCCGCAAGTCATCGACCGACTGGAAGAGATCGATTCCATCACGATTACGACTCATGAATCGGCTATCCGGATTATCGACAAGGTCGGCCCGCTGCACAATCCGGCTGACCGTGACCACTGCCTGCAATACATTACCGCCATTGCTCTGCTCAAAGGAACGATTACAGCGGAGCATTACGAAGACGAAACCGCCAGCGACCCGAGAATAGACAGTCTGCGCGCGAAAATGAAGGTGATCGAGAACAAGCAGTACACGTACGATTACCTCGATCCGAACAAGCGCTCAATCGCAAATGCGGTACAGATTCACTTCAAGGATGGAACGAAGACGGAGAACGTCGAGTGCGAATATCCGCTCGGACACCGTTTCCGCCGTCAGGAAGCGATTCCGAAGATCGAGGAAAAGTTTTCGGATACATTGCGTACCCATTTCCCAGCCGGGCAGCAGCGCAAAATCGAGCAAGTCTGCTTTGACCACGAACAATTGGGGCAGATGCGCGTGAACGAGTTTATGAATCTGTTTTTGATCGGATAAGGAGGCGTTTGGCTTGGCGTGGATCGTGGATCAACCTATGACGCAAAAAGATCTGGCTGAGCAGCTGCGCTCGCTCATGTCGGCGCCTGACATTTTGCAAATACCCGGAGCGCACGACGCAATGGCTGCTATCGTCGCCAAACAGGCGGGCTTTTCGGCTCTGTACTTGTCAGGGGCTGCCTATACCGCGAGCAGGGGCTTGCCGGATTTGGGCATCGTCACTTCATCCGAAACGGCTGAACGCGCGAAAGACCTCGTACGAGCCACCAACTTGCCTGTGCTGGTCGATATCGATACGGGATTTGGCGGCGTGCTGAACGCGGCCCGCACCGCGCGGGAAATGGTCGAAGCTCACGTCGCGGCGGTTCAGATCGAGGATCAGCAGCTTCCGAAAAAGTGCGGTCACTTGAACGGGAAGCAGTTGGTCACAACCGAAGAAATGGCGCAAAAAATCAGCGTCATGAAAGAAGTCGCCCCTACTTTACTGATTGTGGCACGGACAGATGCGCGTTCTGTGGAGGGACTGGAGGCAGCGATTGCGCGAGCCGTCGCGTATGTGGAAGCGGGAGCGGATGCCGTTTTTCCGGAAGCGCTGGAATCGGAGGCGGAGTTCCGTTTGTTCGCGGAAAAGATCAAGGTGCCTTTGCTCGCCAACATGACCGAATTTGGAAAAACGCCGTACTATTCGGCGCAGCAGTTTGCCGAGATGGGCTACCAAATGGTCATCTATCCCGTGACGTCACTTCGGGCAGCCGCGAAAGCGTATGAACGCATTTTCTCAATGATCAAGACGCACGGGACGCAAAAAGCAGCGCTGTCCGACATGCAGACCCGCAGCGAGCTGTACGAGGCGATCTCGTACTACCGATATGAGGAGCTGGACAACCGGATAGCCAAGACGGTTCTCACAGACGAACAATAGCGCCAGGCACATCGTTGACGGCACACCATAAGAGGCGATGATACGCATTCTTGAGCAAAATGACTGCTTGCTGTGAATCGGATCATCGCCGTTTTTCTCGTTTGTTTGCAGGTGAAAGGAGGGGGCAGGATGGAAACAGCCGAGCTGCGCTGGTATCAGGATGGGTTTACGCCCGAAGATTTTACCGAGGAAGATCAGCTTATCGCCAAAACGACCGAGTTGTTTGTCAAACAAGATGTGGCCCCGAAAATGACGGCGATCGAGCAACACGATTATGCCGCAGGGAGTAAGTTGTTTGGCAAGGCGGGCGAGCTTGGCCTGCTCGGGATCGAGGTGCCCGAGCAATACGGCGGGCTTTCCCTGAACAAAAAAGTCGCGGGACTGGTCGCGGAAAAGATGGGGTTTGCCGGGTCGTTCAGCGTGTCCTTCAACATTCATGCAGGTGTGGGAACTTTGCCGTACGTCTATTTTGGCACGGAGGAGCAGAAGCAAAGCTACTTGCCCAAGCTCGCTGCGGGAGAATGGATCGGCGCGTACGCATTGACAGAGTCCAATGCCGGATCTGACGCGCTGCAAGCGAGAACGAGCGCGGTGTTGAACGAGGATGGAACTGGCTGGATTTTGAACGGGGAAAAACAGTGGATTACAAACGCGCAGTTGGCGAATGTGTACGTTGTTTTTGCCAATACGAGCGAAGGCATGACGGCGTTTATCGTGGAACGGACGTATCCGGGAGTGTCTGTCGGGCCGGAAGAGAAAAAAATGGGGATCAAAGGCTCGTCCACGGCTACGTTGCTGTTGGAGGATGTGCATGTTCCGCAGGCAAATGTCCTCGGCAAACCGGGGCAAGGCCATCGGGTCGCGCTGAACATTTTGAACATGGCGCGGCTAAAGCTGGCGTTTTCCAACATCGGCTCGGCCAAACAAGCGCTACAACTGGCGGTCACGTACGGAAAAGTCCGCAAGCAATTTCAAAAATCGCTCGTCGACTTCACGATGATCCAGGAGAAAATCGCCAATATGGCGGTGTCCATCTACGGAGCCGAAAGCGCAGCCTACCGGACAGCCGGGGCGCTGGATGACGCTTTGCAAGCCGTAAACGACAGCGAAGACATGCTCAAAAAGCTTGCCGATTTTGCCATGGAGTGCGCGATCAATAAAGTGTATGGCTCCGAGGTGCAGGATCAAGCCGTGGACGAGGCTGTGCAAATACATGGCGGGTATGGCTACATGCAGGAATACGAGGTAGAACGTCTGTATCGCGATGCCAGAATCAGCCGAATTTTTGAGGGAACCAACGAAATCAACCGATTGACGATTGGCAAAATTTTAATGAAAAAATATGCAGGCAGCCCCGAATCACTTCCACTCTCTCCGGTGATCGCTGGCGGTGAAGCCGGGCGAAACGAGCGGTTTGTCGCGTTTGCCAGACGTTTGTGTCAGCAGTCTTTGTACACGATTGGGCATTCCGCGCTACAGGTTGACCAGGAGCAAGAGTATTTGCGCCTCTTGGCTGACATCGTGAAGGACTTGTACGTCATGGAATCGGCACTGCTCCGTACGCAAAAGGCCATCCGTACGAACGGTCCGGGTAAAGAAGCGATCAAGCAAGCCGTCGCAGATGTATTGTGCGAGGAAGGGTATCGGCGGGTAGAGGAAGCGGCGATATCGCTTGTATCCGGCGCGGAGACGGATGCGCAGAAGCGGGCGGAAATCCTCCAGCAAATTCGCAATCTTCCGGTGCCCCTCTACGAAAATCTGTTTGTAAAAAAACGGGCGATTGCCAAAGAGATCACGAATCGCGCGCGTTATTTTGTGTAGCGGGAAGTGTGCAGAACGAAGGGAGGAAAGATGAATATGTACGCATTTGCCAAGGTCAAAAAGGACGCCGGAGTCACAACGGTGGAGATCAATCACGCGCCAGCAAATACGCTATCGTCGGCGTGCATTCATGAGCTGCGCGCCCTTTTTCGGGAGCTGGACCAGGATGAAGAGACGAAGGCCATCATCTTGACGGGAGCGGGCCGCTTTTTTGTAGCAGGGGCGGATATCAAGGAATTTGTTTCGGCATTCGGCGATCCGGAAAAAGCGCTTGCTCTGGCCGCGGCCGGGCAAGCTCTGTGCAATGAAGTCGAAAACATGCAAAAGCCTGTCATTGCCGCAATCAATGGCCCTGCACTGGGCGGCGGGCTGGAATTGGCGCTTGGCTGCCACTACCGGATCGCTGCGCAAAATGCGATTGTAGGCTTGCCTGAGTTGAAGCTGGGCTTGATTCCGGCTTTTGGCGGAACACAGCGGCTCAGCAAAGCGGTCGGCACGGCGCTCGCGACGCAGCTCATTTTGAGCAGCAAACAGCTGACGGCGGAGGAAGCGGCCAGCCTCAACCTGGTGCAGGCTGTCGTGCCTTTGGAAGAGCTGCTGCCTACAGCGACGATCGTCGCCCAGTCGCTCATCGAAGGGAAGAGCATGACAAGTGTGACGCGAGCGCTTGCGTGCATTACGCATAGCGGTCAAGGCAGCTTGGCGGAAGGTTTGGAGAAAGAGCGGGAGAAATTCGCCGAGCTGTTCGCGACCGCAGATGCCAAAGAAGGCATCCAAGCTTTTATCGAGAAGCGGCAGCCGCAGTTTACTCATTCCTGACAGGAGGAGATTTGATGACACAAGACGTTCTGTTTTCCGTTGGCGAACACGGTCTGGCGACGATCACGCTGAATCGTCCCAAGGCAATCAATTCGCTTACGCACGAGATGATTGCAGCGATTGGACAACGTTTGCAAGAGTGGGCGAGTGATGAGCAGGTTCGGCTGGTGGTTGTAAAAGGCGAAGGGTCGAAGGGGCTTTGCGCTGGCGGGGATATCAAAGCGCTGTACGAAGCGAATACAAGTGCAGAAGCCATGGAAAAAGCTGTCCGTTTTTTTGCGGACGAATATCAGGTGGACCAGTTGATTTACGAGTTCGCCAAGCCAGTGGTCGCCGTCCTCGACGGGGTGGTGATGGGTGGAGGCGTAGGGTTGACTTACGGTGCCAGCCACCGCATTGTGACGGAACGCACGAAGTGGTCCATGCCGGAAATGAATATCGGCTTTTTCCCCGATGTAGGTGCCGCCTATTTTTTGAATCAAGCGCCAGGACAAATCGGCAAGTATCTCGCCTTGACTGCCGCGATCATTCAGGCTCCCGATGTATTGTACAGCCAGGCAGCAGACGCGTATATGGCGAGTGAGCGGCTGGAATCGTTTCTGCTTGCGCTGGAGCAAAAGGATTGGTCAGCGGCGGGAGACGGAACGGAGGCTGAGTTGAACAGGCTTGTGGCTACCTATGCAGAAAATCCGGCAGGGGCAGGGAGGCTTGCCGGAGTGCGCGAGCAGATTGATCGTCATTTTGCTTTTGCCACGCTGGAGGAAATCGTTGCGTCCCTGGCAGCAGAAGAGAGCGAGTTTGCGAGAGAAACGATCGAAGCTTTGCTCTCAAAATCACCAAGCTCGCTGAAAGTCACCTTGAAGCAGCTGATTGACGGAAAAAACAAGACGAGAGAAGAATGCTTTGCGACTGACCTCGTGCTTGCGCAAAACTTCATGCGCCATCCCGATTTTTTTGAAGGGGTGCGCTCGGTGCTCATCGACAAGGACCGCTCTCCGCGTTATGCGTACCGCACGTTGGCAGATGTTTCGCCAGAGCTGGTGGAACGGTTTTTTCAGGCGAGCGACAGTGTGGCGTCATCTTGATCGAGAAAAGTGCCTGGCTGGGAAGGAAGCTCCCGGCTGGGCACTTTTTTGCGTGCTGCTTATCCCGCTACGTCGGATCGCAATGGGTGCAAGCTCCTTTTGATCGCCTGCCTCATATAAATGTACATCGTATGAAATGGCAAAAAGGAGCGTCTACATGTTCATCTACACAGTAAAACCGGGTGATTCTCTCTATTCTGTCGCCGCGAAATTCGAGGTTCCGATGGCGGTCTTGCAATCGACCAACGGTTTGACAGTAACGACGCTCGTGCCCGGGCAGGATTTGGTTATCCCGACAAAAACATACATCGTCCAGCCAGGCGATTCGCTGTATGCCATCGCCCAGATGAGTTTTGTGACTCCAAAGGCGTTGCAGGAAGCGAACGGACTGACTTCGTACGCGCTTACTCCCGGCAAAAGGCTCAGACTGCCAGCCAGAGCCAAGTATCCAGTGGAAAACTTCAGTTATTTGCTGCTGACGACACCGGAAAATGACGAGAAAATCATCGTCAATTCAGCCGCGAACAACACGTATTACGGCATTTTCGAGCACCATCTTTTACCTGGCGGTGCCCTTAGCCAGCTGGACGATGCGGCTGTCATTCGTGCCAGCAGACGGCATCGTGTTGCGCCGCTGGCCGTCATTACCAATCTGACGGCAACGGGCTTCAATGCAGAGCTGGTTCGGCAAATCCTGAACAGTCGCGAGCAGACCCAACGTCTGATCGACAACATTTACACACTGGTGCGGACGAAAAATTACGCGGGCGTAAACATTGACTTCGAGCTGGTTCGCCCGCAGGAACGCGATTTGTATACGAACTTCCTGCGCGCTTTGCGGCAGCGGTTGAAGCCGCACGGTTACTTTCTTTCGGTCGCGCTGCCTGCGAAGACAAACGATGAAGTCGAGTGGCTGAAAGGCTACGACTACAAAGGGATCGGCGCGGCAGTGGACTTCGTTTTTCTCATGACGTATGACTACCATGAAGCAGGAAGCGAGCCTGGCCCAGTCGCCCCGATTGGGGAAGTGCGCCGCACGATCGAGTACGCCATTTCCCAGATGAACCGGAAAAAAATCATTTTGGGAGTCGCGCGTTACGGCTACAACTGGATGATGCAGGGAGACAACGTCGTGAGCGCGCAGCCTGTGAGAGTAGCCGATGCTGTCCAGCTATCGATGCGCTACACGGTGCCGATCCAGTTTTCTGCCGAGTACCAGCAGCCGCATTTTACGTACTGGGATGAAAATGGGAGGAAGCACATTGTCTGGTTCGAAAACGTGCGCGGCCGCGCTGAAAAATACAGGCTGGTTTACGAGTACCGTCTGCGCGGTGTAGGCGCGTGGCAGCTCGGCTTCGAGTTCCCGCAATCGAAAGTGTTGATTCCGTTCTTTTTCACGGTGAAAAAAGTGATCTAACCAAGCTGGTATGAGACAACAGTCGTCTGTGAACAGGGCGGCTGTTTTCTGGATTTTGCGTTATTATAGGCACCTTGTTTTACATCGTCCACTTGTTGAAGACGGAGCAGCCGCGAATCATTGAGCAGCGACTGCAAAGAAGCTTGCACCGCCCGCCTGACCGGAGCGACAAAAAGGTTGAAGAGCAGGGCATGGATGAACAAATTTGATCAGATCAAACATGGTTGGGACGATTGTCAAATTACCGTAAAGCTCTTGTGAAAAGCGGTTTTTCAGCAGGCGAATCCGCTATGATAGGGGAAGAAGCGCGAGAGAGAACGGAGTGAATCAACATGCTGGCACCTGATCAGGAATGCACCTTGACGATTTTGCAAACGAGTGATTTGCACGGGAGCATTTTCCCGCATTCTTATGCCAATCATGAGCCAAAAGAGCTGGGATTGGCCAAACTGGCAGCCCGAATCAGGGAAGAGAAACAGCGGGCGGATCAGTTGCTTGTCATCGACTGTGGCGACCTGATCCAAGGTACGCCGCTTGCCTATCACCATGCCCGCATCAGCCACGAGCAGTCGAACCCGATGATTCTCTGTCTGAACGAATTGGGCTATGATGCCGCTATACCGGGAAACCATGAGTTTAATTACGGGTTGCCGTTTTTGCAAAAGGCGATGAGCGAAAGCCGCTTCCCCTGGCTGTGCGCGAATTTGACCGATGCGGACGGAAAGCCCTTTTTTGGCCGAGCGTACACAGTCAAGCGCTTTGCAAACGGACTTGCAGTAGGCATAATCGGCCTGACTACTTCTTATATCCCGCATTGGGAAAATCCGGCGCATATTGCTGGCATTCAGTTTCGCGATCCGGTCGAAACGGCCCGCTACTGGGTGCGCTTTTTGCGCGAAGAAGAAGCGGTCGACGTTGTTGTGGTCGCCTATCACGGCGGGTTGGAACGGGATGCCGAGACAGGGGAACCGACCGAACCGCTCACTACGGAGAATCAAGGATACGAGCTGTGCGCATCTGTCGAGGGCATCGATGTTTTGCTGACGGGACATCAGCATCGGATGCTCGCTTCCACTGTTCACGGTGTCGCGATCGTGCAGCCGGGGCACGAAGGACGGATGGCGGGAAAAGTCGTCCTGAATTTGCGGGCAAAGGAGTCGCGATGGGAGATTAGGCAAAAACAGGTCAGTCTGCTGTCGGCAGAGGGCGTGCAGCCAGATGCGTCCCTGCTGGAGCTGGCAGCGGATTACGAGGCAGAGACGCAGCAATGGCTGGATCAGCCAATCGGTCGAATTGAAGGCAATATGCGCATAACTGATCCGCTGGCGGCGAGATTGCAGGAGCATCCGTTCATCGAGTTTATCAATCGGGTGCAGATCGAGATGTCAGGGGCCGCGATTTCGAGTACGGCGCTGTTTGACAATGCCGCAGCCGGATTTGCGGAAAACGTGACCATGCGCGATATCGTCAGCAACTACATTTATCCGAATACGCTAAAAGTATTGCGTGTGACCGGACAGGATATCAAGGATGCATTGGAGCAGACGGCAGGCTACTTTGATCTGAACGAGACGGGAGAAATCGTCGTCAGCCCGCGCTTTCTCGCACCAAAGCCGCAACACTACAACTATGACATGTGGGAAGGCATCGAATACCGGATCAATGTCGCAAAGCCGCTGGGACAGCGAATCGAATTTTTGACGCAAGAGCACAAGCCGCTTGAGATGGCTGCCGAGTACGAGGTCGTCATGAATCATTACCGTGCGGGTGGGAGCGGCAACTACACGATGTTCCAGCACAAGCCAGTCGTTCGCGAGTTGGCGATCGAGATCGCGGAACTGCTGGCGACGTACTTGCTGGAGCGAAAAGTGGTCAAGGCGACTGTCAATGCGAACTGGAGCGTGGTTGCGATTGGCGGGCAGGGGAGCGGAGCGGCTGATCAAAGTGGGCAGTAAAGGGGTTAGCGTTAGCAAAGAAGGTTAGCATGGCCAAAAGGCACGGACGATCATGTCCATGCCTTTTTCATATGGAGGAATACGCCTATTTACGGTCGGTCGGAAGGTGAAACTTCGTTGTCGTTCCTTACCTCAACAACCGTTTAATGATTTCGTTGGTCACCGAAGGAACGACTTCGGTTGAATAAGTGATTTCCATGCGCTCGAAGCGGTTGTGCGCGTCATAGCCGTAAGGGCCAATGTTGATACAAGGCACGTTAATGTCGCGTATATCCTGATAGTTCACGTAATGCTTGCTGCCCCAGCTAGGATTGTTTTCTTCGATGGCAAGAATGCCTTCCTCGTCGTCTGACAGGGCCACACAGCTCATGTCGCATACATATGGGAAAAAGTTGCGCGTCACGATTGGATGCTCATAGTCTGGCTGCACAGTTGCTACGGCTTGCTCCAGCGCCTCAATCAGCTTTTGCTCCCGCTCATCTTTGCCGACCAGCTCGATGCGCGGCGAGTAGAGTGACGAGTAAAACAAAATAATGGCAGGGTTGCGGTCTTTCAGCCATTTGACTTCTTCCTCGACGACACGGGCGGAGAACATGCGGACATCCAAAGACTTGTCTTGCAAAAGCTGTTCCTTGAACTGCTTCATGTGCGCTAAAAAGGCTTCGCCGTGTTCGGCAACCAGTTCTTTTTTCATGTCCTCGTAAATGAGTACGCGTGCCTTCCACGGAAGCGGTGTCCATGTTTGTCCACTTCGTTCGCAAAAGCGGCGATGGCGCTCGCGCAACAGGGCAAGTGCATTCTCAAAAGCGATCTCTGCCTGCTCTTTCAGCATCGCGAGTACCTGTTTGGGCGACCAGGTATGAATGAAAAAATTGTAGTAGACGTAGGCAGACAGAGCGGTCTGGATCGTATAGGTCGGCTTGAAATCCGTTTGCTTCAGCGAAACGGGAGGTACGGGAGTTTCGCCGTACGCCTCGTCGCATAAATCGGGGTTGTAGCTGATTTGCCGCGTCAACTCGGCGGCGATGAAGTTGGGATCGAGTCCTTCGAAGGCTGATCCGGCATGCGTCTCGTAACCTGTGATGTAAAAGGAGGGAAGCAGCTTGCCGACCGTTCCCTTGTAGATGTAACGGTTGGGATCGCCCTCGTAGCGGGGAGCGACGAAGTCGGAATTGATCAGGGCGATGTACTCAAAGCCGTGTTCCTCGCGCCACTTTTTCAAATCGAGCAGCGAGGAAAGCACGCCGTGAGAACTGTCTTCTTCGTCGCATTCCGCAAGTAGCACCAGATTGCCAGCCAGTTCCTCAGGGTGTTCGGAGTAGTATTTTAGCAGGTAAACGTGGCTGGCGACTCCGCTTTTCATATCGAGCACACCACGGCCAAAATGCCAGTCTCCGGATTCCAGCTGCTCGCGAATCAGCTCAGGGAGCGGCTCGCTGTGCAAAGCTTCCATCAGCGCAGGCGGGTCACATGCTTTGTTTTTCAAGTGATTGTAGTCTTCGATGCCGACTGTATCGATATGTCCCATCAAAATGACGGTCTTGCTGCTGGCTTCCTTGGTGCCTTCGACAAAAGCAAGCACATTGTAGCGTTCGATTTCGTCACGGACCGTGCGGGAGAGGGTGAGGTGTTCAGGGTGCTCCTGAAAATAAGCAAAAGACTGCAAATGATTGAACAAATAGTGTGCGGCATCGATCTCGCCAGGTGTATTGACGACGCTTTCCACACGAACCAGATCATCGGTGAGTTGCAGAATAGACTCGCGGCTTTGAAGCATGAGTTCCACCTCTTTCTTCTGTTAGCGAATTTGTTGCAGAAATCGTTTGGTTCGCTCATGGCGAGGATGGGAGAAAAGTTCCTGAGGATGCCCTTCCTCCACAATCTCTCCATCGGCCAGCATGATCACACGGTCGGCTACTTCACGGGCGAAGCCCATCTCATGGGTCACGATGACCATCGTCATGCCTTCGCGAGCCAAGTCTTTCATCGTCGCCAGCACTTCGCCGACCAGCTCGGGATCGAGAGCAGAAGTAGGCTCATCAAAAAGCATGACTTCAGGCTCCATGGCTAGTGCTCTGGCGATGGCAACGCGTTGCTTCTGCCCGCCAGACAGCTGCTCGGGATAGACGTGCGCCTTGTCTGTCAGTCCTACGCGGTCAAGCAGCTGCATGGCTTTTTCGCTCGCTTCGGTTTTGTTTTTGCCTCTTACGTGCAAAGGGGCTTCCATCACATTTTGCAAAACCGTCATGTGAGGAAACAGGTTAAAGTGTTGGAACACCATGCCCACCTGCTCGCGAATTTTGTTCAAATCCGTCTTTTGTACATCAATTAGCTGCTGGTTGATCGCGATATCTCCGCTGTCCTTCATTTCCAGGAAGTTGAGACAGCGCAGCAGCGTACTTTTCCCGGAGCCGCTTGCACCAATTAATACAACGACTTCCGATTTGGCGATGGAAAGCGAGATGTTGTTCAAGACGCGCAGGCTTCCGAACGATTTTGCCAGATTGCGTACAGTGATCATGCAGCCACCTCTTTATGTTTGGGAGTGGAAACACGAGTTTTGCCCGTATCGAGACGTTTTTCCACGCGGTTTAAAATAAACGAGAAAATCGCGACGAGAGCAAGATAGTACAGGCCGACGACAAAGTACGTTTCGAAGGGCATGAAATTTTCCGCTTGCGCAGACAGCGCGCGGTTGAACAGCTCGGTGACGGCGATGTAGGCGACGAGGGACGAGTCTTTCAGGCCGATGATGAACTGATTGCCGAGCGGCGGAATCGCCCGTTTGAACGCTTGCGGCAAAACAATCCGGCGCATGGCGAGTCCGTAGGGCATGCCGAGCGAGCGTGCCGCCTCCATCTGACCGCGGTCGATGGACTGGATGGCACCGCGAAAAATTTCCGCGATATAGGCACCGGAGTGAATGCCCAGCGCCAAGGCTCCTGCGGTAAAGTCAGAAAGGACAATGACACTGGATATCCCGTAATAAAGGAACATCAGCTGGACGATCAGCGGCATTCCCCTGACGATGAAGATGTACGTATCGGCGAGCTTTTGCAGGACGAAGATACCGGAAACTTTGAAAAAGGCGAAAATAAGTCCAATCACGGCGGCCATGACGAGGGAAACGGCTGTCAGCGAGACAGTGATCCACGTCGCCTCCAGAAAAGCTTTGCCGTGGTGCGTCAAAATCTCAGCAATGCTGCTCAAAAAACTCATGTCAATAACCCCCCGCAAGCTTAGGTTTAGCGAATCGGGATGGAACCGGGAAAAGGCGGGAAGGCGCGCCAAAGCTGCGCACCTGTTCAAGCAACGCTATTTCAGGAGATTGGCCCCGAACCATTTTGTGCTAATTTGTTCGTAAGTGCCGTCCTCGATCATGGCTTTGATCGCCTCGTTGATTTTTTTCGTCAGCTCCGGATTGTCCTTGGTTACGGCGATCGCGATGTTTTCCTTGTTCAGCACTTCGTCAATCGGCTTGATTTTCAAGCCTTGGTTTTTGATCGCGGACGTACCGACGACACGATCCGTAATGACGGCATCTACACGGCCCGGAACCAAGTCCTGCAAGGCGTAAATGTCGGTAGGGTAGCCCTTCACTTTCTCTTTGTCTGTCAACGTTTCTGCCACTTCCTTGTGCGTGCTTGCCTGGACGACACCGATGATTTTGCCCTTCAGATCGTCTTTGGACGTGACGGCGCTGTTTGTCTCCGCGACGAAAATTTGTGCGCCGGAAATGTAATAAGGCTCTGTAAAATCAACCTGTTTCGCCCGTTCCTCCGTGTGGGTCATGCTGCCGATAATCGCGTCGTACTTGCCGCCTTTCAGTCCTTGCAAGATCGTTTCCCATGGATTGGTCACCGGATTGGCTTTGAGTCCGATTCGCTTGGCAATTTCGTTGCCGATCTCTACGTCGAAGCCAGTCAGCACGCCATTCGTGTCTTTGTAGTTCAGAGGCTTGAGCAGTCCGCTCATGGCAAAAGTCAGCTGCCCTTCATGCACGAGCTTGAGGCTGGCGGAGGGAGCAGAATTGGTGGCGCTTTCATTATTTGGTGCAGTTGGAGACGTTTGTCCGCCTGTTTGAGCGGGCGCAGAGCTACAGCCAGCGACCATAGACAAGACGAGCGAGCTTGCGAGGAGAACAGCAGGAAACCAGCTTTTTTTCTGCATGGAGAAAACCCCCTTGTGGGATATGGTGAAAAACAAGCAATGGCAGCAAGCATGTGCAGATTGTGGAAAGCGGAGGAAAAAGGGAGGAACAGGGCGCAGAACGCCCTATTCCTTAGCCGTTTTTTTCAGATAGGCTCTCCATGTAATCGCCCACTGTTCGGGATCGTCCAGCACCGATTCGATGACGCGGTGGCCTGTGCTGTTGTGGGGGGCGGTTTGGACGATTTCCGGATTTTCGTATGCTTCCTGGGAGATGTGGGTCAAGGCTGCGATGTATTCGTCCAGCTCGGCTTTGGAATACGACTCGGTCGGTTCCAGCGTGAACGGCTCCGGCACGATATAAGGGTGATGGCTGGTCCAGTAATGGTGGGCGAAGTCGGCCATGCGCCGCTGGACATCGTAAGTCGTGACGCCCGTGTCTTCGGTGAGCTTCTGCCAGCTGTAGCGAACCTGTTCCAGCCGGCGGCCCTTGATATACGGGGCACTGGCGCCGCGAATCTGCAAAATTTTGTGGTACAAGTAATTGTTGTTGAGGCAGGCGATTTTCGCTGCTTCTTCCAGCCCTTCCGCTCCGAGCGCCCGAATCCAGGCGTAGGCGCGCAGGACAGCCGGCGGCACGCCGTAGAAGCTGCGGACTTTGCCGATGCTGTTTTTCAATTCTCGCTTGTAGTAATAACGCTCTCCGTCGAAGTCGACGAGCGGACCCGGCAGGAACTCCTCCAGCTTTTCCGTCACGCCGATGGCTCCAGTCGCAGGGCCGCCGCAGGCATGGGGGATGGAAAAGGTTTTGTGCAGGTTGAAGAAGCACATGTCGAAGCCAGCTTCCAAGGCGCGGGTAATGCCGAGCAAACCGTTGGCGTTTGCCTGGTCGTAGCAGCAAAGCCCTCCTGCGGCGTGAACCACGTCGGTAAATTCCTTGATGCGGGAGTTGTAGATGCCAGTGTCTTCCGGATTGGCTACGGCAAAAGCAGCCGTCCGTTCCGACACAAGCCCTTTCAGCGCCTCCAGATCAGGGTAGCCGTTTTCGTCGGCAGGCACGTAAATGATTTTGAAGCCTTTGACTGCGGCGGTTGCGGCTTGCGACGGGTGCGAAAAGTGCGTTGTCAAAAACTCGTTGCGCAGCTCGCCTTCGCCGCGGGATTCGTGGTATTTGCGGACGATAGAGGCTTGCGTAAGCAGTGCCTGCGTGCCGCTGCCCGGCTGGAAGGAGAATTTGTCCATGCCGGATACTTCGCGCAAAAACAGGTCGAGCTTGTAGGTGATTTCCAGCATGCCCTGAACGGTGGACTCGTCTTGCAGCGGGTGCAGCTCCGCCATTTTGGGCGAGCGGGCGAAGCGCTCGTTGATTTTCGGCGAGTATTTCATCGTGCATGTGCCTTGGCCGATCTCGACGTTAAAGTCCGCGCCGAGCACCTCCTGCGACAGGCGGGAATAGTGGCGAATCACACGGAACTGGCTGATTTGCGGGAGATTGGGGCGCTTTTTGCGGCGCAGACTGTCTGGAAGCTGAGACACACCGTCTCCGACAGATGCGACAATCTCCTGCTCGACGCGGGGAACCTCGACTCCTCGCTCGCCGGGCTGGCTCAGTTCAAAAATGACAGGCTCATCCCACTTGGCCTGGTGGAAGCGTCTGACTTTGTGATCGCGGGGAATCCGCTTCATTTTCCCGATCGTTCCTTCGGATGTTTTCATCGTTGATCTCCTCCTTTTCCTGTTTACACGATGCTTGCAAGCGCAGTAACGAGCGCGTCGATCTCTTCCTTGGAATGGACTTCTGTCACGCAGAAAAGGGCGCATTGCTCAAGCTGCGGATCGTGCGCGGTCAGGTCGACGCCGCCGAAAATGCCGCGAGAGAGCAGAGCCGCGTTGATCTCCTTGACCGTTTTGCCTGTTTGCGAAAAGTCGATGACAAATTCTTTGAAAAACGGACCGGAAAACTTCAGCTCGACGCCAGGCAAGGAGGCGAGCTGCTTCGCGGCGTACTGGGAGCGTTGCATGATGCCCTGTCCAAGCTCTTCCATGCCGTCCGGTCCCATGGTCGCCAAATACACGCCTGCGGTAATTCCCCACAGGGCGGTTTGCGTACCGACAGATTCCTTGCCTTTTTCCCGTTTGGCAAAAGAGGTGCGGTCGTACGCCACATCGCCGAAGCCATACTCGCCTTCGACTTCTGTCGGCGCGATGCCAAACAGGCGGGAAGGGTATTCCATGACGAAGGTTGGATCGTCGTGCGTCGCGATAAACCCGGATTGACCGCCGCCGTAATGCATGTGGACACCGAGCGGTTGCAAATCGCCGCACACGATATCCGCTCCGTAGTTGGCGGGCGCTTCCATGACACCGAGCGAGCTTGGGTCGACACCGACGACACACAAGGCCCCGGCAGCGTGGGCGAGGTCTGCAATCAATTGTCCGTTCGTTTCCAGCGAGCCGAGGAAGGACGGATTTTCAAAATAGACAGCGGCAGTGTTAGGGCCAAGCTTCGCCTGCAAGTCTGCCAGATCGATAGCTCCGGTATCTTCCGTGAAGTCTACCAGTGTAAGCGTCAGATCAGGGGAGGTGTAGTTTCGGATGATCAGCAGCTTGTCGGGATGGATGTTTTTCGGGAGCAACAGCTCGGTGCGCTTCGTAATGCGCGCTGCCATGCGCAGCGCAGTAGAAGCAGCCTGTGCCCAGTCAAAGGTCGGGACGTTGACGACATCCATGTCGACCAGCTCGGCAACCAGGCTCTGGTATTCAAACAGGGCTTGAAAACGTCCTTTGTCCTCGTATGGCTCACCTGCATAAGCGGTCAGAAACTCGGCGCGAGAGTTGATCTCGTCGCACACAGCCGGAATGAAGTGAGGCCAGCAGCCAGCCCCGAGAAAGCTGATGTATTCTTTCGTCGTAATGTTTTTGTTCATGAGCTGGTTGACGTGTCGCTCCAGCTCGTATTCGGTCAAAGCAGGGGGAATGTTCATTTTTTCTTTCAAACGCAGCTCCTGCGGAATGTCAGCAAAAATCTCCTCGATGCTGCCCAGCCCGATTTCCTTCAGCATCTGCTCTTTGACAGCGGGCGCTGAGTTCGGGATGTACGGATGTGCAAAAGGTTTGGCGCTCATGTATGTGTCCCTCCATTTTTTCATACTTTTCTGTCATGTAAGAATGTAAGAACGGAAAACCGCTTCTAGGCCAGTCCGCCGCCATCTACGACCAGCACGGAGCCTGTCACCCAAGTCGAGAGGTCACTGGCAAAAAACAGGACGGCGTTGGCGATATCTTTTGGCGTGCCAAGACGCTCCAAAGGTCGGCCCTGCGCGGAGGAGACGAGGAAAGCCCCTTCTTCCTTATTCAGCTGGCGAGCTTCTTCCCGCAGCAGTGGCGTGTCCGTATCGCCAGGCGAAACGCAGTTGACGCGAATGTTCTCCGGGCCGTGATCGATTGCCATTGCCCTTGTCAGGTTGACGATGCCTGCTTTGGCTGCGCAGTAGGCTGCTGCCTTGTCGCCGCCTTTGATGCCCCAGCCGGAGCCTGTGTTGATAATGCTGCCGCCGCCGTTTTTCGCCATGACCGGAATGACGAATTTGGACAGGTTGTACGCCCCTTTGAGCGATACATCGATGACGAGATCCCACTCGTCTTCCGCCAGCTCGACAACCGTTTTGCGCCGGATGACGCCAGCGTTGTTGAACAAAATATCGATGCGGCCAAAAGCTTGCTCCACCGACTCGGCCACTCGCTGACAATCAGCTTGGGAAACGACGTTGCACATAAAAAACTGGGCGAACCCGCCAGACTCGTTAATCTCGCCTGCGGCTTTTTCTCCAAGCTCCTGATTGATGTCGAGCAGCATGACCTTGACGCCGAATTGAGCGAGACGCTTTGCAGTGGCAAGGCCGATGCCGGAAGCGCCGCCTGTGACCAAGGCAATTTTTCCATCCAGTTGAAAAATATCGTTAACGTTTGGCAAGGTTGATCGATCCTCCCTGGCTGTTTCATTTCTTTTGCTTTTGTGATCTTACATGTTGCAAGCTCTGTGCCAATATTTTTTTGGCAACGATTTTCCGAGTTCCGCTGCCAGTCTGATGCCAGAAATGGCGATTATGCCGTTCTTCGCCAGAAGCGCAGACACGTATTGTTTGCCACGATTGACAAACGATTTGCCATTTTTGACACGGCAAAAGGCAATTTGATTGTAAGGTATCTGAATTTTTAATAAACTAAAAGGAAGAGGAAACAAAGGGGGATGCGCATGCTTTCGCTGGAACGCTACAAGCCGGCTATCGAAAAAGTGATCACTGGCATTTCGGACATTTTAAACGTCGATGCAGCCGTCATCAACGAACGTGGTTTGCTGGTGGTCAGCACAGAGCGCTATCTGAAACAGAAGGGCAACCATGTGCATATCCCTTCGCTGCAGTTCATCTTGTCAAAAGGCCAGTTTCTCGTAGACAAACCGGGTTTTATGGAAATGTGCGAGGGCTGCCGTTTTCTTGACAGTTGTCCGGCAAAGGTCGAGCTGCTCTCGTCGATCAAGATTGCGGATCAGGCGATTGGGATCGTTTCCCTCACGTCTTTTACAAAAGAAGGGCAGCAGCGCCTGTCCAAGCATACAGAGAAATACCAGCAAATTTTGCTGGAAATAAGCGAGTTGATTACGACGATCGTCCAGACTCATTCGGCTACCCAAACCAGCTCTGCCGATGAAGAAAAGCTTTTGCTGGAAGGGGCGCTTGATACGCTGAACGACGCGTACCTGACTTTTGACCGCAGCGGCAATATCATCCATACTAACACCAGCGCCCGTACGCTTTTGGCCCAAAACGAGCTGCTTCCCGCCGACATCTCGCGGATGTTTTTGCCGTCCTTGTCAGGCATGGCGGCGCACTATTTGCCAGTCGCCAACTGTCTTGTCGACAAGCTCGATGCTTCGGCGGAGGCGACGCCAATCGTTGTCGACAATCAACTGATCGGCGGGGTTTTGCGCGTCCCGCGGGAGTCTCCTGCGACTGCGCTGCCGCAAGCGGGGCAGCGACGTTCACTGTCTCTGAGAGATGAGGGCTTGGATCATCTGGTTGGCAGCAGCGAGGCGATTCGCGAGGTCAAGGACATCGCAAGGAAGATCAAGGACAGCAGATCTACGGTGTTGATCACAGGTGAAACAGGAACGGGAAAAGGGCATCTGGCCAAAGCGATCCATGATTCCGGCAACAGGGCGTTTTATCCGTTTGTAGCGATCAACTGTGCGAGCATTCCCGAGAGCTTGTTTGAAAGCGAACTGTTTGGCTATGAGGACGGAGCTTTTACAGGAGCCAAAAAAGGCGGCAAGCCCGGGCGCTTCGAGCTTGCAGATGGCGGGACGCTGTTTCTCGACGAGATTGGCGATATGCCGCTGTCTTTGCAAGCGAAGCTGCTGCGCGTATTGCAGGAAATGGTGGTGGAGCGTGTCGGTGGAACGAGAGCGTTTCCGATCAACGTTCGCGTCATCGCGGCCACGAATCAGAATTTGGAGGAGCTGGTGGCGAACAAGGCATTTCGCGCCGATCTTTACTATCGGCTGAACGTCATTCCGCTCCACGTTCCGCCGCTTGCCGAAAGGCGGGAGGATATCGAGCCGCTGGCGAATGCCTTTTTGCAAAAATGCGTGACGAAAACGGGGCGCAGCTTTTTCGGCTTTTCCCCCGATACGTTGGCTGTGCTCAAGGCGTATGACTGGCCGGGAAATGTCAGAGAGCTGGAAAACGCGATCGAATATGCGATGAACATGGAGAGCGATTCCGTCATCACGCCAGGCAGTTTGCCACCCCGGCTGCGCAGTCGGTTGGTCACTGGCCACTCTGCTGCGACGACTGCGATCAAGGCGCGCGTCGCTGATGTGCAAGCGGACGCGATCCGTGCTGCTTTGCAAAAGCACGGAACCGATCTGAAAGGAAAGCAGAAAGTATCGGAAGAGCTGGGAATCGGAATCCGCACGCTGTACCGCAAGCTGAAACTGCTGGGCATATAGCTGGCATATAGGAGGGCGACAAAATGGGTGAGTTCGATACTTTGTTTCGGCAACGAATTGGCATTCCAGAAACTGAGACGATTCCTTTTGAAAAGCTGGACTTGGTTCTGGAAAAAGCAGCGCTGGCTATCCCTTTTGAAAATATGCGCGTCATCGAGCAACAAACGAAAGCGATCACCAAAGAAAATGTGATGAGCAAAATATTGGTGGAGCGGGAAGGCGGGCTGTGCTACGAGCTTAACTCGCTTTTGTATTTCTTTTTGCTGGAAAACGGCTTTGATGCCGTTTTGACCAGAGGGGTCGTGTATAAGCCTGCGGAACGAGCCTTTTTGACGATTGGACGCACGCATCTGACGATTGTGCTCCGTCATCAAGGGCGGCAGTATCTAGTGGACACCGGGTTTGGCGGGAACTTGCCGCTGAAGCCTGTTCCGTTGAGCGGTGAGACGGTGACTTCTGCTAATGGAGAGTTTCGTGTAGGCAGAACGGACAGCGAGTATGGGAGCCATGTGCTGGAGATGAAGTTGAAGCACAAGGATACCGAGTGGAGAATCGGGTATGCTTTCGACCCCGAAAGGCCGATTGCCGGGCTATTCGAATGCGATGAGATTCAGACGATTATCGCTGATCACGCCGAGTCTCCTTTCAACAAAAGCCCATTGCTGACGCAGTTGACGCCTACGGGAAACATCACTTTGACGAATGCCACGTTTACCGAGTGGGTCGATGGGCGTGTGACGAAGGAGAGCATTGACGAAGCTAGATTTAAAGCGTTGGCCAGGCGGTATTTTGGCTGGCGGGATTGGGATTGATGACTGTTAGGCTTTGGGCGGATCGTGGTTTTTTGAAAGATTGATCTGGGGTGGAAATTTTCAGTACGGTTGTTGATCGCGGCTGTGGTGGAGAGAGGAAACAGGAGAAACCGCGGCAGGGACGTGGACCTCTCGCAGGGAAGCGTGGACTGCCCGTCTCCGGCGAAAAAGGAAAACCGCGTCAAAAGCAGCGAGATCGAAGAAGCGGACGCACGTTGCCGCTTAAAAGCGTGTTTTCCTTTTTCGCCTCCGTCTCGGAAGGAGTCCCAAAGCCCTTTTGCTTGTTTCTCCTGTTTCCTCGGCCAACGATAAGCTTTGGTCGGAAAGTGCTTATTTGAAAGTTGATCTGGGATGAAAATTTTCAGTGCGTTGTTGATCGCGGCTGTAGTGGAGAGAGGAGACAGGAGAAACCGCTGTAGGGACTTGGGCCTCTCGCGGGGAAGCGTGGACTGCCCGTCTCCGGCGAAAAAGGAAAACCGCGTCAAAAGCAGCGAGATCGAGGAAGCGGACGCACGTTGCCGCTTAAAGGCGTGTTTTCCTTTTTCACCTCCGTCTCGGTAGGAGTCCCAAAGCCCTTTCGCTTGTTTCTCCTGTTTCCTCGGCCAACGTGTGGCTTTGGTCGGACATCGCTTTTGGATGGTTGATCAGGGGGGAAAATCCAGAGCAGAAATTGAACAAGTTTTTTCATGAACGGGTTGTATGAAGCGACCGTCTTCAAGAAGACTCTTGCTCATGTTTCTGTGTTTTTTTGAAATCCCCGATCACGCAGACTACAAAGCGTCAGCTCAAACAAGCTTTTTGGCATTGGCATTTCCTTTGAAACCCGCGCCGACCACAACCAGCCCCTGACGAGGAAAGAGACGAAATCCGCGAAAGCTCTTTGGGATACCGACCGAGGTTCCGAGGAAAAAGCGAAACACGGTTTTAAGCGTCAACGTGCCCCCGCTTCTCTGAGTCCGCTGCTTTTGACGCGGTTTCGCTTTTTCCCCGGAACCGTGCAGTCTAGGCCCACAGAGGGTATCCCAAGAAGCTACAGCGATTCGTCTCTTTCCTCGCCCCGCCTAAAGTACCGATGACACAAACTGCAAAGCGCCGCCCAAAAAAGAAAAAAGGCTTCGCACACAACACCGTGGCGGAGCCTTCCATCGTATGTTCTATCAGTTAGCAGCTTGTTGCGGCAAATACTTCAACGGATCAACAGGCGCTCCATCTTTGGTCATCTGGAAAAGAAGATGCGGCCCCGTGCTGCGGCCCGTGCTTCCCAGCAACCCGATAAGCTGGTCTTGGGCGACGAGCGCGCCTTGCTCGACCTCCAGTTTTTCCAGATGCGCGTAAACGGTTTGGTAGCCGTCTTCATGCGCAACGACAACGTGATTCCCAGATTTTGCATCATAAGCGGCTTTGATTACGGTTCCGGCGGCAGACGCTTTGACAGGGGTGCTCTCTTTATTCATGATGGAAATGGCGTACTGCTCGCCGCCACTTACAACCTCACCCGCGACAGGCAGGTGGAACAGCGGCTCTTTGCCCCATGTTTCCTGGGCGCCTGTCAAAGTGAATGCGCCCAAAGCGATAATGGCGCTTATGCTGAAAGCGGCCCATGCATACGTGGTCCTTTGAAATCGACGGATCATGTGGATTCTCCTTTTGATGTATTTTTTTGAACTGGCAAATCCGGCGGTCAGGGCGCTTTGTTGTGGGTTCGCATACAATTCCAGCGCTTTGACCATGGTGTAGCCGTACGCTGTCACTTCCGATTCGCGCAAACAAGCAAGGGTCATGGCGTCGCAAGCAACCTCCTGATCTTGCCTCATGCGGAAAACGGCGTACCACATCAGCGGATTGAACCAGTTTAGAATCAGCAGCGCGTGTGCCAGGCCGTTCACAGCGATGTCATGCCGTTTGTAGTGACAAAGCTCGTGCAAGAAAATATGGCGCAATTCGTCTGCATCGAGCTTTTCCAAAAACAGCGCGGGCAAAAGAATCCGCGGCCGCCAAATCCCCAGCAAGGCAGGACTTGTCACGGCGCTGCTGATCGACAACGGAATAGAAGCGGCGATACCTAGCTGCTTTTTGCAACTCGCATACAGTTGTAAAATCGCAACGTCTTGCACTGGCTGAATGTCCAATTTGCGTGCCGAAAAGCTGCGGGCGGACCAGGCTGTCGCAACAGCAAAAACAATGACCCCGAGCAGCCACAAAAAAGAGAGCGGGTCGAACCAAAAGAAACGTGCCTCTTCCGGCATGTATGTATATGTATCTGGATGCGCGACAAAATGCGGCGGCTGAAGAGGAACATCGACTTGCAAAGCAGCGGTTCCAGCTCGGGAGGACGGATATGGCACGGGTGTGGAAAAGGCAGCTGGCAGCCAATTAAAGAGACTGAGCGGACTTGCGAGAGACAAAGGGACGGCCAGCTTGATGATCAGCAGAAACCAGACGCCATAGTGAAAGCGGGCAGGCAAATATCCGCCCAAAATCAGCTTGAACAGCAAAATCACCAGCACCAGAAAGCTTGCTTGCAGGGAGTTGAGCGAAATCCAGGAAAATGTCGCGTGCAGGAGCGAGACTAGCCATTCCACAGAGCTATTTCTCCTTCTCCGCCAAAATATTTTTCAACTCTTCTATTTCCTTGGCTGAGAGTTTCTCTTCCTGCAAAAAGTGGACGAGCATCGGCTTTAGCGCTCCCCCGTAGACGCGCTGCAAAAAAGACTGCCGCTCGGTTCGCTTGCATTCTTCTTCGCCGAGCACAGGCGAGTAATAATAGACGCGATTGATTTGTTCAAACGAAATGACGCCCTTTTGCAAAAGGCGGCTGAGCAATGTCTTGATGGTCTTTTCCTTCCAGGTCTTGTTGTCGCGCAAGGCAGCAATCACATCAGATGCCGCAGCCGGGGATTTGGCCCAGAGGACCTTCATAATCTCCCATTCGGCATCGGAAATTCGCGGATGATCATCCATTAACGACAGTCCTCCTTGGATTACAATTGTAGTCGATCGACAGTTATAGATTACACTTGTAATCTTATGTTGTCAACTCTCTCTGTTGCATATGAAATCTTTTAAATCCGACAAACGAAAAAGCCTCAACAGTCCCTGTGATCTGTTGAGGCGAAGCATGGCAGCCGTCTTTTATCGTAAAGTAGCATACAAAAACGCAGGAGGGATCGGGCATGGAAGTAATCGAGCAGTTTGGCAATATAGACATTTATTTGTTTGATCAGTTGCTAAAAGGGCGGATACAAAAGCAGATGCGCATTCTCGACGCAGGCTGCGGCTCAGGGCGCAACCTCGTTTACTTTTTGCGCAATGGCTATAAGGTTTACGCCGTGGATCAGTCCGCCAAGGCAGTAGAAAGCGTGCACAAGCTCGCAACGGAGCTGGCGGCGAGCGATTGGGCAGCAGATCGTGCGCGCGTAGAAGCGGTTGACAACATGAGCTTTGCCGACGAGCAGTTCCAGTTTGTCATCAGCAACGCTGTCCTGCATTTTGCGGAAAATGATCAGCATTTCCGGCAGATGCTGCAAGAGCTGTGGCGGGTGCTTGCGCCAGGCGGCGTACTTTTCATGCGTCTGGCTTCCTCGATCGGGATTGAGCATGCCGTGCAGCATTTGGGCGATGAGCGGTATTTGCTCCCGGATGGCAGTACGCGTTTTCTCGTAAACGAAGAGCGGATGCTCCAAGCGACAGCCGACTTGCAGGGCATTTTTGTGGAGCCGATCAAAACGGTAAATGTAGCCGGGCAGCGCTGCATGAGTACGTGGTGCATACAAAAGCCCGCGCTCTAAAAGTCGCGCAATTGGTCAAAACGCTCGAACAGAGGCGCGAGGTCGATGGCGAGTCCTTGTGCGGCAAGGCTTTGCTTGGTCGAATCCAGCAGGTCGTGCAGCACGACATAAATTTCTTCCCGCTCGACTGTTTCGATAAAGCCTGTGCGCCGATCCATTTTGTTAAAGGCCAAAGTGTACGCTGCAACCAGCTCAAGCAAGGCAGCTTCGAGGTCGGCCGCTTTCGGAAGCTCGCTGTCCTGTTTTTGCAGGGCGGTGAGGGCAGTTGCTGTCTTTTTGTACTGATCAGCCGCTTTTTTGGCTTGTGCCGCCGTAATATTCTCCCTGCCGTCCCAATCGCGGAACGGGTTGGTCAAGTTGTTTGCGAGCCACTCCGGATTGCGCGGCTTCGTGATGGACAGATTCAGGCCGCGTTTGCTCTCCTGTTTGTAGGCAGTCTTGATGCTTTTGGCGGCATCTGCTGGCAAGCTGGTCATCCACAGTGTCGAGAGCCTTGGCAATTGTTGCGGCGGCGGAAACTGGTCTGCTGAAAAGCCGAATATGTCGTACGTCGAAAAGGAAGCAAGCTTGCTCAACTGACTGATGCTGTCGAGGTTGCTGATCGTTCCCGGTTTCCCCCACAGACGCATTTCTTGCAATTCCGGAAAGCGTTGGACGATAGGCAGCAAGTCCAGCTCCGTCACCTGATGCAGGTGAAGTCCTGACAAACGGGGCAATCCGTGAAAGTCTGGAGGAGATGAGGTAAATCCAGCACTCAACCAATAGCCGTCCTCGTCCGCCTCTATGTGCAAGTCGGGTGAGATGTCGCTGCCTATCGTCAAATTGGTCAGCCCTTTGTTGAGCGTCAGCTTCTCCAGTCCTTGGGCATTTTGTATAAACAACTTGCGAATCTGGCTGCCGCTGAGGTCGATGGACGACATCAGCGTTTTGCCCAGGTGAAGCTCAATTATAAACGGATTGTTTTTGACAAAAGCCAGCAAGGAAGCTGATGCTTCTGCTGCATGGATTTTGGTGAGGCACGGGAGTTTTTCCAGCTCGGAAACATCATCAAGCTCGGCCAGCATGTCTTCCCAAACGACATTGGTGGAGCGGCGAAGGCTCCTGGTTCCCAAGGTGATGAGCGCGTCATCCTTTGCGGCTTGCTTGAACAGTTGGCGCTTCTCTGCGGGAATTTGCTCCCACTGCCATTGACGGTAGATGCTGCCGCCGACATTCCAGGTGCCGTAGCTGTTTGTTTCTCCCGGAAGAAGCGGCGGGATATTCCCTGCCTTGATGTAGTCTTTCGGTACGGCAGCCTCGACATAGCTGTGCTGCAAGTTGTTGTTCCAAAAATAAAAGTCGCAGGATAGCGGCTTCATCGTCAATAACTCAGCGTCGTCAGGGAGCGTGTCGCTCAGCCAGTCCAGTTCGAGCAGGCTGATCAGCTTGGAGGATTTGCCGGACTCGGACTCCTTGAACGAAGTCACCTGGCACGCTGTATATTTTTGCAGCTTTTCTACGAAAACGCAGTAAATATCTCCAACTGCGGGGATCAAACGAATCATCCTTTCCGTTTTGGGAGTCTTAACCCATTTGGCGCTTCTTAGCGTATTTTTACATATTGCCAAGATTTTGGCTATGCGACGAAAGTGCCTGTATGGGCAGCTGTCGTTGTCGTGGCAAGCTGCATTTTCTATAATGGAGGGAACGAAAGCGGCACCAGTTTGGCTGGCGCAAGAGGAGGCGGGCGAATGAAGAAAGATGAGAGCCGACAGCAGTGGATGAGCCGCGTTCTGGAAGGAATCGTAGAAACGTCCCGCGATCACCTGCTGATTACGGACCCCGAGGGCTACATTCAACTGGTCGGTGATTCCTCCTATGACATGTACGGAATCGGAAAAGAACAACTGCTGGGGAAAAATGTGATCGAGCTGGAAAAGGAAAAAGTATTTTCCCCGTCTGTGACGCGCAAGGTGATGGACACAAAAACACCGCAGACGATGATGCAGGAAATTCCCGGCGGCAGAAAGCTGATGGTCACAGCCTATCCCCTCTGGAACGAGGACGGCAGCATGCATTCGGTGATCAGCTATTCGCATGACCTGACAGAAATCATGGAGCTGAAACGGCGCTACGAGAGCCTGACCGAGCAATTGAAGCAGTTCGAAACAGAGATTGAGGAGCTGCGCGAAAAAAATCAGGAAGGCTTCGTCGCAGTCAGCCAGCCGATGCGCGACATTGACCGTCTCATCAAAAAGGTCGCCATGGTCGATTCTACGGTGTTGATCCTCGGCGAGTCCGGGGTCGGAAAAAACGTCATTGCCAGCCAGATTCACCGCCATAGCCGCCGATCCGCCGGGCAATTCGTGGAGATCAACTGCGGCTCGATTCCGGAAGGGCTGTTGGAGTCGGAGCTTTTCGGCTATGAAGCGGGAGCTTTTACAGGCGCTGGCAAGCAAGGCAAACAAGGAATTATCGAGCTGGCGAACCAAGGCACGCTGTTGTTGGACGAGCTGGGGGAGCTGCCGCTGACGTTGCAGGCCAAGCTGTTGAAGGTGATCCAGGAGAAACGGTTGCAGCGCGTGGGCAGCATGCAGTATCGCGATGTCGATTTTCGCCTGATCGCTGCTACCAATCGCGATCTGGAGAAGATGGTGAAGGAGGGCAAGTTTCGCCAGGACTTGTATTTCCGGCTGAACGTCGTGCCAATCCACGTTCCTGCTTTGCGAAATCGCCCGGAAGATATCGCCGCGCTCCTCAAGCTGGTCGTGCGCTCGCTGAACGAGCGATACGGGATGAACAAAAAGCTGGACGCCGCAGCTACTCACGCTTTGATGCACTACGATTGGCCGGGGAATGTGCGGGAGCTGGAAAACGTGCTGGAGCGGCTGGTGGTAACGGCAGATGAAGAAGTAATTACGTCGCAGCACTTGCCTGCGGAAATCAAGGCGGCAGGGGAGGAGCAGACGGCAATGGAGCCGAGTGTTGCGGCCGCCAAAATGTCGCTGCGGGACGCGATGGAGCAAGTCGAGGAAAAGTGGCTGCGCCATGCGGCAGAGCGTTGCCGGACTACAGCGGAGATGGCCGAGTTTTTGGGAATCAGCCAGCCATCTGTCGTGCGCAAGCTGCAAAAATACCACATCCGTCCCCGTTAATTCAAAAATGAATTTTTAATTCAAAAATGAATCGAACTATTTACAGGTTTCGATTCATTTTTGAATTAACGGAGATTTCTGCTATGCAAAAAACGCGCACCACAGCAGGCTTTCTCGTTTGGCACAGGTATTGCTACATATCGGAGTCGAAAGCATCACCTAAGCTGTTATCATTCTCATACAAGGAGAGATTACGATATGTCCAAACAACGCAAATTCGCCAATGTAGCTGCTGGTGTTCCAGGTCCGAAGGGGACCGCTTTGATTGAAAAAAGAAAACAGTTCGTGCCAAAAGGCATCGGCAACAACACGCCGGTTTTTGTAGAGACGGCATCCGGGGCGCTCGTGACAGACGTCGACGGCAACACGTACATCGATCTGGCAGGAGCGATCGGAACGCTCAACGCTGGTCACTGCCCGCAAGAAGTGGTCGAGGCGGTAAAAGCGCAAATGGACAAATACATTCATCCTTGCTTCCACGTCGGCATGTACGAGCCGTATGTGGCGCTGGCAGAAAAACTGGCTGAAATTACGCCGGGCAGCTTTGAAAAGAAAACGATGTTTGCAAACAGCGGCGCAGAAGCCGTAGAAAACGCGGTGAAGATCGCGCGCAAATACACAGGACGCCCTGGCATCATATCTTTTAGCCGTGGATTCCACGGACGTACTTTGCTCGGCATGTCGCTCACGTCCAAAGTAAAGCCGTACAAATTCCAGATGGGGCCGTTCGCGCCAGCTACCTACAAGGCTCAGTTCCCGTACCCGCTGAACAAACCGGAGTCCATGACAGAAGACGAGTACGCACAATTTTGCGTCCGCCAATTCGAAGACTTCCTGTTGACAGAAGTCGCGCCGGAAGAAGTAGCGGCCGTCATCATGGAGCCGATCCAGGGCGAAGGCGGATTCATCGTGCCGCCAGTATCGTTCGTGCAAGGCGTATTCCAAATTTGCAAAAAGCACAATATCTTGTTCATTTCCGACGAAATCCAAACAGGCTTTGGCCGGACCGGGGCGATGTTCGCTTCCACTCATTTCGGAATCGAGCCTGATATCATTACCATGTCCAAATCGCTTGCAGCCGGTTTGCCCATCTCCGCTGTCACAGGCCGCGCAGAAATCATGGATGCGCCGAATCCGGGTGAAATTGGCGGCACGTATGGCGGCAGCCCGCTCGGTTGCGTAGCGGCACTTGCTGTAATTGAGAAAATGGAGCGCGAAGACTTGTCCGGACGCGCCAGAGAGATCGGCAAGGAGATCAAATCGCATTTTGAAGCCCTGCAAAAAGAGTTCCCTGTCATTGCAGATATTCGCGGATTGGGTGCCATGTGTGCGGTAGAATTTATTGATCCACAAACCAAACAGCCTGCAAAAGAACTGGTAGCCGGGCTGACCAAAGGTTGCTACGAATCCGGTGTCATCGTGCTTTCCGCAGGGGTACACAGCAACGTGCTGCGTTTCCTGTCTCCGCTCGTGATTACCGATGAGCAATTGCAAGAAGCGCTCGACATTATGACCGATGTGTTGAAAAGCCAGTACGTGACCCACTAATTCACCAGGGAGGTACGCATGAAAAAGCATCTGTATATTAACGGACAATGGAAAGAAGCAAACGAGTACGCGCCACTCTACTCTCCTTATTCCGGTGAGCTTTTGGCGGAGATCGCACAGGCTGACGAAGCTGACGTCGATGAGGCGATCCGCGCAGCGGCTGCGGCGGCAAAAACGATGGCAAAGCTGCCAGCCAGCCAGCGCGCACTGATTTTGGAAAAAGCGGTGGCGATCATGGAAGCGCGCAAGGAGGAGCTGGCAGTGATTCTCGCCCAGGAAGCTGCCAAGCCGCTGCGCACAGGACGGGTAGAGATCGCCCGCACGATTCAGACGTACAAATTCGCGGCCGAGGAAGCGAAGCGCATTCACGGGGAAACCGTTCCGCTTGATGCGGCTCCTGGCGGCGAAGGCCGACTTGCTTTTACCGTTCGCAAGCCGATTGGCGTAGTCGGGGCGATTACACCGTTCAACTTCCCGTTCAACCTGGTGGCGCACAAAGTCGGCCCGGCGATTGCGGCAGGGAATACGGTCGTATTGAAGCCCGCGAGCCAGACGCCGCTCAGCTCCTTGGTCCTCGCCGACATTTTTGCGGAAGCCGGATTGCCGGAAGGGGCGCTGAATATCTTGCCAGGAAAAGGCGCGGTCGTAGGCGAGAAGCTTGTCAGCGACAGCCGCATTGCCGCGATTACGTTTACAGGCAGTCCTGCGGTCGGAATCGCGATGAAAAACAAAGCAGGTCTGAAGCGCGTGACGCTTGAGCTTGGTTCGAACTCTGCCGTCATTATTGACCAGACGGTTGAGATTACGCAGGCGCTGGTTGATCGTTGCGTGGTGGGCGCATTTTCCTTTAGCGGGCAGGTGTGCATTTCGCTGCAACGCGTCTATATTCACCAGAGCAAGTACGAGGAGTTTCTCGATAAATTCAAGACTGCGACAGAGAAGCTCGTCCTAGGCGATCCGTTGCAGGAGGCGACAGACATGTCCTCCGTCATTTCGGCAAAAGACCACGAGCGGATGGGAGCATGGGTACAAGAAGCGGTTCAGGCGGGAGCGCAGGTCGTGACAGGCGGCAAAGCAGTGAACGAGCGGCTTTTCGCTCCGACGATCCTGACGAACGTAAGCGCCCACTCCTCTGTCTCTTGCCAGGAAGTATTCGGCCCGATCGTTGTAGTCACTCCGTTTGAAGCAATAGGCGAGGCGATTGAAGCCGTGAATGACTCCCGTTTCGGGTTGCAGGCGGGTATTTACACGAGCGACATTCATGCAGCGATGCGCGCAGCCGAAGAGCTGGAAGTGGGCGGCGTGATGATCAATGACATCCCGACCTTCCGCGTGGACAACATGCCGTACGGTGGTGTCAAAGACAGCGGATTTGGCCGCGAAGGAATCAAATACGCGGTTGAAGAGATGACAGAGTTGAAGTTGATTGCCATCAAGCTGTAAAAAGTTTTGAGCGAGAAGCAAAGACGAGCCGTTATGCGCTCGTCTTTTTTTGCGTGATAGCACGTCTTGCGATCGGTTTAATGTTCGATTTATAACGGATGTTAATATGGGAAATAACTATAAAAGTAATGATTTACCGATTAAAAACGAACATTAGTTAGTTTTTGTTTGAAAAAGATCGTCTTTTATGTTACCTTAACTCATGTGAAAAAACGGTCATTTGTATACAGCAGCGAAGTGAGGAGAAGGACAACATGGAATGGAAAGACATAGTAGCGGCCCTCAGTGTCGTATTGAACGGCTTGCCGCAAGGGCTGTTGGCATTGTCTCTTGGCTTTGCCTCCGTGCCGACGGCTCTGGCCTTTCTGGTAGGCGCAGCGGGCAACGCTCTGACAGGCTCTGTCGCGGTCGTATCCTATCAGGCGGAAACGATTGCCTTGGCGGGAACGATCGGAAAAAGCATGAGAGAACGACTGTCCATGATTTTTGTTGGCGGAATTATTATGACCATCATCGGTCTGTTTGGTTTTCTGGAAAAGATCGTCGATTTTATTGGCCCGGTCATTACCAATGGCATGATGGCAGGTGTCGGCATCATGCTGGCGCGGGTGTCGTGGGAAATGGCTCGCAACAACATGCCTGTTGGTGTCACTTCGATGGGGAGCGGGTTGCTGACGTATTTCATCACAAAGGATCTCGTCTACACCGTGACGATCTCGGTGCTCATCTCCAGTCTGGTCGCCATCCTGCTTAAACAGGGAAGCTCGATCAAGCCGATTGCGAACGACCGTCTTGTTCTGCAAAAGCTGACGTTTTCCCCTGGCATTTTGCGCGGAGCGATGGCGATGGTTTGCCTCAATATCGGGGCGAACATCGCTTTTGGACAAATTAACGGTGAAATCGCCAAATCCGATGTGAACATTGACACGCTCAGCGTAATCTCCAGCGTGGCCGATATGGTGTCGGCACTGTTCGGCGGAGCGCCGGTAGAGGCGATCATTTCCGCTACGGCCGGGGCGCCCAACCCGGTTGCGTCCGGTGTTTTGATGATGGTGCTGATGGCGGCGATTCTGTTTGCAGGTCTTTTGCCGAAAATCGGCCGCTACATCCCGAGTGAATCGATTGCCGGGTTCCTGTTCGTGCTCGGGGCCATCGTGACGGTGCCGGGGAATGCGACTGCCGCTCTGACAGGGGGAGAAGCTTCGTCCGGTTTGATTGGCGGAACAACGATGGTTGTGACGGCGATTTCTGACCCGTTTTTCGGGATGCTGGCAGGCTTGCTGATGCGAGCATTGATCCATGCATTTGGCATGTAGGGACGCAAATCAGGAGGGATTTTTTGTGGATAAAACATACACGCTGGAAGTGGCAGGCGTAACGCGCGAGCTGCCGATTATGCCGATAGCGGACAACCTTAGCATCGCGAGCTTCGTCATCCTGGGCGATACAGAGCTGGTGACGGCAGCGGCACCACTGCTTGCCGAGAAGCTCCCGGAAGTCGATGTATTGATTACGGCGGAAGCAAAAGGCATTCCTTTGATTTTTGAAGTATCCCGTGTATTGAAGATGAAAAAGTATTACGTTGCCCGGAAAAGCACGAAGCCGTATATGGATGCTCCGCTGATCAATGAAGTCGAATCGATTACTACGCAGAAAAAGCAAATTCTTTGCCTGGATGGCGCGGATGCCAGAGAAATTTCCGGCAAACGCGTCGCGATTATCGACGATGTCATCAGCACAGGCAAGTCGCTGCAAGCGATTGAAGATCTCGTAGTCAAGGCAGGGGGCCATGTCGCAGCGAGAGCGGCTATTTTGGCGGAGGGAGACGCAGCCAAGCGCTCGGACATCATCTTTTTGCAAGAGCTTCCGCTGTTTTTCCACGAATAGAAGTAAGTTCAGCGCAACATAAAAAAACCTTCTCAACGATTGCTGAGAAGGTTTTTTGCTTGTGGATATAAGGCAAGGTTGAAGGCTGCATTCGCATGAGTCACGCGCAACTACTGCAAGTAGTAAATCGCCCGCGAGCTGATGATTCCTTTTACTTCTTGCCCTTCGGCGACCTTTTGCTCGATATACGGGATACCCGCCTCTTGCAGACGGATGCGATTGGCGTTGAAGTGGCGGAAGTCGACGATCATGGTCTTGTTGCTCGCCTTGATTTCCTGAAGCTGTTGCTCGGCCATTGCGTTAATGGACCTTTGTCCCAGCATGTGGGCGCTGCCAACGAGCAGCATGTTGACCAGCATGACAGCGAGCAGGATGCGGCTGCCGTAGCGGGTGAGCGCAGCTTGTGCGTCCCAGCCTGCCAGCGTGACGAGAAGCGGGATGAGCCAAAGCTGCGGAACGTACCGCGCCCACCAGCTTTCCGGGTTGATCAGGACAGTGATGAGCAAGATGATGCTTGCGACGAGGAGCGGCAAGGCTTTCCTGCGCTCGCGACCGAAAAGCAAAGCAAGCACGATCAGGAAGGCAAGCAGCACCGCGCCGCCAAACCATGGCCCAAAGCCCGCCACTCGCACGTCCGGAGCCAAAAACACCTTCAGTTCCTGCTCAGAGAAGGTAAAGGGCCATTTCAGCGTCGTTTCTTTTGGCGTAGCGATATTTTCCGATTGGGCGAACAAGGAAATGCCAAGCTTGCTCAGCGAGTTGATGTCTTTAAAGTCGTGCGGGCTGTTCGAAGTCATAATATCCACCGCGCCCTTGCCCGCCAGCGGGTAGAAAGGATGTCCCTTGGCAAGCGTATTGGTGACGTATGGATTGTAGCCGACAACGACGACGGTAATGACCAGACTCGCGGCGAGCCACGCCAGAACGGTTTTCCAGCGTTTTTGGCGATCGCAGAAAAAGAACAGCACCAGCAAAGCGCCGCCAAGCAGTACGGCATACACCAACGCTGTGAACTTGATCTGCGCAAGCAACATCAGGGCAGAGCAGAGAGCGAGCATGGTCCAGGTGTGGTAGCGTTTGAGCAGCAAATACCCGAGCGCGCAAATGATCAGCACGAGCGAGCCAAGCTGTCCGTCAATGTAAAAGGACGTCGCCTGCGACACGACGACCGGATTGCAGGCAGCCAAAATCGCCAGAACGACCGCCAGCCCCTTTTTCGCAGGAAAAGCCGTCCGCAGCGCTGCCAAGCTGAGGAAGAAGGACGCAGCCATGAGCAGCAGGTTGAAGATTTTCCCGACTTCAATCTGCTTAGTCACCTTGTACATGACCGCATCTAGCATCCAGGGCCCTTTGGCGTAATGGTTGATCCACAGGTGGAAGGCAGACAAGATTTCCTTGTTGTCCATTTCTTCAATCGGCTTGCCTGGCGGCTTGAGAATCGGGGCATCGTGAACCGGATTCCAGCCATTTGTAAGCAAGATGATGGCTTCCTGGTGATACGTTTGTCCATCAAAAGACAGATCGAACGTATTGGCGCTAATGTACCAACTGCCCCCGACGACGATGGCCAACCCTGCGAGCAAGGCGACCAGCCAGGTCGGGCGGCGCCCAGAAACAAATGTGGCCGTCATGGCCAGCAGGCAAACCAAAGCGGCCAGGACAGACAGCCAGAAGCTGACCGCAGTAACCGGGATGCCCAGCAAAAAGAAAGTCGACGTAACGAGTACGATCGAGGCGAGAAAAAACAGCAAAGTCGCCCCGATTACAAACGAGTAAGTAGCGGTACGGTTATTCATGAATGTGATCTCCTGTTTTTGAATCTACAGAACAGGGAGGTTTGCAGCCAAAAGGTGCAGGACGGTGGCGAGAATGATCCCCAGCACCAGCCCTCCGGCAATTTCCCATTTGGTATGACCCATGCTCTCGCGCAACGATTTGGACAAAAGCTGCTTGTCCGGGTGTTCTTTTGCCAGCGCATTGAGAGCGGCGGCATGCTTGCCCACGGCTCTGCGCAGTCCGGTGGCGTCGATGATCACGATAAACGTTACGGCGACCCCGAGTCCGAATGCCGGATGAGTGAAGCCCTCCTGCAAGCCGATCAAAAATACGGTGGTGACCATGACCGTTGTATGCGTGCTGGGAAACCCGCCGTTCCCCACCATGTTTTTTGCTTCTTGCCCAAATCGGAGGTAATTAATCAAAAATTTGGTTATTCCAGACACAAGCCAGCCGATAAACGGCGCCACCGCATATAACATGACTACGCTCCTCTTTCGTGATGATTATGACTGGGAGATGACAACGACGCCTACGACGATGATTGCCAGCCCTACGATACGTGTGAGCGACAATGGCTCTTGGAAAATCAGAAAAGAAAGTCCGGCTACCAGGACGTACCCGAGGGCCGCCATCGGATAAGCGTAAGAAAGCTGAACTTTTTCCAGCGCGGCAATCCAGATAAACGCGGAAAGCCCGTAAAGCGCCAAACCGACCATGATCGGCAGGTTCGTAAAATAGTGCAGGAACTTCAACACCAGCGCGTCATTGTTGCCAGAGAGGGAGGACGCCCCCATTTTCATGGCAATCTGACCACTTGCGCTGAGAATGACCGAGATGAGGATAAGAACGATGGATGGCATAGTTTGATCCACAACCTGTCTGTGCAATTAAAATTCAAAGGTGTAAATAATGCCGGCTACGGCGATGACGTAGAGCAGTACCGTGATGAGAATCGGCTTGTCCTGGAGCAGAACTTTTTCAGGGCTGCCGCCTTTGTCCGTAATCGTAATCAGGTACAGGTAGCGGAAAATGCCGAAGATCACCAACGGAATCGTCCACATCAAATGAACGGTTCGCCCGGAGGTAAAGGTGAACAAGCTGTAGCTGATAATCGTGGCTGTCGTGACAATCGTATTCAGTTGATTCAACAATTCGGACGAATAGCTGTCCAGTACCTTGCGATGCGTGCCTTTGTGGGCTTGCAGCAAAAGCAGCTCATGGCGTCGCTTACTGATCGCAAGAAACAGGGCAAGCAGCATGGTACAGAGCAAGAACCATGGCGTAAACGGCGTGTTGATCATCAGACTGCCCCCGATGGCCCGCAAGACAAATCCGGACGAGATAATCATCACGTCGAGGATGACGACATGCTTCAGCTTGAGCGAATAGGCGACGTTGAGCACAAAATACACCGTGAGCACGACGCCGAACAGTCGGTCAAAATAAAAGGCCGAAAACAGCGAGCCTGCCAGCAAAAATACCCCGAACGACAAGGCGAGCGCAGGCGGCAGCGCGCCGGAAGCCATCGGACGGAATTGCTTCTCCGGGTGGTTCCGGTCGTTTTTAATGTCTACGAAATCGTTCAAGATGTAGACACAGCCTGACACGAAGCAGAACAGCAGGAAAGCAAACAGCGATTTGCCGATGACATCTGTGCTGACTTTGTGCAAAGAAAAGAGCAGTGCCGCAAACACGAGCAAATTTTTGGTCCATTGGTGTGGACGAAGCTGCCGAATTAACAGATAGACCATATTTTGGCGGACGCGCGAAGTCGTTTTGACGTCGACTTTTACAGAGTTTGATGTTGCCCCCATATTTCTCTCCAATCCATAAGGAATCTTACCATCCTACTAATGACGAATCATGTAAAACGAAAGTTACATCTGTTGCAAGATAACGTTTAATTCTGTCGTAAAATGGGCGGGTTGTCTATACCTTTTTACAGCATTTGTGAGATTTTGGCAGAGGGAAATGAGAGAATGCATCATTTGAAGGTTGTATGTCCCTATGAAAAACGCAGCTTCCGGCACGGGTGTCATGCCAGTGAGCTGCGTTTTATGCTTGTATGCTTAATTTGTCCGCGGAACGCCTTTCGCTGGCTTTTTCCACGAATACAGCGACAGGTTCACCAAAATGATGGCGAGAATGACAAGCTGCGGAATCGTCGTTTCCCAGTTCGCGTAGATGCCCAGATCAGGCAAATGGAGCAACAGCTCCGAGCTGTGCGCCGGCAGGCTGCCCGTGACTTGCAGGGCGTGTACGCTGACCCCGATGAACTTGAAGGCCATGTAATAGAGCAGCAGGCTGGCAACCAAAAAGAACGGACGGACGGGAATCCGCGAGCTGAGCCTGATGAAAGCGAAGCTGATGATGGCGAGCAAAAGCAGCGCGCCACCGATCCCGAGCAAAAGGTTTGTCATGGAAATCGATGCTGCCATCCCCATGTAAAAAATGATCGTTTCCGCGCCTTCGCGAACAACTGCGAGGAAGGCCGTGAAGGCAAGCGACCACAAAGCGCCTTTTGCCAGAGAGGAACCGATTGATTTCTGCACAAACTCGTTCCAGGCTTGCAGGTTGGACTTTTTATGCAGCCAGGCGCCGATTGTCACCATGAACACGACAGCAATAAGTCCTGTAATGCCTTCGATCGTTTCCCGCGAGCTTCCTGTAGTGAGATTGGAAAAGACGATGCTGAGCACAATCGCGAGCAGCGCGGAGGCAACGATACCAAGCGCCGCCCCTGACCAGACCCATTTGCGCTTGTCCGCATTCCCTGACTTTTGCAGGAACGCAAGCAGCGACATGATGATCAGGATCGCTTCCAAGCCTTCGCGGAACAAAATCAGTCCTGCGTCCCACGCTGTATAGGAGGCGGCGGTAGCAAACGGCTCAAGCTCGACTTTCATTTCGCCCAGCAGAGCCGCTGCTTTTTCCCATTGCGGCGGGTTGGACAAGATCAAGGTCGGCACGGAAACCATCTTTGCTTCGATGCTGCTGTAGGTGGCTGGTGACTTGGTCATGACCACGCCTTCTACCAAAGGCCACGAGGCAATAAACGTGTCCATTTTTCCTGCGGCGTCGTCGGCCTTTTGGCTGGCGATGTCCGTTTCTACCGAACTGATCAGCTGCAAAAGCGAGGAGATCGTTGGCTGTTCCCCGGATGCGACGGCACTGGAGCCAGGCGCCACTGATTTTCCTGCTACGTAGTCTTCGACGGCTTGCTTCAACGTTTGCAGTTTTTCCGTACTTTTTTGTGCATTCGGCGGCTCGGTATTCAAGGCGATGCGGGCGCCGCTAATTTTTACTTCCATATCACCATAGACGGAGGCGTTTTCTGAGCGAACCAGACTCTCCGCCTTGTACCAGCCTGTTACGAAGCTGTTGTACGATTGCTTGGCCTGGGGCCAGTTGTTTTCCGAGATAGCAGTCAGACTTTTCTCCAGAAAAGGCAGCAAGTTGGCGATTTGCTTGTGCGCTTTTTCCTTCGGCTGACCAGCTGATTCCTTGCTGGTCACGTAGCGGTCGGCTGCTTTTGCCAGATTGGAGATGGCAGCCGTGGCTGCTTCGGGATTCGACTGTATTTCGCCGAGTGCCTGCTGGGCTTGCTCAACCGCTGCCGACAAAGCCTGAGCCTCTGCTGACGTATCGTCGGTGTTCGCGTCCCAGACGGCTTTCAGGCTGGTTACGGCTTTGGTAACCTCGTCCCAGTTCTTGTCTCCGCTGCTGATCAGCGCATCGCTGGAGAGCGCGATCAGCTGTTTGAGCTGATCAGGTGCGAGCGGAGCGGCGATGACAGTCGACAGCCCGGAGATGAGCAGCAGGAGGCAGAGGAAAACGGAAAAAAGATAGCGTTTCAAAGTATTCACTCCATCCATGCTAGTTGGTTAGAACAGTGTGTCTCCGATGTAGCCGCCTTCGCTTACACCCGGAAGACATGCATAAAGCCCACTGCCGACATGGGTGATGTATTCGTTCAGCAAGTCGACTGACGCGAGTTTTTGTTGCATCGGGATGAATTGCTTGCGCGGGTCGCGGTTGAAGCAGATGAACAGCAGTCCGGCGTCAAGCTGCCCGGTGCGGACATCGAGTCCGCTGGAATACGAATAGCCGCGGCGCAGAATTTTGACTTTGCCTTCCATATGCGCCAAGGCTACGTGAGAATCAGCCGGAATGACCAGGTTGCCCTTGGCGTCTTTGCGATTCAGCTCCAGATCGTCGAACTCGTTTGCTTTTCCGAGCGGTGCGCCAGAATCGCGATGTCGGCCAAACGTGTTTTCCTGATCGTCCAGGGCTGAGCGGTCCCATACTTCGATTCGCATGCGGATTCTGCGCATGACCATGTAGCTGCCGCCAGCCATCCAGGCCGGATTGTCCGACGGTTGCGCCCAGACGATTTCATCGGCAGCGGCCGGGTCGTCGACTTTCGGGTTGTTGCTTCCGTCTTTAAAGCCCATCAGATTGCGAGGGGTAGAGCCGCTTGGATCGGCTGCGCCCGTGCGCTGGAAGCCTTCCTGAACCCAGTGTAGCACAGCTTTTCCGCGCGCGATTCGAGCCAGGTTGCGCAGCCCATGGAAAGCAACTTGAGGGTCGTTGGCGCAAACCTGGACCACGATGTCTCCATCTGACCATTCCTTGCGAATTTCGTCACTGTTGAAGCGAGGCAGATCGACCAGGGCGGCGGGCCGCTTGGCAGACAGACCGAATCGTTCGTCGAAAAAGGAAGCGCCCAGCCCAAAAGTAATCGTCAGCCGCATCGGGTTGAGCCCGACGCTCTCTCCTGTATCGACAGGCGGGAGGTGCGGGCTGCCGCTCTCCTCATCTACCGTCTTGCCAGCCGCCAAACGGGCTGCGGCGGCCGTCCAGCTTTGGAACAGCTTGCGGACGTCGTCCAATGATGTCGTCGTTAAATCAAAAGCACCCATGCAGATAAAATCCTGCATAGGTGTAATGATCCCGGCCTGATGCTTCCCGTAAAAAGGGATAATGCCGTCGGAAAGAACAGGGGTCGCAGCTGCTTTCTCGCTGGAAGGAGCTGACGGCATGAACGATTTCATGCCAGTCGCGCCCAGAATCAGCCCGAGTCCTCCTACGCCAGCGAGCTTCAGCGCTTCACGACGAGTAAATTTTGTCTGGTCGTTTTCGGGATGCTTGTTGTTCATCAGTTAGCCTCCAATGATGGTGCCCATTTTGGACAGTGGCTCAGCCAATGCATCCAGAGCTTGGCTCAGTTTTTTCACTTCGTCTGGCTTCAATTCTGTGTACAGCACATATCCGCCATCTTTGCGGTAAGGAGCGAGGGCCGCGTCCAGCTCAGCAAAACGGGTTTCGATCTCTTTGGACAGAGCCGCGTCTTTGGCATCAACAGCAGGCTTCAGCACTTTGAAAATCTCGTTTGCGCCTTCTACGTTTGCTGCGAAATCGTACAGGTCAGTGTGGGAGTAACGCTCTTCCTCGCCTGTCACCTTGCTGGTAGATACTTCATTCAGCAGTTCTACAGCGCCTGTTACGAGCATTTTTACATCGATCTCCACGCTCTCGACTTTTACGCGGAGTTGTTTGACGTCTTGCAGCAGCTGGTCTGCTACAGCGCCCGAATCAGCAACTGATTTGGTTTCCCACAGAGCTTTTTCCAGTTTGTGATAACCGCGCCACTCGTTATCTGGAACATCGCCTTCGCGAGCATCGATCCAAGGGTCGAAATCACCCAAAGATTCAGCGATTGGTTCGATGCGCTCGAAGTAGGCGCGAGCTGGAGCGTATTCTTTTTTCGCTTTCTCCATATCGCCAGCTTTAACAGCTGCGGTAAAGCTTTCGGTTGCTTTTACCAGTTGGTCTGTCTGTTCGATGACCCATTTGCGGTAGTCGTCGATCGGAGCTTTCAAATCAACAGCGGTAGTAGCTGCTGGCGTTTCAGTAGCAGCAGGTGCAGCAGGTTGAGTTGCCTCAGGTTTTTTCTCTTCTTTTGGCGTCTCAGCGCTTCCGCAAGCAGATAGCATGAGAGACGAGCCGAGTACAACTGCGGACAACGGATAACCCCATTTTTTCATCATGTGAAAACATCCCCTTATTTATCATATAAGTGTGTACTTATTCGTTGATAATAAAAATCATTATCATCCCAGAAAGTAATGTAAACCTTTCATTGTATCTTTGCAATATTTTTTTACAGCTTGGTCAGTGGTTTATTTCGCCTGGCGAAAAAAGAGAGCAGAAAAAAGATGAACAGCCGCCGAATCGCTCGACAGCTGCTTTTTCGTTCTCTCAATTAGCCAAATATTTCAGAAGAATTTGTTCTACGTGGAGCAGGTGTTCAGTCATTCTGGCTTGGGACGCTTCCGGGTCTTGTCGCTTCACGGCCTCGTAGATCGCTTTGTGTTCGAGAAAAAACTGTTCGGAGACAGAGCGGTTGGAGTAAATCTCGACTCTTCTCGTCTCGCGAATGCCAATCTCCATCTGCTTGGAGATCGATTCAAACAGATGCACGAGTATGGAGTTGTGCGTCGCTTTGGCGAGCGCCAGGTGAAAGAGCAGATCGGTGCGCTCGCCTATGTCCTCGTTTCCGATATGCTGCTCCATCTCGCTCAAAATTTCTTCCAGGGCGTGCAGGTCATGTTCGTCCCGTTTGCTTGCAGCGATGGCAGCGTTGGCGACCTCCAGCGATTTTCGCGCTTCGATCAATTCAAGAATGGTCTGGCGATTGTTGCGCAAGCCTTGCAGATCAGGCAGCAAGCTTTGGACAGGGGAGCAGGTGCTTTTCACTGTGCAGTGGCCGCCCTGGCGAATCTCGATCAGCCCCATTGCCTTGAGGGCACTAAGCGCTTCGCGGGTGGTAGAACGCCCGACACCGAATTGCTCCGACAGCTCCTTGGTGGAGGGGAGCTTGCTCCCGGCTTGCAGTTCGCCGCTGAGAATGAGCGTTTTCAATTGCTCCGTAATGTGTTCATAATGGTTTTTTTTCGCGAGCCTGGAGAGATCCATTTCAACACTCCTGTACAATCCGTTTTTTTCCAAATTCATTGTAACACAAGAGAAAATGCGAGAAGAGAGGAGGGTTGAGGTTATGAAGAAGCTTGTGTAAACTGTTCATCAACAAGGGTGACTTCAAACGGTTCATCGCAGGAAGAACGAGGGGAGCGTAACGGATGGCGAGACAAAAACTGCACATCGATGAACTATATGAGGTATCGGGCAAAATTTTGGTGGAAAAAGGGTACGCGGGCTTTCACTTCAAGCTTGTGTCCGACCAGTTGAATGTGAGCCGCAGCACGATCTACGAGTATTTTTCCAACAAGGATGAATTGATTGCTTCTTTAATGGTGCATCTCATGGATACGATTATGGCCGAGTACAAAGACATGGATGAGATCGCGCGGCCGCTTGCGAAGCTGCGGAACATGTACGATTCGTTCATGAAATACGCAGACATTCACCAGATTTTGTTGTTTGCTCCTTTCGTGAACGGGGCTGCATCGCCGAATGTGGAAAAGGCGATGACGACGCTCAGACAACAGCACTATATATTGAACAAACTTTTGACAGACGTCATTGAAGCTTGCAAGGAAGAAGGCACGATTCGCCGCGAAATTCCTAGCGAGCTGATCGCGGGCTTGCTGTTTCAATCGATACAAATTCCCCAAAGTCGCAAGGTCGCGGAGGAGGAGTGGCACAACCTGATTTTTCAGGTGATGCTGGATGGATACGGCGTCAAAATGTAGGGTAGCGCCTGGGCATTCGCGGCCTTTATTTTTTGTCCTTTTTTCGACACTTCTGTCAGACGTAGTGCAATGACGTGAACAACTGCAATAAGATTAGAGCGTCTACGAAAAGAATGATTCTGAACATTCGGCATACATCTGGAGGTTTCTATGATGAGCTTTACACAAGTAAAGTTCATGGGCGAAGGAAGGGATCGATTTTGAATCAGATGAAGCAACGCGTGATCGTGCTTTCCAGTGCTCTTTTGCTTGCTGCATGCAGTCCAGCTGTCTCTGATAAGGCAGCAGTGGAGCAGACCACTGTCAAACGAGTGGCAGTTACCCAAGTGAAGGAAGAGGCTTTTGGGCAGGTGGCGAAGTGGTCCGGCATTTTAACGCCAGTGGAAGAGACGCAGGTGTCGTTTGAAATAAATGGCCGCATCGTCACGCTGCTGGCAGAAGCAGGCGACTATGTGGAGACGGGGAGTGTCCTTGCCAGTCTGGATGGACGCGATTTATCGTTACAGGCTGCAAGCGCGGCGGCATCGGTTCAGCAGGCCAAGGCGCAATTGGCGCAAGTGACGAACGGCGCTCGCGCAGAGGAAGTGCTGCAAGCGCAAAACAATCTGGACAAGGCCAAGGCGCTCATGGATAAGGCAAAAGCGGATTTGCAGCGGTCGGAAGTGTTGTTCCGCCAGGGCGCTTTGTCGACAAACGATTGGGAAAACGTTCAGAACAAGGCGGCATTGGCCGAAAAAGATTGGGAAAATGCCAAAGAGACGTATGCCCTGGTTGCAGAGGGGCCGCGCCAGGAGCAGAAACAACAAACCGCTGGCGTGTATCGGCAGGCGGTAGTCGGCCAGCAGCGGGCCGCTTTGACGCAGACAAAAGCAGATTTGACCGCGCCCATCTCCGGTGTCGTGCTGGAAAAGCTGGCTTCGGTCGGCCAACTGACATCTACGAGCACACCCGTATACCGGATCGGGAATGTAGATGCGCTGCTGATCCAGCTCGCCGTTCCGGATCGTGACATCGGCTTCTGGAAAAAGGGAGACGAGGTTACCGTTACTTTGTACGATCAGAAACGAAGCGGAATCGTGCAGCGCGTGTCGCCCGCAGCCAGTCAAGGGAGCGGGACTGTCCCTGTCGAGGTGCGGGTAGAGAATCCCGACCACGCTTGGCTTGCAGGGCAAGTCGCTACGGTCGTTCACGAGCATCAAGGACCAAAGGGCATTTTTGTCCCTGTACAAGCGGTGCAAAGCAGGGGAGAAACGCAGCCGTACGTTTTTGTTGTCCGGGATAACAAAGCGGCAAAAGTTCCCGTGACACTTGGCATGATCGTTGACAACCAGCTGCAAATCACATCCGGTCTCACCATTGGCGAGCAGGTGGTTACCAAAGGGGCGGAGCAATTGTTCGCGGGCGATACGCTGGAAGTCTCGACGGGTGAGCGGCCATGATTGACTTTTTGATCCGCAAGCAAAAAATTACGCTGCTGTTTTTCATCATGGTAGTTCTGGTCGGGGTGTTGAGCTTTTTTCAATTGCCGCATCAGGAAATTCCGGAGATTGCTGTTAATCGCGCATCTGTCACGACGGCGCTGCCAGGCGCTTCGGCAGAGCGAATCGAGCAGACGGTGACGAAGGAAATCGAAGCCAAAATCAAGGAAATGCAGGGGCTAAAGGCTATCACCTCGCAATCGCAGCCCGGCCTTTCCATCATTACGGTCGAGGTGAACAACGGAGTAGACCAAAAAGAAACGTGGGAGGAGCTGCGCAAAAAGGTCAAGGACGCAGAAGCCTTTTTGCCGGCAGAGGCGAGACAGCCTGTCGTGAACGACGACATGGGGAGAATGTTCGCCCAGACGTTCATGATTACGGTGGACACGGCTTCCCGGCTCGATGAGTTGCGAGAGCCGCTGACCATGTGGGAAAAGCAACTGAGCAAAATTCCGGGCATCTCCAGCGTGACGATCGAGGGGCTGCTGGAGCAGGAAATCCAGATTAGACTCGACCCGCAAAAGCTTGCATTCATGCATTTGACCTGGGCACAAGTGCAAGCTGCGATCAAAGCGGCAAACGAGACGGCTCCGCTCGGCAGCTATCAAATCGATCAGCGGACGTACGAGCTGAGAATGACGGAATGGAAAGACATCAAGCAGCTGGAGCAGGTAGTGGTCGGCTACGGAAAAACCGGGAGCGCGATCTATCTCGGACAGGTGGCCGATGTGCAATTTACAGCCAAAGCCCCTGCCTATCTCGCCTATCACAACAACAAGCCAGCCGTCTCGATCAGTTTGATGACCGAGTCAAAAGCAAACATCACCCGATTGCAACAGCAAATCGATGCAAAGGTAGACATGCTTCGCAGCACCTTGCCTGCCGGGGCGCAAGCAGAGTCTCTCTACACGCAAAATGAGCGGATTGACGAGATTTTCTCAGACTTGTGGCGCGAGCTGTTGATTGCGGTTGTCGCCGTTCTCCTTGTTTGTACGCTCGGCTTGAATTTTACGACTTCATTAATGGTCGCCCTGGCGATCCCGATTTCGCTTGCGACCGGAATGATTTTTTTGCCGTTTTTTGAAGTGACCTTGAACCAGATTACGATTGTCGGCTTGATTATCGTTTTGGGGATTCTCGTCGATGATGCGGTGGTCGTGAACGACAATATCGAGCGAAGACTCGTCAAGCATGGCGAGCAGCCGCAGCGGGCGGCAGTGATGGGGGCGAAGGAAGTAGCGGTCTCCATTTTGACGGCTACCTTGGCAACGGTTGCTTCGTTCGGTCCGTTGCTGTTTCTCAGCGGCGGCTCGGGTGCTTTTGTCCGCCCGATTCCGGTCGTGATCATTGTCTCGATGCTGGCTTCCATGGTCATGTCACTGACGATCGTTCCGATTTTTCGCAGATGGAGTGAAGAGCGCAGACGCAAGAAGCTGGACATGAGAAAACCTGCGGGGCTGTTGGGCAAACAATTGCTTCATCTGTCCAACTGGTACGCCAGAACGGTCTTGCCGCGCTTGTTGAAAAGGCCGCTGGCGACAGGCGTTGCTGCCGTTTTGATCAGTACAATGGCTTATCTTTTGATCCCGTTGACGCCGATTCAGCTGTTTCCGGTGTCTGATCGCGACGTCTTTCTGGTCAATGTCAAGTTGCCAAACGGAAGCAGCCTGGCAGAAACCGATCGGGTCGTCAAGCAGGTGTCGCAGGACTTTTCCGCTACGGATGGGGTTTGGATGGTCAGTTCCTTTGCCGGAGGAAGCGCACCGAAGATTTTTGGCAGCACTACGGGGGCGGGCAGCGGCGCAAATGTCGGGCAGTTGATTGTGCGCCTGGACAAACAGGCAACGTCTTTGCAAAAGCTGCAAAACGAGACGCTGGCTGAGATTCGCCAAAAGTTTCCGGAAGCTGTGATCGTCCCGCGCGATTTGCAAACAGGCCCGCCTGTGGGCAAGCCGGTGGTCATCCGGGTGTACGGCGAGAACATTACGACACTGCGTCAGTTGTCTTTGCAAATACAGGAGCAAGTCGCCAAGGTGAATGGCATAACCGAGGTGCAGGACGATTTGGGAGTGGACAGCTACGCCATCGCTTTTGAAACCAATCAAGCGATGATGGAGCAAAATCGCGTCACGGCGGCAGAACTGTCGCGGACGCTGCGGCTGGTGAGCGAAGGCATCAAAGTAAGCGAGTTTGACGACGGCAAGCAACTGACGGACATTACTTTATATGTGAAGCAGGATGGGGAAGCGGGCGTCAATGCTTTCCAGCGGCTGTTTGTCGCCAATGCAAAAGGCGAGCAAGTCCCGCTCGCTTCACTGGTGAGCGTTCAACCGTCTTTTAGCGTGCAAAACATCCCGCATCGCAACCTCGACCGGACGGTGACGATTACAGGCGAGGTAAAGGGACGGACAGCTACAGAGGTGATGAAGGAAATCAAGCCTGAACTCGCCAAAATGGCTTTGCCTGACGGCTATTTTTTGGAGTATGACGGAGAGACATCAGCGCAAGTCGAAGTCTTCCTCGATATGGGCAAGCTGTCGGTGATCGTCATCTTTTTGATTGTCATTTTGATCGCCATGCAGTTCTACTCGCTGCGGATTCCCGTTCTTGTCATGAGCACCGTCTACCTGGCGATTTCCGGCAGTCTCATCGGTTTGTTTGTCACGCGGACTCCGCTGGGCTTCATGTCCATGATGGGGATTGTGTCTTTGTCCGGCATTGTCGTTCGCAACGGGATTGTGCTGGTCGAGTTCATCGAGCAGGCTCGCAACAGGGGGCTGGCCTTGCAAAAGGCGGTGATTGAAGCGGGAGAGGCGAGATTCAGGCCGATCTTGCTGACGTCGATGACAGCGATTGCAGGTCTGCTTCCGCTGGCGATTTCCGGCGATGTGCTGTTCAAGCCGTTGGCTGTGACGATCATTTCGGGCCTGTTCTTTTCCACGGTACTCACGCTCGTGGTCGTCCCGGCGTTTTATACCGCGATGGAACTGAGGAGAAAGAAGAAGCAAGAAGCACGCAATCGCAAAAGAATGGAAAAGCTGGACATGTGACTGGTCTCTGATTTTCACACAATCGCAAACGAAGCTCAACAATTCCTTAACACTCGCTTGTTATACTCGTTACAGTATCAATAGAATAACGTCTGTAGTTGGGCCGAGACGTGGAGAAAGCCCTCATACAGCAACAGCTTAGGCAATACAGGCCGATTGGATCGGTTTGTTCATGCATGCTGTTGCCCGTATGAGGGCTTTTTGTGTTTCCCAAGGAAAGGAGCGGCAAGAGGCTTTGCTAGATACAGCTTTTTATGACGCGTATTTTTTTGATTTGGACGGGACGATCTTCATTGGAGATCAACTGTTGCCTGGCGTGGAAGAAATCCTCGCCACTTTGCGGCAAAAAGGGAAGAAGATCATGTTTTTGACCAACACGACGGTGCAGACGCGAGAGGGCTGTCGGCAGCGGCTGGAAAAGCTGGGGCTTGCCGTAGAACGCCATGAGATCATGACGGCAGCTTACGTGGCGGGCCTGTATTTCAAGCAGCTGGCAGACCATGAACAAGCGTGCGTGCTGGTGGTCGGCGAGCCTGCGCTTGAGCAGGAGCTGGCCGAGTTTCACATTCCGCAGACAGCCGATGCGATGAGCGCCACACATGTGCTGGTGGGAATGGACCGGGCTTTTACGTACGAAAAGTTGCAGCGGGCAGCCGATGCGGTGCGAAACGGGGCCAAGCTGATCGTGGCAAATCCCGATTCGGTATGTCCGGTGCCTGGCGGAGCGATCCCCGATACAGGGGCGCTGGCGCGAGCGATTGAAACGGCAGGCGGTGCGAGCACGTGGGCGATGACGGGGAAACCGTCCCGCTTTTACGCTGACCAAGTCTTTTTGCAGCTGGATGTCCTGCCTGAGCGCTGTTTGATGGTCGGCGATCGTCTGGAGACGGACATTTTGCTCGGGATCAACAGCGGGATGAAGACAGCGCTGGTGCTGACCGGAGTGACGACAAGCGCGGAACTCGGTCACGCCAAAATTCAGCCCGATCTGGTCTTGCCGACGATGGACGGCGGGCAAATGTAGATCAAAGCTTTACAGTTTCCAAATATTTGCTTATCACGCGGTTGGTATCATCGGATGATGAAGGGCAAACGCCATAGGTTTTAGGAGGGATGGTCGTGGCGGAAGTGGAATTGCGACGCATTTCCAAAATGTACGAGCGGCAACAGGTTGTCAACGAAGTGAGCGCGATCATTGCGCCCGGGGAGTTTTTCGTACTGGTCGGGCCTTCGGGATGCGGCAAGTCGACGACGTTGAGAATGATTGCCGGGCTGGAAGAGATCAGCGCCGGAGAGCTGTTGATCGGAGGCAAACGGGTAAACGAGGTTCCGCCGAGTGGCCGGAATATTTCCATGGTGTTTCAAAATTACGCCTTGTATCCGCATTTGACGGTCAAAGATAACATTTTGTTCGGCTTGCAGGTGCGAAAAGTGAGTAAACAGGATCAGGTCAAGCGGTTGGAGCACGCAGCCGAGATGCTGGGCATTGCAGCGCTTTTGAACCGAAAGCCAAAAGAGCTGTCGGGCGGACAACGGCAAAGGGTCGCGCTCGGGCGGGCGATCGTCAGCCAGCATCCGATCTGTCTGATGGACGAGCCGCTGTCCAATCTCGATGCCAAGCTGCGCGGGCACATGCGGACAGAGATTCGCCAGTTGCAGCAGGAGCTGGGAATTACGATGATATACGTCACCCACGATCAGGTAGAAGCGATGACGATGGGCGATCGAATGATGGTGCTGCGCGATGGCGAGGTGCAGCAAGTGGGCAGACCGCTTGACGTCTACAACCACCCTGCAAACTTGTTTGTCGCTGAATTTACGGGCGCGCCGCCGATGAATACGACGCAGGCGGTGTGGCGAAGCAATGGCGCGCAATCAGGCGTGGAGCTGAGCGATGATCCGAGCAGACGTTTTTTGCCGCTTGCGCTTGGTTTTGGCCCACAGGCAGGCATCAAGGACGGCACTCCTGTTGTCCTCGGCTTGCGTCCCGAAGCTTTGCAGCCGCTGGAACCGGGCGCGGTCGCGGATGAGAGCCGCTCGTTGCTCGTCAGTGTGCAAGGCGTGGAAATTCTCGGTTCCGAGACAATCGTGGAATTTAAGCTGGGAGACAAGCTGTGGAAGGCAAAATGGAACGGGCAGTGGCCATGCCGCCGGGGAGATCTTGTTCGCGTAGGCTTTGCCCTGGAGCATGTCAGTCTGTTTGATTCGCAATCCGGAAAAAATTTGGCCATCACGGCCGGAAGAGAAAAAGGAGAGATACTGCGATGCGTACAGTAGTCAAAAGTCTGTTTTCAGTCGCGATGAGTCTGGTTCTACTTACAGGATGCTCCAGCGGGACTTCCACCACAGGCAGCAGCCAACCAGGGCAACCAGCACAGCCGGGCACATCTGAAACGAAGCCTGCGGGCAATACAGAGCTGTCTTTCTTCTATCCGGTAGCTGTCGGCGGCCCCCTGACCAAAATCGTCGACGGGATGGCGGAAGAGTTCAACAAGGAAAATCCGGGCATTACAGTCAAGCCCGTCTATACAGGCAGCTATCAGGACACGACCACGAAAATCCAGGCTGCCGTGCAAGGAAAAACGCCGCCTGACGTAGCGGTCATGCTTTCCACCGAGCTGCACACGATGATGGACATGAATGCGATTTTGCCGCTGGACGAGTTTATTGCCAAAGACGGCGGCAACGAATACGTCAAAGATTTCTTCCCGGGCTTCCTGGCCAACTCCCAGGTAGACGGCAAAACGTACAGCATCCCGTTCCAGCGCAGCACGATCGTGCTTTACTACAATAAGGCAGCGTTCAAGGAAGTCGGCCTCGACCCGGAAAAACCGCCTACGACGTGGGATGAGATGGCTGAGTATGCCGCCAAGCTGACAAAAGACGGGCGTTGGGGCATTGAAATTCCTTCCTCGGGCTTTACGTACTGGATGTACCAGGCTTTGGCCCTGCAAAACGGCAAAAACTTGATGACAGAAGACGGCAAAAAAGTATTTTTCGATACGCCTGAAAATGTTGAGGCGCTGCAATATTGGGTCGACCTGGCGAAAAAGCATAAGGCGATGCCAGAAGGCGTAATTGAATGGGCGACGGTGCCATCCGATTTCCTCGAAGGCAAGACGGCGATGATGTTCCACACGACCGGAAACCTGACCAACGTGAAAAACAATGCGAAGTTTGACTTTGGCGTAGCGTTTTTGCCTGCGAAAAAGAACTACGGCAGCCCGACTGGCGGCGGCAACTTCTACATGTTCAAAGGCACGGATGAGAAGAAGCAGGAAGCGGCGTGGAAATTCATCCGGTTCATGACCGAGCCTAAGCGCGCGGCACAGTGGAGCATCGATACGGGCTATGTCGCGACGCGCAAGTCTGCTTACGAAGAAGAGATCATGAAGCAGTACGTCAAAGATTTTCCAGCGGCAGCAGTAGCGCGCGATCAGTTGGAGTACGGCCATGCCGAGTTTTCCACGCACAACAACGGCAAAGTGACAAAAGCGCTGAACGACAACCTGCAAGCTGTTCTTACCGGAAAGGCAGACGCTGCCGCAGCGCTGAAAAAAGCACAGGAAGAGGCAGACAAAGTGCTGGCGTCTTTCAACAAATAATCGAACGAGGCAAATGGAGGAGCGACGATGGGGGAACTACGAGCAAAATGGAAAGTGAACGTGTACGCCTGGCTGCTGCTCCTTCCCTCCCTCATCTTCCTGCTGCTGTTTACTTTCTATCCTGTTTGGCAAACGGTTATTCTCAGTTTTCATCAAGCGGATCTGGGTTCCCCAGAGCCGTTTTTTAACGGGATAGACAATTACAAACAAATGCTGGAAGATGACGTGTTTTGGAAGGTGCTGACCAACAACCTCTGGTTCGCGTTAGGAACCGTTCCGACAAGCGTGGCGTTGGCGCTCGGGATGGCGCTGTTTGCCAACAAAGCGTTGCGGGGCAAAGGCTTTATCCGTACCGCCTACTTTTACCCGACGGTTGTCCCGATGATTGCCGTCGCCAACATCTGGCTGTTCATTTACACGCCGGAGTACGGAGCGCTTAGCCATGTGATGGACTGGTTTGGAAAAGGAGATATGAACTGGCTCGGGGATCAATCGAACGTGATGTGGGCGATGATTTTCATGGTCATCTGGAAGGAAGCGGGCTACTTCATGATCTTTTACCTGGCTGGCCTGCAAAATATTTCGCAGGAGCTGTACGAATCTGCTGCCATGGAGGGCGCGTCGGCCTGGACGGTTTTTCGGCGGGTGACGTTCCCGCTGCTCATGCCGACGACCATGTTTGTCAGCATTATCGCTTTTACCAATTCGTTCAAGCTCGTGGATCACTTGGTCATCATGACGAAGGGCGGCCCGGACAACGCCAGCAATCTCTTGCTGTACTACATTTACGAAACGGCCTTTTCTTTCTGGGATCAAGGAATGGCATCCGCTTTGACGATTGTGATGGTCGTGCTGCTTCTGGCAGTGGCTGCTGTGCAGTTTTTTGGTCTGGATAAAAAAATTCACTACAACTAAGGGGGATGGCAGATGGTCCGGAAATTGACAAGCGCTGGCATGTACGGATTGGCTGTAGTCTGGCTGTTCCCTCTGCTTTGGGTGGTCTGGACATCCGTTCGGCCCAGGGAACTGGCGACATCATGGACGTTCAGCGCAGACTTTACGCTGGCAAACTTCGCGAAGGTGTGGGACGCAGCTCCTTTCGCCCAGTATTACTTCAATACTTTCTTGATTGTCACAGGAGTATTGGTTGCACAGATCGTTACGGCTACGCTGGCCGCGTACGCTTTTGCCAAGCTGCGTTTCTGGGGCAGGGACGTGCTGTTTGTCCTGTTTCTCGTGCAGCTCATGGTGCCTGCCGACATTTTGATTTTCCCGAACTACAACGTGCTTCGCGACCTGTCCTTGCTCGACACGAAGATCGGGATCATGCTGCCGTACTTTGCTTCCGCCTTTGGCGTGTTTCTTTTGCGGCAAACGTTCAAGACGATCCCCCACGAGCTGGAGGAAGCTGCGCGCATGGAGGGCTGCTCCTGGCTGCAAATTTTATGGCGGGTGTACGTTCCTTTGGCGAAGCCGACATACATCGCGTTCGGTCTGGTGTCAGTCAGCTACCATTGGAACAATTTCATGTGGCCGCTGATTATTACGAACTCGGTGGAGAATCGTCCACTCACGGTAGGGCTGGCTATTTTTGCCCAGTCGTTTGAGACAGGAGCGCAGTGGGCAGAGGTCAGCGCGGCTACGGTGATGGTCATTTTTCCGCTGGTGCTTGCGTTCTTGCTGTTTCAACGGCAATTTATCAACAGCTTCATCCATTCCGGGGTGAAGTAGGCAAAAGGGGAACGAGAGATGAGGGACAAAAGCGGTTTTGCCGTATCCAGCTATGCCTTGTTCGAGCTGCCGTTGTCAGAAGCGATTGACAGGCTGATTGCCGATGGCTGGACAGCAATCGAAATCATGTGCGAGGACGGTCACGCCGAGTTGTTGGACTGGTCGAAAGAGCGACTGACACAGCTGCAACAAAAAGGCGTCGATTATGGCATTAGCTGGTCGATTCACGCGCCGATTTCCGGCTGCAACCTGGCGGCGGAAGCGGGTGCAGTCCGGGAGCAAACGCTTGATACGATGAAGCGGTGTCTGGAGATCGCGAGCTTTTTGCACAGTACGCATGTGGTGATGCACGCGGGAGAAATCGCGGATCGGCTCGATCACACAGAACGGGCGAGAGGCGGGGAAAATGTCAGCCGGGCGGTACAGTTGCTGCTGCCCGAGGTGAGTCATGGAAGCACCGTGCTGACTTTGGAAAATGTGCCGCCTTATCCAAAGCTGTTCGGCTGGGATGTTGGCGATTTGCTTGAGGTGTGCAAGGCAGTGGACTCCAGGCAGCTTGGTCTTACTTATGATGTGGGACACGCCCATCTGATTCGCCACGGGTATGCGCTCGAAGCGTTGGAGCAGGCGCTGCCGTACTTGTCTGCGCTGCATATTAGCGACAACCGGGGCAAGGCAGACGAGCACTTGGCGGTGGGCGAAGGAACGATTCCTTTTGCAGAAATATGGCCTTTGCTTGCCCGAAACGGGTTTGCCGGGAGCTGGGTAATCGAGACGCGGCAGTTGCCAAGTGCCGGAGTGAGCGTAGAGCGAATTGGATCGCAACGATGAGAACAGGAGGCGCTGACTATGGATCTGGGTACGATGTTGAAAACGAATCGGATTATCGCTGCGACTGAACAAGACCGTTTGGGAGAGGCGCTCGATTCCGCAGCTTGCGCCATTTTGCTCATGTACGGAAAGCTGACTCGCTTGATGGAGGAAGCAGAAGCCATCAGCCAGTCGGAAAAACCGATTTTTTTGCATACTGATCTGATGAACGGCTTGTCCAACGACAAAGAGTCATTTCGGTTCCTGTCTTCTTACATCAAGCCGACCGGAATTGTCACCACAAAAGGGCCGATGATTCGCGCAGCCAAAAAAGAAGGGATGCTGACGATCCAGCGCGTCTTCCTGATCGACACGACTTCGCTGACGACTACGATCAAAAACGTGCAGGAAAACCAGCCGGATGCGATCGAAATCATGCCGGGCATCGCGCCGTCGATCATCTCATACATAAAAGATCATTTGTCGCAGCCGATTATTCTCGGCGGGCTGATCTGGAATTTGCAGCAGGTGGAAGAAGCGTTGGCGAGCGGTGCGGACGCGGTTTCGTTGAGCAGGCCGGAGATGTGGAATCATCTGACAGGCTGACGGTAGAAGAAAGCGGCTGTTGTTTCGTCTTATGCGGGCGGGACGGCAGCCGCTTTTGCATGGTCATGCACGATATGCACATTTGAGCATGGACACTTTTCAGCAGATCAAGTAAACTTTTAATTGATAACAATTATCATTTTCAACAAATGACCAGTTATGGTTACTGTGCGTCATTCGCGGGGTGCTGCCTATGAATACACTGGAAAAAATGGAAACTTTCATCGTGCTTGCCGAATGCGGTTCTTTTACCGAGTCGGCGAAGCGGCTGTTTTGCTCTCAACCAACGATCAGTCACCATATTCAGCAGTTGGAAGAGCTGTTCGAATCGCCGCTTGTTCAGCGTTCGGGGAAACAGGTGCAGTTGACGCAACAGGGGGAAATTTTGCTCAGCTATGCCAAGCGGATTTCCCATCTGGTCGAAGAGGCTGCGGTGGAGTTGAAGCGGGTGAGCGAGCAGGAGCGGGTATTGTCTGTCTACGTCAGCAATTATATTGCGGGCTACTTTTTCTCCGATGTTCTCAATGAACTGCATACGATTTTGCCGCAGAAGCCGCTGGAGATCAATACGTATTGCTACAGCGATCTCATTCGCTGCTTTCAGGAGGGCAGGACGCACTACGCCTTGATGCCAATCTACCCCGAAGATGACTATATACGCAAAAATTTCGAGACTTCTGTTTTGTTCGAGGAAGAGCTGTTGCTTGTGCTGCCTGTGGATCACCCTCTGGCCAAAAGAAGGCTGCTGTACGCACGCGACTTGCACAATGAATCGATCTTGCTGCCCAAAAGCGAGTATTTGCAGCAATATGTCATCAATCATTTGAATAGTCGCCAGGTGAAGACGCGCTTTTTGCAGATGAGCAACTTCGAGACGATCAAACAGGCGATCAAGTCGCGCCATGGCATCGCTTTTCTCCCTTCCGGAGCGGTCAGGGAAGAGCTGAACAGAGGCGAGCTGGCGACTGTGCCTGTGTCGTCCATGCAAATCAGACGGCAAAACGGGTTTGTCTTCCGCAAAAACGCCGAGCTGAGCCAGGCGGATCACGCCTTTTGCAAAAATGTGGAGCACTATTTGCGGACTGTTTGACTGTTTCCTTGTTGAATAGATACGTCCATAAAACAAGCGGGCCAGTTCCCTGCACGGGTCAGTGTGGGGGCGGGCCTTTTTTTCATGCTGGCTGCTTGCGAATAAAGGACTGGAAACATTTATGCTATCAAGAAAATGAATAGGTAGATTCAAAAATATTATGTGAGAATGGGCGCTGTTGAGGAGAGCGGGTTTTCGAAAAAGCAGGCGTTCAAGTGGGATTGATATTCATTATCAATCGGATTAAGATGTACCTAGTTTTCAGATACAAACACATACAAGTCAACGATGGAGGGGTTTTTTCATGTCTGTGATCCGTGTTCGAGATCGCAACCAAGTATTGGAACTTAGCTTTCACGATGTGACCAAATACCATGGAAGTCTCGCCTTGATGGCCGTAGCGGTTGGGTTTCGGACGCTTCAGGCGGCTTTTGCCGAGCTGTTTGGCGAAGAGGCGCCAGAGAGAAAAGAATTATCGATTCTTTCCGGTCACGCCGGGCCAGGATTTCGCGACGTCTTTGAATACGTGACTCGTGCAGTGACGCGGGGAGCCTATCAAGTTGATGTGGACTACCCTGTCGCTCAATTCGATCCTCATCGGCCGCAGTCGTATGCATATGTCATTACGGCCGCAGATGGACGGGCAGTTGAAGTCGCGCTGCTGGACAGCTTTTTGCCCGCTGAATTTTACGATTACTTGAAAAAAGGTCGGGAGCAAACCATGACCGAGCAGGATGTGCACGACTTCGAGAAGCTGAAGCTTGCGCTGTCGGAGCGAGCGTTGGCATTGCCGCAGCATGAGCTTTTGACGATCAAACGAATCGCCTAAGGAAGCAACTGACAAATTGGAAAGCAGGAGGTTGTACACGTGTATACACGCAAGTCTTTCGGACTTTTTCTCAGTTATTTGTTAGTCCTGTCTGTCTTCGTGTTGGGCTGCCAGTCGAATCAAAATGCGGCACCTGGTCAAGCTGACGCACCCAAAAACGGCGAAGCTGCGGGTGCGGCTAATCAAACAGTGCCAGAGCTGAAAATCGGCTTGCCGTCGGACGCAGGCCCGCTGAACATCTACACCGGAAACATCGATTATTTGACAGAGCTTGTCTTCGATAAATTGTTCTCGCCTTCCCCCTATGTAGAAAAGCCGCAGCCTTGGCTGGCGGAATCCGCGCAGCAGCTCGATGACGTGACATGGGTAGTCAAAATCCGCTCCGGCATCAAGTGGCACGATGGCAATCCGTTTACAGCTGAAGACGTCAAATTCACCTACGAATACTATCGCGACGGCCCAGCTAACCGCCACACCCACCACGTAAGCGAAGTGCCGCACATCTCCAAAATCGAGCTGGACGACCCTTCGACCGTACGCTTCACATGCGCTTATGCGTGCCCGACTTTGGAACGAATCACCTTTGCCGACCTGCCGATTTTGCCGAAACACATCTGGGAAAATGTGCAAAATCCGCGCAAATATACCGACCTGCCAATCGGAACCGGCCCTTACAAGCTGGTCGAATACAAGGCAGATCAATACTACAAGTTCGAAGCAAACAAAGACTATTTCATGGGCAGCCCGATTGTCGACAACCTGGTGATGCCTGTGATCAAAGACCCGACAGCGATCTTCAATGCGCTGCGTGCGGGTGAAATCGATATTTCTGCACGTCCGGTTCCCGCTGAGCTGGAGGCTTCTTTCCAAAATCAGGCCAACATGAAAGTCGTTCAGACCGCTCCGTTGTCGCTGATCGAGTTGAAGCTGAATTACGAAAAAGCGCCATTCAATCAGGAAGCGTTTCGCAATGCGATGTCGCTCGCCGTGGATCGCCAAGCGATTACAGATACCGTGCTGCTCGGAAAAGGACGACCTGGCTTGAAAGGCTATCCTCACCCGGATTCGCCGTGGACCAATCCAAACCTGAGCACGCCGTACGATGTGGAAAAAGCAAAAGCAGTGATGGATGAATTGAAGCTCACCGACCAAAACAATGACGGTGTCCGCGAGAGTGCGGACGGCAAAGCACTCGCGTTTTCGCTGAAAGTACCATCTACAGAGCCGGCGTGGATTCGCGCTGCCGAAATGCTGAAGGAGCAGTACGCCAAAGTCGGCATCAAAATCAACGTAGAAGTGCTCGATTCCGGAACGATGGCGACCGTTTCCCAGACGCGTGATTTTGACCTCGTCATCGGTACGATCGGCGCTCACGGCGTTGCCGACCCGGATCAATTTGTGATGTCCCACCGTTCGTCTTACTTGTGGAACAAAAAAATCCCGTATCCGGCCATGGACGAGCTGACCAAGCAATGGATGGCGGAAACGAGCGTAGACAAGCGCAAAGAGATCGCGTTCAAAATGCAGGAGCTGTTCAACAAGCAGCCGACCAGCATCGTCTTGTACTACCCGGAAGAGAAATTCGCGTACAATGCGCAAAAATTTGACCAATGGGTAGAGTCGCCAGGGTTTGGCGTCATCAACAAATTTTCCTTGCTGCCAGATGGCGTGAAAAAGGCAGTAGCTAAAGAGTAAGACGGGGGGAGCTGTAATGAGTGGGAGCTGGTTCTCCTCTGCATTCGGCAAAAAATGCATTCAATATGTGCTGGTGCTGGCCGTCGCGCTGACGATCAATTTTGCTCTGCCGCGGCTGGCGCCGGGCGACCCGCTGGAATTTTTCTTTGGCGAGTCGACCATCAACGAGTTGACTCCACAGCAACGCCAGCAAGTCGAGCATGAACTTGGTTTGGATCGCTCGCTTTGGCAGCAATACGCTGATTTCATGACAGGTGTGTTCCGGTTCGATCTCGGCAGCTCCATCAAATACGGAAAGCCGGTAACGGAAGTATTGGCAGACAGACTGCCGTGGACGTTTCTGCTGGTAGCTCCTTCTCTCATCGTGAGCGCAGTCATAGGCATCGCCATCGGTGCCTATGCTGCGTGGAACCGGGGGAAGCGCCGCGACCTGCTTTTTCTGACGGGGATGCTCACGATCGAATCGATTCCCGGCTTTTGGATCGGCATGCTGCTCATTGCGGTTTTCTCGGTCAGCCTGGGCTGGTTCCCTTCCTTTGGAGCCGTGCCAATCGCTTTTACCGGGGGCGGCATGGAGTATGTGCTCGCCGTGCTCAAACATATGACGCTTCCCGTTATCACGATTACGCTTGCGACTATCGGGGGTAATTTTTTGCTCACCCGTTCGTCGATGCTCGATACGCTGGGGCAAGATTACGTGCTGATGGCGGAAGCCAAAGGGGCGGTCAAGCGCAGCCTGATTTTCAATCATGCGCTGCGCAACGCTCTGTTGCCCGTGTACACGCACATCACGATGAGCCTGGGGATCTTGGTGAGTGGCGCTGTCGTCGTCGAGACGGTCTTTTCCTATCCGGGGGTTGGCAGGCTGCTCTACGAGAGCGTGATTGCGCGGGACTACCCGATGATGCAAGGCGTCTTTTTAATCATCACGCTAGGGGTCATCGCGGCGAATTTGCTGGCGGATTTGACATATCCGCTGTTTGACCCGCGTGCCCGTCAAAGAAAACAGGTGGAGGAGTCTCCATGAGTCGTATTGGTTCCAAAATGATTGGTTGGCTCGGCGCGTTTTTGCTGGCGATCGTTCTGCTGCTTGCCTTCGTGGGACCTTACCTGGTGCCGTACGACGCCAGCGAGCAGTCTGGTGCCCCGTTCCAACCGCCTGGAAAAGAACATTGGCTTGGAACGAATGACATGGGGCAGGACATTTTGGCCGAGCTGGTAGTGGGCGCGCGCACCTCGCTTACGGTAGGGATTGTCGCAGCTTTGCTCGCTACCTTGATCGGCACGGTTGTCGGCCTGGTTTCGGGATATTCAGGGGGCTTTTTGGACGCCTTCTTCATGCGGATTGTAGACATTTGCCTGACTTTGCCGTTTTTGCCGCTCATGATCGTGATCGGGGTGTACATCGGGCCGAGTCTGTTGACGCAGGTGCTCGTCATCACGCTCGTCATGTGGGCAGGAAAAGCGCGGAAAATTCGCGCCCAGACGCTGTCGTTTCGCACGCGAGGAGCGGTCTTGGCTGCGCGATCGATGGGCGCGGGTCACTTCTATATTTTGCGGAAGCACATTTTTCCCAGCATCCTGCCGCTGGTCATCCCGCAGTTCGTGCAGGCTGTCAATGTCTCGATCTTGATGGAATCTTCGCTCAGCTTTTTGGGGATGGGAGATCCGCTGTCCAAAAGCTGGGGAAGCATTTTGTTTTACGCCAACTCGCGCAGCGCCTTTTTGACTGAGGCGTGGATGTGGTGGGTGATTCCGCCTGGCTTGTGCATCGTGATGACCGTGCTCGCCTTTTCCTTGATCGGCTATTACCTGGAGGAGCGGGTAAATCCGCGCCTTCGCGCTTATCAGGCGCCTGCTGCGAAGAGAGATCGGCGACTGGCGCAAGAGAAGCTGTCCGCTGTGAAGTCTGCGGCGGCAGACGCTTTGCTGGACGTGCAAAATTTGACCGTACAGTATCCGAAAGACGGCGGTACGGTTCGCGCAGTGGATGCTGTCAGCTTTGCTTTGCGCAAAGGGGAAATGTTGGGGCTGGTTGGCGAATCGGGCAGCGGCAAAAGCACGATTGCGTCGGCTGTCATGCAGTTGTTGAAGCCGCCAGCGCTCGTCTCGCAGGGAGCGATCTATTTTGCAGGCCGCGACTTGACGCAGCTCTCGTCCGAAGAGGTGAGACGGCTGCGGGGAAATCGGATTGCCTGGATTCCGCAGGCGGCGATGAACGCGCTCAATCCTGTGATGAACGTGCGAGAGCAGTTGGCAGAAGCGCTCCGTTCCCATCAGTCCATGTCCAAAGACGAGATCGCGGAACGAATTGCCGAAGTGCTTGCGCAAGTCGGACTTGCTTCCCGGTGGGCCGCTGCTTTTCCGCATGAACTGAGCGGAGGCATGCGTCAGCGTGTTGTGATTGCCATGGCGCTTGTGAACAAGCCCGATTTGATCATAGCTGACGAGCCGACGACTGGTTTGGACGTCATGGTTCAGGTGGAGATTATCAAGCTGTTGAAAAACTTGCAGCGCACGCTCGGGCTGTCGATGGTGTTTATTTCGCACGATCTCCCTGTCGTACTCAGCCTGGCTGACCGCACCCTCATCATGAATCAGGGCAAAATCGTCGATCAGGGGAACACGCTCGCTTTGGCGAAGACGTCGACACATCCGTATACGCGCCGCTTGATCGATTCGATTCCAAGGCTGACGCCAGCCCTTGAGCAGCGTTCCTTGCAGGGGCAGGGACAACGATAATTTCACGGAGGCAAGAAGGATGGGAGTGCACAAACAAGAGCGGGATACGAGGCAGCAAAAGGTGTTGTTGCAAGTATCCGGGCTGTACAAAACTTACGGGAGCAAGGGCGCATCGAGGCAGGCTGCTCCGGTTATTGACGGCGCCAGCTTTTCCATCCGGCAAACGGAAACGGTCGGCCTGGTCGGTGCGAGCGGAGCGGGAAAAAGCACGATTGGGAGAATCATCGCCGGGATCGAGCAGGCGGACAAGGGGAAGCTGATCTACCAGGGCCAAGACTTGCTGGCGATGAAAGCCAAAGAGCGCAGAGCAGCCACGAGGTCGATTCAGATGGTTTTCCAGGACCCGTACGAGTCGCTTTCTTCGCGGATGACGATTGAACAGCTGGTCGCAGAGCCGCTGGTGATCGCCAGGCTGCACAAGAACGATCCGGCCAAAAGGACGGAGCTGGTCCGGGAAGCTTTGCGGGAAGTTGCGCTGTCACCGGAGCGTTACATGCACCGTTACGCTCATGAACTGTCAGGCGGGGAGCGCCAGCGGGTGGGTTTGGCTCGCGCGTTCATCACCCGGCCGCAGCTCATCGTGGCTGACGAGCCGACTTCCATGCTGGACACTTCCTTGCGTCTCGATTTGCTGGGGCTTATGCGAGAACTGAGCCAGCGGCATGAAATCGCTTATTTGTTCATTACGCATGATCTGGCGTTGACGCGAGGTTTTTGTGATCGGCTGCTCGTGCTCAATCAGGGGCAGATCGTGGAGACGGGCACGCCAGAAGAAGTGACGGAAAACCCGCAGCATCCTTTTACGTTGCGGCTGATCGAGGCGTTGCGGGAGCTTGACCAGTTTTGAGCGGGGATTACTCGATTGCTTGATGGAAAAAAGGAACGAGGAGGCATACATGGATCAACGAACCGATTTTTTGATGCTCGATTCGGGCTGCTGCTTTGGGGAGCCGCGTCTGAAAGACCCGAATTATCAAGATTTTTTTTCCTTCATCGATGTGTACGATTTGCCGGGGCACGATTTGTCGCCATACAAGTGCCTGGTGATTACCGGGCTGATCGACCAGGAGCTTTTGTACAAGCAAAAAGAGCAGATTCGTGATTTTCTCGACGGAGGGAAAGTGCTGGTGTTCAGCGGCAATCTGTTTTTGCCGTGGCTGCCGGGCGCGTCTGCTTTTGTGCCAAAAGAAATTCGCAATCATTCCGACTATGATGTGACGATCGCCAAGGAGCATCCGATTTTTGCCGGAGTGCAGACGTACGACATGACGTACAACAAAGGTGTTGCAGGCTTTTTCGCCAGAGGCCATCACCCGCTGCCGGACGGGGCTGAGGTGTTGTTGACCTTGCCGGGGGGAGAACCGATTACGTATATCGACCGGAACAGTACGAAGGGCACGATTCTCGTCCATTCGGGAAATGACTTGTTCGGCTACAATCACCCGGGAAAATCGACCGGACGAATTGCGCTGCAACTCACCGAGTGGGCGCGGAACGAATATCGGCAGCTTCAGGAGCCTCAGGAAAGGGGAGCGTACGCATGAGAAAGATCGCAGCTTTGTACGGCGGCAGCTCGCAGCATTTTCGCAGTTTGAACGAGCCGAAGTACCGCAAGTATTACGACAGGCTCATCTACTTGCCTGATCTTGAGAACACGTCGCTGGATGAGTTCGATGCGCTGGTGGTTCCCTCGCAGCTGCACATGGGACTGGTGATGAAATCGCGCGAGAAAATCAAACAGTTCGCGGAAAAGGGCGGGATTGTCGTCGCTTTCGGTCCGCAGCCGCGCGAATGGATTCCGGGGCAAAACTGGGAGCTTCGCCCGACGAACTTCTGGTGGTGGCTGGACAAAAACGCGAAGAGCGGGCTGGTGCTGCAAAAGCCGGACTACGATCTGTTTTCCTACATTACGCTGGCAGATGCGACCTGGCATCAGCATGGGGTGTACTGGCCGCCGGAGGGTGCCGAGGTGCTGATTTCGACCGAAGACGGGGGAGCCGTCCTGTATGTCGACAAGGTGAGCACAGCGGGTACGTGGATCGTCACTACGCTTGATCCGGACTTTCATTTTGGCTCGTACTTCATGCCTGCGACAGAACGCTTTCTCGACGGCTTCCTGCCGTGGCTGGCAGAGGGGAACGTCTGATGATCCGGCTGCAAAAGCTTTGCAAGAGCTACGGGGAGAGAGTCATTCTGCAAGACCTCGACCTGCATCTGGAAGCAGGGGAGTTCGCCTTTTTGCAGGGGCGGTCGGGTTCGGGAAAAAGCACGCTGCTCAAGCTTTTGTACCGGGAGCAAACCGAGTTTGCGGGACGCATCGATATTAATGCCGTCCCGATCGAACAAATCCGCAAATTCGAGTTAAGGCGAATGATGGGCGTCATTTTTCAATCGTTCGAGCTGCTTCCGCGAAAGACGGTCATGGAAAACGTGGCGCTCGCTGGCGAGGTCGTCGGAAAACGGTGGGGCGAAATCGAACCGGAAGCGCAGCGGCTGCTTGCAAGAGTCGGACTGCTGGATCGGAAGGATGTCTTTCCTGACCAGTTGTCGGGGGGCGAGCAGCAGCGCGTTGCGATCGTGCGTGCCCTGCTGAATCGCCCGCGCATTCTTTTGGCAGATGAGCCTACCGGGAATCTGGATAGCGAGACAGCGTTTGAAGTGATGCAATTGCTGAAAGAACTGCATGTGGAGGAAAACATGGCGATGTTGATTGTCACCCATTCGGAGCGGCTGGTTGAACAATTTCCGGCAAAGACGTGGATGATGGAGCAGGGGCGGGTACGCGTCGTATGAACAGACAATCGTGCATGTACATGCTCAGGGATGCGCGCGAAGGCATTCAGCGAAACATAGGGGCTGCGGCGGCTGCGGCAGTCTTGATTTTTGTCGCAGTGCTCATCGCGGGCATCCTGTTGCTCGGAAGGTTCGGTGTCGGGGATTTGATGGGCTATCTGGAGTCACAGGTAGCCATGAAGCTGTATGTAGACCCTGCTGCGGATACGAAGGCTATCGCGGCCATTTTGCAGGAAAAAAGCTTCGTTCAATCCGTCGAAATCGAGACAAAGGCGCAAATGCTGGAGCGATTGGCCGGATTTTTTGCCGGGCGGGAGCACCTGCTTGTCTCTTTTCAGGAGAGTCAAATTCCGGACGCAATCCGCCTGGAGCTGCGCGACAAGACGCAGATCAAGCTCGTGGCGGAACAATTGCAGACGATGAACGGCATCACAAAAGTCGTCTATCCGCAGGAATTTGCCGAAACGATCTTGCGCTGGTCGGCCCAACTGAACAAGTACGGCTTGGGCTTGCTGCTTGGTCTGGGCGCGCTCGCTTTCGGGATGGTGTTTATCGCGATGAATCTGGCCTTGTATCAAAGGCAGCAGGAGATTCGCGTCCGGCTGTTGCTTGGTGCGAACCCGTGGCATGTCAGGGGGCAATTTTTGTTTGAAGGCTGGCTGATTGGCTTCGTTGGCAGCTTGCTTGCGGCCGTAGCGATTTATTGGCTCTTTTCGGGCATGCTGTTGCCTTTGCAAAAACAGTTCCCGCTGGTGTTTCACTTCTCGCAGGGGCTGGTGTACGAGATGATGGGAGGCATGGCGCTCGCAGGCTCTTTGCTAGGGCTGTCAGCCAGCTATGCTTCGACAAGGAAGCTGATCAATCATGCGTAAAAAGCTGATGCTGCTCGTGGCGGCAGGGCTGTTTTTGGGGGCGACAGGGGCGTATGCGCATTTGACAGGCGCATTTGCGAATTTTCTCGTGACCGTCAACGACGAGAGCACCACCGAACGGCTGAAAGCAGAAGTGGCTCAGACCAAAAAAGAGATCGCCAGGCTTGCGCCGCAGATTGCCAAGCTTGAGAAAAGCTATGTTGCGGATCAAAAGGTAGCAGTCGACAAGCTGCAATTTTACAGTGAGATGGGATTGGATACGTGGGTTAGCTTGTTGCAGCAGCAACAGGAGCCTGTCGATATTCTCGGAAGTCAATGGCTGATCGAGCGGAATCTGGACGCATACATGGAGGAGCTGGACAAGCTGTATCTGGCTTACAAGCAACTGGTCGCCACGAAAGAAACGCTGGAAGGACACGAGAAGCTGCTTGGCATGATTGAGCAAAATCTTCAAGCCAGAGGCGCATTTCTCGCCGACAACCCGGAACTGCCGATCGAGCAGCTCGCCAATTATTTGGATATCGACTGGATGGCGGAGGTGGAGCCGGCTTTGCTCGCCATTTTGGCAAAAGACCGCGCTTTGACGGAGCAGCAGGCAGCCACCTGGGCTTCCACTCAGACGGGCACCGCTTCCCAGCCGTATCGTCTGGACGAAAGCTGGATCAACGAACGCAGCGAGCTGCGCTACTTTTTCCGTTCGGATCACGTGTACGTGGTGTTTCAAAAGCCTGACTTGCACGTGATTTTGATTGGACAAGTGTTGAAAGATTCTTCGGATGCGGCTGCCCTGGTTTTCGAGGCGGGATTTTTCAACGGCTTTTTGATGCCGGAAACATTGATTGAGGAATTGCAGGGCTTCCGCATTCCTTATGCACAGCTTTTGCAATTGCCTCGTGTACAGGCGCCCTTTTATCTCCAGCAAACAAGCGGAGGGCTGATCGTACGAACCGGAGATAGCCAAAACTAGCAGATCATCTGGATGGGAGAGAAAGACATGAGAAGGAGCTTGTGTTTGTTGGCGATGCTGGTATGGCTGTTGCCGAGCCTGGTATCGGCGCACATCGTCAACGAGCAAAACTTGTACGACGACCTGCAATATTCCAAGGCGACGTCGCAGATCGTGTATTTGAGCGGCCTGGGAGTGATTCCTTACGATCATCACGGCTCGACGCTGTTTTCCCCGCAGGAGAAGCTGACGCGTGAAGAGCTGGCGTATTGGGCGGGAACGTTCGGGAAGCTGCAAGAGAGCGGAGCGGCCCGTACAGAAGTGACAGCGGCAGCTTTGGCAAAAGGACTCGTGCCCTCTTTGGACGGCAATGCCACGTATGCGGACGTCAATCAGGCTTACTTTGCAGGCAAGCTGGCTGTGCAGGATGCCGGACGTGAGCTGACTCGCGAGCAATTTGCGTTGTTTGTGTTCGAGCACAGAAAAGATGAAGCCGAAGGGAAAAGCTTGTACGACCGGGGCGGCTTTCTCGCGGGGCCAACAGGCAAAGTGGACAAAGTGAGCGTTCGCGAGGAAAAAGATGCAGAGGGCAAGGCTGCAAAAGTGTATTCGCTTACTGTATCTGGCGCCGTGTATGACGTGTCGGCGCATCCGCGCGTGCTGCAAGCCGCCGTTGACCCGGCAGAGTGGGAAGGAAGGGCGATTCAGGAAGCGTGGCTGATGAATGTCGCAGGCAAACCGCAGCCGCAGCTCCAGCTGATTCAGTTTGAACAAAGCGCCAATGCTTCCGCACAACCGAAAAAAGCGACGAGTGCAGACCACGAGCATGAACACGCTGGTCATGAAGCGGCAGCCAGCAGTGACGAGTCGGGGTCATCGCTTGCTCCGCTGGTGATCGTAATCGTTCTGCTCGTGCTTGTCGGCGGCTTTTTGTTCACGCGAAAACGGAAATAAAGCCGCAGCCGCTATGGCGCTATGGATAGCTATAGGGAAAGCGAACGAAACAGGGCTTTGTCAGGGGCGGTCTGGCGAAGCCCCTGCTTTTTCTTGCGAACCGGACCGAACAGATCAAGCCAATCTAATCCATAAGTCGAAAATGGATTGACAGTGGTGCAGGCCGCGTCTTAGGATAGACAGTAACTCAGCATGTTTGGATGGAGGTTCTGTTATGTGGTATGTACGCATGCGCTAATCAGGCACGGACGACTCGCCCGTTTTTCGATGGGTTATTTGTCATGCCTGCATAGTCAGCTTGCGTATTCCTCCAAAGCTCCCTGCCTGATTCGTTGTTAGGCAGCTCTTTCAAGTGCTTTGATGCAGCAAGCTTTCGCACGAATGACACCCCCTCGGACGGGACGTTCTCCGTGCTTTTTTGCGTCCAAAAACGGATGCCGCACTTGAATGTCCACATGAGGAGGATGTATATGAATACGAAAAAAGACAGTTGGAAGAGAACTTTTTATACGATTTTTGCCGGGCAGGCTTTCTCGCTTCTGGGCAGTGCCGTTGTTCAATTCAGTATCATCTGGTGGCTGACAGAGGCGACAGGTTCAGCGGTGGTGTTGACTATCGCTTCGATGGCCGGCTTTTTGCCCCAGGCTTTGATCGGGCCTTTTGCCGGAACGATTGTGGATCGGCTGGATCGCAAAAAAATCATGATAGCCGCAGACATGTTCATTGCCTTTGTCAGTCTTGTCCTGGCTATGTTGTTTTTCGCCGGGATGGAGCCGCCTGTTTGGGCCTTTTACGTGATTCTTGGCTTGCGTTCGATCGGAAGCGCGTTTCACATGCCGTCCATGCAAGCTTCCATCCCGCTGATCGCGCCCGAAGATCAGCTGATGAAGGTGCAAGGCTGGATGCAGACGCTGACCTCTGCCGTACACATGGCGGGTCCGATGCTCGGTGCTTTTTTACTGGCCTATTTCTCGATGGAAGCAGTGCTCTTGCTCGATGTTTTGGGGGCGCTGCTGGCAAGTGCCGCTTTGCTGATGGTGCATATTCCGAATCCTGAGCGCAGCGCGCCGGAGGAAGGCGCGAGCGGCATGCGCAGCGAGATCAAGGCAGGGCTGCGCGAACTGATGAAGTCAAAAGGCTTGCTGGTGATCACAGCGGCAATCGGGTTCACGACGTTTGTGTATGTGCCGGTCGGGGCATTGTTTACTCTTATGGTACTGAATCATTTTGGCAAAGGGGCGTGGCATGCCGGAGTGGTGGAGTTTTCTTTTGCAGCAGGTATGCTCGTCGGCTCGCTGCTTTTGGGCAGCTGGGGTGCCAAGCGAAATCGCGTGTACTTGTTGACAGGCGGGATTGCGTTGCTGGGAGCGGGACTGTTCTTCGCGGGGCTGTTGCCTGCGTCCGGATTTGTCGGGTTTGTGCTGCTGTCGGGCTTGATGGGGGTATCGGGACCATTGTTTGGCGGCCCGTTTGCGGTGCTGTTGCAAACGACGATCGACCCGGCTGTTCAGGGGCGAGTGATGTCTCTGGTCAACAGCCTGATGCTGATCGCAACGCCGATTGGTTTGTTGGTGGCAGGCCCGGTAGCTGAGGCAATCGGGGTGGACAGCTGGTTCTCGCTGTCCGGTATTGCCATTGTGCTCATCGGCTTGTGCCCCTTGCTCTTTCCGGCAGTGAGGGAGCTGAAGGCATCCGCAGCGAGCCAGTAATCACGTGCATACAAGCAGCCAAGGTCACGCATGGTGGCTTTGGCTGTGTTTGTGTCAACGGAGTGGATGGAGGTTTTACAGTTATGTGTCGAAATGCCTGTGAGATTGGTAATGCAAGCCTTGTAAATTTATAATGAAGGTGTACATGAACAGCGAGGAAGCGCCTTTCAGCGGGAAAGAGGGTACTATGGAACCAGATCAACGGATTGAAGCAGCTCAACACTTTATCCGCACCTGCTACAGCGAATTGAATAAAACAGAGGCCGAGACAGAGCGACGTTTGCAGCAAGTCCGGCAGCAGATGGAGTCACAAGGCTACTATGAGCATACAGAGGAGGAGTTGCGTCACGGGGCGAAAATGGCCTGGCGCAACAGCAATCGGTGCATTGGCCGCTTTTTCTGGGAGTCGCTGATTGTGTTGGACGAGCGCCATGTCCAGACAGAGGAAGAGATGGCGCAGGCGTTGCTGCGACACATCGAGTTCGCGACGAACGGCGGAAAAATCCGGCCGACGATCACCGTCTTTGCAGCGGAGACACCAGAGCGCCCAGCCATGCGCATCTGGAACCATCAGCTCATTCGCTATGCCGGATATGAAACCGAGTACGGCGTACTGGGCGATCCGATATCGATTGAATTGACGAAGCTCTGTATGAGCTTGGGTTGGCAGGGCGCTGGCACTCACTACGACATTTTGCCGCTCGTCGTACAGATCGGGGATCGCAAGCCGCAGTTTTTCGAGATTCCACCTGAACTGGTCATTGAAGTGCCGATTACTCATCCGGAAATAGCAGGCTTCGCGGACCTTGGCTTGCAATGGTACGGCGTGCCGATCGTGGCTGATATGCGAATGGAGATCGGCGGCATGAATTACTTGGCGGCGCCATTCAACGGCTGGTACATGGGAACGGAAATCGGCGCGCGCAATCTGGCAGACGAATATCGCTACAACATGCTGCCGAAAGTCGCAGAGGTCATGGGGCTGGACACGAGCCGGGAAGCGACGCTTTGGAGGGACAAGGCGTTGGTCGAACTGAATGTGGCCGTCCTGCATTCTTATAAGGAAAAAGGCGTGTCGATTGTCGACCACCATACAGCCAGTCAACAATTCAAACGTTTTGAGGAAAGAGAAGAAAAAAATGGCCGGGCCATTACAGGAGACTGGACATGGCTGATTCCGCCGATTTCTCCTGCGGCTACGCACATTTTTCACAGCGCGTACGATAACAAGCTGGAATCGCCGAATTTTCATTACCAGACCAAACCGGAATGGCCCCAAAATAAGTGATCGAAGATGTCGCGGACGACGGTTCGCGGCATTTTTTTGTAAAGAGGAAGCCTCCGTAAACAGATTGCCGAACCAAAAATCCAAAGGTTTTTACTGGATGTAAAGGCGCGATGCGGGCAGAAAAGCACCGCCATGAAGCTTGCACAGCATTAGAGCTGTATGGGATTTACAGTGATTTTCTTCGACAGAACAGTGGCGAAATCAGTAAGATGTGATAAAATTATAACGATAATGATTATCATTATTACAGAAGATGGGGGAGATTCACTTTGCGCAAAACCGGGTTTTACAAATCAAGCTTGCTGGCGATCATGCTGGTTCTCGTAGGGATTTTGTCGGCTTGCGGACAAGCTCCAGCCAATAACGCCGCTCAACCAGCGCAGGAACAAAAGGCTGCTCCGGCGGCGACCGAAAGTAACAGTGAATTTATCACGTACCAGGCTCCGAATGGAGAGGTGAAAATTCCGAAGGACGTGAAACGATTAGTTGTGCTTGCCGATATTTACGCCGGAGATTTCCTGGCTTTGGGAATCAAGCCGATTGCCGTTACCGATCACGTCTTGCAAAACCCGTACATGAAAGGCAAACTGGACGGCGTGGAAAGCGTTGGCGACGGTACTTCCGTTGAGAAAGTGCTGAGCATGAGTCCAGATTTGATCATCGTGTTTGAAGGCGATGCCAATACGGCAGAGTTGTCCAAAATTGCTCCGACCGTTGCTGTTCCTTACGGCAAGAAAACGTTCCGCGAGCAGCTTCAAGAGTTCGGCAAAATGACAGGCAAAGAAGACAAAGCCAATGAATGGATTGCGGCTTGGGACAAGAAAATTGCTGATCTGAAACCGAAAGTACAGGCGGCGGTAGGAGACAAAACCGTTGCCATCCTTCAGCCTTACGCCAAAGGGATTTACGCCTTCGGACACAACTTCAGCAGGGGCGGCGAAATCATTTACGGCGAATTTCAGTTGAAGGCTCCGGCTGCTACGCAAAAAGTTGCCATCGACACTGGCACGGGCTGGGCAGATGTTTCGCTGGAAACACTTCCCGACTTTGCGGGTGATATCATTTTCACCAGCGGATGGTCTGGAGATGATACCAATCCGGATGGCGTGTATGAGAACAGCGTATGGAAAAACCTTCCTGCTGTAAAAAACAATAAAGTATTCCAGCTCGACCGCGTCGGCTCGTATTTTAACGACCCGATTTCGCTGGACGCGCAGCTCGATTTCTTTGTAGAAAAACTGACGCAAAACTAGGCCAATTCAATAGAAAACCCCCGAACCGGACAGCGGCAGAACGCTGATCCCGGCTCGGGGGTTTGTCTGTTTTTAACGGTTGTAGTAACTGCTGAGAGCTTGCAGCAGACCGAGCGGATTTTTGCGCAAATCTTTGGCGCTAAAGAAGATGCTGCCTTGCACTTCCGGAACGGATGCGTTGAAGTTCAACTGGTTGATAATTTCCTGAGAGCTTTGCCAGCCTGCCTCGGCTGTTCCCAGCTTGTAAGGAGAGTGGCCGATGAAAAGCTTGACGTTGGTTCCGCGCACCTCGTCTGCCCACCAAGTAACGAGCTTGTCGTACTGGGCTGGTGCAAAGGAAAGGCTCCAGTAAACTTGCGGCGTTACATAATCCATCCAGCCTTGCTTGATCCATGTGCGCACGTCGGCATACATGTTGTCGTAGGCGGTGACCCCTGCTTTCGTGTCCGAGCCTGTCTGATCGACGGCGATGTTTCGCCATACGCCGAATGGGCTGATCCCGAACTGGACGCGAGGCTTGGCACTTTTGATCGACTGGTTCAGCTGTTGGACGAACTGATTGATGTTGTCGCGGCGCCAGTCGGCTTTGGTCGCGATTTTTTTGCTGTTATAGGCTTTGAAGGCCGCGTCGTCATTGAAAGTGCCGTTGGACGGATAGAAGTAGTCGTCCAGGTGGACACCATCGACGTCGTAACGCTGCACGACCTCCATGATTTCGGCAATGATTTGCTGACGGGCTTGCGGAATGCCCGGATTGATGTACAGCTTGTTGCTGGAATTGACAATCCATTCAGGATGCTTTTTCGCTACATGCGTAGCGGCCAGCTGGTCGGTTTTGGCATCTACATTGGCGCGGAACGGATTGAACCAGGCGTGGAACTGCATGCCGCGTCTGTGCGTTTCCTCGACCATAAAAGCAAGCGGGTCATAGCCCGGATTTTTCCCCTGGGTGCCAGTCAAGTATTTGGACCAAGGCACCAGTGAAGACGGGTACAAGGCGTCTGCGGAAGGGCGCACCTGCACGAATACGGCATTCATGCCCATCGCTTGCAGCTCGTCCAAAAGTTGTATGTATTCCTGCTGCTGCTTGCTCTGGTTGCCGTAGGAGCCAGTCGACGGCCAGTCCAGATTGTAGACAGTAGATACCCACACACCGCGCAAAGAACCGTTCTGGACAGGCGGGGTTGTCGGTACAGGAACAGAACCAGAACCGTTATTGCCGCCGGAAATATCTGCGGGCGGCGGTGTAACGACAGCCGTGCTGCCCGTCAACAGCGTAATCGTTCTTGTTTCCTGCGCCCAGTTCACTTGCAAGCCAAGCTGTTCGGAGACAAAACGGAGAGGAACCATAACCCGGCCCTGTCTGTTTTGAACCGAAGCATCCAGCGGGATCGTGCTGTCGTTTACGAGCGCGTAAGTCTGATTAATGGTCATGGACAGCACCGTGCTGTCTTTTAAAATCGTGGCTGTCTGGGAGTTTTGATCCCAGTATACTTCTGCGCCAAGACTTTCGCTGATGACCCGCAAAGGAACCATCGTGACGTTTACTTTCGGGATGATGTACGGAGCGACGTCGCTTCTGATTTGCTGCCCGTCCAATAAGATGCTGATGCCAGGAGCTGCCTGCGCTGTTTGCACAGATGTCCCCATCGCTGGAATACACAACACGAACATAAGCAAAAGCATGAACCACTTGCGTAACTTCATTTTGTGAATCCTCCGACACGTAATATTTGCGGCAAAACTCTCACTAAACGTTTGACGTCTTATTATATCGCTTTGTTACGGCGGAATGGGAGGCGAATTGAGTCGATTCGGTTCATTTCGACAAAAATAAGGTCGTTGGAACCACCCAAGCTGATGAGGAATAGGCAAAGACATAGCCATTTTTTAGGGAGAGGAATAACTGCATGAGTTTGTTTCTTTCACAAAAGGTGCCGATTGTGTTTGTTCCGGGGCTGTTTGGGTCGATGAACGATCAGATTATTCCGGGAACCGGAGACTGGAGCTTTGGACTTGCGCGAACTGCATATGAACCGTTTGTTCGTATGCTGGAAAATATGGGATACCGTTTAAACGAGCAGCTGTTTGTTGCCTTTTATGATTGGCGTCAACCTGTTGGCCTCTCCGCCGAGCAATTTCTTGTGCCTGTTATTCAATGGGCGAAGCAAAAGACAGGCTCGCCGTATGTCAATCTGGTTTGCCACAGCATGGGCGGGCTGGTAGCCAGGTCGTATGTACAAGGGGATGCGTATCAAAACGATGTGGATCAGCTGCTTGTTTTTGCCACGCCAAACGCAGGTTCTCCGATCAGTTATTGCTATTGGGCTGGCGGAAAGCTCCCGCGTTCGGTCCATGCCAAAAGAAATGTAGTCGAGATTTACATGAATGTATATCTGGCTTATTTGGAGCACGGAAGACCGTTCAAGCGGGTGCAGGCGATCCAGAAACATTTTCCGAGCCTGCTTGATTTGGTGCCTGCGGCTGACTATGGGGATTACTTGCTGGAGAAGAAAAACGGGGTCGAATCGTTCGTCCCGTACAGCAGCATGGTGGTCAGAAATGAGTATGTCGATCTGCTCAACCGTACGATGGGGATTATTTACGACCGCAACATTCGCGTCACGGTTGTAGCAGGGGTCGGGCACGAAACGATCCATTACTTGCGCACCGTCCCATCGTTGTCTCCGACAAAATGGGTCGATGGCAGAGTAGTAGGCTCGATCAACAGCAAAGCCGGGGATGGCAGCGTCATGGCAAAAAGCGTTTTTGCCTTGGAAGGTGACAAATATTACGTGGAAGCATCGCATCTGGATGTTTTGTATAAAAGCGAACCGCTCCTGTGGCAGCTTCTGGGATAGCAGCATGTACGGGGACGGGGGCAAGCAAGAAAAAGAGGACTGAGCCAGGAGAAGCTGGCCCAAGTCCTCTTTTTGAATTATACGGCGCTCTTTCTGCGATACAGCAGGATGGAAAGACCGATCAGCAGGGAGGAGATTCCGGCGAGCAAATAGCCCGTTGGTGCTTCCTCGCCAGTCTGTGGCAGCACATTTCCGCTTGGGAACGTTTCGTCCGCGTTGTTTTGTACGTTGGCGTTTTTCGAGCCTGCGGATTCGATTGGCTGGGCAGGAGTGCCGGGGCTTGCTGTCTGTCCGGCGTTGTTTGTCTGCTCAGGGTTGCCGGATTGTTCGGGTGTGGCAGGTTGCCCAGGAGTACCGGATTGCCCAGAAGTGCCCGGCTGTCCCGGAGTGCCTGGCTGTCCCGGAGTGCCTGGCTGTCCCGGAGTGCCCGGTTGTCCTGGAGTGCCCGGTTGCTCAGGAGTACCTGGCTGCTCAGGAGTATCTGGTTTGTCCGGCTTATCCGGTTTGTCTGGTTTATCCGGCTTTTCGGGTTTTTCAGGTTTGGTCGGCTCTTCCGGATCTGGATCGGTACCGCCGCCTGTTTTTACCTTGTTCTCCACAACGACTTCCACGTGTTTGCCTTTGGTTTGCCCTTTTTGGACAACAAAGGCGATCGGCGTGCTGTCTTTCTCATAGCCAGCTGGCGCTTTTGTCTCGATGAACTCGTATTTGCCAGGGTTGAGGTTCTCGACGATCAGTTCGCCGTTCTCGTCAGTTGTGAGATTGTCCTGCACGGTCCGGCCATTCTCGTCCTCCAAGGTGAAGACCGCTCCTGCCAGCTTGCGATTCGCATTTCCAGCCTTGACCTTGATCAGTTTGACTGAACCTGGAATCAGCTTGTTGGTCAGAGTGAGGGAGAGCGGATCGCCAGCGGTCAAGTCGAAACGCAGAGGGTCTGCCAGCTGATAGTCGGCAAGCGCCTTGGTTTCAACGAATTTGTACGTTCCAGGCTGAAGGTTCTCAACGTGGATTTTGCCATTCGCATCCGTAATCAATCCGCTTTGTACCACTTTGCCGTCTGCATCAACCAGATCGAAGGTGACACCAGCGAGTGGTTCCTTCGTAAAGTGATCGATTTTCAGCAATTCCACGGAGCCTGCCTGCGGGATTCCTGTAATGACTTGGTTTTCCGCGATGACTTCCACGTGTTTGCCTTGGACCTGGTTTCTTTTGATCTCGAAGGCGATTGGCTTGCTTGTTCTCATGTAGCCAGCCGGAGCTTTCGTTTCGACAAACTGATACTTTCCGGGATTGAGGTTCTCCACAATCAGTTCGCCGTTGTCATCGGTCGTCAATTCTTTCAGTTCCAGCCCGTCTTTATCTTTGACGGTTTGCCCATTTTCGTCCTCCAGGGTGAAAACGGCTCCCTTCAGCTTGTGGTTGGGATAGCCTGCTCTTACTTTGGTCAGTTTGATCGAGCCTGGAATCAGTTTGTTGGTCAAAGTAAGCGTCAATGTGCCTTCGTCGACCAGATCGAATTTCAGCGGAGCCGCCAGCTGATAGTCCGGGAGTGTTGTCTTCTCCACGAACTGGTAGCTTCCGGCTTTGAGATTCGGAACGGTAATTTTGCCTTCCGCATTCGTTGCCAATCCGCTTTGCACCAGTTTGTCGTCTGCGTCAAGCAGGTCGAAGGTGACGCCAGCGAGAGGTTCCTGCGTGAAGTGGTCGATTTTTAGCAGTTCAACCGAACCGACGTTTTTCTCGTTTTTCATGGTGAGCTTCACGATTTCCGTCTGGTTGGCAACGATGGTGAATGTTTGCGGAGTGGTATCCAGTTTGTACCCTTTCGGCGCTGTTTTTTCTACCAGACGATAGTCGCCTGTTGGCAGATCACCTTTGAACAGCTTGCCGTCCGGTCCTGTCGTCAGTTCAGCGACGTCTTCGAATGTGCCGTTTTTATCGAACTGGAGCAGGAAAACGGCCCCGTCCAGTTGCTTCGCTGCATTTTCCGAGTCCACCTTGGTCAGCTCGAAACCTTGCCGCAGCAGTTTGTTTTCCACGGTGATTTCCAGCGTGTAAGGGACTGCGGGATCGGGCGTGCCGGAAGCTTTCAAGATAAGCTCTTTGCCGCTGCGGTACTCATCCGGGATGACGTAGACAGCTGGCGCGGAAATTTCTTTCAGCTTGTAAGTTTTGTATTTGTAATTTTTGAAAAGGGCAAGACCATCGGCATCTGTCACGATTTTTTCCAGCAGAGTCGCTCCCGATTTGTCGTACAGCCCGAACTCTGCCCCGGCCAGAGGCTCTTTCGTGTCAGCGTCTTTTTTAATGACTTGGATGTGGCCTTTGCCCGGTGTGTTTGCCCCGCCGCCTGCACCGGACAATTTCACCTTGATGCCTTCATTCCCTTTATCGTCGACCCCGACAACGGTTTTGCCTGCAAAAGAAGCTTCATTGTCGATCTTTTCGCCGTCGTCAGCGTTGATAAACGACTGGTATTCGAGGATGTAGGCTGTGTGCAGTTCATTTTTGAACGTGATGGAAAACGAATTGCCTTCTGTGTGCAGCGTGTATTCAGCCGCATCCAGTTCAGTCGACTTGAACAGCGCTCCGTTGGCAGAGACATCCGTTGTGTACAGCTTGAAGGAATCTTGCAGCAAAATTTGATTGGCAGACAAAGTATCCTTCAACTGGGCACCTGCCGCGATTTGCGACTGGCTCGGGTTGATCATGATGCTCCAGAATGCGTACTCAGATTCTGCTCCCGTACCTTGACGGCCTGTTTTCAGCAGGTAATCTCCGCCGTATTTCGGCTTCACAGTCGTTGATCCTGTGAAGAGCGGAGGGGTAGAGGTGTCACTGTCGTGCAACGTCGCTTTGTTTGTGTATTCGCTCTGGACGGGGAGATTTTCCAGGTTGGTTTTGTAGGTAATACGGACAGCGGATTTGATTTCGCCGAGGTGTATTTCAAAACCGTCGTTGCCGTTTTCCTTCAGCTTCTGGAAGTTGGAGAACGGGATTTCCTCGTCCACGACTTCTACACCGTTTGCTCCACCCGTCAGCTTCAGCTTGTAAACCTTCAGCGAGTTGTCCACGAAAGTTTGCTCGCCGCTGTAAAAGTCGCGCACAATCGCATTGGAAATCTGGTGAAGGTTGTAGTTCACATCGATTGTCCATGTAATTTCTTTCGTCTTGGCGTTGTATGTGCCCGTCTTGTTTCCGTTGTTCGTGGTGTAGCGGTCTGGAGTGACCGTAGCCGATTTGGTGATCGGTGTCTGTGGCGTACCGTTTTCGGTCCAGTTCAACGTAGCTTCGTTTTTGTAAGCGGTCGGACGGTCTTTGGACGTTGGATCGAATCTGGTTTCGTACGTGATCACATGGCTTTTGGTCAGTTTGTTCATGAACGTGATTTTAAAGCCTTTTGCGTAGTCGGGATTCGGTTCCAGCGTGTAGTCTGTGTCTTTTTGCAGCTCGTTCGTCCAGTCGCTGACTTTCACACTTTCCGGGATGAGTGTCAGCCCCTGGCCTGCGTAGTTGTCCGTGATGAACAGGCCCGCGTCCATTTCCCAGTTGTCGCCGTTGAGGTAGAGGGTCCATTCAATCGTTTTCTTGTCGTAATTGACCCGTTCTTTTTTGGCCGATTTCCAGAAAATTTCCTGGTTGATGTCCCTTGGAGCTTCCGCTGTATCGCCTGCGCTGTTTTCCACTTTGTTGATCACCGTGTATTTGTCTTCATGGACCCGCTTTTTCGCTTTGGTTTGGTAGACGATCTCGTAAGCTGTTGTCACGTCTTCGGCAAACTGGAGCTTGAAGCCAGTCGGAGTGTCCGTTACGGTGTAGTTTGTAACAGCTGCTCCCGCCTTGGTTGCCTTTCCGTTATCGTCGATGCTCATTTGATAAACGGTGAAAGAGCCAGGCAAAAGCTCCTGATGATTCGTATCGAATGTGTCCGCGATCCAAGCGTTGGCCTGCGGGATCGTTTTCTCATTGTAGTTGTACTGGATCGACCATGTAATGGTTTGGGTTTCCGATTTGTAGTCAGGCGTACCTTTGGTCAAGGGCTTGCTGTACTTGACCGAGACGCTTGCCGAGTCTTTCAGGGCATCAGGAAGATTGCTTCCTGTGACAGTGGCCTGGTTGGTAAACGTTTGATCTTTGCTTTCCGTGATCTTGGTTTTGTACGTGACTCGATAAGCGCTGTTGATATCGCCGAAATTAATTGTAAATCCGTTGGCTGTCGTCAATTTTTCAGGGGTAAAGGAAGTGATTTCGCCCTTTTGATTGACGAGGCCGTTCAGATTTACTTCCAGCGCGTACACTTTGATGGACGTCATGTCGATTTCCAGACCGTTTGGAAGTTCATCTGTAAATACGGCGTCTTTTATCGGGTGCTCCCCTTGGTTAAAATCAACCGTCCAGTCGATTTCGCTGGCGTTCATCCCTTTGTTTGCTTTGGCTGCCTTTTTGATTTGAGTGTCGTTTTTGTTTTTGAAGTGAACCTGAATCAGGGCGACTCCGTCCAGTTTGAAGTCAATTTCCTGTCTGGTGCCCCCTTCAAACTTTAGTTCATCAAACTCGCGCCAAACAAAGAAGTAGCCGTTATCTACCTCTTGCCCATCGTTGATGGAATCGTTGAAGGTAAAAGTGACCTGTCCGTCTGTTGTCACCTCGTACGTTCCGTAGCCTCCGTCGAGGTCTCCGGTCAAGACGCGGTCTGTTTTGAATTTGTCCGGTAATGGAAAGGAGAAAGTAGAGCCTTCGGAATAAGCATGGCCTGCTTCCAGCTTCCATGTGAAGTCGATTTGAACGCGCGATCCCTGGTCCGGTCGGATTTCCTCGATGTTGTTCCCGTTTTTGTCCTTCATAACCACGCTGGTGATGATGTTCTCGGTTATGACGTCGCCTTGTGGGACAGGCACTTCAAGGACAGGCGGGGGAGCGCTTGGCGATGGCGGGACAGAGCCGTCGCCCGGGACGGGGCCCGTGCCTGTGCCGGGGTTGGTGCCGGAGCCGTCGCCGGGATTCGTGCCAGAACCGTCACCGGGGTTGGTGCCAGAGCCGTCGCCGGGGTTGGTGCCAGAACCATCGCCGGGATTCGTGCCAGAACCGTCACCGGGGTTGGTGCCAGAGCCGTCGCCCGGGTTCGTGCCGGAGCCATCACCTGGGTTGGTGCCAGAGCCGTTGCCCGGATTCGTGCCAGAGCTGTCGCCGGGGTTGGTGCCGGAGCCATCACCTGGGTTGGTGCCAGAGCCGTCCCCCGGATTCGTGCCGGAGCCGTCGCCGGGATTCGTGCCGGAGCCATCACCTGGGTTGGTGCCAGAGCCGTCACCCGGATTCGTGCCAGAGCCGTCGCCTGGGTTGGTACCAGAGCCATCGCCTGGGTTGGTGCCAGAACCGTCACCGGGATTCGTACCGGAGCCATCCCCCGGATTCGTGCCCGTTCCATCATCTGCTGTGGTTGCAACTTGCCCATTTGATGCCGCATGAGCTGTTGTTGCCATGCCAAAAAGGCTTTGCACAATGAGCAAGAAGGCCACAACAACTATCCAAGATTTCCTTCGCATAAGCTCCTCCTGTCATTTAAAAAAGCACTGCCAGAAGAGAAAACCAATGCTGCCCGGCATGGATGGTTGGTTGCATCATCGTCAACTTTTCGCGGAAAGCTTCGCTTGCACGATCAATCGCTCCCGCGGGTTTTTCGCTCCGACAGGCGTGCAGGTGACCAAGGTGAGCAATGGCTCTGCCTGATCGTCCAGCACCTCTACTTGAGTGCGATCGACGACAAACGTTTTGACGATGACAAAACGGTAGTTGGCTGTTTTCGTTTGAATGTCGATTTCATCATTCGGCGCCAGCTCATCCAGCCGATTGAACTGCTTGCCGCGTGTTGCTCCGCGATGCCCTGCCAGCCCGACGTTGTTTTTTCCAAATTCCTTATCCGGCTCGATCATCCCGGCCCCTTTATTCAGAACCAGGGAATCTGCGCCTGCAAAAATCATCATTTCCAAGTCAATTTTAGGAATCCGGATCACGCCTTTGGCCCCTGCAAGCAAGGCAGCGGGCGCAGAAGTCTGAGCAGTTGGCGCAGTGGTTTTTTCTGCTGGTACATGCTCGCTTACGCTACCCATCTGCTCGAAAGCGTAGATGAGTTGTTTTTGTTTTTGATCGTGCCGTTCCAACTCCCATTGCGGGTAGAAAAGAAAAGCCAAGCCTGCGAGGATAAATCCAATGCCAACGAGTACCCGCACTTGTCTATCCCCCTTCGGTAGCCATGCCTGTGTGCATACTCACTCCTTTCCTGTCTCGTTTGCGAGCCCGTTCCAGCAATGGCATCTTTTCGTACAAAGTTGTCGGGTTCAAAAAAGCTGCCCGGTTTGCGCCATGCAAGGAAGTAGAAAAAAATGCCTGAACCCATAGTAAATTTCCGCCCTATACAAATTCTCTACAGCACAAAAAAGCCGGGCGGAGAAAGGCTCCAGCCCGACTTGGCAGTTGGTTTTGTTAGCAAAAAACATTCACTGTTACGGAGTAGCTTTAGCACGCAGCAAGTTCAATCCCATTCCGATGAAGACAACTCCTGTGAGCTTGTTCAATACCACAGAAATCTTCGGATTGCTGCGCAATTTCGCGGTGGCAAATGACGCGAAAAGCGCGATGATGCTGCACCAGATTCCGCCTGTTACGGTAAAAGTCAGGCCAAGCAGGAGAAAAGGCAGCGCTCCGGCGTCTGACGTACTGACAAACTGCGGGAGGAAGGCAATGAAGAACAAAGCAACCTTTGGATTGGTCAGACTGGTGAGAACACCTTGCCAATACACTTTCTCGGTGTTGGCGTGCTGCGTGGCGGCACGATCCATCGACAGAGGCTCTTTGGTCAGGAACATGCGAACGCCGAGATAGACAAGATAGGCGACGCCGAGAATTTTAACGATGGTAAAAAGCAAAAGCGACTGCGCCAAAAGCATGGACAAACCAAAGGCTGCGAGCAGCGTGTGGATCAGCGAGCCCGTCAATATCCCGAACACAGACTGGATTCCCGCCCGTCGTCCCTGGGCAATGCTGCGCGAAATAATGTACATCGTGTCAGTGCCGGGGATCAGATTTAACATGATTGCTGTGAGCAAGAACGCTTCATAATGAACGATGCCAAACATGGTGGGTCTCCTCGCTGTTTCCAAAAGTGAACAAAGAACTAAGGAGCAATTATAGAATAATCTGATTGTGGATTCAACGGAAAAAATAGAAAGCTCCCACCGCATTTCAGAGCGTGCGATGGAAGCTGTTTCTTTTTCGATAGGCGAGGCACTGGCACTTCCTTACGGAGAGGGAGCGGAGTCAGGCTTTCCGGCGGGAATCCACCCGTCTTTTCCGTCAAACTCAATCCGATACCAGCCGTTCGTCTCCTCGACAGGCTGAGGCGGCGCGTCTTTTGCCACTTGACCGATGACCGGATACTCTTGGCCTGGCCCTGCATACACCTGAATGGTCTGGGACGAAGAGCTGTTATCCGTTTGTTCCCCCTCACTCGCGCCCTGATCGACCGACGAAGCATCATCAGGCTCGCTAGTCCCGGAGTCCGGGCTGTCCGGGAGCATGTCTGCCAGCTTGGAAATATATTCGAGGCCATCCCTGGTCAATTTGAACAAGGCGTATTCCTTCTCGCCTTTGCCGACCGCATTTTTCAAGACGACATGCTCGCGATCTTCCACGCCGAAATCATCTGCCTCTGCGGAAAACACCCGTGTCAACTTTTCCGCGGACAACTCCGGCAGCAGTCCGACATAGGCAAATGGGCGTTCTTTTCCGGCCGATTGCACGAAAATCAACGGAGCTTTCTCCGCTCCAAGCTCACTCGCCAGCTTGGCGGTAGCCGATTTCATGTCGACTTCGAGCGGCTGCTCCAGATAGAGCAGGGAGTCATTTGGCATTTTCGCTGCCAGATAGAGACGCTGGTCTGCTTCCACGAGTCCGAAAGCGTAGAGCTTGGCTCCCCACAGCTCAGTGCCGGAGATGATTTTGGTAAAAAGCTTGTCTGGATATTTCGCTTCCAGCATGTGGCCGGGATCGTAATCGAGCCAGCGATTCTCTACTTCGCTTACGAGCGTGCTGATATCCTGCAACGGATTCAGCTGCTGATACAGCTCAATCGCTTTTTGAAACTTGTGCGCTTTGACCAATTGCTCGGCCTGCTTGAAGTAGGCTTCCACTTGCTTGCTGATCGCTTCGAGCGTCGGCGAATCGGTGGGGAGGACATCCCCGATTTTGCGGTACGCCTCAGCCATGTCGACGAAGGCGGCAAGGTCTTGCTTGCGAATCGCTTCTCTCAATTCGTCCTTCGCGTATTTTTCCAACCGGGTAAGCAGCCAGCTTGCATCGACACCTTGCTGCGTGTAGTGGCGCAAGCTCGACGCTGTTCGCGTGATTACTTCGTCAAAAGAGGCATTGGCAATCAAAGCACGCAGCTTCGCCTTTTCATAGTCGGCAAAAAGCGCAAGCAGCTCGTCCTGTTTCGCCTGTTTTCCACCGTAATACTCGTCAGGAATGGCGATCAGCGTGTCGATAAAGGACTCGTCCCGATAGCTTTGCTTCTCCAAATTTTCCTTGGACTGCGCCTTCGCCTGTTGCAGCGCCTGCTGATAGTAGTCGGCCAACTTTTTCTCCAGGTTGATCTGCGCAGTGAACTGCTGAAAAAAGGCAGAGGCTGTGCCTGCCGTGCCGTTGTACTTTTCCCGCATCGTCTGGTAAATCCGATAGGCAGCAAGCACGTTCTCGTCCTGCTTACCCATTATGGCCGTCTGCAATTTTTGCTGAAGCTCCTCCAGTTCACGGCGCATGGCGCTCAACCGGGTCATGACAACAGTCCACTCTTCGTCTCCGTATGATAGCGTCGCCATGTCGCTGGCACGGGCAAAGCTTTCCTCGGCTTGAAGCAATTGATTGGCGTCATAAAACGACTTCGCCTGATCGTACAGCGCAATCTGCCTGTAGCCGAGCGCCAATTTGACGCAGACAGCGACAAGTGCGAGCGAAAACAGGACGAGCGCGGCATTTCGGACAAAGAGCGATTTTTGATAGGAGGATATTTTCATCAAAGGCTGCTCCCTCACAATACTCCTTTAAAGTCAGGGTCAAATGCAAAATGAGTATCCACCCTGTTTTTAGCAAAATGGTATAATTGTTCCCAGTTCTCGTTGCGATGGTCCCTGATCATTTTGGCGAGTCGCAGCAGTCGCTCACGCGGCAAATAATCGATAAACTCGATGATCAAATCTTGATACTCTTCCACATACGCTCTCATCCGCAGCGCCGCACCAGCCACTTGTCCAATCAGTTGCTCGCCGTTTTCGAGCAGCAAAATTTGCGCTTTGTAGCGCCTGACATAATCGAGCACCGCTTTTTTGACGAGCGATGGCTGTACTTTGACTACTTCACGCAAATATTCCATAAAGTCTTTGTCATAAGTCGATGGGATGAGAGTTTCCAGCTCAAGCTCCATGTCTTTTCGCAGCACAAAATGGTTCAGAAACATGATTTTGCGAATTTTAATCGTATCAGAGTCAACGAAGTAGCCGATTTCCCGTGTTTTTTCGTAGGCTTTCTTGATCTGTCCTGCTTTGACGTCAGCGCCTACTTGTTCCAGGTGATAGAGAAACGATTTTTTCAGAGCTTCTTCCTCCTGGCTGAAAAAGGTTTGCAGCTGAGCGTCTTTTTCATAAGAGCCGTACTTTTTTTGGATAACGAAAAACAGGCAGACAAAAAGCAGACCAACGCCTATGGCAATGGCGATCTCCGTCAGAGTCGTGGCACAGAGAATCGCGAGGCAGACGAACAAGCCCAGAAGCAAAAAGCGTGTCTGAACATACCGGCGAGTCACGGCAGCAGATACTTCCCGCACAGGAGTGTACGCTCGTCCGCATGTCTCGCAGTGCGTATCCCACAGAACGTGGTAAGTATGGCATCGCTTGCAGGCCTGGATTCGTTCAAAAGCGTGCTTTGTTTTGCGGGTTTTCCGGAATTGGACACCGATTCGTTTTTTCATGGCTGATTCCTCTTCTCGTTTAACAAGCGATGCAGATGCTGGTCGATTTCGGCTGCCGAGAGATTGCGCCGTTTCAGTCGCAGCAGCTTGAAAAAGCGCACTGCCAGCAGCAAAAAAGCGGCAAAGAGAAGAAAGTAAGTTAACATAAAAATTCTCCCTCATGAAAGTGTCGAAATCTGTAACAAAGAATCACGTCGTATCGTATTACGAGTAGGAGGACAAGCAATTATCTACTACTTTTTCACTACTCTTCAATCTAGTGGTAATAGTGTCACAGTCTTTCTTCGTTTGCAATAGTGCTTAAATTCTGTATGCAAGAGGGGTTCCCATGAAAAAGTTACGTTTTGGCATGTGGTATCGATACGCGCTGTGTCTCATGTTTCTGTTTGTCACAGTCATCTGGAGCGCTCATCCCGGCTACGCGCAAACCGTCGGAAACAACATGGACGCTGTACTGGTCGTCGATGTCAGCAATTCGATGACACAAAGCGACAAAAACAAGGTAAGCAATGAAGCAATGAAAATGTTCGTCGACATGACGTCCATTCAGGCGAACAAAATCGGTGTCGTTTCGTATACCGACAAAATCGAGCGTGAAAAAGCGCTGATTCAGGTTAATTCCGAGGAAGACAAGAAGGACATCAAAGCGTTCATCGACAGTCTGCAAAAAGGAGCGTACACCGATATTTCCGTAGGAGTGACGGAGGCGGTAAAAATTCTCGATGCAGGGCATGATCCGGCAAATGCGCCGATCATTGTCTTGCTGGCGGACGGCAACAACTTTTTGAACAAGGCTTCTGGCAGGACGCAGTCCCAATCGGATCAGGAGCTACAAGAGGCAGTGAAAGCGGCAAAAGCGAAGGGCTATCCGATTTACACCATCGGGCTGAATGCGGATGGACAGCTCAACCGGACGACCTTGCAGCAAATTGCTACAGAGACGAATGGTAAATTTTTCGAAACAAGCACAGCGGACAAGCTCCCGCAAATATTGAGTGAAATTTTTGCCAATCATTTGAAGCTGAAAGTCGTTCCGGTGAAAAGTTTCACGGCGAACGGCCAAACCCAGGAAGTCCCGATTTCCATTCCAAACGCAAGCGTCATGGAAGCAAACATTTCCATCATGTCTGGAAAAGCAGTAGAAGTGAAGCTGTTCGATCCAAGCGGCAAACAAGTGCCGATCCCGTCTAATGAAGTGCGTTTGTCCAAGTCGAACGCGTACACCATGCTCAAGCTGGTGAAGCCGCAGCAGGGAGACTGGAAGCTGCAAGTAAAAGGCGTGCCAAAGGAAAAAATCGACATCAACCTGATCTTCAACTACGACTTGCAGCTTGCGGCGGAGCCAATCAAGGCAACCAGCTTCAAGGCAGGGGATGTTGTTCCGATCAAGGCAGCACTGGAGTCCAACGGTCAAAAGCTTGCCAGCCCGGATTTGTACAAGCCGATGAAGGCTACGTTGATCGTGACGGACAAGACAGATAACAAGACGAGCGAGCAGGCTTTGCAGAACACGGGAAGCGGGTTTGAAGGAAGCTTCACCATTCCGGCCGACCATTCGTACGAACTGAAAATCAAGGCGGAAGACAGCAGTTTTTATCGCGAGACGAAGCCGATTGCGATTGATGCAGCAAAGACAGGCACGGGAGCAACGACACAGCAGCCGACTACGACCAGCCCAGCCGCTGAGTCGAAACCATTTCCGTGGCTGACCGTACTAGGAGGTGCAGGGGTTCTTCTCCTGCTGGTTGGCGGCGGCTTGTACGCCTGGGCAATCTGGCGCAAGGCCAACAAAGGCTTCGCGGGACAGATCGCCATCGAGATCGTGGACGAGGATACCGGAGAGAAATCCAGTCCGCAGTACAAAAAACTGAGCGCGTTTAAAGGAAAAGTGAAGCTGCACCAACTGCTGCAACTCGCACCGGAGTTTGCAGAGACTGACAAAGTCATCTTTTTGCCCGGAAAAAATGACACGCTGATCATCGAAAATCGCTCCACCTGCCGGATCGAAAAGGCAGGGCGCGTGCTCGACGTCAGCCGGGGCAAGGAACTGAAGAAGAACGACCGCATCAAAATTTCATTAACGAATGTCAACAAGTCCGTTTTTGTAGACTACATCGTCTAGGAGTGGATCAAACATGAAAGCAGTAGTGAGAGAGCATATCCAACAATTGGACGTATCGCTTGGCGGCGGTATCGTCAGTGACAAAATACGTGTAGACACCATCGACAACCCGATGCTCGTCATCGGTCTGGGTGGTACAGGCATCGATGCGCTGCTGCGCTTGAAGTACCAGGTGAACAGACGCTTCAAGCTGCCGGTAGACGCGCTTTCGAAAAAGCGCAAGGAGAAGCCGGACAATATCGAATTTATCGCGTTTGAGACGAACGAGCACGACCGCAACAAAAAGTACAAAGGCATCGGGCTCGATCCGGTGACTGAGTTTGTGCTTTTGTCCAACCCGGAAATCGGCGGCGTGCTGCAAAACCGCAGCATTTTGGAGCCGTACATCACGGACTGGCTCTCGCCGGAGCTGACGATTACGGACGGGATCAGCGGTGCGTCCGGTGTGCGCCAGGCAGGACGACTGCTGTTGTTCACGAAAATCACGCAAGTCGTGCAAACGATCGAGAAAAAAATCAAAATGCTTTGCGAGGGCACGAACAAAAAGCTGACGGTCTTCCTGTTGAGCGGTCTGTCCGGCGGAACGGGCAGCGGCTGTTTCCTCGATATCGCCTACATCGTACGCGGGATTTTGGAGCGGGATTTCGGCAGTGCGGGAGTAGACAAGGTCAACACGCTCGGCTATCTGTTTACGCCGGACGTCAATCTGTCGAACAAAAGCCTTAGCTCGCACACGCGCGACTACATCATGAAAAACGGCTACGCGGCTCTGAAAGAGCTTGATTACTGGATGAATGCGGACGAGCGCCAGGAGCGTTTCCGTCAGCAATACGGCAGTGTCCTGACCGTCCAGTCGCCGATGCCGCCGTTCAACCTGTGCCACTTGATTTCGGCGACCAACCTTGAGGGCAAAGCGCTGGAAAACGCCTACGACTACTGCATGAACGTCACCGCCGAGAACATTACCAACTTCATGGCGAGCGAAGAAAAGCGTTCAGGCGAAGAATTTGCGATTCACGACTACATCAGCAACATCCGTACGAACATCAACCAGATGCCAAAATCGTACGCGGCCAACTACCAATACAACGTCATCGGCGCTTCCTCCGCTGTTTTGCCGATTGAGGAAATGACGACGTATCTCGCATACCGCTTGTTCAAAAAGATGGAGAAAATGTTCCAGGTCGCTCCGACGCAAGAGGATGCGGAGAAATTCGCCCGCAAGCTCGGCATTGATATCGATTCGATTTCCCGCAAATTCGAAGAGCGGGTGCCGGAGCCGTTGCCAGGCTATGAGAACAGCGAACGGCTGAACTACAGCAACGTCATTTCGCAGCAAGTCGTGAGCATCGATCATGAGCTGGAACAAGGCTACCTGGCAAAAGCGCGGGAAGCGTACATCAAATGCAAAAAGCAGACGCCTGGCGAAATGATCGGCGTGTTCGGAGAAATGATTACCCGTGTTTTCCTGCATCCGCAGCAAGGGCCGTTTTACGCGTCCCGCCTGATTCATTCGGACAAAGGCTTTTGCCTGATGAAAATGATCCTCTCTTACGTGGAGAGCCTGAAAGCGACGCTGGAAAGCTACCCGCGGGAGATCGAGGGGGCGCGCGAGAACGCCAACGAAAAGCTCGGCGATGCGAGAAGCGCCTTTATCTCCAAGGAGAAAAAGAAAAACAGCTACATCGAAGCGAAAATCAACGAGTACCAGCTTTTGGCTGATCAGGAGAAGCTGGAGCAAATGATCGAGTTTTACGAAGAGCTGCACCGTTTGCTGAATGCGGAAAACAATCGCATTTACAACGTGTTCACAGAGATTTTGAACGCGCTCAACCTGATTTTTGAGCAAAACGGAGACATTTTGATCAACGGCGGGGAAGAGAGTGACCGCACAGGCAACAAAACGTACTACTGGAACATCGTCAGTGTGCCGGACATTGCCAAAGTAGTCGGGAACATTTTGGAGCAAAAGGATGCGGAGGACCTGATCCGCGACTTCACGAGCGAGCTGCTCCGCCATTCCGACAAGTGGGTCAAAGAGCAGGAGCTGGATATCGTCAGCTCGATCTCGGAGTTCCTCTCGGAGAAATTCGGCGAGCTGATTACGAAGTCGATGGAAGAGTTCCTCGTGATCAAATACGGGCAGGACGAGACGCTTGACCGCATCGTGGAGCGCAAAATCGCCAGCAAGCTGGACGAAGAGGCGATTCCGGTCTTCCACCTGAGCAACAATCTCGGCAACATGCACTTCCCTTCCTGGGGCTTCGTCTCTGTTCCGTTGAAAGCACCGTCGATCTTGAAAGGAATCCGCAACTACCAGGACACAGCCATCAGCGGTTCGCGGTTCACGGTAAAAGAAAGCGAAGTCAAAAACCGGATTTTCTGGCTGAATACGAAAAACGGCGTTCCGCTGTTTGCCTACACGCCGCTGAAAGTGTACGAAGAAAGCTATGAGCGCACGATTCTCGACCGGGAAGGCATTGGCCGCCACCTCGTGCAGACCGAAAAGAACAACTGGGCGTACCTCCCGTCGCCAATCCCGGAAAAATCGTGGGGAGACACTTATCAAAACGACCGGATCAGAGCCTACAACGCAAAAGTGCGGGAACTGTTTGACCGCGGACTGCGCTACGGCAGCATCCGGGAAAAAGGCGACGACAGCAAGACGAGCAACCGCTATGAGTGCGTCGTGACCAAACCGTTCTCCGTCGCCGCTTTTCTGGACAAGCATCAGGGAGGCAACGCCAAGCTGAGTCCCGGCGAGATCAAGCGAGCATTGGCTGAGCTGAAAGGCTTCATGAGAGACGGCCTTCCGGCAGAAACGGTGCGGGATATTTTCGGCAGCATCAACGAAGAGCTGGCGAAGGAAAACTTGATTCGCTCGCCGCAACTGATTCGCCTGCTGGAAGAAGAAGACCGCAAATACGCGGAAATCGAAGCGAAAATCCAGGAGTTGGAGCAAATCGTCAACGCCATCCAGGGCGAGGAAGAGATTTTGACCCGTTATATCGAGGCACTCTACACCGGCACGATTTGCAAGCGCGGAGCCTTGTACGTCTACGACAAGGACGAAGAAGAGGAAGCGTGGGACCCGTTCGTCAACTTGATGAAGGTGAACAAGCATGTGGAATTTGCCATCTATGAAAAATTCCGCGCGCTCGACCATAAAAGCATGGCGACCCTCCAGCGCAAAGCGACAAAGCGCAGCGACGCGTTTGTGACGGCAGAAAATACCGAGCAGCTGCTGAACAAGCTGGACGAGATTGCAACGGCGTTCCAGGCTGTGAAAAATGATCTGGAGTACGACCGCGACGAGTATGTGAATGGCGAAGAGATGTACCAGTTCTACAAAAAAGTTTGGGCAAAAGTAAACGACATGCGCAAAACGCTGCAATAAGCAAGGAGGAAGCATGAGGGATTTGATTAACGAGTTCGCGACCCAATACGTGGAAGATTTGCAAAGACAGCTGGATAGCGGGTACGGACAGCGGAGCATTCAAAACCCCGTGCTGTTCCTCTTCGTCGGGGACAAGTGCGTGGAGGCGCTGCGAGCTGTCTGTGCGAGCAATGAGCGTGACTGGCAGAACAGCCGCGGCGTTCTCTACGTCCATGCTTATCAGGAGCAGACGTGGGAGCACCCGCAAGTGCTTGGTTGTCGCTTGCCCAAAGCCGATGTCGACAAAAAGACGATGCGTTCCTCCGTTCACGAACGCTTTTTGCAAGACGAAGCAGGGAAGGTAGAGCTGAACAAGCTCATGAAGCTGGCGAGCGTGCGCGTTGCCGAGATGGGCAAGCTGTTTTCGGCCTTTCAGCAAGTGAATATCGCTGTCGTGACCCGGGCCGATGATCCGGCTGCTATTCTTTTGCCCGAGCTGACTTTGCTTCTGAAAAGCTACTTGAATGAGCTGTTCAAAAACGTATCTGCTGATCTGTATGTTTTGTTGCAAGAGCGAAACAACGGGGAGGCATTCGGCTTTTCCTCGGCGCTCTCGGTCAGCTTTTTGGAAGAGCTGAACCATTATCAAAGCAGCGATTTCCGCTATCGGTCGCGTCTGCTTGTGACCGAAGACCTCGTCAAGCTGCCCGTCGAGCACGAGCGGGCGCCTTTGTTCTCGATTGCCTATCTGCTCAGTGACAAGACGGAGCAAGGCTTGTTTATCGAGGGCGGCATGCAGGAAAATTACGAGCTGGTCAGCAAGCTGGTGCTTTTGAACAACAAAAAGGCAGAACATGAGTTCAGCGAAGGCAACGAGGGCTACAGCAAGCTGCAATTCATTCGCAACATGGCAGGAGACGGCTCAGCGACCAGGTTTGCCACAGCAGGCTTGTCCAAAGTGAAGCGTCCGACGCATGCGATCGCGCTGACCGTGCTTGCGGCTGTGTTTGACCGCTATTGGGAGCAGTTGAGAGAGGGCGAGCTTGTGCCGAAAACAAAGGCGCGGGAAAAGCTGGGGCTGTCAGCGCATGAGCTGGAGCGCAAAATGGCGGCAATTCTGCCTGATCCGCACGTGCTGGAGGAAATGTCGGGGCTGATGACTTCGGGGATCAGCTATGGGGAACTGGCAAGCATGACGATGCGCGAAGCGGAGCTGGCGCTGTTCGACGGCAGCAGCCAAGCCTTTTTTGAAGCGAATATCGCTTCCGGCGCGAAGGCCAGGCTGGAGCGGATGCTTGCGCAAGAGCCTTTGGCGGATGTAATCCAGGATCAGATCGTGGCAGATGAGCGTTTCGGCCTGTATGCGGCCTATCAACTGACAGCGGAACTTGCCAACGGAGCGAATTTGCAGGACGAGCTGCGAACGGGAATCCGGGAAGCTACCCGTCAGGTAGAGTTGATCCAGGGTGAGTTGACCGAAATTTATCAGCAGCGGGTCGATCGCCAAGACATTCGGTTAGGCGGCTTTTTCACCCGGGACAAGGAGCGCGTCCGTACGTTTACGCGCCATCTGCTGCAAGTCGTCTATGACAAGAAGCTGGAACTGCTGGAATGGGAGCTCTTGCTCGCCATGCTGATTGACTACGAGCGACAGGCAGAGGCGATTCACAGGCAGATCGGGGAACAGGTCGAGCAACTGGAAGGTTTGCAAAGGCAGCTGCGCGAGATCGCCCAGGCAAGCGTTCGGGAAGCGACCGATTATTTGGGGAAAAACGTGGACGAGTATTACGAGTCCGTCGTCCGCGACACGATGCGCTCGCTGGAAGCGGCAAAAGGCAGCGGATTTTACATGGAGCAGCGCTACATCGGCAGTGGCGCTCTTTTGTTCCAAAACCGGATAGCCGGGCTGGTGGAGCGTTTGTGCCAGTTTTGCCGCAACGAGATTTTGACCCGCTCGCCGTTTGCCCTGTCTTTTGAAGCAGAGCTGCTTGCGCGGGCCAATGTGGGAGCTGCTTACGATAACCGGACAGTCCTGACCCGGGACGATTTGTTTTTGGACTTGTCGCAAGTGCTGGAACAGCGGGCAGCGGTTCATATCGAAGTGTTTCATTTCTTGCAAAAGCACCGTTACGAGGAAAAGTATTTGTTCGCGGATATTCACAACGACTTCGTCCAGTACGTATTGCGTCAGGAGGAAGGCAACAGAACCTACAAGCAAGGCTGCATCCACGAAGAGCAAAAAAGCGGGATAGAAAAAATGAACCTGATGGGTGGATTCGGCGTGGAGGATTTGATGTTTTACCGCAACAACAAGAAGTATCACTCCTCCTATGAGGAGAGCGGCTTTGTATTTGGCCGCGTGGGAGAGGAGGGAACGTCATGAGTCAGAGGAAGCTGAGCCTGCTCATGGTTGTTTGCAGTCTGGTGGGCGGCGTCATCGGTTTTTTTGTAGGAGAAGTAATTCTGGAGCGTCTGGCTGGCGAGATGGCGCACTGGCTGTTAATTGGACTTTATTTTGGTCAATATGCTTTTTTCGTAGGGTTGATGTGCCTGCTCGCAGAAATGATCTCGCCGCGTTTGAACGGATTGGGCTGGAAGCAGCGCTATCTGGGCTTTTCCTGGAAAATGCTCGTGCCGAGCACCTTTGTCATGGTAGGTGTCGTGGCGATGCTGCTCCAATTGCTGTACGGCTCGTCTTTTCAAGTATCGAGCGGAGCGAACAACATCGTCATGCTGCTGGACACGTCTGGCAGCATGCAGCAGTCTGACCCGGACAACCAGCTGTTCAAGGCTGCTGCGGACATGGTGCAAAAAATGGACAACGACATGAAGATTGCTGTCGTCACGTTTAACGATCAGACACAAGTGTTGCAGCCGCTCGTAGCACTGAGCAGCCAGGCAACCAAGGACGATGTCGTGCAAAAGCTGTTGAATTTTCCCCGCACAGATGGGGGAACGAGCATCGATCTGGCGTTGAAGGCGGGACTTGACCAGCTTCTCGCGGCCCAGCAAGTCGAGAACAGCACGGTTGTGCTGATGTCGGACGGATACACCAGCCTGGATATTCCTGCTGCGCTGGCGCCTTTCAAGCAGCATCAGGTGATCGTCCATACGGTCGGAATGAGCCAGATGGATGCGGACGGTACGCGTCTGTTGGAGCAAATTGCCGCTGAAACCGGAGGCCGTTATTTCAACGTCGAGCACGCAGACGAAATGACGGGCATCTTCGGCCAGATTTACGATATGAGCAGACAAGATCGCAATCTCGTTCTCGAACGGACGGGAGCAACCGCAGAAAGCACGGTGTACGCGATTTTGCGCGTGGTCAGCTTGCTGATCATCGGCGGTTTGCTCGGCTTGGCTTTGGGACTGATTTTCGACAATCGTCATTTGGCGAAAAGCTTTATTATTGGCGGCGCGGTGTCCGGCCTGTTGGCGGGCCTTGTACTGGAAATGGGACTGTCCTCGATTTACTTGCTGGATGTCGTCGTGCGCCTGATCGCCTGCGCCGTACTCGCCGTCATTTTGACGCTGTTTACGTTGTTCATACCGGCTGCGGCCAGTGGCGGTTCGTCTTTTCAACGGCGGAGAATGGCGACGCAGCAAAGCCCTCGCGCCTTGGGGGCAAGAGGCGAGAGCAGCAAGCGGTTTGATCTGTAAAGGGAGCATGATGAACGATGATCAATCGGGAGGAAACAACGGAAACCTTGATCAAAAACGTCACGTGCCAGCAGCAGGAGAGTGACTTCGTGCTGAATTGGCATTGGGGACAGGACGTTCCTTGTGTCTATGTGCACAAGTCTTTGTTTGGCGCGCCGTTTGATGTCAGCTTGATCGAAGCGCACGAATGGAAGCTGTACACGCGCGAGGAGTACAAGGTGCACAAAGGGCTGTGTGAAAAAGCAGATGGCATCGGCAGGTACACGTATCGCATCTTTCCTTGCCGCCTGGAAAACGGCAAGCCGATTCTGCTTGTTCCGCAGGGTGACGCTCATGTGATTCATGTCAGCACGGGGAAGGCAAAAATCTACTACTCATTCAAGCGCAGCGGCAGCTGGTTTCGCAAGCAGCAAGCCTTGCAAATCCGGATTTTTTCGGAGATACCGATTGCCAAAGACGTTTTGTGCTATGTGAAAAAGGAAGGCTCTCCACCTGCTCACAAGGATGACGGAATGCAGTACCCGTTTATTCGGGATTTGGTTCCAGGGGTTAATCTGCTGCCAGAAATCGAGGTCAGGAAAACGGACGTCGTCCGCCTCTTTTTTACGGACGGGAAAAAATACGGGGAAATGTACGAACTGATTCCTGAATAGGAGGATGAAGCCATGCTGTCGTTTTTGAAAAACATGTTTGAGAAAAAGCCGCAAATGAACGAGCGGTTGCCTTTTTACGATATCGTCTGCCCGTACTGCTTTGCCAAATACGGCCCTGAAGAGGTGGTGTTCCGGGCAACCCACTACCGTCAGGACGACGAGGACTACGCCCTGCAAGAAGACGAGATTCTCAATGCGTACCGGGACAAATTCGGGCTGGATGCCATCGACGAGCTGGAAGCGGTCATCGATCCGGAGTCGATTCCGCCGGAAAATCATCTGTATGTCGATCAGGTGCTTGTCGGTGTAACCGATCGGTACGGGATGGTTTCCAAGCGTAGACTGTGCCCGAAGTGCCACAATGAGCTGCCGATTACAGCAGGCAAAGCGCCGAGCAACATCATCTCGATTGTCGGGGCTTCCCAGGTGGGCAAATCGGTTTATATGACGTCTCTGATCCATACGCTGCAAAACTCGACAGCGAATCGCTTCCAGGCTGCCTGCATGCCGCTCAATGCCCAAATCAGCCGCAAGTTCCGCGAGAACTATGAGGCGCCGCTGTTCGAGCGCGGCCAGCTTCTCGATTCCACGCAAAAAGAGAAGCGGCAGGAGCCGTTCATTTTTCAGTTTATCTTCAAGGACAGTCAGAAGGCACCGTTGATTCTCGTCTTTTTCGATGTGGCCGGTGAAGGAATGGTCGATCGCGAGTATTTGGAGCTGTATGCCGCCCACGTGAAAAATTCGTCCGGCATCCTGTTTCTCGTCGATCCGCTGCAAATCAGGACGATTCGTGACCGCGTCATGCTCAGAGCCGGGGATGAACCGGGCGAGTTCACCGCGCGATACGACGAGCCGCGTGAGGTTGTCATCACCTTGTTTGAGAACTTCATTGGCTACCAGGAGCAAAGCAAGACGGATATTCCGACAGCTGTGGTGCTGACAAAAAGCGATATGCTGCATCTGATCAAGGAAGAGGACGGCGAGTATATCAAGTCCAACAGCAACGTGTTCCGCAATTTCGTGCATGAGGAATATTTGAACACGGCTGAATTTGAGAACATCAACGGGGAAATCAGCCGCTTTATCGAGAAAGTGGATCGGCCGTTCAAAGACGCGCTGGAGGTCTACTTTACCAATACGGCCTACTTCGCTGTATCAGCGCTGGGCAGCAATCCGGTCAATCAAAAGGTGAGCGGTGTCGTGACACCAATCCGTGTGGATGAGCCGTTTATCTGGTTGATGCATCAGCTTGATTACATCGAGGGGAGGGAGCGGTAGTGAACCGTCAGCCCATTTTGCAGCAATACTACACACGCGGGCGACAGGGTGTTTTCCGTTCAAACGAAGGCTACGATACCGTTGCCAGAACGCCGGGGCTGGATAACCAATTTATCAAGAAGACACTGCACCCTTTTTGCGTATACGATGCGCCCAGACAGCTTCAGGAGCGGGGGGAGGGCGAGCTGTCTTCCTACCCGGAAGCACTCGTTTGCTTCCACGCAGAGTCGGGAGAGATGGTTCTGGGCAGAAGCGTGTTTGTCGGAGCTGATTTTACCGGACAGCGAAATACGTTTTTCAGCCACAACTACGTCATTCCTGCCGCGCGACGGGACGAGTTTATTGCGAAGCCGGAGAAAATTTTCGGGGTGCGCTCGTTCGCGAGCAGCCACGATGATGCGCAGGGCAAAGACTTGCCTGCCGTAGACGATCTTCCTGCGCAGCATCCGGACTTGACGGTTGACCGGAAGCGGCTGCTTGGGCAGCTCGGGATTGACGAGCGGCTTTTCAAACAGCTTCTTTATGCCGTCATGACCTCGCTCACAGCGAAGAAAAAGGTGTTCATCAGTCTCGATGTCGACATCAGCGAAGCCGCAACCAGGGCAAGCCAACTGCTGGAAGTATTGTACAACTGCTTGCCTTACGAGCTGCGCCGGCATTTTGGCTTTCTCACTTACAGTAGCGAGCCGCAAAGCAAGAAGCATATCCAGGTCATGTTCGTGGAGAAAGGCAGCATTCGCCCAGGCGGTGGCCATAGCGACAAGGACTTTTTGTTTGATCTGGCGCTTGGACGGGTGCAAAACGTCGACTTGCAGGATGGCGGACACGAATATCTCGATTTTGCCTGGGAACATGTGAACGAGCCGCAGATGCTGGCCCAATTCCATGCTTTTTGCGAGGAGGTACTTGCAGGAGCTGATCAGTCGCTGGCTTTGCAGCTGCGCACGTATTACGAGCTGTGTGCCCTCTACTTGATCGAAAAAGGGCGGACGGCTGTCTATGAAAGAAATCGGGCGGGGGTATGGCAGGCGCTGGTGAGTTATTTGCGCCACCCTGGTCTTGCGAAAAACAAGCGGCTGCATGATTTGCAGGTGTTGCTGTTTCGCATCGAGGTAGAAGCGCTTGCCGAGAAGAAGCTGCCCGACGGCGAGACGATCCGGCAGATGATCGAATCGAGTGATGCGAGCAAGCAGGATCGTCTGCGCGTGGACATGGTTCGCTACCTGCTGAATGTACTGATGAGAGCGCAGGCAGCAGGACAGCGCGCGCTGTTGGCGGACACGTTCAAGCATCTGGCTGCCAGCCCTGAGCTGTTTGGCATGACGATGAAGACGATTTTCCAATCCGAGCCATTGATCAAGTCGCTGTTCGAACGGTATTTCAGCGAGCGGCTTGCGGCTGTGACGACTATGGACAGCATGCTGGGAGAAATCCGCTTTTGGGCGCAGATGGCCCCGGAAGCGATGCGCCATGCCTTTTTCGCGGCAGAGACGACCGAGAAGCTGCTTCGCCTGTTCGCGCGTGAAAAAAACAAGCTGGATACCGCAATAGCCATTCACCAGTTTTTCGATAACCTGGACGGCGCGCGAAACCTTGCTGATTCACTGTTGGACGAGCTGGACAAGTCGCTTTTGAAGCTGATTGACCTGGAGAAGCTGTCGAGAGACGACTTTCAGAAGATGATCGCGCTCCTGGAGGAAAAGCCGCAAAGCTTCTTCGGCACGCTGGACGTAGCGAGCAGGCAAAAGCAGGAGATGCTCATGAATGTAGCCCAACTGCGGGAAACGAAGGGGGTTCTGCACCCGACCGAGTTTTTCCGCAAGTGGGAGCGAGAAGAGGTGAGAATCCAGCAGCGAATCATTCAAAACATGCTGGCTTCGCCACTCGATACGGAAGACTTCGCGCACGTGCCGCTCGTCTTTTACCATGAAGACCGCTTTGGCCAGGACGGCTTTCAGTTCACCGAGATGCTCGACTTTGTCCAAAAACACGGCGGGGAAGAAACGCTGTTCTCGTTTGTGCAATGGACGTTGGCACAGCGGCTGTTTTTCGAAGGAAAGCAGCTGTTGCCAGCCTATCGACTTGCTCTCAGGCAGCTTTTTCTGGAAAACAAGGCTGAAAGGCTGCGCAACAAAGAATGGCGCAAGCGCTGGTCCGCGTTACGTCATGCCGATTTTCGCAAACTGCTTGAAGAGGTGCGCAGCGAGACAGCCAACCCGTTAGCCAAGCTGTTTCGGCACAAAAAGCTGATGCTTTCCGCTGTCGTCGTCCTGATGGGGGCAGGCGCCGTGGCAGGGTACATGCTCTCGCAGCAGAAGCCGCTGACGGAGCCGGAGCTTCCGCAGGAAAAGCCGGTGACTGAGCAGCCCGTCCCGGATGTGGTCCAGGCCGAATACGTTCCTGCCTACCGACTCATGCTGGAGGAGCCGCATATTCAGCCCGTTCGACAAAAAACAGCAGAAAACGGAACGCAAGACCTAGAGAGTACGGATAAGCCGACGGCGCCATAGAGACATGCTGCCTGGCTGAACGTGCTTTCATTGGGAAACAGGACTGATTTCCCGGTTTGTTTAGCGAGAGCAAACTGGTAAATCAGTCCTAGAAAAAATTTGAAGCATTGGAAATAGGTACAGTGTTTTGCTATCATGGAGGTATCAAGGCAAATTCAATCACTGAACCGGTAGTGCTCGATGAGCTAGGAATGTGTGAAAAGAATCAACATTTGCAGACACCCTACTGGAATGAACAGTCAGGGTGTTTTTTGCAGCGGTTGCTCAGGCAGGGCGTCTTCGACAGTGCCAATGTAGTATTTTTCCAGCGACTTGTCGGCGCCTGTCCAATGCGCCAGCTTTGCCAGTAAACCGAACAGCGCTTTTTGCAGGAAAAGAGGCAGGTAGGGAACATAGAACTGGCCCATTTTGAACAGGGTGCCCAAGAGCAGAATGTTTTTAGGCAGGTACTGCTTCAAAAATGGCATGTAGAAGCTGCGTCCGTCCGTATCCAGACCGTATCCGCAACGGACGAACGACTCGAAAGTGCCGGCAGGACGGATTTCAGCGGTGAAGCTGATGAACTCTTTTGACGGATTGTAAAAGCCATGAATATGGTCGCGAGGGATGTCCAAAGTCTCTCCCGGCTTCAACATGATTTTTTTTCCGTCAATTGTTACCTCTAAATTTCCACTTATCCCTTCAAAGGTTTCCGTAAGTTCGGTATGATAATGTAGAAAAATTCCATTGTCAGGCGGCAGGTCTGTTCGGAAAAGCAAATATTCCCCCTTGGTTTCTTCTGTTGTTTTCAGAAAAGTGACTGTCTCATTGGTGTAAGGATTACTTACGCTTCGACTCAACTTTGCCATAGAGATACCTCCATAAGTATTAGTAGAAAAATAGCAGTTTATGACAGAATATATATTCAATATAGATTATTTGGCCTGAAGCAACAATATAAATGATAGGATGTTCTACCTAGATGGAGTGGATAGTATGAGCGGCATGATCGTGATTCCAGGATACAGAGTGACAGAGTTTCTCTCGACGCATTCAAATATGGGATTTTATCGTGGATTCAGAAACAGCGATAACCTGCCCGTCATCATTAAAAAGCCACGTGAGGGTCCCACGCACAAGGAGTCGCTTTGGAGACTGAAGCACGAGTATCGCATCTTGCAATCTCTCGAATCATACGCGGTGGAGAATGCTGTCGAATTGATTGATCACAATCGGGAGACTGCGCTGATCACGGAAGATTTCGGGGGAGTGCCGCTCTCCTTGCTGAGCAAAATGAAAGAACTGTCGCTAAAAGACATCCTGACCATTTCGATCCGCATCGCTGCATGCATCGAGGAAATTCACCAGCAGCGAATTATCCACAAAGACATCAATCCCGCTCATATACTGATTCACCCCGATACATACGAGGTCAAGCTGATCAACTTCGGCTTGGCAACGAGGCGATATCAGGAATACCAAAGCGTGATGAACCCGAAAGAATGGCGGGGAAATCTGCGCTACGTATCGCCTGAGCAGACCGGCAGGATGAATCGGACGGTGGACTACCGGACAGATATTTACTCGTTTGGCGTGACGATTTACGAGCTTTTGACCGGGAAGCCGCCTTTTCTTACATCGGACATGCTTGAGCTGGTTCATGCCCACATGGCTCGAAAGCCGATGGCACCTTCGCAAGTAAAGCCGTCCATTCCGCAAATCTTGTCAGATATCGTGATGAAGTGTTTGTCCAAAAATACGGAAGACCGTTATTTCAGTATGGCTGGACTGGTAGCAGACTTGCAGCAATGTCTCGATCAGCTTGCCAAAAACGAAACGATCGCTCACTTTCCGCTGGCGCAGCATGACCGCGCTGACCGTTTGCACATACCGGAAAAGCTCTACGGCCGAGAGCAGGAAATCCAGATGCTGATCGATACGTTTGAGGAAGTGTCGAACGGGGCATCGCGAATGGTCATGTTGAGCGGCAGCGCGGGCGTGGGGAAATCTGCTCTCGTGTTTGAGGCGCAAAAGGTTTTCCTCAAAGGCAGAGGACGGTTTATTTCCGGCAAGTTTGACCAGTATCGTCAAGGCGTGCCTTATTCCGCGATCATTCAAATCTTTCAGGACTTGATCAAGCAGCTTCTGGCAGGCAATGAGAGAGAGCTTGCGACGTGGCGGGCGACGATTCTCGAAGCGATGCAAGGGCTTGGTCAGGTCATCGTGGATGTCATTCCTCAGCTGGTGGCTGTGATCGGGAAGCAGCCGCCAGTGCCTGAGCTGCCTGCGGCGGAGGCCAAAAACCGTTTTCAACTGGTCATGCAAAGATTTATTCGCATCTGGGCCAGACCGGAGCACCCGTTAGTGCTGTTTCTCGACGATCTGCAATGGGCCGATTCTTCTTCCCTGTTTTTGATCCGCGAGCTTGTCGCAGACTTGCCGCTCAGCTATTTTCTGCTCGTGTGCTCCTATCGCGAGCAGGATGGAGGAGCGATCAATCCTCTGGTCGCGATTTTGACAGAGGCAGGGGTCAAGAGCAGGATGTTGCGGCAGATCACACTGTTGCCGCTCCGGCTCACGCAAATTAATGCCATGCTGGCCGATGCTCTGCATACGGAACTTGAAGTTACGAAGCCGCTGGCGATGATTTTGATGCGAAAAACGGCAGGCAACCCGTTTTACTCCAGACAATTTATCAAGTCTTTGTACGATCAAAAGCTGTTGCAGTATTCCCCGGAGGAGCGGAGCTGGAAGTGGGAACTGGCAGAGATCGAGAAGCTCAACACAACGGAGAATGTAGCAGATTTTCTCGTGGAAAAAGTAAGGCGTTTGCCTGCGGTGACACAAAAGCTGTTGGCTTATGCGGCGTGCCTGGGCAACTCTTTTTACTTGAGCATGCTGGCAAAAGCACAGGGATTGAATGCGCCAGAAGCGATTCGGGACATTTTGCCCGCCATGGAAGAAGGGCTGATCTATCCGCTGGAAGGCGCGGAGTATTTGAGCTATGCGGCGATAGAGGAAGAGGAGAACCTGTCGCAAGTGACGATTCAGTTCAGCTTTGTGCACGACCGAATCCAGCAGGCTGCCTACTCCTCGCTGTCGGAAGAGGAGCAGAAACAGGCGCACGTCAAGCTTGGAAGAATGATGTGGGACATGTCCGATTCCTACGAGTCTGCGCTGCTGTTTGAAATATGCGAGCACATGTACCGGGGCGCAGACATGATTGAGGATGCGGCGGAAAGGATACAGGTCGCTCATTGCCATCTGCTTGCCGGTCAAAAAGCGATGGCTTCTACAGCCTTTGACGCCGCCCTCCAGTATTTTCAGCGCGGGACGATGTTCATCGGGGAGTCAGCCTGGGACCAGCATCACAACCTGTCGATGGAGCTGTACACGCTCTACGCCGAGACAGCGTACTTGTGCAACCATATGGAAGATGCGAATCGGCTGTTTTCCCTTGCGCTATCGCACGCCAAGACCAATCGCGAGCGAGTGCGCGTCCTGGAGCTGCAAATTAACATGTACACCCGTCTGGCTGACTTTTCGCGTGTCGTGGATATCGCCAGTGAAGCGCTCGGACTGCTCAAGGTTCCCATTCCTTTCAAGCCCGGGAAGTTAGATATTATCAAGGAAATGTGGCAGATCAAGCGCAAGCTCAAAGGCCACAAAATCGATGAGCTGCTGTATTTGCCAGATGTGCCGGAAGAGAATTACCAGATGGCGATGAGCATCATCAGCAATGCAGGGCCATCCTCGTATTTCGTCAATCCGAACTGGTTTGCCCTGACGATTTTAAGGGTGCTTCATTTGTCGCTCGTACACGGGAATGCGGCTGCATCTGCCAACGGATACACGGGCTACGGGATTGTGCTCGGCACGCAATTTGGCAATTACCGTGAGGCGTATGAGTTCGGGCAGCTGGCTTGCCGGGTAGCCGATGGCTTTGCGGACCCGATTGCCATGACCAAGGCGTACGGCGCGTTTGCCCTGTTGATCAACCATTGGTGCGATCACGCCCGAACGAATATCCCGCTGCTGAGAAAAGCCATCCAGCTCGGAATGGACGGCGGAGGAAACATCTATGCGGCGTACAACGCCCACGGTTTGTTGGAAGCCATGCTCTATTGCGGGCTGCCTTTGGAAGAATTGGAGCAGCAGATTGAAGAGTATGCCGATCTGATTTGTCAGATGAAAGTAGTCGATCATGACGATCGTCTTCTGTTGTTGCGCCAGGCGTTGAATACGTTTACGCACTGGACGGGAGCAGAGCAGACGGTATTTTGCAGGGACAGCTTCGATGAGACTCAATACGTAGACAGCTTGCAGGCGGAAGGCACCAACTACAAGCGGTACATGTACCACTTTTACAAATCCATGGTCCACCTCATGTATGGCAACTACGAGGAGGCATTGAAGTTGCTGAGCGAAGCAGAGCAATGGATGGAGTCCGTCAGCGGCCAAGTGCTGGTCAGCCAGCATGTATTCATGCATGCGCTGGCATTGACGAAGCTGTACAAGCACGTCAACCGCCGTGAGCAAATCCGCTATGCGAAAAAGATCAAGACTCATTTGAAAAAAATGAAGAGCTGGGCTGCCCATTGCCCGGAAAACTTCCAGCACAAATACTTGCTGATGAGTGCCGAATGGAACCGAGTGAACGGGGAGCGTCAGGTAGCGGGCGAGCTTTATGACGAAGCGCTGCAACTCGCGAAAAAGGACGGCTTTTTGCAAAATGAGGCACTTGCCGGAGAGCTTGCCGCCCATCATTATTTGGATCTTGGTCTGGAAACGATCGCCAGGGTGTATATGACCGAAGCTTACGAGGCGTACATGCAGTGGGGCGCTTTGGCGAAGTCGAGGGAAATTGAGGAACGCTACTCGCATCTGTTGCAGCGCGGCAGAGGACTGGAAGCATCGGCAGAGCTTGCTGCGACAGACCAGTCGGCCGATCTCGTCGACCTGATGAGCGTAATCAAGGCATCGCAAACGATGGCGAGCGAGATCAGGCTGGAACTGCTTTTGGCTACGATGCTGCGTACGGTTATGAGTAACGCCGGAGCGGAGAAAGGAATTCTGATCCTGAAAAACGAGAGCGAATGGGTGATCGAAGCAGCGGGGTCTGTCGATCTCGATGTGGAAATCATGCAATCGGTGCCGTATGAACATAGCGGGATGTTGTCTGTCGCCGTAGTGAACTACACGATCCGCACCGAAGAAATGCTCGTTTTGCACAATGCTTCCGTAGAGGGCGTCTTTTTCCGGGACACGTACATTACGAAAAACCAGCCCAAGTCGATTTTGTGTTCCCCGCTGTGGCAGCAGGGCAAAATGATCGGCGTCATCTATCTGGAAAACAACGAGACGACGCACGTTTTCAACGAAAAGCGCTCAGAGCCGCTGCGGCTGATCTTCTCGCAAATGGCAATCTTTATTGAAAATGCCCGCCTGTATCACCAACTGGAACAATGGAACCAGTCGCTGGAGATGATCGTCGCTGAACGAACCACCGAGATCCAATCGCTGTTGCAGGCGAACAAAAACTTGCTGAACAATGCAGGCCAGGGCTTCCTGTCGTTTTCCAAAAACATGCTTGTCCATTCCGAGTACAGCCGGGAGTGCTTGCGGATGTTCGGGAGAGAGCTGGCGGGTGAATCCGTAGCCAGCCTCTTGTTTCCGAATCGACCGGAGGAGCAGGCGTTTGTCGAATCTCTTTTGGAAAAGTATTTCGATACAAAAGATCTGGGGCAAAAAGAGCTTTATTTAAGCCTCTTCCCTACGGAAATTTGCATCAACCAACTGCCGCTAAAGCTGGAGTGCAAACCGATTCACGAAGATCGGCGTGACTCGCCAGAAGGTTTAATGCTGATTTTGACTGACTTGAGCGAGCAAAGAGCGCTGGAAAGCAAGATGGAGCAGGAATGGCAAAAGCTGAACATGATTTTGACTGTGGCGACAAGCCTGCCGCTTTTCCAAAAAGCGTATCGCGCCTTCACGACTTTCTTTGCGGAAGGGTGGAAAGTCCATTTTGCAGAAGGAATGGAGGAGTCGGAAAGCCTGATCAAACTGGTGGAACAAATTCATCAGTTCAAAGGCGATTTCAGCCAATTCCATCTGATTGAGACCCCGCAAAAGCTGCATGATTTGGAGACGTGGCTGTTAGAGCAAGGAAAACATCAAGGGCTGCCAATGGACGAAGCTTTCCACAATCAGTTGCCTGTCGAGCAAGTCAAGGCAGCCATGCAGCAGGACGTGGAAATCATTCGCAACAAGCTGGGCGATCACTTTTTGGAAAGCGTCGAGGAAGGCGTGACGATCGAAAGAGACAGATGGGAGCAGTTCATCAGCAAAGTCGCAGACTTGTTGCCGGATGAGTTGTCTGCCCGGATGGATCAGCTTGTTCGTGAGCTGCGTCAGCAACCAGCTAAAGACTTGTTCGAGCGTTATCACGATTATGTAGTCGAACTGGGCCAGCGTCTGAACAAAGCAGTTGCTCCGCTTCAGTTGGAGGCGGAGGAGATTATGGTGGATCATGATCGCTTTGAGGCGTTTGCGAGCAGTCTGGTTCATGTTTTTACAAACGCGCTCGACCACGGTTTGGAAACAGAAAGTGAGCGGCTTGCGGTCGGCAAGGCGAGTACAGGCGCGATCAGCTGCCGGATTTGGCAGGAGGATGCTTCGCTGTTGATCACCATAGCTGATGATGGCAAAGGCGTAGATCTTGAAAAGCTCAAGCAGCAAGGGCTGGAACAAGGCTTCGGAGCAGAATGGACAGAGGAAGAATGGCTATGTGCCTTGTTTGAAGAACAGATCAGTGTAAAAGAAGAAGCAGACATCTACTCGGGCAGAGGCTTGGGTTTGCCGATTGTCAAACGAGAGGTAGAGCGATTGGGCGGAGAAGTGAAGGTCACTTCCGAATGGGGAAAAGGAACGTGCTTTTTGTTCCGGATTCCGCTCGATGACAAGACTTTGCAAGGATAGAAAGCATAAAAAAACTGAGGCGCCCGAGCAGCCCTCAGTTTTTTTGTGTATCGGCCGAATGTTTAGAGGGTGTTCTGGATAGAATCCAAAAGGCGCTCTTCATCAATCGGCTTCGTAATATAGTGACGTGCTCCTGCGTTGATGGCTTCAAAAACCAAATGCTTTAAACCGTAGGTGCTGATCATGATGATGTTGGCATCTGGGTATGTGCTTATAATTTTTTTGACAGTCTCGATACCATTCATGCCTGGCATGTTGATATCCATCATGACTACGTCAGGTTGATGCGTTTGGTACTGCTGATAGGCGTCTAGTCCATTCGCCGCTTCTGCGATAACTTGATGTCCAGCCCGTTGTAGGATGAGTCTGATGTATTCCCGGACAACTATCGAGTCATCGGCAATTAATATACGAGCCATAAAACCTCCTGTGTCGAAGCGGTATGATGTGTGTTTTCTTGTTTTGCTTTGCCTCTACCTTTAACCATAACATTGGTAGGAAAATAGTCGCAATCCTATTATTAGAAAATTTCAGCGATCTTTGTGCAAAATTGTACAATTCACGAAAAAAAGCCCCCCTTTGTTAAAAGGGAGGTCAGTTGCCTTTTCATTCAGCAAAAGCATTGGGGAGAAGCAGGATCATCACGATAGGCGGCAAGCGCATTGACACCGTGGCTGAGAATGGCGCCGGCACGGGTTGTGGCGGCTACGAGCAACGCCTCCATGATTTCTTCCATGGTTCCGCCCAGTGCTTTGTACTTTGTTACGTGGACGTCGATGCAATACGGGCAGCCCGTAACATGAGCGACCGCAATCGCGATCAGCTCCTTTGTTTTCCGCTCGAGATGCTGAGAGTCCTGATAAACCAGCTTCTCGAACGCCAGATAGGAGGCGGCTGCTTCCGGGGCAAGCTTCATCAAGTCGGGAATGCGGGACAAGTTTGCTTTTTCGTAATACGACGGCGTGTTGGACACCTTCATCATCCTCTCGTAACGGGTAACTTCACGTTCATGTCCATTGTAGAGGAGAGAGGGCGTTGGCTTCTGTGACTTGCGCACATAACGGCTACAAATGTTTCAGGTGGTTTGCCAGGCTGGTCCGATCGATGTTGGTGATTCGCCCGCGGCCCAACTTGATCCAGCCTGCCGATTCGAACTCTTTGAGGGAACGGCTGACTACTTCTCTGGCTGTTCCCAGCTCAATCGCGATCGCTTCATGAGTAATGAGCAACTGATTGTCAGACTCAGTAGTGCAGCTGAGCAAAAATTCGGCCAGACGGTAATCAATCGGTTTGAAAGCGATATTTTCCATCAAGGTTGTCACGGAAGCCATTCGCTTGATCATCGTGCTGTAAATAAACTGGCGCACGTCCTTGTACTCGTCCAGCCACTGCTTGAACACTTTGACGGGTAGCAGCAACAGCTCGGTTTCTTCCTCCAGCTCGGCAGATGCCGCATATTCAAGCTCTCCAAGAATGCTTGCCATCATCAGGACGCATACGCCGCCACGGGTGACGCGATACAGCGTAATTTCACGCCCGGATTCACTGATCTTGTGGATGCGCACTTTGCCTTCCAGGACGAAGGCAGCATGGGCAAACAGATGGCCCTCGCCCATCACGAGCCGGGGAGAAAAGCGCTCCACGTAGATCTCGTTGTTCGACCAGGCGGGCAAAGGCACATGAGCGAAGCAAGGAAATGCCTGTATCACTTGTGGCAGGCGGGCTTTTTCCATCGTATGACCCCCTTTTCATAAAGATCTTGTAAAAAGTGTCGAGTTTTCTCCGCGCATTGCGGGTTACGGTGTAAAATGTCGCTATGCATAGAGAGAGGACCAGATGGGATAGGTGAAAGTATGGATATGACAGTAGCCGAGCGGCAAACAGGTCAACAAGATGGCAATGCGTACAATCTGTTCAAGCTGACTTGGCCGATCTTCTTAGAGCTGTTTCTGTTCATGCTGATCGGCATCACGGATACGTTCATGCTGAGCGGCGTTTCTGACGCGGCTGTATCGGCGGTTGGGGCAGCCAACCAATTTATTTTTATCGCCATTTTGATTTTGGAAGTAGCGGGACACGGCGCCTCGATTGTGGTCGCACAGTATATCGGCTCCAAAAAAATGGTCGATGCAGCGAGAGTCGGAGCGGTTGCGGTCACGTTGAATCTGTTGATTGGCATCGTGATCAGCGTAAGCTTCGTTTGGTTTGGGAATGCACTGCTCGAACGCGTCAATTTGCAAGGGCAAATTTTGCAGATGGCCCAGTCGTATATGATCATCGTCGGGGGAAGCTTGTTTATTCAGGCGATTATCAATACATTGGCAAGTGTCATTCGTACGTATAGCTTTACAAAAGAGAGCATGTATATCTCGCTCGGAATCAATGTGCTGCACGTCATCGGGAACTACTTGCTGATCTTCGGGCACTTTGGTTTTCCGGCATTGGGGGTGGAGGGTGCTGCCATCTCTACGGTATTGAGCAGGGCGCTTGGGCTGCTCGTCTATTTTTGGGCGTTTTACCGTCTGATTGAGGTCAAAGTAGCATTCAAAGACTATGTTACCATCAAATGGACGTACGTCAGCAAAATTTGCAAGGTTGGCATTCCATCTGCGGTTGAGCAAATCATGTATCATGGCTGCCAGGCCGTTTTTTTGTACTATGTGACGTATTTGGGCGCATCGTCGCTTGCTTCCCGGCAATACGTGCTCAATATTTCCATGTTTATTTATTTGTTCAGCTTGGCAATCGGTATGGGAACGGCGATTATTACAGGCAGGCTTGTGGGGGCGGGCAGACGCGAAGAGGCGTATAGCCGCGTGTGGAAAAGCTTGCGCTGGGGCTTGCTTTACACCGTTGTCGTCAACACGGTTATCATCATTTTCCGCGAGCCGATCATGGGCTTGTTCACGACTGATCCGGAAATTTTGCGCATCAGCTCGCAAATTATTTTGCTCAGTATTTTGCTGGAAACCGGGCGGGTCTTCAACATTGTGTTGATCAACTCTTTACGTGCAGCAGGAGACACCCAGTTTCCGGTGTATATGGGCCTAATTTCGATGGTCGGAATCAGTCTGCCGCTAGGTTATGTGCTAGTGTTTCACACCCAATTGGGCTTGGCAGGGGTATGGCTGGCTGTTGCGATCGATGAATGGATACGCGGAGTCATGATGTTTTTCCGCTGGAGGAGCAGAGTATGGGAGCAAAAAGCTCTCGTCGAGCCGTTGGAAGGCAACGGCAGCAGGGTAAACGACAGCGCATCCGTCTAGGGACCGATGGAAAACAACTCCAGCGACTGATGCTATCTTGAGGCCGCTCTAGTACAATGATTTCAAGAACAAGCAAGCTTGGATGCATAGAGGGAGATAGAGATGAAGCGTTGGATAGGAGTTGGATTTTTGGTTTTGGCTCTCGGGCTTGCGGGATGCAGCAGCAGTCTGGAGACGGTGGAGGAAAAGCGTCATCTGGACTTGCCAATCGAGTCGATAGAGGCGTTGGAGATCGTCAATCAATCCGGTAATTTGGTTGTAAAAGGAGACGACAAGGCAACCTCGATCCAGGTAGATGCCATCATCGCCAGGTCAGCCAATATCAAGCCGGAAGACATCATCGTGACGCTGACCAAAGACGGGAATGTCGCTCATTTGTCCTCCGATGTAGTTGGTCATTTCGGCGTAATGCGTCTGGAGCTGAACGTCGAGGTGACGGTTCCTTCCGCATTGAAGGTAGCGATCACGGACGACTCAGGGGATATTGATGTCTCCAAACTGGCGGGAGCGCTCACGATCAAGGATGATTCGGGTGATATCATCTTGAAAGATGTCACGGGCGAAGTGCAGATCAATGACCAGTCCGGCGATATCAAAATCAACAACGCGACCGCCCTCAAGCTGATCGAGGATGACTCCGGCGATATTTTGCTGGAAGATACCGGGGGCGACGTGGAGATCAAAGATCAGTCGGGTGACATGAAAATTGTGCGTCACAAAGGAAACGTGACGATATCCGATGACAGCGGCGACATCGACATTTACACAGTCAACGGAGACGTGAACATTGTCGAAGACGGCTCTGGCAAGCGCTCGGTGAAAAACGTAAGCGGATCGTATACGTCCAATTAAAAAAAGTGCTGTTGCTATCAGTGGCAACGGCGCTTTTTTGCGTTAGTGATGGGCGGCGGAATATTCTCGCTTTTTTCAATCCAGAGAAATTTAGTCGACTAATGAAAAAATGCTTTAAACCCGGATAAAGAAGTGCTAATATAACAAAGGAGATGCCAAGTGAGAATGAATCTCTTTATTATTGAGAATGAATCTCCTTATTATTGAGAATGAATCTCCTTCTTACTAAGCATGCTAAAAGCAACGCAGCACTCACGTGAACAAAGAGAAGAGTAGGGAAGCGATGAAAAAAAGATATTTGGTTGTAGCCCTGATTCTGCTTTCGATAGTATCCCTGTTTATTGGCGTAAAGGACATTTCGCCCCTGGAGTTGTTCAATCTCAGCGATGACAAAGTGCAAGTGATGTGGATTAGCCGGATTCCCCGATTGATCAGTATCATTATCGCGGGTATCAGCATGAGCGTGGTTGGTCTGATCATGCAGCAACTGACCCGGAACAAATTCGTGTCGCCGACAACGGCGGGCACCGAAGACTCTGTCCGGTTCGGGATTCTCGTTTCCTTGCTGGTGTTCGTAGATGCTTCGATTTGGGTGAAGCTGCTCGTCGCGTTTGTTTTTGCCTTGCTGGGGACGTTTATCTTCATGAAGATTCTCGACAGGGTAAAATACAAGGATTCGATTTTCATTCCACTGGTCGGGTTGATGTTCGGGAATATCGTCGGTTCGATTACGATGTTTTTCGCTTACAAGCACGATCTCATCCAGAACATGTCGTCCTGGCTGCACGGCGACTTTTCCTCGATCATGAAGGGAAACTACGAATTGCTATACATAAGCATTCCGCTGGTCATTATCGCGTACTTGTTTGCCAACAAGTTTACGATTGCAGGAATGGGCGAAGAGTTCGCGATCAATCTCGGACTGAATTACAAGCAAGTGGTCAATATCGGTTTGGCGATTGTCGCCATGGTTTCATCTGTCGTCATCCTCACGGTAGGGACCATCCCGTTTTTGGGGCTTATTATTCCTAATATTGTGACGCTTTACCTCGGCGACAATCTGAAGAAAAGCCTGTCTCATACCGCTTTGCTGGGAGCAGTGTTTGTCTTGTGCTGTGACATTCTTGGACGCCTGATCATTTTCCCGTATGAAATCTCAATCGGCTTGATGGTCGGAGTAGTGGGCAGCGGTATATTCGTGTACTTACTCATGAGAAGAAAGGCATATGAACGATGAAAGCTAAGATTGGTGTCATGGCGATAGTCGCCGTTGCTCTGATAGCCGTATTCATGCTGATTGATGCGGGCGGCAACTGGGATTACGTGCTTCCCCGAAGGGCCAAGAAAATTATTGCGATCCTGCTAACCGGGTGCATCATTGCGTTCTCGACAATGGTCTTCCAGACGATTACCAACAACCGCATTTTGACGCCCAGCATCATCGGTCTTGATTCCTTGTACATGTTCATTCAGACTCTCGTCATTTTCGTGTTTGGTTCGACCCACATGACGATCATGAATAAAAACGTGAACTTCCTGATCTCGACTGGCTTGATGGTTCTGTTCGCAGGCGTGCTGTACAAATTCCTGTTCAGGCGGGAAGGACAAAACATCTACTTCCTGTTGTTGATTGGCTTGATTTTCGGCACTTTGTTCGGCAGTTTGTCGACGTTCATGCAGGTGCTGATCGATCCGAACGAGTTTCAGGTGGTACAAGACAAAATGTTCGCGAGCTTCAACAACGTGAACACAGACCTGTTGATTCTCAGCTTTGTCCTGGTAATCGCAGTCGGCCTTTACTTTTGGCGCTACGTCAAGTATTTGGATGTGCTGGCACTGGGCCGGGATCAGGCAATCAATCTGGGGATTCCTTACGATTTTGTCGTCAAACGGTTTTTGGTCGTCATCGCGATTCTCGTGTCGATTGCGACAGCGTTGGTTGGGCCTATCACCTTCCTGGGGCTGTTGGTAGCGAATTTGGCTCATCAATATATGAAAACGTACCAGCACAAGTTTTTGCTGGCTGGCTCAGCATTGATCAGCGTAGTGGCTCTGGTAGGCGGTTTGTTGATTGTCGAACGCGTCTTTACGTTCTCGACAACGCTCAGTGTCATCGTCAACTTTATCGGCGGGGTTTACTTCATCTATCTTCTGCTAAAGGAGAATAAAGCGTGATAGAAGTCCGTAACGTCTCAAAACAGTATGGGAACAAAAATGTCGTGGAAAACGTCTCGGTGAAAATTGCCAAAGGGAAAATTACGTCCTTTATCGGTCCGAACGGGGCTGGCAAAAGCACATTGCTGTCCATGATCAGCCGTCTGCTGACGAAGGATCAAGGCGAGGTGCTGATTGAGGGGCAGGAGATTGGACAGTACAAAAGCAACGAGCTGGCCAAAAAAATCTCGATTCTCAAGCAGTCCAACCACATTACGGTGCGCCTGACGATTCGCGAGCTGGTCAGCTTCGGACGCTTTCCGTATTCACAAGGCAATTTGACAAAAGAAGACTGGAAGTACGTAGACGAAGCGATCCGTTATCTGGAGCTTGCGGACATACAGCACAAGTATCTCGACCAACTGAGTGGCGGGCAGCGCCAGCGGGCGTACATCGCCATGGTTGTCGCGCAGAACACGGAGTACGTTCTCCTCGATGAGCCGTTGAACAACCTGGATATGAAACATTCTGTCCAGATCATGAAGGTGCTGCGGCGTCTGGTCGATGAGATGGGCAAAACCGTCGTCATCGTCATTCACGATATCAATTTTGCGTCTGTTTACTCCGATTACATCGTTGCGCTCAAGGACGGAAAAGTCGTGAAGGAAGGCAGCACAGACGAGATCATCCAGCCGCAAACCTTGAAAGATGTTTACGATATGGACATCCACATTGAAGACATCGACGAAAACAAAATCTGCGTGTACTACGCATAGCGCCGCTTTACTTCCTTTCGATAAAATTATTTTGATAGCGTGCAGGGGGTCTTCAAAAACAAGCAAGCTATCAATAATTTTATATATATTAAAATACTTATAGAGGTGAGAAAAATGAACAAAAAAATCCTGATGCTGTTCATGGCCGTACTGTTGGCAGTATTTACAGCGGCATGCGGTTCCGGCTCCAATAGTGCAGCTCCTTCCCAAACTCCGGAAGCGTCCAACGGCGCTGCGAAGGAATCCGAAGAAATCACAATCAAACATAAATTGGGCGAGGCCAAACTGAAGAAAAACCCGCAAAACGTTGTCGTCTTTGACTATGGCGTGCTCGATTCCTTGGACAAACTGGGCATCGAAGTAAAAGGTGTGGCACAATCCAGCATTCCGCCTTATCTGGAGAAATTCAAAGACGCGAAATACACAAACATCGGCAGCCTGAAAGAGCCGGACTTTGAAAAGATCAACGCAATGAAGCCGGATGTCATCTTCATCTCCGGTCGTCAGCAAGACGCTTATGAAGAACTGAACAAAATTGCTCCAACGATCTTCCTCGGTGTAGACACTTCCAAGTACATGGACTCTTTCACAGAGAACATGAAAACGCTCGGAACCATTTTTGGCAAAGAAGCACAAGTAGATGAAGAACTGGCGAAAATCAACGAATCGATCAAGCAACTGAACGAAAAAGCAACAGCAAGCGGCAAAAACGCGCTGATCGTTCTCGTGAACGAAGGCAAGCTGAGCGCTTACGGTCCTGGCTCCCGCTTCGGTATTTTGCATGACGTGTTCGGGTTCGCTGCGGTAGACAAAAACATTGAAGTATCCACCCACGGACAAAGCGTATCCGCTGAGTACGTAGCAGAGAAAAACCCTGACTACCTGTTTGTTGTAGACCGCGGTGTGATTTCTGCGAATGAAGGTGTTTCCGCAGCTGCGAAAGAAGCGGTTGAAAACGACCTCACGAAAAACACTAAAGCATTCAAAAACGGTAACATCATTTACCTCGATGCGAACTACTGGTACTTGTCCGGTGGCGGATTGGTTTCGACTGCAAACATGGCAGACGAAATCTTGAAAGACATCAAGTGGTAACGAAAACAAGCTGATAACAGCAAAGGCAGCCTGGGGAGAAGATCCTTGGGCTGCCTTTTGCCTATATAAAAAAGCCATTCTCATTTACCGTCCATGAGAATGGCTTGATCGTTCGATGCAAGTGATGAGTTACTAGCGAGTGCCGACCAGCTTGCGTTCGTCTTCTTGCACAGCCTGTTGGCTGGATGCAGGCGCGGTACTGGAAGCGGCCTTGTTTTCTGCCGCGTGGCTCAGCTCGTAAGGGAGGCAGAGCGGCACTCCTGTGCGCGGGTCAGTCAAAATGTCAGCCTCGATGTTGAACACTTTGCGCAGCATGTCAGGTGTCATGACTTCGGCAGGAGAGCCCTCGGCGATGACCGTGCCGCGAGAGATGGCTACCATGTGCTGTGCGTAGCGAGTTGCATGGTTCAAATCGTGGACAACCATGACGATCGTACGTTTTTCTTCTTCGTTCAGCTTTTGCAGCAGCTTGAGAACTTCCAGCTGGTGCGCCATATCGAGGAAGGTTGTCGGCTCATCGAGGAACAGGATGTCGGTTCCTTGCGCCAGAGCCATGGCGATCCAGGCGCGTTGGCGTTGACCACCGGAGAGCTGGTCGACGGGACGGTCGTAAAAATCGATCATGCCCGTCATGGCAATCGCCCATTGCACGATTTCTTTGTCTTCCTTGGTCAGGGAGCCAAATCCTTTTTGATGAGGGAAGCGGCCATAGGTAACAAGCTCAGACACGGTCAGGCCATCGGGAGCGGTAGGGTTCTGCGGCAAAATTGCCAGCTGCTTGGCGACTTCCTTTGTTGACTGCTGATGAATAGACTTCCCATCGAGAAATACCTGTCCACCTGTCGGTTTCATAATTCGGGCCAACGTTTTGAGGATGGTCGATTTACCCGAACCGTTTGCGCCGACCAGTGCGGTAATTTTGCCAGAAGGGATGCTGATGTTCAGGTCTTTGACAATGGAAAGCTCGCCGTAACCGATGTCCAGTTTTTGCGTGTATAAGCGTTCCACAATGGGCCAACTCCTTTATAGAAAAGTATGTACATGTATAAGCAAAAAAAGACAATGATAATCATTTTCATTAAAGTATATAACGTAACGAAGGCAATTTCAATACTTGATCAAGGGAAATGCACCCATGTAAAAAGCCAATCTGCCCACTGTGGTGAGCAAACTGGCTTGGGAAGTTCGAGCGGGTAAGGCAAGGGCGACTAGCTTTGGTACGTGACGTAGGCGATGATGCCTTCCTCGTCGTCCAATACCAGCTCAATGCCGGCGGAGTAAGGGTTGCGCTGCATTTGCGTTTCCAGGTAAAAGCGAATGGCTTCGATCAGGTTGATCTCGATGAACACTTGTTTGCGTTCGTTCGCGTATACTTCAGCGGAGAAGCCGTATTCTTCGTCCCACATCAGTTCGACTTCTACGTTTTGCGGCTGAATCTGTTTTTTGCTCGCCACATGCAGGCAGATGGCGTTAATCAATACTTGTTCGGACAGTGTTATCTTTTCCATGTGTTCAGTTCCTGTTTTTTCGCGCGTTGCGTTTTAAAGTAGACGAAGATTTTGCGAATCAAGACGATCACAGCGACAATCGCCAGCATGTTGATCAAGAAGCCAAAGATCGCTCCCAGTGCCCCCATGTCGCCAAACATGCTGCCGAACAAAAGTCCAGCCAATCCCCCGACGAGAAGACCTTTCATGAATCCGCCGCTCTTGCTTGGAGCAGCAGTAGCTGGTGTATTGGTTGTCGTATTTTTATTGGTAGATGCATTTACATTGGAATCGGCTTTGTTTGGCGTCTGCGTGTTGGTTGGAGCCGTGTTGGAGTTGAACGATTTTTTGCCGGACTTATAACCTTTTGCGTCGGCATGATCTGTGAATCCTGCGGGAGCGAGTACGAGCATGACGGCGACTAGCATCATGATGAGTTTTTTCATGGTTATGGAGTAGCCCCTCTCTATTCGTGAAGTTACATATAAGTGTACATGAATATATGAGGCTTTTCCACCAAACATTCGGTGAACATTGCTGGATGGAAGAAGCTGTGAAGCGGCACGACAGCAGCAAAGACCGAACGAATATATGACTGAAAAATGTAAAAATGATCTAAATACGAATGTTAGCTTGCTCTAGCCTGAAATCATATGTATAATGGGAAACAACAAATCAGATAACAGCTCTCGCGGGTGATGTCATGAGTTTAGTAGACACGAATGAAACGAGAAAGCAGCTGTCTGCCATTTATAATGAGATAGCAAAAGAGTTGTTCGGATTTGGAACGACTTTGCTGAGAGTGACGATTGAGAATCAGTTGATTACTTTCCACGCCAAGCATCGCCGCTCTCCGCGCTCAGATGCGCTGGAAGGCGAAGCCCCGACTCTGAAGCTGGAAGTCGATTTTCGCATGTCTCTTCTTTATAAGAGGAAGCTGAGAGAACGGCTGGAGGAAGAGATGGGCCTGAAGCTGGAAGCTGTGCTTAGAGACTACGACGCGCCTACGCAGTGGGCGATCACGAATGTAATTGTAAGTGACTCGGAAAATTAAATACCTGAGCCATTCGTTCGGATTTTCTCTTTTGATCTATCTCAAGGGAAGACCGTGAAAATGGTGTGAAACGGGTGTCGCTTCTCTTTGTTTACGAAGAAAAGTGCTCTTGTTTAGAATGTATCGTTCTATTCAAGGGTGCTTTTCTTTTTGTTTTTTGCGCTTCTCATTCGCCTTTTAAGGATGTGGTTGATGAATAATATCGCTTGTTAACGCCTCATTCTATCTATGAACTGCAATGCAATCATTCATTATTTACAAGTTACAAGCTGAACTGGAGGAATCATACAATGAAAAAAATGCTGACAGGAATCCTTTCTGCTTCCATGCTGTCTTTGGTACTCGCAGGCTGTGGCGCAAGCGACAAACCGCAGGAGGGAGCAGCTGGCGAAGCGCCAAAAGGCGAGCCGCAAAAACTGGTTATTTCCACGTGGGGCTTCTCGGAAGACTTTTTCCGCAAAGAAATTTACGAGCCGTTTGAAAAAGAACACAACGTCAAAATCGTGCTGGAAATCGGCAACAACGCCGAGCGTCTGAACAAAGTGCGTCAAGGAAGCTCTGACGTAGACTTGATTTACTTGTCCGATTACTACGCGCAACAAGGGATCGACAGCGGCGCCTTCGAAAAAATCGATCGCAGCCGTATTCCGAACCTGAACGAGATTTACGATATCGCCAAAGCGCCGCTCGGCGAGGAGTATGGCCCGGCGTACACGATCGGACAATTCGGGATTGCTTACAATCCTAAGCTGGTCAAAACCGAGGTCAAGGACTGGAAAGACCTGTGGAATCCAGAGTTGGCGGGCAAGCTGACGCTGCCAAACATCACATCGACGACAGGCCCGATGATCCTCGACAGTGCCTCTGTAGTCGCAGGCAGCAAGGAGTTCAACGAAGATCAGGCGTTTGCCAAAATGAAAGAAGCTAACAAAGGCGTTGTGAAGTATTACGACAAAACTTCCGAGTATGTGAACATGTTTAGCCAGGAAGAAATTGCAGTTGGGCCGATCATGGAAATGTACTTCAAGGATATCCAGGCAGCTGTGCCAGAAGCGGTATTCGTCGCTCCGGAAAGCGGAGGATACGCTGTCATGAACACCGTCAACATCGTAAAAGGCAGCAAAAACAAGCAGCTGGCAGAAGACTTCATCAACTACCAGCTGAGCAAAGAAGTGCAGGAAAAATCAGCGAAAGCAAAAGTGGATTCTCCTGTTAACACCTCCGTGAAGCTGACAGATGAGGAAGCAAAAGGCGTTACTTATGGGGAAGCAACCGTCAACAAACTGCGCAAGCTGGACATGAAATTCGTCAATGAGCATTCCAAAGCGTGGATCGATCGCTGGAATCGCGAAATTACACAATAACGAGCAACCAAACAGGACAAGGGTATAGACGTCGGCGCGGATATACCCTTGTTTTTTTCAAACAGAGGAGGACCACTCGTGGAGCAAAAAATCATTCTTGATGTCGATACCGGAATTGATGACGCGCTGGGAATTATTTTGGCTATCAAGAGCGGTCAATGTGAATTGATCGGCATTACTACCGTGAACGGCAATGTATCTCTTGGCAAAGCTACAGAAAATACATGCAAAATCCTCGATTTGCTGCAAGCAGGCGACAAAATCCCGGTCGTCCGCGGAGCTTCCCAGCCGCTATTGCGTCCGCAGTTTTTCGAGCATCGCATCCATGGCGAGGATGGACTTGGCGGAGCGTTGCGGGATGTACAGGTGCATACGCAGCCAGCAGTTGGCTTTGCACCCGACTTCATTTGCGAGCAGGTGCTGGCTCAGTCCGGCCAGGTGACTCTCGTGATGACCGGGCCGCTGACCAATCTGGCTCTCGCTGTGAAAAAGTGCCCTGAGCTTGTGCAGCACGTCAAGGAAGTCATTTTCATGGGCGGAGTGGTGACTGAATACGGAAATGTGACCCCGGTGGCGGAGTACAACATGTACGTCGATCCGGAAGCAGCGAAAGTCGTCTTTCATGCCGGGTTTCCGCAATTGACATTGGTTGGGCTGGATGTAACACGCAGAGTCCTGCTGAACGAAGAGCATATCGCAGCGTTGGGAGATACGCCCATCGGCCGATATGTGAAGCAAAGCACGTCCGATTATTTGGATCGCTACTTTGAACGAAACGGCATTCGCGCATGCGCCATGCATGATCCGTTGGCGGTCGCGGTCGCGCTCGACCGTTCGCTGGTGCAGACGAAAAAGCTGTACGTCGACATCGAAACGAAAAGCGAGCTTTGCGACGGGCAGACGGTTTGCGACTTTCAAAACCGCCTGAAAAAAGAACCCAACATGAACGTCTGTCTGGACGTAGATGCAGATGCGTTCTTTGCGCGTTTTATCGGCGCATTGAAAGCCTGACGATACCGTGAACAGGAGTTAATTTGATGAGAAAAAAGGGTCTTTATTTATTGCTACTGCCTGGTGTGCTGTTTTTGACGCTGTTCATGGTCATTCCGATTGCAATGACGATTGCGTCGACGTTTTTCCATGAAGGAAGCTTTACGCTGCAAGGCTACATGCAGTTTTTGACGGACAAGTATTTCGTGAAAATTTTGCTGACCACGCTGCAAGTCAGTCTGGTGACGACGATTGCCTGCATTGTGCTCGGATTCCCTGCCGCGTACTACATTTCCAAGCTGGGACCGCGCAAAAAAGGGATTTTGCTGGCGCTGGCCATCTTCCCGCTGCTGACCAGCTCGGTTGTACGCTCGTTCTCCTGGATGATCATTCTCGGCAAAAAAGGCTTGCTGAACAGCTCGCTTCTGTCGATCGGGCTGATCGATAAGCCGCTGGAAATCTTGTATACCCCGACCGCCATGATGATTGGTCTGATTCATTTGTTCTTGCCGCTGATCATCATTACGCTTGTCGGCGTGATGGAAAACATCGATCCCGATTTGATCAAAGCGGCTGAAAGCCTGGGTGCTTCCAAATTTACGGCATTCCGTCAAGTAATTGTGCCGCTCAGTGTGCCGGGTCTGATTATCGGAAGCATTCTCGTATTTGTCGGCAGCTTGACTGCTTACACGACTCCTGCGCTGCTCGGCGGGAAGCAACGCGTCATCTCGACGTTCCTTTACCAGAACGCGATTACTTTGAACGACTGGTACATGGCTTCGGTCATTGCCACGATCATGATCGTCATCACGTTTGTCGTCATTTTCTTCATGAACAAGCTGGCGACGAAACTAAATCCTAAGGGGTAGAAGCTATGCAGGAGAAAAATCGCGGGTTGGCCCTGTTTACCCTTCTTGTGTTTTTGTTTTTGCTGGGGCCGCTCATCATCATATCCTTTACATCGTTTGAACCGGGAAGCGTCCTGAAATTTCCGCCGGAAGGCTTCTCCCTTCGCTGGTATGAAAACATCTTCAACGTAGAGATGTTCATGACGACGTTCCAGACGTCGATGATCGTGTCCTTGCTGGGCAATCTGCTGGCGCTTTTGCTGGGGATTCCGGCGGCCTATGCGCTGAGCCGCTTCCAGTTTCGCGGCAAAGGGCTGTTGAACGGCATCTTCATCTCGCCTGTGTTGATTCCGGGCATTGTCATGGGTTTTGCCATGCTGAAGTACGTCATCGTCGTCTACCATCTGCCGATTTACGCCGGACTCCTTGTCGGCCATACGGTGCTGATGCTTCCTTTCATTATTCGCGTCATCGCGTCCAGCCTGTCCAATTTCGATTTTGCCATTGAAGAAGCGGCGCTCAGTCTTGGCGCGGGGCGGCTGGAGACATTTTTCAAAGTCGTTTTGCCTAACATTCGCTCCGGGATTATTGCGGCGATTTTGATTGCTTTTCTGGAGTCGTTCAACAACGTGGACATTTCCGTGTTCATGACCGGGCCGGGAGTAAGCACTTTGCCGATCCAGATGCTGACTTACGTCGAGAACAACTTCGACCCGACGATCGCGGCGATCTCGGTTGTGCTCATGATGATTACGGCTATTCTCATGTTCGTCATTGAACGATTGATGGGGCTTTCCTACTTTACAAAACGATAACGGAGGCATCAAACATATGGCATTGCTCGCATTGGAAAACGTATCGGTTGCCTATGACAATCAGTACATTTTGCAAAACTTCAACCTGAACATCGAAAAGGGGCAGCTTATCTCCCTGCTGGGGCCGAGCGGCTGCGGGAAAACAACGACGCTTCGCCTGATCGCGGGCTTTCTCGAAGCGAAGGACGGCCGCTTCTTGTTCGATGGCAAAGATTACACGCGCGTGCCGGTCAACAAGCGCAACTTCGGCTTTGTGTTCCAAAGCTACGCGTTGTTTCCGCACTTGTCTGTGTTCGATAACGTGGCGTTTGGACTCAGGCTGCGCAAGGTGAATGAAGCCGAGGTCAAGCAGCGCGTCTTGCGGATTTTGGAGGTAGTCAGCCTTGGCGGCTTTGAAAAGCGTTTCCCCAAGGAGCTGTCCGGCGGGCAAAGACAGCGTGTGGCGATTGCCCGTGCGCTGGTCATTTCGCCTGACCTGCTTTTGTTCGACGAACCGCTTAGCAACCTCGATGCGAATTTGCGGATCAACATGCGGGTAGAAATCCGCCGCATTCAACAAGAACTGGGCATCACGACGGTATACGTCTCGCATGACCAGGAAGAATGCTTTTCCATCTCGGATCAGGTAGCGATCATGAACAAAGGCATTATCGAGCAACTGGACGATCCGGCTACGATTTTCAAATATCCAAAAACCGAGTTTATTGCTCGCTTCATCGGCTTTACCAACTTTATCGACTTCGCCGAGCGCTCCGAAACAAACGGAGAGATCGGACTGCGTGTGGGCGGACACGAGTTTGTTGCGGCCAAAAACCCAGGAACAGCCAGCCCAATGAGCAAAAAATGCGCCATGCGTCCGGACGATCTGCTGGTGACAACCGAAGAGGCTGATCAGGCGGGGATGAATCGTCTGCATGGCAGTGTCAAAGTCAGCACGTTTTTGGGGCGCAGTTATCAGTATGTCGTGGAAACAGAGCTGGGCGATTTTACCGTCAACCAGGAGATGGAGACCCCTTATCGGAGCGGCCAAAAGGTCAATCTGCTGTTCCCGAAAGACAAAATGGTGCTCGTGGACTAAAGACAGGAGGGCTTTTCGTGAAGGTTGATTTATTGATCCAAAATGTTCAAGTGTTTAACAGCTACTTCAAAACGTTTCGCAAAGGCAATGTCGCTGTGTTGGACGGGCGTTTTCTCTACGTGGGCGAGCGCAACAGCGAAACGTTTGAAGCGGGCGAGACGATAGATGGTCAAGGCCGCTACATGATCCCCGGCCTGATTGACATTCATTTGCACATCGAGAGCACAATGGTGACGCCCGAGACATTTTCCTACGGCTTGATCCAAAACGGCGTGACGACGATTGTGCCGGAGCCGCACGAGATGGCGAATGTGTTCGGGATCGAAGGAATCAAAGAGATGATTCGCGTAAGCAAAGATTGCGTAGTCGACATGAAATACGCGATCCCCAGCTCCGTGCCGGCAACTTCGATGGAAACAACGGGAGGTTCCGTGGAAATTGCCGATATGGATGAGCTGCTTGCTTCCTGCGAGATCATTTGCATGGGCGAGATCATGAACTATGTCGATATCATCCGCGATGAGAACTGCAAGACCAACCAAATTTTGCAGCACATTCGCAAAATGTACCCGACTCTGGTGATTGAGGGACACGTGCCCAAACTGCTCGATCTGGACCTGCATCGCGTCATTTACGCAGGGGTGGACTCCGACCATACGCATCAGACGCCGGAAGGCATGGAAGCGCGCATAGCAGCGGGCATGTTTTTGGAGATCCAGGAAAAATCGATGACAGAAGAAGTCATGGACTATTTGATCAAGGAAGATGTTTCCGAGCATTTTTGTTTTGTGACGGACGACGTCATGACCGACTCGTTGTTCAAGCGCGGCCACCTGAACCATCTTGTGAAAAAGGCGATCAGCATGGGGATGCAGCCTGAGCGAGCTATCTACGCCAGCACGTTCACCCCGGCAAGACGCATGAATATGACGGATCGCGGAGCCATTGCTCCGGGCAAGATCGCCGATTTTGTGCTCGTATCCGATTTGCGCGAACTGAACATCGAGCAGGTCTACAAAAACGGCAAGAAAGCGTACGACGTTCGCGAAGAGTACCGCCAGGTCGTGCATACGAAGCAGTTCCCAGCGCATTTTTACGAAAGCATCAAGCTTGCCCCGCTTTCGGAAAGCGACTTCCAGGTAGCTTCTACTGCACCAGACAATCGCTATCCGTGCCGGGTGATGCTCGTACAAAACGGCTCCACTTTTACAGAGGATCATCGCGGGATCGTCGAGGTGCGGGAAGGGCAAGTATGCTGGGAGGAAAGCCCGTACGGACTGATTGCGGTATTTGAACGCTACGGCAAAAACGGCAACCGCGGCTACGGATTGATCAGCGGCGACACGATCAAGCGCGGGGCGATCGCAACCAGCTATTCGCACGATAATCACAATTTGCTCGTCGTTGGTCACAATCCGCACGACATGATGGTGGCTGCGAATGAAGTCATCCGTAATCAGGGCGGCTTCTGTGTGGTGGAGGACGGCAAGGTGCTGGCGAACCTGCACTTGCCGGTCGGCGGCATTTTGACCGAGGAACCGCTGGAAAAGACAGCAAAAGAAGTCGAGCAGCTTCGCCGCGCGATGGAATCGCTTGGCTACGACCATTACAACCCGATCATGTCGATCAGCACACATTCGTTGCCAGTGAGTCCGGCTTTGAAGCTGACCGATCTGGGGTTGATTGATGTAAACGCCGGGAAGGTAGTGCCGTTGCTGTTGATGTAAAAGTAAATAACACTGCTCAAGTGCCGAACAAGCTACTTGCTGAGGAGATTAAACTTCAGCGAGTAGCTTGTTTTTAATAGCAATTAGCACGCTCACAGGCCATTTTCAGTAAAAGTAAATATTTTCGTACACAGAGAATCCCCTAACGTTTTCCTTGAGAATGATCAAATATTCCTAACATGTAGATAAACAAAAGGAAGTACATAGGAACACACTCCTGAATCATCTCCATATTTTCTTGCTGGAATTAGTTTGGATTGGGTATTCAGAACCTGTGCTACTGGAAAAATTTTCTGTAACATGGTATTCGATCCTAATCCAGAAAAGAGGAGATAATACATGGATAACGTAGGGTTGAGAAACAATCTGTGCAGGAAAGGGCTGGCGCTTCTGTTCATGCTGGCAATGATGCTGGTGGCGGGCGCAGCTACTCTCGTGTTTGCTGAAAAAGCTTCGGCTCACGGGTACATCGAATCGCCAGCGAGTCGCTCTTACTTGTGCAAGACAGGGCAAAACAAAGGCTGCGGTCAAATCCAGTACGAACCGCAAAGCGTGGAGGGCATCGGCTCGTTCCCGCAATCCGGTCCTGCCGATGGTGAATTTACTGGTGCAGGCCGCTATCCTGAGCTTTACGCACAAACAGCAGATCGTTGGAGCAAGGTTACCTTGCAGGGTGGACAAAATACATTTACTTGGAAGCTGACAGCCCCGCATAGCACGGCGGAGTGGAAATATTACATCACGAAAAAAGACTGGAATCCTGACAAGCCGCTTGCCAGAGCGGATCTGGAGCTGTTCTGCTCGTTCCAGGACGGAGGGAAAAGGCCGCCATTCACGGTAACGCATTCGTGCAATGTACCGACAGATCGCAGCGGCTACCACATTATTTTGGGTGTTTGGGAGATTGCCGATACGGGCATGGCGTTTTATCAGGCGATTGACGTGAATCTGATTAACGATGGAACGGGTGGCGAGCAACAGCCAACTGTTCCGGGCAATGTGACTTCCGTATCGCAGACAGCTACAAGCATTGAGCTTAGCTGGAGCAATTCTGTAGCCTCTAATGGAATCAAGCAGTACGATGTGTATCGCGATGGACAAAAAATCGCATCCACCAAGGAAACTGCATACACGGACAAAGGCTTGACGCCTGCTACCGCTTACACCTACACCGTCGTGGCAGTGGATACCAGAGGAAAAGAGTCCAAGCCAAGCAAGGCACTGACTGTTCGCACAAAAGCGGAAGATATCGTGGATACGGAAGCACCGACCGCACCAACAGGTATCATGTCTCATCACCAGACAGAGACGGTGATTGATCTGATGTGGAGCCCTTCCCGGGACAATGTTGGAGTCGTGAAATATAAGGTTTACCGTGATGGCACACAAGTAGGGACAGTTGACCAGCCCTCCTTTGTCGATAAACAATTAACCCCGGGAACGTCGTATACGTATAAGATCAAAGCCGTGGATGCGGCAGGAAATGTTTCCGAAGCGAGCGCACCATTTGCCGTCAGTACGAAGAAGAAGAGTCCGGAAGTACCGGGTGAAATTGCTGCGTGGGATTCCTCTGCTGTCTATGTACAGGGTGATCGTGTCATCTACAACGGATTGGAATACGTAGCGAAATGGTGGGTAACAGGCGAGCGGCCGGATCGTTCCGATGCATGGAAGCTGGTAAGCGATGCCGTACTGTCATGGGATGCAGGCAAAGCCTATGAGGGCGGGGCAAAAGTGAGCTACGAAGACCAGGTTTACAAGGCAAAATGGTGGACAAAAGGCGAAGAGCCAGGAAAATCCGCTGTATGGGATCTCGCTGAATAATGTTGCAAAGCCCGGGTGAACAGCCTGGGCTTTGTTTTTTATGTACTGCCATTATTTTGCCGATTCCTGCTTGTTTTGTTATACTTATAATTTAAGAGATAAACAGTTCTCTGTTACATCGGTGCATGATTGTTTTCCCATCTTATAAGGTTAGAAGGAAACGAAAAAATGAATGAAACCTATTCGCTAAAAGAAAAATGGCGACAGTTTTTGACTGTATTGCTTCCTATCTTGATATCGCAACTGGCGCTGTTTTCCATGACGTTCGCCGATACGATTATGTCAGGGCATGCGAGTCCGACAGATTTGGCGGGTGTAGCGATTGGGGCGAGTCTGTGGACACCTGTTCAAGCAGGCTTGACCGGGATTTTGATGGCGGTCATGCCAATGGTTGCACAGATGGTTGGGGCAGGGAAACGAGATCAGGTGCCTTATACCGTGATGCAAGCCTTGTATTTGAGTGTAGCGATTGCAGTTGGTGTCATGATCGTCGGCGGTTTGCTGCTTGATCCGATCCTGAACTGGATGCAACTGGAGCCGGAGGTGAGCACGATTGCGCGTGGCTTCCTGCATGCAATTGGCCTCGGAATTATTCCGATGTTCCTCTATACTGTGCTCCGTTGCTTTATCGACGCATTGGGACAGACACGGGTAACGATGTTCATTACCTTGCTATCTTTACCCATTAACGTGCTATTGAACTACGCATTTATTTTTGGTCATTTTGGCTTGCCTCGACTGGGGGGAATCGGTGCCGGGTACGCTTCTGCCATTACGTATTGGTGTATCCTGCTCATTAGTCTGGTCGTCGTGAATCGCGTCCACCCTTTTGTCGAATTTGGCATGTTCTCTACATTTTATCGCATTTCCATGAAGGCATGGAAAGAGCTGCTGAAGCTCGGGCTGCCTATCGGATTTTCCATCTTCTGCGAGGTCAGCATTTTTGCTGCCGTCACATTGTTCATGAGTGAATACAGCACGATTACGATTGCGGCGCATCAGGCAGCGATGAACTTCGCGTCATTCCTGTACATGGTGCCACTGAGCATATCCATGGCGTTGACGATCGTCGTCGGCTTTGAGGTCGGAGCCAAAAGGTTTCAGGACGCGAAGCAGTACAGTTATTTGGGCATAGGGATTGCGCTTGGCATCGCCCTGATGTTTGGGGTCAGCTTGCTGATGTTTAGCAAGCAAGTAGCCGGTTTCTACACGACGGACATAGAGGTGTTGGAGCTTGCCCAGCATTTCTTGATGTACTCGATCCTTTTCCTGATCTCTGATGCTGTCGCTGCCCCGATCCAAGGGGTGCTGCGCGGGTACAAGGATGTGACCGTTCCCTTTATCGTAGCGCTGGTATCCTACTGGGTGATTGGCTTGCCTTTGGGATATATCCTGGCGAAGTTCACTTCGCTCGCCGCATTTGGCTACTGGATTGGTCTGATCACGGGATTGGCTGCCGGAGCCATCTTCCTTTTTGGACGTCTGCTGTCGTTACAAAAACGCATGATTCGCAGTCATTCATAAAGCAAAAGCGAAGCGGAAAATCCCTGGCGAGGGGGTTTTCCGCTTTTTGCATGAAGACAGAGGGGCCGGATTACAATAGGAGCAGCAGATGAAAAATTTCTCTCCTATTTTTCAGGGAGAGCGTATATACTTTCTAATAGAGTGATGGAAGAAAAGCTGACATTAAACGAGAGGGGAGGAGAAACGAATGGCTTATGATTTTTTGATGAAGCTGGGGATTGCGATGTTTCTGGGCTTGCTGATCGGGATGGACAGACAGTTGAAGCACAAGCCGCTTGGCGTGAAGACAAGCATGGTCATATCGGTGGCGAGCTGCTTGATTACGATTGTTTCGATTGAGTCTGTCCATCGGTTCTCCTTGCCTGGGCACACCAATATGGACCCGTTGCGACTTGCTGCACAAATTGTCAGCGGGGTCGGTTTTCTCGGCGCCGGCGTCATTTTGCGCAGAAGCAACGATGTGATTTCCGGGCTGACGACAGCTTCCATGGTCTGGGCGGCTTCCGGACTGGGTATTGCGGTGGGAGCAGGTTTTTACTTTGAGGCTGTGACCGCGACAGTCCTGATCATTTTGGCGATCAACCTGTTTCCGCTCATCCTCAAATGGGTCGGACCCGAATCTTTGCGGCAACGAGATTTGTCGATCAAGATCGTGGTCGAGAGCGGCGGCGATCTGGATGGCATTTTCAAGCAGATTAAGCACATCGACCTGCAGGTGAAGCGGGTCAAGGTCAAGGACCTGGAGAACGGACTGCAAAAGCTGGAGATGATGATTACCGCTTCGGAGAATACATATACGACTGATATTTACAGCTTGCTGAAAGCTGTGGATCACGTGATGTCCGTCGAGGTAGAAAGCAGATAAGCACTTGGACAAGAACCGCAGTTTGCCACACAAGAGGCGCTGCGGTTTTTTATATACACTTCTCCTCTTGATAACAAGAATGAAAATCATTATCATTTTAATTGAATACGTCTGCCTTTATTCCAAAAGGGAAGAAGTGGACATGATAAAAGAGGCAATCATTCATAGAGGAGGATGCGAGATGGAATTTCGTATTGAAAAAGACACGTTGGGTGAAATGAAAGTGCCTGCCGACAAGCTGTGGGGGGCGCAAACGCAGCGCAGCTTCCAAAACTTCGAGATCGGTGAAGAAAAAATGCCGCTGGAAGTTGTCCGCATGTTTGCCATTCTGAAAAGAAGCGCAGCTTTGGCTAACCAAAAGCTGGGCAAGCTGGATGCGGAAAAGGCCGAAGCGATCGTGGCAGCAGCAGACGAAGTCATCGCAGGAAAATGGAACGAGCATTTCCCATTGGTTGTCTGGCAAACGGGAAGCGGCACCCAGTCCAACATGAACGTCAACGAAGTCATCGCGCACCGCGCCAACCAACTGCTGGAGGCAAAAGGCAGCAGCGCGCGCATTCACGCCAACGACGATGTGAACAAATCGCAAAGCTCCAACGATACGTTCCCGACTGCCATGCACATGGCTGGACTGGTCGCAGTCGAGGATCAAGTTTTGCCTGCACTCGCCCTGCTGAAACAGACGCTGAAAGAAAAGAGCGAAGCATACATAGACATCATCAAAATCGGCCGGACTCACTTGCAGGATGCTACCCCGCTGACACTCGGTCAGGAAATCAGCGGCTGGGTGCGCATGCTGGAAAAAACGGAGAAAATGATCAAGGAAAGCAACGAGTATTTGCGCGAACTGGCGATTGGCGGTACCGCGGTTGGAACAGGCATCAACGCACATCCGCGCTTCGGTGAGATGGTCGCTGCGGAAATCAGTGAAGCGACCAACAAAAAGTTTGTCACGGCGGAAAATAAATTCCACGCGCTGACCAGCCACGATGAGCTGGTGCATGTACATGGCGCGTTGAAGGCACTGGCAGCCGACTTGATGAAGATCGCCAATGACGTCAGATGGCTGGCGAGCGGCCCGCGCTGCGGCATCGGTGAAATCGTGATCCCTGCCAATGAGCCGGGCAGCTCCATCATGCCAGGAAAAGTGAACCCGACGCAAAGCGAAGCGATCACGATGGTAGCTTGCCAAGTCATGGGCAACGATGCCGCTATCGGTTTTGCCGCTAGTCAAGGCAACTTCGAGCTGAACGTGTTCAAGCCGGTTATCATCTACAATTTCCTGCAATCCGCACGTCTGCTTGCAGACTCGATCAAGTCGTTCAACGACCATTGCGCGGTAGGCATTGAGCCGAACCTTGCTGTTATCAAGGAGAACCTGAACAACTCGCTGATGCTGGTAACGGCGCTCAACCCGCATATCGGCTATGAAAATGCGGCAGCGGTAGCGAAACTGGCGCACAAGGAAGGCATTACGCTCAAGGAAGCAGCGATCAAGAGCAACCTTTTGACAGAGGAGCAATTCGACGCGGTAGTGCGTCCTGAGCAAATGATTCATCCAAAAGAATAGAAAGCAGTCGGAAGCTTGCGCACGCCAGTGTGTGAGTCGACTGATCCAGCCGATGGCGCGAGTGCCGTCGGCTTTTTTGTTTGGGAAGGCGTGTAGAAGCGGGCGAACTCGCTCCAGGACTTGCGATTTTCGCCGAGCATTTGGGCTGCCTGACGCAGCTTTAGCTTTTCTTTAAACATTTTTGCTATAGTGGTCAGTAACGACTCGGATTCGTGCGGAGGTGCGGACAATGAGAATTTTGATCGTTGATGACGACAAGGAAATTGTGGACTTGCTGGCGATTTATTTGGGCAACGAAGGCTACGAAATCGAAAAAGCCTACGACGGCTTGCAGGCGCTGGAAAAGCTGGCGCAAAAAAGCATGGATCTCGTCATTTTGGACGTGATGATGCCCAATATCGATGGACTGGAAGTGACAAAACGCATACGCAAAAATTCCACCATCCCGATCTTGATGGCCAGCGCCAAGACGAACGACATGGATAAAATCATGGGACTGATGACAGGAGCCGACGACTATGTCGTCAAGCCGTTCAATCCGCTGGAGGTCATTGCGCGGGTGAAGTCGCTCCTGCGGCGGGCGAACTACGTGCAGCAGCAAAAACAAGACCATGTGATCGAGGCGGGGCCGCTTATTATCGACAAGCAAAGCCACGTCGTCCAGACGAAGGACGGCATCCCGATCAAGCTGACGGCGCTCGAATTTTCCGTGCTGTTTTTGCTGGCGAGCCACCCCAACCGGGTATTTTCTTCCGAAGAAATTTTCGACCGCTGCTGGAAAATGGAGAACTACGTGTCCTACAAAACCGTCATGGTGCACATCAGCAACTTGCGGGAGAAGCTGGAGAAAGCGACGAAGGGCGAGAAGGTGATCCAAACGGTCTGGGGGGTGGGCTATAAAATTGAAGCTTAGTACCAAGTATTTTTTTCGCATTCTCGTCGATCTGTTGCTCAGCTTGCTGATTTTTTACGCCCTGTTCCAGACAGCCGCTTATTTCGCCAACAAATATTTGTACAGCATTCCCCAGATCAAAGAGTACGTCTGGATGCTGAGACGCACATTCGGGACAGATTCTTTCAAAATCCCGATCATTCTCTTGGCGACAGGCTTGTTTGCCGCCTGGACGATCGTCCGTATTCGCAAATACGTCGAGCAAAAGCAGATGGAGCAAATTATTTCCGAGCTGCACTACATTGCCAAAGGAAACTATGAGCACGTTATTTCCATACGCCCCGAAGGCAATTTGGGGAATGTCGTGGACAGCATTCATGCGCTGGTGAAAAGCACGCGCGATGCGATGGAGGAGGAGCGGCGGCTGGAGCAGTCCAAAGATGATCTGGTGACCAACGTTTCCCACGACCTGCGCACTCCGTTGACTTCGATTATTGGATATTTGGGGCTGATCGAGCAGAACAAGTACACGGACGAACAGCAGATCAAGCAGTACGCCCATATCGCTTATGAAAAGGCCAAACAGATGAACGTGCTGGTCAACGATCTGTTTGAATATACCAAGGTGCGAAACAGAGGAGCGCATGTGAGCCACACGCAATTTGATCTGGTCGAGCTGGTCGAGCAAGTATCGGTCGGTTTTCGCATCGACGCGCAGGAAGCGGGGCTGTCTCTGCACGTCGATACGCCGGATCAAAAAATCGAAATGACCGGAGACACCGACAAGCTCGTGCGCGTGTTGGAAAATCTCATTTCCAACGCGGTAAAATACGGGCGTGACGGTACGGACATTCTCGTGCGCGTATTTGTTGAGGGGCGGGGAGTGGCTATTACCGTTGCCAACAACGGGGCGCCCATCCCGGCTGAGTATTTGCCGAGCTTGTTTGAACGGTTTTTTCGCGTGGAAGGCTCGCGCTCCAAAGAAACAGGCGGATCAGGTCTTGGACTCGCCATCGCCAAAAGCATTATCGACTTGCACCAGGGCACGATTTCTGTGGAGAGCACGCCGGAGTGGACGACGTTCACCGTATGGCTTCCCCGCACTATAAGCGGAACGTTATAAATCCTTTACTCTTTCTTTACCATTGGTTGCGATTTTTTTTAATCTGAAAGCCTATCCTTATCAGCATGGATGCAGAACGTGTCATGCGGGCAAGGAGGGCTTTTTTTATGAGGAGAGGCAATTTGCTGCTGTTGTTGGTGGCTCTGGTGGTCGGAATTGCGTTTTTTCGCGATACGATTTCCGTAGAGGCTGACCTGCGGCTTAATCAAGTCTTGGGGAATTTGCGGGTGCTGGACGCCAATGTAGATGCGCGGGCAGCCATCCTGATCGATAGTCAGACAGGCGAAGTCTTGTATGCGCAAGACGCCGATACAGCATATCCGGTGGCGAGTATGTCCAAAATGATGACCGAGTACCTGCTGCTCGCAGCGATCCGGGAACAGCGGGTAACGTGGGAAGACGAGGTGCCTGTTTCCGTCAATGCTGCCAGCGCCGAGGGAGCGAGAGTCAGTCTTGAGCCGGGGCGCAGCTATCCGTTGAAAGACTTGTACGAAGCCATGGCAGTCGGCTCAGCGAACAATGCGGCAGTGGCGATTGGCGAATATTTGGCAGGCAGCACCCCGGCCTTTGCCGAGCAGATGAATTTGAAAGCGGCGGAGCTTGGTTTGACAGCATCGTCATTTGTGAATGCGACCGGACTGGATTATGATTATGGACAAAACGAAATGACAGCGAGAGACGTGGGAATGCTCGCTTACTATTTGATCCGGGATTTTCCCGAGATTGTGGATTTGACCGCTCAGCCGTCTGTGCGGCTTACAACAGGAGAAAGAGTGAAAAACACCAACCTGATGGTGCAAGCAGACGACCATTCGATGAGCGTGCTCGGACTGGATGGGCTGAAAACGGGCTTCACCGATCAGGCAGGCTACTGTTTCACCGGAACCGCCAAACAAGGCGATAAACGCTTGATCTCCGTAGTGATGGGCGCAGAAAATGAGGCGATTCGTTTTACGGAGACGAAGAAGTTGTTGGAGAGGGGATTCGACCTTGAGTCAGACCGAAAAAAAGGGTAACCCGCTGGGGCTGGTGACCATCGTTGGCTATATCGTGTTCGCCCTGTATTTGTTTTTGGTGGTCAAAATATTGCTGTTCAAATTCGGCAGCCTGGACAGAGAGCTGCTGACAGCGCAATGGGAGATTGTGCGCAGCGACCCCGGAGCCATTTTGGAGCGTTTTCACACGCGAGCCAATTTGGTGCCTTTTCATGAAATCCAAAGCTATTTGCACGCGATTCAGCAACATCGCAGCGGGCACAGTCTGGTGAACTTTGCTGGGAACATAGTGGCTTTTATGCCGTTCGGCTTTTTGCTGCCGCTTTTGTTTGCCAAAAAGGCGAGCGGAATGGGAAAAGTCGTGTGGCTCTCGTTCTTGCTGAGCCTGCTGCTGGAGACAACTCAGCTGGTCATGAGTTGCGGGACATTTGACGTCGACGACCTTTTGCTGAACACGTCAGGAGGGTTTTTGGGTTATGTCATGTACAGACTGGTGCGGCTGGCCTTTTTTCCGCGTGTCCAAAACAGGAGAAGCTCCGTGGCTGTTCATTCCACAAGAAATTAACCGATCAGGCAAAAAGCCGTTGACCTTAGGTCTGACCTAAGGTGTAAGGTTAAGGTAATCCTGGCCGGGAGTGGTGTTGCATGAAAAATGAAATCACAATCAGCGAGCTGGCGCGCATTATGAATGTGTCTGTGCATCAAATTCGCTACTTTGAAGAGAAAGGCATTTTCCAGCCTGCCTATATCGATGACAACCAGTACAGAATGTACAGCATCGAGCAGATTTACGAGCTGTCTCACATCTTGCTGTTGCGCAGACTGGGGGTATCCGTATCTGCCATCAAGGATTGCCTGACAGCTTTCACCGCAGATCAATATCAGCAATTGCTCCGCCAGTCGTTGCTGGAAACGAACGCGCAAATTCGCAAGCTTTTGGAACTGCAAGCATTCATTCAAAAAGTATTGCGAGAGCAGCATGATTTTGCGAGTCGGCCCGATTCCTTTCAAATAAAGCGGTACGAACCTGTCCGTCTCATGCGCTGGCTGGAAATGGACGAACAGACACACATTCAGGCGAGACAACTCGCTGAACAGGCCAGGCTGGTGCCAGACCTGTTCGAGACAGACGTCCACTATTTGTACGACGGTTCGGGAACGGTGTCCTTGTGTCTGGAAGCGCCGGAGTCTGGAAACATTACGTTGCCTGGCGGCTCATACCTGACTTTTCAAGGGCTGGCGAATGGCGATGCGGCAACCGACCAGTTGATCGAGCGCTTTTACGAGTATCTGGCGGCTCAATCTCTCGTCGCGACCGGACCGCTTGTGCTGATTGAAAAATCGTATTTGTCTTTGTTCAGCGGCCAGCACTTGCATTACGAGCTGCGGGTACTGCTGGACGCTGCTGACTTGTAAAAAGGAGGTGCAGGCATCATGAATGTCTCACCGATCACGCTGGAACCGATGCAGGCGAAGTACAATCAACCAGTCAGCCGTCTGCTTGTTGAGAGCTTTCGCAACAAGTTTCAGCCATTAACCAAAATGAGCGACAGTGAGTTGGCGCGGTGCTTTGAAATTTTGCTCCATCATTTTCCCGATGAACCGGCAAGTCAGCGAGCCGTTGCCGTTCAAAACGGAGAGGTTGTCGGGACGCTCTCGCTCAAATGGAAGACCGCCGAGGAAACGAAGCAAGAAAATCTGTTTCCTCCGTGGGATGAGTTCAAAACATTCGGCAAATGGCAGCTATTGAAGCTGACTATCGGCCTGTACTGTCTCACCCACCAGTTGAAAGTGGGCGAGTGCTATATTGCCGATGTAGCTGTCCATCCGCTGCACCAGGGGAAGGGAGTCGGCAAACTTTTGATGCAATGGGCGTTGAATGAATGGCAAGACCGCCCGCAGCTGGATCAGCTCAGTTTGCATGTCTCCGGGAAGAACCAGCGTGCCAAGCAATTGTACGAACAGCTGTCTTTTCGCACCGAAACCAGGCAACAAAGCTTGACCAGCTTGCTTTTGTTCAAGGAATACGAATGGGAGTACATGGTGCGGCAACGGAGAGCAGGGGAAAGTGCATGAAACGCAAATGGATGATCAGTATCATGAGCACCCGCCGAGGTGCTCTTTTTTATGCAGACAGTTCCCCTTGTTTTGTCCCAACGCCTATGTTTACACTAATAATTAGTTGAAAGCTACGACCTATTCTATCGAAAGAGAAGGTGATTCTCTTTGCTGCATAAAGCGCAAGAAGTTTTGCAAAAATACTTTGGCTACGAAACATTTCGCGAGGGACAAAAGAAAATTATCGAAAGCCTCCTGGAAGGACACGACACGGTAGGCATCATGCCGACGGGCGGGGGAAAATCAATCTGCTACCAGGTTCCGGCGATGCTTTTTGACGGGGTAACCATCGTCATCTCGCCGCTCATTTCCTTGATGAAGGATCAGGTTGACGTACTGGTCAGCATGGGGATTGCCGCTACGCAAATCAACAGCTCGCTCGATTACAGCGAGGTGCGGGAGCGACTGCGGATGGCTGCGCGCGGCGAATACAAGCTGCTCTACATTGCCCCGGAACGGCTCGAATCGGAATCTTTTCAACAACTGATCCGGAATATGCCGATTTCCTTCATCGCTGTCGATGAGGCGCATTGTGTCTCCCAGTGGGGGCATGATTTCCGCCCAAGCTATCTGGAAATCGCCCGTTTTTTGGACACGCTGCCAGAGCGTCCGATCGTCGCTGCCTTGACTGCGACAGCGACACCGGAAGTAACCGCTGATATCAAGCGCCAGCTGTCGCTTGCAGACGAGCGGCTTTTCATCACGGGCTTTGGCAGGGACAACCTCATCCTGTCCGTGCGCAAAGGGGAAAATCGCCGCGAGTTCATCCAATCTTATTTGAAGGCGAACAGACAGCAGGCCGGAATTATTTACGCTGCGACGAGAAAAGACGTCGATGCCCTTCATGCCGATCTGGCAAAGCGCGGCTTTCCGGTCACCAAATACCACGCCGGACTGTCAGAGGAAGAGCGTGCTGCCAATCAGGAGGCTTTCCTGTTCGACGACGTTCGCACGATGGTTGCCACCAATGCGTTCGGAATGGGAATCGACAAGTCCAACGTGCGCTATGTCATTCATTACAACATGCCGAAAAACCTGGAGGCGTACTATCAGGAGGCCGGGCGCGCCGGGCGTGACGGCGAGCCGAGCGAGTGCATTTTGCTGTACCAGCCGCAGGATATTCAGACCCAGTCGTTTTTCATTGAGCAAAACCAGCTGACGGACGAGCGCAAAGATCACGAGTACAAAAAGCTCTACGCCATGGTCGATTACTGCCGGACGCCGAGGTGTTTGCAGCAGTATATCGTGCAGTATTTCGGGGAAGCCGATGCCCCGGAGTGCGGCCGCTGCCACAACTGCACCGATGAGACAGAGCTGAGCGACATCACGCTCGAAGCGCAAAAAATCTTTTCCTGCGTGAAACGCATGCGGGAACGCTTCGGCGCGGCACTGGTCGCACAGGTGCTCAAAGGTTCGAAAAACAAAAAGGTGACCCAGCTCCAATTCGATCAGCTTCCCACGTACGGTCTGATGAAGGAGTACAAGGAAAAAGAAATTGCCGACCTGATCCAGCTGCTGATCGCGGAAGGGTACTTGCAGGTGACAGAGAGCCAATACCCGATCGTCAAGCTGGGAGAGCGGGCATTGCCCGTTTTGATGGGCGAAGAGCGCGTCGTGCAAAAAATCTCGATCCGTCCGGTTGCGCTTACGGAAGATGACGAGCTGTTCGAACAGCTGCGAACGCTGCGCAAAGAAATCTCGCAAAAAGAAGGCGTGCCGCCGTACGTCATTTTCCACGACAGCACTTTGAAGGAAATGAGCAGCCTTTGCCCGACTGACAAACAGGCCATGCTCAAGATCAAAGGTGTGGGCGAATCCAAATTCGACAAGTACGGGCAGCTCTTCCTTGAGTGCTTGCAAAACTACGCTGCCGTCAAGCCGTGACTTCTTTTGTCGCGGCTTTTTTGTGGGGAGAATCAGCAAAAATCGTCCCATTCGCCGGCACTGCCTGCTATAGTTAGAGAGAAAGCCAAAATTTTCTTAGAATAGAGAACAGGAGGAGCGAAAAGCTTTACCAGCGCAAGGGATCTGACAGAATGAGAGAAACAGAGGGGAAACTATGAAAAAGAAGGTAGCTTTACTGGCAAAAAGCTTGATGAGCGTAGCGATGACCACTATGGTGCTGGGCAGTGCCTTGGCGGGAATCGCTGCACCGACAAAAGCGGCGGAAGCGCCGACCAAAATCACGCTGTTGGGCACATCTGACATCCACGGCCGCTTCATGCCATGGGATTATGCGCTCGACGGCCCGAATACAAACGGCAGCCTGACGCAGCTGTTCACCATGATCAAGGACATTCGCAAAGAAAATCCGAACACCGTGCTGGTCGATGCAGGTGATTCGATACAAGACAACTCCGCTGAACTGTTCAACGACCAGCCGCAGTCGCCGATGATGGTCGCCATGAACGAAATGAACTACGACGCCTGGGCGTTTGGCAACCACGAGTTCAACTTCGGGCTGGATGTACTGGACAAGATCAGCGGCCAGTATAAAGGGGCAGTTCTCGCGGGCAACATCTACAAAGAAAATGGCGAGCGTTTCTTGCCTGCTTATACGATCGTAGAGCGCGCAGGCGTAAAAATCGGTCTGATCGGCATGAACACGCCAATGATTACCGATTTTGAAAAAGGCACCGACCACCTGGATGGCCTCGTGGTCAAAAATCCGGTAGAAGAAACGAAGAAAGCCGTAAAAGAACTGCAAGGCAAAGTAGACGTCATGATCGGCGTCATGCATATGGGCATCGAGAACGAAAACGGCATTCCAGGCACAGGCGTAGCCGATATCGCCAACGCCGTACCGGAGCTGACCGCCATTTTTGCGGGCCACATGCACAAACTGGTGAAAAAAGAAGAAATTAACGGTGTGCTGATTTCCGAGCCGGACAAATACGGTACGCACCTGTCGCGCATTGACCTGACTTTTGAAAAGAAAGACGGCAAAGTTGTGCTGACCAGCAAGGAAGCGACTGCTTTGCCTGTAAAAGGCGCTGACGGCACTCCGGCTGTTTCCGATCCAGAGCTGGAAACGAAGCTCAAGCCGTTCCACGAGTTTGCCCGCGCAGATGCGAACATCGTTGTTGCCGAGCTGAAAGGCATGAACCTGGTGCCGAAAAACGAGGTAGAAGGCATCCCGACTGTGCAAATTCAGGAGACGCCACTGTCCGACTTCTTCCACGAAGTGATGCTCTACTACAGCAAGGCAGACGTCGTCGCTCACCAGATCGACAACGACAAGGCCAAGCTCGATGTCGGCCCGATCAAGAAAAAAGACATCGCCTACAACTATCAGTACACATTCGGCGAAATCACAGTATACAAAGTGACCGGAAAAGATTTGAAAGATTACATGGAGTGGGCAGTAGGCTACTTCAATTCCACTCGTCCTGGCGACGTAACTGTCAGCTTTGACCCGAAACGCCGCGCTTCCAAATACAGCACCAACGACTTCTTCGGCGGCGTGAAATACGAGATTGACCTGACCAAGCCATACGGCAGCCGCATCACCAACTTGCGCAAGCTCGACGGAACACCAATCAAGCCAGAGGACAGCTTGAAGCTCGGCATGAATGCGTACCGGATGGAAGCCCTGCAAGCAAAAGGCGGCGCGCTGGAAGGACGCAAGTTCGATCAGCTGTGGACGTCCAAAGCAAATGATGCTTTTGGAGAAACAGGCGGAACAATCCGCAACCGCGCTATCGCGTACTTGCAAGAAGTGAAAAAAGGCGTATATGAGCCAAAAGTGCAAAACAACTGGAAGATCATCGGCGTCGACACCTCTGCTCCTGAGCGCAAAGACGTAGTAGAGCTGATCAATGCTGGCGTCCTGAGCGTTCCGAAAACAGAAGACGGCAAATACACCAATATCGCTTCGATCAACATCAAAGATGCGGTGACCAAAGAAGAAATCGCGGAACTGACAGCGAAGGCAAAAGTCGACGCAGCGAAATTCGCGAACGTGAAAACAAAAGGCGAGTTTTATCGCCTGCTGAACGAAGCGAGAAAAGCAGCGGCGGTCAAGGAAGCGCAAGCAACCCCTGCTGCCCCTGCGACGACTACGCAACAGAAGAAATAACGCAGCTTGGTCTCGAACCGCACCAAAAAAGCCGTGACGCTTACAGTCACGGCTTTTTGCTGTTCAGGCGGTCTTCTTTTCGCAGCTTTTTCAGGAACTAATCGACTAACCGACGATTCGCTTGCGATGCTTCACCAGGTACAGCAGGAATACGAGCAGCAGCAAGCCTTGGCCGACAATCGCTGCGGAGATGGAAGCGCCGAGGTAAACAATCAGGTAGTAAATTCCCGAGCCAGCTGCCATCAGGAAATTCTCGATAAAATTTTGAATGGCGATGGTTTTCCCGGAGCCGACCATCTTTTTGCCTTCTTCTTGCAGGACGGTGTTCATCGGAATGATGAATACTCCTCCCATGAACCCGACCAAAAGCAGCAGGGAGATGGCGATGCCGATGACGTGAATCCACGGGAACAGCACGATGATGAGAAACATGCCGAAGCCGTAACCGACCGAGCGCGTGAAGCGGGACAGCGGAATCAGCTTCGGTGCGAGAAACGCGCCGATGATGATGCCGATGGAAGTCGTAGCCAAAATCAGCGAGACGGAGAAGCTTTGCGGATTGATCCCGAGAGCGACGGGAATCCAGGCCAGTACAGCTACCCGCAGGACAGCGGAACTCATCCAGAACGCCCCTGTGCCGATCAAAGAAAAGCTCGTTTCCGGGCGGTTCATCAAGTGCTGGAAGTCGATGAAAAAGCGGCGAGCTTCCGCACCGTATCGAATCAGGCTGTTTCCTTTGATGCGCGGGATGAAAAAGGTCATGCCCAGTGACAGCAAGTAGAGAGCGAGACAGATGCTCGACGACAAGAGCGGTGCGGTCGTGGAGGCAATCGCTCCGCCTCCGCCGATTCCGGTCAAAATGGCGACGATCGTATACGCTTCGATGCGCGCATTGGCCTGGAACAACTCATTTTCATTGCGCGTCAGCTCTGGCAAAATGCCGTACTTGGCAGGCGAGTATACGACGGCTCCCACGCCTACCGTAAAGTAACTGAGCATCAACAGCAAAATGCTCGAATGATCGATCACAAACAAGAGTACGACGCCGAGTGCTTTGATCAAGTTCCCGATCACCAGGACAAACGATTTGGCATGTTTGTCGGCAAAAGGTCCGACGAGCGGAGCCAGAAATACGTAAGGCAGAAAAAAGGAAATCGATACGAGTGCGAGCATCGCGGGAGAAAAACCGTTCTCCCGCAACAAGTTGGCGATGACAAACAAAATCATGTTGTCTGCAAAAGCCGAAAGGAATTGCGTGAAATACAGAGCTTGCAATGGTTGTAGTCGCGTTTTCACATCAGTTTCCTCCACTTTCTGCGAGTTGCTTCAGACTGACGTAATCGGTTTTCCCGCTCCCGAGCAGCGGCAATGTCTTGATGAACTGCATGGTGCCAGGGATGAGCAGTGGCGAGTATTGCTTTTCGGTCAAATACGAGCGCAGTTGACCGAGCGCCACATTTTCGTCTGTCGTAAACAGCAGGACGCGCTCGCCTTTTCGCTGATCATTGACGGTAATCGCAGCGAAGCCGGAATGTCCAAAGCATTGCATCGCCAATTCTTCAATCAGATTCAGCGAGACCATTTCGCCGCCGATCTTGGCGAAGCGTTTCAGTCTGGACTGGATGCTGAGAAAACCTTCCTGGTCGGCTGTCACCAAATCTCCGGTGTGATACCACTCTTCTGCCGGAACGAAGCCTTTTCCGTGGATCAGGTAGCCTTTCATGACGTTCGGGCCTTTGACGAGCAGTTCTCCGCCTGCGTCGATTCCGGCAACAGGGTCCAGGCGATACGACATGCCAGGCACCAAGCGTCCCACCGTACCGGGTTTGTTCGCCAGCGGCGTGTTCAGAGCGAGAATCGGTGCCGTTTCGGTTGCCCCGTACCCTTCAAAAATCCGCACGCCGAATTTCTCCATCCACAGCTTGCGAACATCGTCTTTCAGTTTTTCCGCTCCTGCGAACACATAGCGTAGCGAGTAAAAGTTATACGGGTGCGCCATTCGTCCGTAGCCTGCCATAAACGTCGAGGTGCCGAACAAAATCGTCGCGTTCTGGTCGTACACCAGCTCCGCAATCGCCTTGTAGTGCAGCGGGCTAGGGTACAAGTAGACGGGAATCCCTTTGACGACTGGCAAAAGCGTGCCGGCAGTCAAGCCGAAGCTGTGGAACATCGGCAATGCATTGAAAAACTTGTCGCGGCTCGTAATGTCGATCATGCTGGTCACCTGCTGGATATTCGCATACAGGTTGGTGTGCGTCAGCACGACGCCTTTTGGCTTGCTTTCGCTGCCGGAAGTGAACAGGATCAGCTCATTGGCGCCGTGCGCCGCTTTTTTGCCAGTCAGATAGGAGCCAAAGGCAGCCAGTTTGTCAAAAGCGGTCGCCGATGCTTTCAAATCTTCGAGATAAATCACTTGCATGCTCGGCGACAGGCCAGCGATGATGTGATCCAGCTTGCCTTTTTCGATGAAGGCGCGCGATGTCAGGATCGTGTCGATATGGGCAGTCTCGCAGCAGTCCAGAAGCGAGCGGATGCCGAGCGAAAAGTTTAGGATTGCAGGTGTTTTTCCGATCGAAAACAAGGACAGCAACGTAATCAGGTGACCGACCGAGTTCGGGAGGAACACGCCGACCACTGGTTTTCCCGTCAGCGGCTGCTGCAATTTTTTGCCGAGCAAGTAGCTTCCGATCAGCAACGTGCGATAGTTGATCGCTGTGGTCAAGTCTTTGGCGATTTCCATTTTTGATCCGTTAAGGCGCGCGGCTGCAATCGTTTCATCGAACAGGTTTACATTTTGCTTCATTCGGCTTTGAAAAATTTCATCTTGCAACGTACGGAGGATCAGGTCATTGGCTGCTGCTTTTTGCTCGCGCATCGAACGGTTTTCTTCGCGTGCGATGGTGAACGGGGTGCCTACGGTCATAGTGACGAGTGGAAACAGTTGGAGACGCAGCTTGCCTTTCAGATAGGAGAAGATCGAGCGCTCCAGTCCGTTGATCGCGATCGGATAAACAGTCGCGCCCGTTCTCATGGCGAGGTAGCCTACGCCGCTGTAAATTTTCATCAGGCCGCCAGTCGTCGTGATGCGGCCTTCCGGAAAGATCACCAGCGTCTCCCCTTTGCGGATCACCCGCAGCATATGGCGGATCGAGTAAGGGTTCAGCGGATCGATGGCGATGTGCTTGCGGAAGCGCAGGAAGAAGGCGAAGCGCTTGGCGATCTCCGTGTTGACGACGAAGGTCGCTCCTTTTGGCAAACAGAACGACAGGAGCACCGCGTCCAGCAGGGAGACGTGATTGGGAATGATCAGAGACGGCTGCGTCAGATCGATTTTGTTTAGTCCGTGAACGCGAGGTCGAAACCACAGCATTAAAATCATTTTCAGGAAGGAATGAATGAGGACCATGTGGACCACACCTTTACAAGGAATAATGGCGTTGCTTTATGTTTTCATTGTAAGGAGTGGGGGAAGTAAAAAAAGTACCAACATTCATTGGTACCTGGTAATAAGACCTAGAACAGCTTCTTTTGGCTGGCTTTGGAGGCCGCTTCCTTGCTCGTTTTCACGCCCATTTTTTTCAGGATGCGGTTGATGTGGTTTTTGATCGTGCGCTTGGTGATGTGCAAGGATTGTTCGATTTGCGTCTGGGTTTTTCCTTGGTGAATCAGTTGGAGGATGTCCTTTTCTGCCGGGGAAAGCAGCTTTTGGTTCTCCTCGTTTTTCAGGCGCAAAAACTCGTTGCGCAAAGCGGCTGCGGCGGTCGGGTGAATCGCCGACTGGCGGTTGTGGGCAGCGCGGATCGCTTCGGGAATTTCCTTGAAGCTGGATTTGCTGATGTAATTGACGGCACCAGCGGAAAAGGACTCGACGATGACGTCCTCGGCTGTCAATGACGTCAGCATGATGATTTTACAGTCCGCTTGCAGGGAAATCAGCTCCATGGCCGTTTCGATGCCATCGAGATTGTTTTCGGTCAGGTTGATATCCATGAGGACGATGTCAGCGCCTGCGTTCAAAAACCGCTCCACAGCTTCTGCTTTGGTCCCTGCCTCGCCGACCACGGCCAGACCCGGCTCTTTGTTCAAGTAATCGATCAGACCTTTTCGCCAGACGGGATCATCTTCTACGAGAAATACTTTGATGGCTTCCATGCCGATAGCCCCCTTCCTGCTTTCATCAATGTGTTATGACGCGTTTTTTCGGGAAGAACAGAAAGACGGTCGTGCCTTTTCCCTGCTCGCTGTATATTTCCAGCATTCCTTGATGTTTTTGCATGACATTGTAGCAATAAGACAGGCCAAGCCCGAAGTTTTGTCCGGTTCTTTTGGTAGAGAAAAACGGATCGAGGACATGCGGCAAATTTTCTTTGGAAATGCCTGTTCCCGTGTCCGCGACAGCGATGACGAGATGCCGATTGGACAAAAAGAGCTGCACATGGAGCTTTCCGCCGGAGCGCATCGCTTCGATCGCGTTCATGCACAGATTGGTCAACACTTCCCGCAGTTGCACGGCATCGCAGCGCAGACGAAGGCTCTCATCCAGCTCGGCTTCCACTTGAACCTGATATTTTTCCGTGTACGGCTTCAAATTGTGGATGACTTGTGTGACGATTTCGCTCGGCGCAGTGGGGGACTCTTGCAGCTCCACGTCGCGCAACTGGGTTTGGATGCGGTTCATCATGTCCAGCATGTGCTGGGACGATTGCAGGAGCACTACGGCATCTTCCTGTAAGCCTGGCTGGTTTGTTTCCTTTGCATACGTTTCGATGCGATCCGCGTACAAGGAGATTTTTCCTGCTTCGTTTTTGATCGTATGATTAATGATTTGCGCACCGGATGTGAGGGCACGCAGCGTGCTGTCCAGGCGTCTTTTCTCTACGCGCAGCCGGACGCCGAGGAACCCGTATTTCAGGCTGATGGCGACAATCAGAATGAACTGGATGGCGACGACGAGCATGTTGTACCGCCAGGCTTCGTAATCGTTTTGGATGCGCATGACGTAAATAAAAATAAAGACGAAAAAGAGCGGGACGATAATCAGCACGTTGGTGAAAAAGCTGTTCTTTTTGACCAGCGGGTCTTTCTCGCTCCGGTACTGTACGATGAGCAGCGTGCACGAAACCAGAAAAAAAGGAATGACCCAGGCGACCATGATCCAGTAATTAAAAGCCAAAACCGGGTGAATCGGCGTAATGGCAAGCATCGAGACCGGGAAGCAGAGCGCAGCAAACTGCGTGATGAGTTTGGTTCTGCGCGCAAGAAACTCCGCCGAATGCACGGCGAACATGAGAAACGAATAAGGCAGTCCGACCTGACAAATAAAAGACGACAGGCGGCTGAGGAAGAGCAAGGTCTGTTCTGTACCAGGCGTCATGGTGAACATCTCCGCCCAAAGCGGCATGATCGTTTCATCGATGACCGCAGAGAGAAAGCCAGCCCCTCCGACAAAGGCAGTGGCACAGGCCCAGCGGATCGACGTCCGTTTCGGGTCGGTGAACAGAGCCAGCAGGCCCAATGCCCACATGGTGAACAAGGTGAAAACCATCATGGCAATCTTGATCTCCTGTCAGTCATGATAAAACCATTATATCGTACCTGCGGAGAATGAAACGAAAATTAATCAACTGTCCATGAAAAGCGAACAGAGACGATCTGCCGGGAAGAGTGAAAAAATTGTGACAGATATGGGTATTTTGAACTATATGCTCTGTTCCTGATTCCAAAAATCGCCTATGATGGTATTCATGCAGATAGTCATACAGAACTCATTTTTATTGATCATGAGACGCGGAGGAGAAGCAGACGAATGATGTCATTTATGAAAAAGCATCTGATTGTTCGTATTTTGTGTGTCATCATCTCCGTCTTGGTTCTGGTCGCTGCGGGAAACATTGCCACGCAGATTGTGCAGACGAGAGATGCGGTTGAAGAAGGAATCAACAATTACAACATGCGCATTGCAGAAAGCTATGCTGCTCAAATGAAGCCGGAGCAGTATGCTGATTTTCTGAAGCAGCCGAAGGAAACGGACCTGTACTGGGAGCTTAGACAGGAGCTGGATGTGTTCCGCACACAAATCGGAGCGATTTACGTCTACTTCGTGCGATTTGATGAGAATCAAGTGCCGAAAATTATGATTGATGGACGTCCGCCCAACGATCCGGCTGCTTCTCCGATTGATGAAGTGACAGATATGCCCCCAGATGCTGTGAAGGCGATTATGGCGGGGAACAAGGCAAGCTCGCCCATTATCGAAAATCCGGAGTACGGGACTTACATATCGGCGTATGTTCCTGTCAAAGACAAAAGCGGTGCAGTGCTCGGGGCGTTGGGGATTGATACCGATGTAAAGGTGTACGAGCAGTTGGCGACCAACGTGCTGTGGAAAAGCGTTCCGATCTACATCCTGATGCTCGTTGTCATGTTCGCGGCTGTGCTCGCGATTGTCTGGTTTGTCCAGCGGGCATTGCGTCCGTTGCATGTCGTCAAGGAGAGCGCGGAGAAGCTGGCCGAGGGCGATCTGGCGGCAGCCGGAGTCATTTTGCGTTCCTCTCCGGTAAAGTCCGTGGATGAAATCGGCACCGTCTACCAGTCTATGCTGACGATGTCCGAACATCTGCACAGCCGGGTTCGCGGACTGGTAGTGAATATGGACAAGACGTCTGATCATTTGGTCCTCTCATCGAAAGAACTGGCAGTGAGTGCCGATGAGATGCTGGAAATGGGAGAGAGCATGAATGACAGCGTAAAAGTCATTTACGACGGAGCGCACGCGCAAAAGAAAAGCGCGGACGACAGTGCGAATGCGATTGAAGAGATTGCACTTGGCATAGCGCGGATCGCTGAATCTTCCGCTACGGTGTCCGATGCTTCCATTCACGCTTTGGAAATCGCCCAATCCGGTGACGCGGCAATGAAACGGATGAGCCAGCAGATGCAAGACATTTCGCTTTCGGCTGAGCAGACTTATGAGATCGCCAAAAAATTGAAAGCGTATTCGCAGGAAATCGAGCATGTGCTAGGCACGATCCAAGGCTTCACGGAGCAGACGAAAATTCTCGCGCTGAACGCCTCGATTGAAGCGGCGAGAGCGGGCGAACACGGACTCGGCTTTACGATTGTGGCGCAGGAGGTAGGCAAGCTGGCGAATGCCTCGGCCGCTTCTGTCCAGCAAATCACTGCTTTGTTGGGCAACATCGGAAAAGATTCGGAGAAAATCAGTGTCGAGATGGAGACGGTCACGACAGAGATCAAAGAGGGCGTAGAGTTGTCGACTGAAGCAGAGCGATCGTTTTTGCATGCGGTCAAGGCGTTCATGCTGGTCAGTGAGCAGGTGCAGGAAGTATCCGTCACGACAGAGCAGCTGTCTGCCGGGTCTGAGGAAGTAGCGGCTACGGTCAACAGCATTGCGCACATCGCTTCCGGTGTGAGCGAGCAGACGGAACAGATTCGGACGATGACGAACAGGCAGCTGGAGATGATGAAGCAAGTGTACGATGCTTCTGCTGTCCTGAATGCCAACACGCTGGACATGAGAAAAGCGATTCAGCAAGTCAATGTATAGCGACTGTACACAGCCACCCTGTCTGTTTGGAAGGGTGGCTGTTTTTTCGTGATGAGGCATGTACATCCATCATATTCATGGGTAAGCAGGTTTTTCCAAAATATTGTTGAAATGAAAACGGACAAGTTGTGAGGCAGGTGATCGCAATGAAACGAGTGGATTTCATTTACCAGAAGCTGCTTGATTCAGGTCCTGATACAAAGCTCAGTGCAAGCGAACTGGCTGAGCTGCTGGGTCTTAGCCGCGCCAACGTAAGCAGTGATTTGAACCGGTTGTGGAAGGAAGGCCGCATCGAAAAGGAGGAGGGGCGTCCTACCCTGTTTTATGTCAAACAGGCGAAGGATTCGCTCTACCTGGCGCAAACCGCATTGGACAGGCTGGCGAAGAAAAACAAAAGCCTGATTACGCGCATCGAGCAGGCCAAAGCGGCTGTGCTGTATCCGCCGCGCGGCATGCATTGTCTGATTCTCGGGGAGACGGGAGTGGGCAAGTCGTGGTTTGCGGGCATGATTCACGAGTTTGCTGTGGATATCGGCCGTCTGGACAAGGGGGCGCCCTTCATCGTCTTTAACTGCGCTGACTACGCCAACAATCCGCAGCTTTTGATCAGTCAATTGTTCGGAGTCAAAAAGGGCGCATACACCGGAGCGGAAATGGATCGCAAAGGCTTGGTAGAGAAGGCGGACGGCGGCATTCTGTTTCTCGATGAGGTTCATCGGCTGCCAGCGGAAGGCCAGGAAATCTTTTTTACCTTCATGGACAAAGGGACGTTCCGGCGGGTCGGCGAGACGGAAGTGGAACGTACGGCTCAGGTGCAAATCGTCATGGCGACGACCGAAAATCCGGAGTCGAGCTTGCTCAAGACGTTCATGCGCCGCATACCGATGGTGATCAAGCTCCCCTCATTGCTGGAGCGGGGGATGGAGGAGCGTCTCGGGCTCGTCATGGAAATTTTCCGTGAAGAAGCGTTTCGCTTGGGCCGGGAGATTCAAATATCAGCGAGCGTGTTGCAGGCGTTTCTTTGCTATCACTGCCCCAACAACATCGGACAACTGAAGACCGACATCCAGCTGACCTGCGCCAGCGCTTATGCCGAGTATATCTCCCTGAAAAAGCATGTTTTGCACATCTCCATTCAGGATGTGCCCCATCACGTCAAGCAGGGACTGCTCATGGCAAAAGACTACAGGCAGGAGATGGACGAGCTGATTGGCACCGAGCACAAATGTTTTGTCGTGCAGCCGTCCGAGGAAAGCATCTGGTTTGGCGGCGAGCAGGAGGATGCTGCCAACAGCGTCTATGAAAAGATCGAGCAGAAAATATACGAGCTGCAAAATCAGGGAGTCAGCGAAGAAGAGCTGGAATTTGACATAGAAAACTACTTCACGACCTTCATCAAAGGGGTTCATCAGCGAATCAACAAAGGAGATATGGCACGTATCATTGATCCGATCATTATCCACCTGGTCGAAGACATCGTGCGCTATGCGGAAGCGAAGCTGGAGAAAATTTTGAGCCAAAAAGTAATCTTCGGGCTGGCGCTGCACATCCAGACGTCAAAGGAGCGATTGTCGCAAGGGAAGCAGATCGTCCATCCGCATATCAACAGCGTGCGGCTCAAGTACAAAAAAGAGTTCGCTGTAGCATTGGAATGCGTGCGGATGATCGAGGAAGCTTTGCTCATGGACTTGCCGATTGGCGAAGCGGGCTACCTCACCATGTTTTTCGTGCTGGATGACGAGAGCATGCAAGAGGAGCGGGAAACGGTGGGCGTGCTTGTCATTACACACGGCAGCGGAGGCGCGACAGCCATGGTCGATGTGACCAATCGGTTGCTTGTCACCCAATACGCGCGGGCAATTGACTTGCCGCTGGAAGAAGACTCCATGCTTGTGCTGGAGCAGGCGATCAAGACAGCGCGGGACATCGGTAGCGCATCCGGCCTGCTTTTGCTCGTCGATATGGGCTCGCTGCTCGGTTTTGGGGAAATGATCGAAAAGGAACTGGGAATCCCGGTAAAGGTAGTGCCGATGGTGAGCACCCCGCACGTCATCGAAGCGACGCGCAAGGCCATGCTCGGACATTCTTTGGAGGATGTGTACCGCGATGTCGTCAGCATATCGATGCTACATCGGGAGGAGCTGCCCAAGGAGCCGCCAGCCAAGCTGTCGCCAGCTTTGACGATTGTAGCAGCCTGCCTGTCGGGCGAGGGCAGCGCGCTATTTTTAAAACAACTGCTGGAATCGCGGCTGCGATATGACGAAAAGCTGTTGGAATTTGTGCCGCTGCAACTGCTGGACAAAGCACAGGCCAAAAGTCGGCTGAAAAAAATCAAGGAAGAACGGACCGTTTTGTGCGTCGTGAGCAATTACATGCTCGATCGCGGCTTGCGCTGCTACAGCATGGATGATGTGATGAACGGCGAGGCGCTGTCCGATATCCAGCAGCTGATCGACCTGGAAGAAGCGTACGTGAAAATGAAACAATCGCTCAAAGAACATCTGAAAATGGTAAAAGGGCAGGACATTCTCGATGACGTCAGGACGTGTGTGACCCGCATGGAAGAAAGACTGGGCAACACGCTTACTTTTGATACGAGAATCGGAGCCTATTTGCACATTTGTTGTCTCGTCGATCGGCTGAAAGCAGGAGAGCATTCCATCGCGTATACAGACAAAGCCGTATTTTTAGCGGGCAATCGCACGCTGCACAACCTGATCCGCCATGAGTTGCAGCCGTTGGCAGACAAATACGACGTGACTTTTAGTGAGGACGATGTCTGTTTCGTCATGAATTTCTTCATACACAATAAAACACTGGTGTAGCTAGTGTTTTATTTTTTGCCAAATTGTCCCTGTTTCCCAAACACTATAGCGCTTTCATTCAAACACTTTTGGCGCAAGCTGACTTTGCGACTCTTAAAATGCGACAACGGTGCCCTTTTTGGTGAAAGCGCATACAAACAAGGTGTTTTGGCACGCGACTTGCTCTAGAAAAAGGACATAAACCAACTGAGGGGAGGAAGTTATATTGAATATCTTGCTATGCTGCGCAGCTGGGATGTCAACGAGCTTGCTGGTACAAAAAATGGAGCAGGCTGCACGGGAAAAAGGGCTGGAAGTGAAAATCTGGGCGGTATCAGCAGATGACGTAAAAAGTCATATTGACCAAGCCGAGGTACTCCTGCTGGGGCCTCAGGTGCGCTACAAGCTGGCGGAAATGAAAAAAGTAGGGGAAGAAAGAGGGATTCCAGTCGATGTAATCCGTACGGTTGACTACGGTTCTCTGAACGGGAAGAACGTGCTGGAATTTGCTCTTCGTCTAAAACAGTAGAGGGGGATGCGTATGGCAGGGTTCAATTCTTTTCTGGAGGCCCGCGTGATGCCTGTGGCGGGCAGGATCGCGGAGCAGAAGCATTTGCAGGCAATTCGTGACGGGATCATTCTCACCATGCCTTTGCTGATTATCGGGTCTCTTTTTCTCATTATCGGCTTCATACCTATCCCTGGTTACAACGAGTTCATGGTTGGGCTGTTTGGCGACTTGTGGCGAACCAAGCTTTTGTATCCGGTGAATGCCACGTTTGACATCATGGCGCTCATCGTCAGCTTCGGAGTAGCGTACCGATTGGCTGAAAAGTACAAGGTTGATCCGCTGTCGGCAGGTGCGATTTCTGTCGCTGCCTTCTTGCTCGCGACCCCGTACAAGACGATGTTTACCCCCGAGGGAGCTACAGCAGCCCAAGAGGTAGGCGGAGTGATCCCGGTCGCCTTGATGGGAAGCCAGGGGCTGTTCGTGGCGATGCTGTTGGCGGTGCTGTCCACCGAGATTTACCGCAAGATCATTCAAAAGAAAATCGTCCTGTCGATGCCCGATGGTGTGCCTCCCGCTGTCTCCCGCTCCTTTGTCGCTTTGATCCCTGCTTCGGCCGTGCTTCTGGTCGTTTGGCTCTTGCGCATCCTCATTGAAAACACTTCGTTTGAAAGCATCCACAACATCGTGAAAGATTTGCTGGTCGGCCCGCTGAGTGCATTGGGCAGCAGCTTGATTGGAGCGATTGTCTGCGTGTTGCTCGTCCATCTGCTCTGGGCGCTCGGTCTGCATGGAGCAGCGATTGTCGGCGGAATCATGAGCCCGATCTGGCTCACTCTGATGGATCAAAACCGGGCGGCGTTCCAGGCGGACCCGAATGGAGATTTGCCGAACATCATCACCACCCAATTTTTTGATCTATGGGTGTACGCGGGCGGCTCAGGTGCGACCTTAGCGCTCGTGGTGCTCATGCTGTTCCGTGCGCGCAGCGAGCAAATGAAAAACATTAGCCGACTTTCCATCGGTCCAGGCTTGTTCAACATCAATGAGCCTGTCACTTTCGGGATGCCGATCGTCATGAATCCGATTCTGATTATTCCGTTTATTCTCGCGCCCGTTGTGCTGGTCATTGTCAGCTATGTGGCGATGTCACTGGGCTGGGTAGCAAAGCCAAGCGGCGTGGCAGTTCCCTGGACGACTCCTGTCATTATTAGCGGCTATTTGGCTTCCGGCGGGAAAATCTCGGGCAGCGTCCTCCAGCTTGTGAATTTCGTCATTGCGTTGGTGATTTACTATCCGTTCTTCCGCTTGTGGGATAAACAAAAGGTGAGCGAGGAGCAGGCGAATGCCGCTTCGAACCAAGCCGTAAACTTGTAATTTACCAGAGGAGAGGCGCTTTATGAAGCTGATTGTGAATGCGGACGATTTCGGTTATTCGAAAGGGGTGAATCTGGGGATCATCGAGGCGCACCGGGCGGGCGTCGTCACCTCTACAACGACCATGGTGAACATGGGCGGTTTCGAACACGCGGTACAATTGGCCAGGGAAACGCCGACACTCGGGGTGGGCATCCATCTGGTGCTCACCTGTGGCGCTCCAGTCAGCCACGATGTACCATCCCTGACAGATGAGCATGGGCGGTTTCACCGTGGATACGACTATTTGGGCACGACGTCGCCGGAGGATGTAGAAAGGGAGCTGCGCAGCCAAATCGAAAAGTATTTGGCGACGGGACTTACCCCGACGCACATCGACAGTCATCATCACGTCCATGCTCATGCAGCGATTTTGCCGATCGTTTTGCGCCTGGCACAAGAATATCGGCTTCCGGTGCGCAATCCGTGGGGGTTTCAAGCAGGGGAAAGGGAGAAGCAGCCGGATGTGCTGACCACGGAAGGCTTTTCCCACCGCTTTTACGGAGACGACCTGTCTGTTCAAACTTTCTTCGATATTGTCGAGGAGCTGGCGGACTGCTCTGTGGCCGAGATGATGACCCATCCCGCATATTTGGATGAAGCGATTTTGACAGGCAGTTCATACGCGCTGCCGCGTACACGGGAGCTGCAAATTTTAACGGCAAAAGAGATAAAAGAGTACGTGCAAACACGGCAGATACAGCTCGTGACATTTAAAGAACTCGGATAGGTGGAGATCTATTTGGACCATACAGACGTTATTTTTCAGCTGATTTTACACGGAGGGAACGCGAGAAGCCTGGCGATGGAAGCAATCGCACTGGCGAAAAACAAAGACATGGCGGGCGCACAAGATGCGCTGAAACGAGCTGGCGAAGAGCTGAGCCGGGCCCATCACCACCAAACGACTTTTATCCAAAAGGAGATTGCGGGTGAGAAACCGGAGATCAGCATGCTGTTGATCCATGCGCAGGATCATTTGATGAATGCGATGACGATCAAGGATTTGGCCAGCGAGTTTGTCGAGCTGTACAGCCATGTCCACGCGGCAAAGGAGGCGGGAGTGTGAGCGGAATCAAAATCGTAACGATCGGTGGGGGATCGAGCTATACGCCAGAGCTTGTGGAAGGTCTGATCAAACGATACGACGAGTTGCCTGTACGCGAACTGTGGCTCGTCGATATTCCCGAGGGTGAGAAGAAGCTGCAAATCGTCGGTGCTCTGGCGAAGCGGATGGTGGAGAAGGCCGGAGTACCTATGAAGGTGCATCTGACGCTGGATCGGCGCAAAGCGCTCGCGGGCGCGGATTTCGTCACAACGCAAATGCGCGTGGGGCTGCTGGACGCCCGAATCAAGGATGAGCGCATTCCGCTGAAGTACGGGGTCATCGGTCAGGAGACGAATGGGCCTGGCGGACTGTTCAAAGGGCTGCGCACGATTCCGGTCATCATGGACATTTGCCGCGATATGGAAGAGCTGTGCCCGGATGCCTGGCTGATTAATTTCACCAATCCGGCTGGCATGGTGACGGAAGCTGTTCTGCGATACACGAACCGGAAGAAAGTAATCGGGCTGTGCAATGTGCCCATCGGGATGAAAATGGGAGTCGCGACCATATTGGGGGTCGATCAGTCGCGGATACACATTGACTTTGCCGGGCTGAACCATATGGTGTTCGGGCTGGGAGTCTACCTGGACGGAAACAACGTCACTCCGCAGATCATCGACAAGCTGACTGGCGAACAATCGGGAATTACGATGCAAAACATTCTCGATCTCGGCTGGGACAAAGATTTCATCAAAGCGTTGGGGATTCTTCCTTGCCCGTATCACCGCTACTACTACCAGACTCGCACCATGCTGGAGCACGAGCAGGAGGAAGCGAGCAAAAACGGCACGCGGGCAGAAGTGGTCAAGCAGGTGGAAGCGGAGCTGTTCGCGCTGTATGAAGACCCTGACCTGAACATCAAGCCGCCGCAGCTGGAAAAGCGCGGGGGTGCCTATTACAGCGAAGCAGCCTGCAATCTGATTTACTCGATCTACAACGACAAACGGGATATTCAGCCAGTGAACGTCCGCAACAACGGGGCGATTGCGAGCATTCCTGACGACTCTGCTGTCGAAGTAAACTGCGTTATTACCCGGGAAGGGCCAGTCCCGCTTGCCGTAGGGGATTTGCCAGTGCCTGTGCGCGGGTTGGTGCAGCAGATCAAGTCGTTTGAACGAGTGGCGGCGGAAGCGGCTGTAACGGGTGACTATCACCAGGCTTTGCTCGCCATGACGATCAATCCTTTGGTGCCGTCCGATGTGGTAGCCAAGCAAATTCTCGACGAGATGCTGGAGGCGCACAAAGAGCATTTGCCACAGTTTTTCAAGCCAGTGACGTAAGGATGGAAAACCGTGGAACAAGCTGAGAGAAAAAACGAGAGCACGAGATACAAGCTGCTCGCCCTGGATGTGGATGGGACCATTCTGATGTCGAATCATTCGATGGCAAAAGTCACGCAGCAAGCGATCAGCGGGCTTGCAGACAGAGGCGTGTTCGTAACGCTGGCTACCGGACGGGCGTATCCGTCAGCGAAAGCTTTGGCCCGACAGTTGAACATCAGCACTCCGCTCGTGTCGCATGACGGGGCGTATGTGGCTGATCCGCTGACAGACGAGGAACTGCACGTCAGTCGGATACCTGTTGAAACGACCGCTTCGGTGACAAACATTTTGGCGAAGTACGAGCTGGATGTCATGCTGCTGCACGAAGCTTATACGCTCACCAATCGGCGCTGGAAGTGGAAGGACTTGTATCCGCTGGTGAACACGCGCACCTTGCGCCAGCTTTGGCGGGAGCGCTATCCGGTCAAACTGATGACTTCCGCTGATTTGATCGGGCACGTCCAGGAGCATGCGGTGCGCGTACCGAAAATTTTCGTCATGGGCGAGGAAAGCGAGATTGCGGTAGCCAGAAAAGAGTTGGAGACAACCGACTTGCCGGAAATTCGGGTAACGACTTCCGGTGCACGCAATCTGGAGATATTGCCAGAGGGAATCTCCAAAGCGAGCGGGCTTGCGCTTTTGGCAAAAAGACTGGAAATCAGTCCGGAACAAATTGTGGCTGTCGGCGACAATTACAACGACTTGGAAATGTTGCAATTTGTCGGGATGGGCGTCGCCATGGGCAATGCTCCAGACGAAGTCAAGCGGCTTGCACGACATGTGACAGACACGAACGATCAACATGGGGTGGCGGCCGTCATCCAGAAATTTTTCGGCATACACGATGCAGAAAAGGAGGTGTGAAATGGTCCGATTTAATGTAGAAATCACCGTAAGCGGCGGCCTTCATGCCCGTCCGGCTTCTGTACTGGTCAACTTGCTCAATCAATACCGCTCGTCGGTCAAAATGATTTACAATGACAAGCAGGCCAACGGCAAAAGCATCTTGAGCGTCATGGCGCTGGGGGCGAAGACCGGCGATGAAATGACGTTTGAGGTGGAGGGCATCGACGAGCAGGAGACAGCGTCGGCTTTGCAGTCGCTGTTTCAGCGGAACTTTGCCGTATAAAAAATCGCAAAGCCAATGCCTGAAAGTGCGGGCATTGGCTTTTTCATGTTCGGGCAACGGCTTTTTATCGATCAGAGGCTTTTTCGAAACACGACCGTTACTTTGAAGTAATCGCCATCGATTTCCAGCAACAGCTTTCCGCCTTGCAGCTCCACGATGCTTTTGGCAATCGCCAGCCCCAGTCCGGAACCTTCCGTATGGCGGGACTGATCGGCGCGTTTGAATCGTTCAAACAGTTCCTGGGCATCGAAGTCGATTTCGTAGGCCGAGACGTTTTTGAAGGTCAGCACGACTTCATCCTGTTTTTCGATCAAATCAATCAAGACGCGCGTATTCGGCATGGAATACTTCAAGGCGTTGCCAATCAGATTCTCGAAAACGCGCCATGTTTTTTTGCCATCGAGCGGAGCCATGATTTTCGGCTGCTCGGTTTGGACGCGAAACTTGAGAGAGGATTGCTCGATCTTTTCGCTGAACTCTGCGATCGCCTGGTTGAGCAGTGCCGAGAGGTTTACTTGCTCAATGTGCAGCTCGACAGCTCCGCTGGACATTTTCGCGGCATCGAACAGGTCATCAATCAGCACTCGCAAACGGCCCGCTTTTCGGTCCAGCACATCGACATAGCTCTTGATCTCTTCCGCCGACAGGTTATCCCGTTTCAACAGGTCCACGTAGTTGATAATCGAGGTGAGCGGCGTTTTCAAATCGTGCGAGACGTTGGTAATCAGCTCCGTCTTCATGCGCTCGCTCTTCATTTGTTCTTCCAGCGCGTGTTTTAAGCCCAGCTTGATGTTGTTGAGCGAGTGCGCGAGATCGGAGAGGCTCCCTTTATGGATTTTTTCAATCGTGGCCTGCATATTTCCCGCTGACATCTCGGAAGCTCCGCGCATGATGCGGTTCATGAGTGCCAAACGGCGAAAAATGTACGGAACGACGGTTGCCAGGTAGAACAAGCCGTACAGAAAACTGAGCACGAACAACTCTTCCGAGCCTTTCGCGATGGAGACGAGGCCGAGTGCTGCGCTCATGCCGAATCCGACAGTCAAAATGAACAACAGGGAAGACTTGAAGAACAAGCCTTTGTGCGCGTAGCTTTCACGCAGAACAAGTTTCAGTCGGGCAAACAGGCTTCTTTGCCACTGTTGCGAAAGAGACTCAGGTTGCTGATACATATGCCATGCTTCCAGAACTTGCAGCAGCCAATAGGCGGTAAACAAAGACATGAATCCGAGAGTGAAGAAATGCTCGACATCCACCGGCAAAAAGAAGAAGCGCAGACTGAAAATCATAGCCAGGTAAGTAGCACCTAGCGGAAACAGCAAGAGGATGCGGATATCGAGCGGGATACGCCGGAACAGTCTCAGCGTTTTGCCGACAATCGGTTGCTCAATGCCTTTGTTCCGGTGCAAAAACCAGCAAAGGACAGCGGTAGAGAGCAATGTCACGATCAACAGGACGACTTCTCCGCGCAGCCGATCCCTTTTGGCATCGAAGTAGGCAGCATCTGCATGTACTTGGCTGTAGCCATCAGGAATTTTCGGAACAAAAAAAGTGCCGGACCATTGATTCAGTTGATACATGCGGTTAATGTCGGCAAAATCGCCGTACCTTTGATCTGAGTTTTCCGGAAAGCGGATTACGTAGCGGGCATTCTCGCTTAATTCTGCATCCGTTGGCGTGTGGCTATTGGAGTAAATTTTCCCTGTCTTGTAGTCGTTGACATAGTAGTGGAACGATGGGTTGCGAAGGGCAAGGCTGTTTTTCCGTTCTTCGTACTCCGCATCTTTTTCCGCGACCATTTGTTTGAATTTCGCATCCCATTCGGCTGTTGCTTCGTCAAGCTCGCGGATCATCTCGGACTTTTTCGCTGCAGCATCGTCGGGGTGCATGTCAGCATACCGCTGCCTGATCTCTTGATAAGCATTGTTGCGGTCTTGCTGGAACTGCTCTACGGCTGCTTTCCCTAGCTTTTGTTCTGGCGTCTTGCGTTCATAGTCGGCAAAGTCGACATGAACCGTTTTCACCAGACCTACAAACAGTCTGACTTCGCTATTGAAGCTTTCGCTCTGGAAGTAGTTGTCCCGTTGCAAATATTCGCGGTTGCGGTAAATATCCGCCATAATCAGTACGAGAAGCGCGACGCTGACAACCAGGGCGAGCAGCGCTGGCAGCGTGAAGCGGCTATTTTTCGATCTTGTATCCAATTCCCCATACCACCTTCAAATATTTCGGTTCTTTCGGGTTGATCTCGATTTTTTCCCGAATGCGCCTGACGTGAACAGCAACCGTGTTTTCTGCATTCAAATATGGCTCTCGCCAGACGCGTTCGTAAATTTCCTCAATGGAAAAGACCCGGCCCTTGTTTTCCATCAGCAGCTCCAAAATCTTGTATTCGGTAGCGGTCAAGCGGACTTCGTTGCCATCTACAGCGACGGACTTCGTACTTTTGTTCAGCGACAATCCACGCACCTGAATCTCGTCTTCGGTTGCCTTGTAATTGCCGAGATTGGTATAACGCCTGAGTTGGGACTTGACCCGCGCCACCAGCTCCAACGGATGAAAAGGCTTGGTCACATAGTCGTCGGCCCCGATGTTCAAGCCCAGAACTTTGTCGGTGTCCTCCGATTTGGCAGAAAGCATGATGATCGGGATATTTTTGTCCTGCCGGATTTTAAAAGTTGCCGTAATTCCGTCCATCTGAGGCATCATAATGTCCAAAAGAATGAGATGAATCTCTTCCCGTTCCAAAATATCCAATGCTTCTAGACCATTGCTCGCTTGATGCACAATCAGAGACTCGTTTTTGAGATAGATTTCGATCGCATCTCTGATCTCTGCCTCGTCGTCGACTACGAGGACATGATAGTTCGCCATTGTTTTCCCACCTTATGAATGCATTCATGTTTTTATCTTAACGAAAAGCTTTGACAAAACAGCATAGAAATCTCTTACAAATTTCTTAATAGTTGTCCGAGATAGGAACTGGACGAAAAATAGGGTAAGATGTGAGGAAGTAAAAACGAGGAAATGGTGATGACCTTGCTGGAATGGACCGGGGAGAGAATCATCCCCAAGCTGCTGAAGCCGACGAATGGCATGCTTCTGGAGCACATCGCACGCTATTACTTTGCTACTCCTTATATTAAAGGAAGAGTGCTTGATATTGCATGCGGGACAGGATACGGCTGTCATATGGTTGCCAAGGATCGGAAGCGGGAATTGACCGAGTTGATCGCTGTCGATATTGATGACGACACGATTTTTTACGCGAATCGGGAATATCACCATCAAAAAATTACGTACCAGAAAGCCGACGCTCTCGATCCCGCCCTTCCCGAGAAGCTGGGCTTGTTTGATACGATTTTAAGCTTTGAAACGATTGAGCATGTAGCGGACGATCTGTTGTTCATGGACAACCTGTATCGCATGCTGAAACCGGGCGGAACACTGGTTTTGTCCAGTCCGTTTGGCCGGGGGAGAGGCAAGGAGACGAGCGAGCCGTTTCATGTGCATCAATTGACTCCCCAAGAGTTTGAGGAGCTGTTTGTCCGGTTTTCGCAGGTGGAGATTTACTATCAGCGAGGGCCGACGTTTGAAAAGCCGCGAGATGGCGTGCGCTACTTTATCGGTGTGGCTGTTTGTACGAAATGATCCTGCTCGGATACATGATGATTGGAGATGGCGAAACTGACGGATTTTTTTAGATTGGGCATACGAAAAGAATGGATAGATGCGCTGCAAGCAAATGGAATTACAGAGCCGACCCCGATCCAGGAAAAAGCGATTCCTGCGCTGTTGGCAGGCAAGGATGTGATTTCCCAGGCGCAGACAGGAACGGGGAAGACGCTTGCTTTTGTCCTGCCGATTTTGGAGAAAGCGGACCCGGACTCAAACGATGTGCAGGCGCTGGTGCTCACACCTACCCGCGAGCTGGCTCTGCAAATTACGGCAGAGGTGAAAAAGCTGACGGCTGCCACAGATGATCTGCACGTGCTGGCCGTATATGGCGGACAAGACGTCGACCGGCAACTGCGCAAGCTGGCGGGCAAAAAGCAGGTGGTGATCGCTACTCCCGGCAGATTGCTGGATCACATGAGACGAGGAACGATCGATTTGTCGACCGTCTCCATGTTTGTTCTCGATGAGGCAGACCAGATGCTGCATATGGGCTTTTTGCCAGAGGTGGAAGACATCGCGGCGAGCCTGCCTGACAAGCGGCAGACGATGCTGTTTTCCGCGACGATGACGCCGCAGGTGCGCGCACTGGCGCAGCGCTTCATGCAAAATCCGGAAGATATCCGGGTGCAAGGCAAACGGATTACACTGGCGAATATCCGGCAAATCGCCGTGGAAACGACGGATCGTGCGAAGCAGTCTGCCTTGCGTACCTTGATTGATGAAGAACGCCCGTTTTTGGCAGTCATCTTTTGTCGCACGAAACGCCGGGCGAGCACGTTGAATGCCGCCCTGCAAGGCTTTGGCTATTTGTCGGACGAGCTGCACGGCGATTTGTCGCAGGCAAAACGCGAGGATGTAATGAAGCGTTTTCGGGAGGCGAGAATCCAGCTACTGGTGGCAACGGATGTAGCAGCGCGCGGGCTTGACGTCGAGGGAGTCACTCACGTGTTCAATTACGACATCCCGGAAGATGTCGACAGCTACATTCACCGGATCGGCAGAACGGGCCGGGCCAAGGAAAAGGGCATCGCTTATACGATGGTGGCGGCCAAGGATCGGGCACAGCTCGCAGAGATTGAAAAAGGGATCGCCATGACTTTGGAGCGGCGTGCGAGCGAGCGGGCGGCGGATTACGGGGAGAACGAGGAGCATAAGCAGCACAAGACAAAGCATAAGGGACAGGAGCGCGCAGGCAGAGGCGGTCAGCGCGGAGGTAAGCCAGCCAGAACAGAAGGCGAGCACCGTGGAAGCAAGCCAGCCAGAGCAGAAGGTGAGCACCGTGGAAGCAGGCCAGTCAGAGCAGAAGGCGAGCACCGTGGGAGCAAGCCAGCCAGAGCAGAAGGCGAGCACCGTGGGAGCAGGCCAGCCAGAGCAGAAGGCGAGCACCGTGGGAGCAGGCCAGCCAGAGCAGAAGGCGGTCAGCGTGGAGGCAAGCCAGCCAGAACAGAAGGCGAGCACCGTGGGAGCAAGCCAGCCAGAGCAGAAGGCGAGCACCGTGAAAGCAGGCCAGCCAGAGCTGAGGGCGGTCAACGTGGGGGCAAACCACCTAAAGCCGAGAGTAAGCAACAGGCCGGGAAAGGGAAGCGCGAGACGGGAAAACGCGGGCAGCACGGAGCCGATCGCCAGCAGCAAACCGCTCGCTTGACCCCCAAAAATGGGGATGACCAGCGAACCCAGGAACGGATGACGAAAACAGGGCAGAGCAGCGAGCGAGCGGCAGGCAGAAGCGATTTTGCGGGCAAATCCGCAAATGCTTCGCGCAAGCCGGGGGCTTTTTCCCATAAGCGAGCAGAGAAGCAGCATGGTGGCAGCGCTCGTTTTGATGGTCAAAAACAGACAGGCAAACGGCCAAGTCCGGCGCCAGCAAAACGCGGCAGCACCGCTCGAAAGACCAAGAAGCGCTGAATGAAATAAAGCGAGGAAAAAGAAAGACCGTTCCGCCGGGAAAAAGGCAGGAACGGTCTTTTGTGTATTCCGATCAGCTATCTGGAAAGACGCGCGAACGTGTAAGGAAACGCACTCCTTCGGGCCCTTCGAGCGAGAACATTCCGCCACGACCCGTGACAACATCGATGATCAGCTGAGTATGCTTCCAATACTCGTACTGCGCTTTTCCCATGTAAAACGGGCAGCCGCCAATTTCGCCCAGCAGCACATCCTGTTCCCCGACGAGAAATTCACCTAGCGGGTAGCACATAGGCGAGCTTCCATCGCAGCAGCCCCCTGATTGATGAAACATCAAGTCGCCATGCTTGGCGCGCAGCCGTTCGATCAGCTCCAGGGCAGCGTCTGTAGCGAGCACTTTCTCAGGCTGGCTCATCGATCAAAAGAAGCCCAATGCCTGCTCGCTGTAGCTGACCAGCAGGTTTTTGGTTTGCTGGTAGTGGGCGAGCATCATTTTGTGATTTTCGCGGCCAATACCGGACATTTTGTATCCGCCGAATGCGGCGTGCGCCGGGTAAGCGTGGTAGCAGTTGGTCCATACGCGGCCAGCCTGGATTTCACGTCCTACGCGGTACGCGGTGTTCACATCGCGCGTCCACAAGCCGGAGCCGAGGCCGTACAGCGTGTCGTTGGCGATAGCCAGCGCTTCGTCCGTGTCTTTGAAGGTCGTCACGGAGACTACCGGGCCGAAGATTTCTTCCTGGAAGATGCGCATTTTGTTGTGTCCTTTGAAGACGGTAGGCTGGATGTAGTAGCCGCCTTCGAGGTCTCCTTCCAACTGCGCGCGGGAACCGCCGATCAGGCAATCTGCCCCTTCCTGTTTTCCGATATCGAGGTAGGAGAGAATTTTTTCAACTTGCTCCAGGGAAGCCTGGGCGCCAATCATGGTGTCGGTATCCAGCGGGTTGCCTTGCTTGATGCTGGCTACGCGTTTCAGAGCGCGCTCCATGAACTGGTCGTAAATGCTTTCGTGAATCAGGGCGCGGGACGGGCATGTGCAAACTTCGCCCTGGTTGAGTGCAAACAGCACGAAGCCTTCAATTGCTTTGTTCAAGAAAGCGTCGTCTTTGGCACACACGTCCGGGAAGAAGATGTTCGGAGATTTTCCGCCCAGCTCCAATGTGACCGGAATAATATTTTGGGAGGCGTACTGCATGATCAGTCGACCTGTAGTCGTCTCTCCGGTAAATGCGATTTTGGCGATGCGGTTGCTGGATGCGAGCGGTTTGCCAGCTTCCAGACCGAAACCGTTTACGACGTTCACGACGCCTGGAGGCAGCAAGTCGCCGATCAGCTCCATCAGCACCATGATCGAAGCAGGAGTCTGCTCTGCGGGCTTGAGGACAACGCAGTTTCCTGCTGCCAGAGCGGGAGCGAGCTTCCATGTAGCCATCAGCAGCGGGAAGTTCCAAGGAATGATTTGTCCGACGACACCGAGCGGCTCGTGGAAATGGTAAGCGACTGTGTCGTTGTCGATTTCAGCCAGCGAGCTTTCTTGGGCGCGAATCGCTCCGGCAAAGTAACGGAAGTGATCGATCGCCAGCGGGATATCGGCAGCCAGCGTCTCGCGGACAGGCTTTCCGTTTTCCCACGTCTCAGCCGTTGCCAAAAGCTCCAGATTGGCTTCCATGCGGTCTGCGATCTTCAAGAGGATGTTGGATCGCTGTGTAACAGAGGTGCGTCCCCAAGCGTCTTTGGCTTCGTGGGCGGCATCCAGTGCAAGCTCGATATCTTCTGCAGTGGAGCGAGCTACTTCGCAAAATGCTTTGCCGTTTACAGGAGATAAGTTTTCAAAATATTCACCCTTCACCGGCGGTACCCAATTGCCCCCGATGTAGTTTTCATAGCGATTTTTGAAAGTCACCTTGGAACCGGCTTGACCGGGTTGAGCGTAGATCATGCGAACGCCTCCTCTAATATCACCTTTTTCTTTACGGCTTTTTCTAAAAGCAAATCCTGTACCAACTGCCGGGAAGCTGGAAATGACAGCGTTTTCGCAAAAGTAAGACAGCAAAAATGCTCCATAATGGAGCAAAAGTTGTTCCGTTTTGGGACACCTCGTAAATATTTGGGAGCGTTAGACAAGGAACTGCTTTTTCCGCCAAGATTCGCATACTTACTCGTGCTATACTGGTAGTGAATGATTTTTGGGGGAGGGAAGAGTGTTGTCAACGATTGTCAAGCAATCTTGGAAGCGCTGCCAGGAATCGAACCTCAATGCTTGGGAGAAAGCCAATGACCAAATCATTTCCAGCAAAAGAATCAAAGAAATCATTCAGGAGAATCACCCTCTGATTCAGGAAAGCCTCCCGCTGTTCAACAAGCTCGCTCCCTTTTTGTTGTCGACAGAGCACATCGCTTTGTTGTCGGATCGGGATGGCAATATCATTCACACTGTCGGCGACCCCGTGTTTGCCAATCAGGCGCAAAAAGTGCAACTGCAAATCGGGGCGAATTGGACAGAAAATTCAAAAGGAACGAACGCGATCGGGACGGCGCTGATCGCGCAGCAGCCTGTTCAAATACAAGGAGAGCAGCACTACTTTTTGGAGAACCGCTTTCTCACGTGCTCGGCGGCGCCGATTTTTTCACCGACTGGCGAGTTGCTCGGCGTCATCGACATCAGTACGCGCAAGGAATACTCCCATCCGTTTGCTTTGACCATCGCTTGCATGATTGCGGAAACGCTGCAAAACCGCTTTTTGTACGCCGATGCACAGCGGGTCATCGCGCTTGGCGAGAGTCCGGTTGTGAAAGGAGAGCCGGGAAAAGTGCCACTGGTCGGTCTGGATCGGGACGGACGACTGATCGGCTTCAATGAGCCTGCCAAGCAGCAGCTGGGAACGGAAGCACTTGGGAAAAGGCTTCCGCAAGAGTACGAGCGCGCAGGACGAGAGGTGCAGGACAAACGCCCGCGCCTGTTCACGTCAGGCTCATGGACAGATGCTTCATCCAAGACGTCGGATGCGGATGCTTTGAAAAGTTTGAAAAAGCCAAAGACGCAGCTCAAGCCGTTTCCTCGTCTCGCAGGTTCTTGCCCGCTGTTTTTGCAGGCGAAAATGCTGGGACAAAAGGCGGCGCAGGTCGACTTTCCCGTGCTGATCCTGGGGGAGAGCGGCACGGGCAAAGAGCTGTTCGCGCAGATGGTTCACGAGACGGGACCACGGGCGCAGGAGCCTTTTATCGCCGTGAACTGCAGTGCGATATCAGAAAATTTGATCGAAAGCGAATTGTTCGGCTACGAAAGCGGGGCATTTACCGGGGCGAATCGCGAAGGAAGGATCGGCAAGTTTGAGGCGGCGAAAAAAGGCACGATCTTTTTGGATGAGATCGGCGATATGTCTTTGCGCGGACAAGCCGCTCTTCTGCGGGTGTTGCAGGAGAAGGTCGTCACGCCAGTAGGCAGCAACCAGTCTCGGCCGATTCAGGCGAGAATCATTGCGGCAACGCATCGCAATTTGCCGGAAGAAATCAAGGCGGGACGTTTCCGGGCTGACTTGTACTATCGGCTCAAAGGAGTCTCGATTCACTTGCCGCCGTTGCGAAAACGAAGCGATATCATCCAGGTGGCGGAGCATCTGATGCAGCAAATTGCCCCTGAGCAGCCAAGCGAATTGCTCCCGAGTGCGAAAGCGAAGCTCGTTGCCTATTCCTGGCCGGGAAATGTGCGCGAACTGCAAGGAGTGCTGGTGCAGGCCGCTTTTTTGTCCGATGGCGATGATATTGGCGAGGAGCACATCCAACTGGAGGGCTTGACGGAAGAAGCGGAGCATGAGCAAGGGATTCCGTCTTTGCGGGAGACCGAGCTTGTGGCGATCAGACGCGCGCTCCATTCGAGCGGCGGCAACGTCAGCAAAGCGGCAAAGCTGCTTCAGATCGGGCGGAATACGCTGTACCGCAAGATGGCGGAGTATCAGCTTGGGGCGCCTTTTTATATGGGGGAGTCATGACAAAGTGGTACAAGTTTGATAAAAACTCGATCAGATAGCATTTAGCAAATAACGTGAACTCTTCTGCATTAACTTGAAGCTGTAAAATCACAACTCATTGGAGTAGGGAAATGATAACCAAACAATACGATTTGCATTACAAAAAACGGCACCCGATAATACCGGGTGCCGTTTTAGTATTGTATGGCGTCTTAACCAAGACTAATATTTTTTCTCCTGGTGCTTGAACACACTATTCGTTTTATCGGAGCCTAAATTAGCAGGTGTAGCATACTGTCTTACACCATCAGTGTCTTCTAAATAGAAGTACATAACTTCGGGTTCATCGGCAAAAATCACCTTTGCTCCAAAGGCTGGGAGCTTGCCATAGTGAGTGGCAATAGATATGAGGTCGCTGCTTTTATATCCTTTCATTGGTAAAAGATATTCTTCAACATCTCTTTTTAACTTATATTTTTCGAAGTTAATGAAACCTACAAATAAAAGAACTGCACAAATCACAACTGATGCAGAAATGATTAACCATTTTTTCATAAATATCTCTCCTTTTTCTATCAATGCATGAATAGGTAGTATCGGCAATGGAAATGGCTCAAAATTAAGAAGTAGGAAGAAGATATGCGATGGGCATGGCCAACAACGAGTACAAGGATCACCGATGATTATGGTGATGTTGGTGACCGTTGGCATAAGGGAATTGACATTGGAGTTAAAAAGAAAGATGTATATTCAGTGGCCGAAGGTAAAGTCATTCAAAGCGGGCATTTTAAAGATGGGGTTACCTATGCTATTACCATTGAACATAACGATAGAGACCCAGATACCAATAAGAAGCTAATTACGAGATACCTTCACTTAGAACCTAAAGAGCTTTACTATACAACGAATGAAAAAGTAAAAAAAGGCACAACGATTGCTATGTCTGGAACCAGTGGAGCGACTGGATATCATTTGCACTTTGACGTAAATGCAAAAGGTTTGGAAAAACCGGGAGATCGGGATACTTTTTCTCCTTGGGTATTCTGGCCAGAAAATAGGCCAGACTCGTTAAGTCCTTTGGATGTACAAGGACATGGAGAACATGAACAGGAAAATGGGCATACTCATCCTGAAGATGAAGATTTCTTTGACTTCCTGGTTATTTCTTATGTCGGATCGGATGCGTTTTATAGTTGGTTCTATTCAGTCGAAGAGTCTGAAAGAACGACGGAAAATTTCAAAAAGCAATTTAATTTAAGCGATAATGACATTGAAGAAATTATGAACACGAAGTTGACACAAGAGGAAAAAGCAGAGGTTATTAACGCATCTGCAAATCAGTAAAAAATCTACACTCCCGTGATTTGAACATGGGAGTGTAGATTTTTCCAATATCAAGTAAGGAGGAATAACATGAAGAACAAAAAAGGGTACCTACTCATTTTCGGATTGCTGGTAGTTGTATTCGTTATTTTATATTCAACGGGCATTATTGGACGCTCCGTTAGCATACAAGAAACTCAGTCGATCAGTGCTAATGATGTGATTAATGAAGTTGAAAAAATAAAGAATGAAGTCAAGATCGGTCTAACGATGAATGAAATAAAACAGCTTTATGGTAGTAACTATACGTTAGTTAACGACAACGGCGATCTTGAGAATGGGAATGACGAACATTGGACGTATCGATTCCTTGGAGATGTCAATTACAAGCCTGCGGGCCCGGATCATATGATAGACGAAGAAGGTATGTTAAGTGGAAAAGCAGGAGTGGAGCTATTCATCGGTTGGAAAAATGAAAAGATAACGTTGTTTACGATCACTTATCTAGGTACCGACAAGCATATTCATTTTTACAGTAACGTAAATGGAAAAATTGAAGAGAGTGTTATCAAATAAGCTGAAAGTGGAATGTAGCTTAATTTATAGCCTACGTTTGAAGCGCAACGTTTTGAATGAGGGAACCCCTTGCAGGCTAAGTCGGCATTGTACGACGAATAGAGTGGGGTTTCATCGAAGTAAATCAACTCGGCGGAAATACTGACGAATTGCTTTTCTCTGCATGGGAGAAAAAGAGTTCGTCTTTTTTAGAATGAAAATCCAATGAAGGAGTGCTTCGCTTGAAAAACGACCTGCAAGTAAAATGTCAAATTATGGAATTTAGGAAAGGGCATGAACGGAGCTGCTTGACCAAATAAAAACTGCCGACAGTCTGAGTGTTGCAACATTTTGTTGCAACACTTTTTTAAAAAAGATAAGCATGACTTCCAAATTATGATATAAAAAATAAAAAGACTGAATGTTTCGGGTATTTCTGTGCAAAGATGAACGATTGGCATTAAAGGTGCATTAGATCAGTGCATCCGATTATTCTTTAAAATTGAATTAATTCAAGGAGGGAGACGATTGCTGCAATATTCGATCGCAGTCATACCAGGAGACGGCATTGGTCCAGAGGTGATGGACGAGGGATTGAAGGTGTTGACGGCCGTAGAGGAAGCGCATGGAGGGATTCGTTTTACCCGCGAGATCATGGACTGGAACTGCCAGTATTACCTCACGAACGGCAGGATGATGCCGGAAAATGGACTGGACATATTGAAAGACCACGATCTGATTTTGCTGGGAGCGATTGGAGCGCCAGAGGTGCCCGATCACGTATCGGTGTGGGAGTTGATTTTGCCGATTCGCCGCAGCTTTTCGCAATATGTGAACCTGCGGCCTGTAAAGCTGCTCAAAGGTCTGGAAAGCCCTCTGCGCTACAAAAGCCATGCCGATCTCGATTTTGTCGTCGTGCGGGAAAACACCGAGGGCGAGTATTCCAACATGGGAGGGCGGATGCACCAGGGGACGCCTTACGAGATGGCGGTGCAAAACAACGTCTTCACCCGGTATGGCACGGAGCGCATTCTTCGCTACGCGTACGCGCTGGCAGAGAAACGTCCGACAAAAAGCGTGACGGCAGCTACCAAATCGAACGGAATCAACCATTCCATGCCGTTCTGGGATGAGATCGTCAAGGAGATCAGCCTGGAGCACCCGGACGTTCGCACCAACTTATATCATATCGACGCATTGGCCGCCTATTTTATCACCAGACCGGAGACGTTTGAGGTGGTGGTTGCGAGCAACTTGTTTGGAGACATTTTGACAGACCTGGGGGCAGCCATAGTCGGCGGGCTTGGGCTGGCTCCGTCGGCCAACATCAATCCGGAGCGCCAATACCCGTCGATGTTCGAGCCGATCCACGGATCAGCCCCTGATATTGCCGGAAAAGGGATCGCCAATCCGATCGCGCAAGTGTGGAGCCTGAGCATGATGATGGATCATCTCGATTTGCCGGAAATCAGTGCTGTCATCATGAACGCAATCGAGCAAGTTGTCCAGGAGGGCAAGGTGCTGACGCCTGACCTGGGGGGCAAGGCGACCACGAGGGAGTTGGGGGACGAGATTGTCCGGCACATTTATTTGGGGACGAGATAAAGAGACAAGGGAGGAAGAGAGTATGGAAGCGAAAGCGTATGATTTGTACATCGGCGGAGAATGGATCAAAACGGGCAGCTATATCCCTGTTTTGCACAAATACACCGGCGAGTGCATCTCGCAGATTGCCCGCGCCGAACGGCACCATGTCCAGACAGCGGTAGAGGCAGCGTGGGAGACGTTTCGGAACGATCGGCTGACGCCGTTTCAGCGCTATAAAATTTTGCTGAAGGCGTCTGAGCTGATGGAAGCGCGCCGGGACGAGATGGAGCTTTCCCTCATCCGCGAAGTCGGGAAAACGCGCAAAGATGCGATGAACGAACTGGATCGTACGATTAATACGCTTCGCTTGTCTGCTGAAGAAGCCAAAAAAATTCATGGCGAGATGATCCCGCTGCAATCGACGGAAGGCTCGGAAAATCGCCTCGGGTTCACGATCCGCGTACCGAAAGGCGTCATTGGCGCGATTACGCCTTTCAACTATCCGCTGCTGCTCAGCACGCACAAGATCGCTCCGGCTCTGGCGGCAGGCAACACGCTGGTGGTCAAGCCGGCGACTGTCACGCCGCTCGCGACCTTTTTGCTGGTCGAAGTACTGGAGGAGGCAGGGCTGCCAAAAGGCTATGTGAACATCGTGACGGGGGCTGGCAGCGAAGTGGGCGAGTGGCTTTTGGATGAAGAGCGCATCGCCATGTACACCTTTACCGGGTCGGGCGAGGTTGGCCGCCATATCAAAGCGCGCAGCGGCATGCGGCCTGTCGCTCTGGAGCTTGGCAACAACTCGCCCAATATCGTTCACTACGATGCGGATGTGGAGCTGGCGGCTCGGCAGACGGCTGCGCGCAGCTTTCATAATGCAGGTCAGGCGTGCATTGCCGTCCAGCGCATTTACGTGCACGAAGATGTGTTTCCGGCATTCAGCGAGCAGTATATCGCGCACGTCAAGCAGTTGAAGGTAGGCGACCCGGAGGACCCGGCCACAGATGTCGGCCCGATGATCAGCGAAAAAGAGGCAAAGCGGACAGAAGAGTGGGTACGGGAAGCGATCAGCGAAGGAGCGACAGCGCTTTTGCCCATCAGGAGGGAGGGCGCTCTGTTTTATCCGGCGGTGCTTGTGAATACGAAACCGGATATGAAGGTAGTGTGCCGGGAAGTGTTCGCCCCGGTAGTGACGATTATTCCGTACAGCGATCTGGAGGACGCTTTTGCCCAGGCGAATGATTCGGAATACGGCTTGCAAGCGGGGATTTTTACCCGCGATCTGAATGTCGCGATGAAAGCGGCGCGCACGCTGGAGTACGGCGGGGTAGTCATCAATGACGTCTCTACGTACCGCAATGACGTGATGCCGTACGGAGGCGTGAAAAACAGCGGACTCGGCAAGGAAGGACCGCGCTATGCCGTGGAAGAAATGACCGACGAGCGAATGGTGGTGATCAATCTATGAGCGGTCAACTGCTGCAAGGGAAAACGGCGATCGTCACAGGCGCTGCTTCCGGAATGGGAAAAGCGACTGCCAAGCTGTTCGCGGCGGAGGGAGCGAATGTCGTCCTGGCTGATTTGAACAAAGAGGCGGCTGTGCAGGTCGCTCTGGAATTGCCGGACGGGAGGGGCCATGCCGTGCAAGTCGACGTGGCCGATGACGAAAGTGTAGCCGCGCTGATTCAAGAGACAGTCGCCGTCTTCGGTGCGCCTGACGTGTTGGTCAATTGCGCCGGAGTTCCGCAAGCCTTTACGCCGATTGAGGAGCTGACATTGGAGCAGTGGGATCGGATCATGTCCGTCAACGCGAAGTCGCTCTACTTGACGGCCAGACATGCGGTTCCGCACATGAAGGCGAAAGCAAGGGGCAGCATCATCAACATCGCCTCCATCGCGGGCATCCGCGCGCGTCCCGGCCTGAATGCCTACTGCGCTTCCAAAGGCGCGGCGATCATGTTGAGCAAGGCTCTGGCAATCGAACTGGCTCCTTATCAAATCAGAGTCAATGTCATCAATCCTGGCCCGGCGGAGACTCCCATGCTGGGCAAGTTCATCAACGGAGACGAGCAAGAGGTAGAAGCCGGGAAAAAGGATATTTTCATCAGCAGCGTTCCATTGGGCATGCTGATTCAGCCGGAGGATATCGCGCAGGCCGCTCTGTACCTGGCTTCCGATCTGTCCAAGATCGTGACTGGGGAAGTCATGAACGTTGATGGCGGGAGGGGAATCTAGTCTATGGAGAAGCAGCAAAGGAGAGAGTGTGTGGATTATCGGCAGCAACTAGCAAGTTTGTTGGGAGAGGACAGAGTGACGACCAATCCGACTGTCCTCATGAATCATAGCCATGATGAATCGTACCATCCCCCTCATCTGCCGGATGTTGTCGTGTTTCCGCAGTCTGCGGATGAGGTCAGCGCCATTTTGCAGTTGGCTAATGAACAGCGTATTGCCGTGACACCGTTTGGCTTGGGTACCAGCTTGGAAGGCCATGCGATTCCGTACGCAGGGGGAATCAGTATGGACTTTTCGCTGATGAACCAAGTGCTGGAGGTGCGTCCGCAAGACTTTTTGGTCAGAGTACAGCCGGGGGTGACGCGCACTCAGCTCAATCGCGAGTTGAAAAAGCACGGTTTGTTCTTTTCCGTTGATCCGGGTGCTGACGCGACATTAGGCGGGATGGCGGCCACCAATGCGAGTGGCACCACTTCCGTCCGCTACGGTGTCATGCGCGACCAGGTCCGCGATTTGCAGGTCGTTCTCGCAGACGGGCGGATCATTCATACGGGCAGCATGACGGCCAAATCATCGTCCGGGTATCACCTGACAGGGCTGTTCGTCGGATCAGAAGGGACATTGGGCGTGTTTACAGAACTGACGCTGCGTGTGTACGGGATTCCCGAGGCGACGATGGCAGCGCGGGCCAGCTTCCCAACCGTTCAAGACGCGGTAGATACGGTCGTGGATATTATGGGGGCGGGGATTCCCGTTGCCCGCATCGAGCTGGTTGACGAGCGTTCCATTCAGCAGGTGAATTTGTACAAGGAAACGAGCTATCCGGAAAACCCGACGCTTTTTATTGAGTTTCACGGCAGCGAGCAAAGCCTTGCGCATGACATTGAGTTCGCCCAAAACATCAGTGCCGAGCACGGTTGCACGCAGTTTCTGTTCGAGACTGATTCCAAAGCCCGTGCCGCGCTTTGGGATGCGCGCCACAATCTGGCTTACACTTTTCTGCACAAATCGCCCGGCAAAAAAATGATGGTGACCGATGTATGCGTGCCTTTTTCCGAACTGGCGAAGGCAGTCGTGGACGCCCGGCAGGCCATTGACCGCTCAGGCTTGGATGGAGCCGTGCTGGGACATGTCGGCGACGGAAACTACCACGCGATTTTGATGATCGACGTACATGATGCACAAGAAATGGCCCGAGCCGAGGAACTGAACGCCCATCTGGTAGAGTACGCGCTGAGCCGCGGCGGGACGTGCACCGGAGAGCATGGCGTAGGAGTGGGCAAAGTCAAATATCAGCGCAAGGAGCATGGAGCGGCGCTGGACGTGATGCGGTCGATGAAGCAAGTTCTCGATCCGAACGCCATCCTGAACCCGGGGAAAATATTCGCAAACTAGCAATGGCCTGCATTCTGATCTGGCATGATCGAATGCAGGTTTTTCTTTTTGGCGAAATATGGCGAAAGGTAGAGGAGAAAGGGCGATGATGTGGAATGTAGGAGATTGGTAAATAAACATTTCGCAAGGCAGGGAGGCAGGCATGCATGAAGTCGATTGTTGAGATTGCCCAGGCAGCAGGGATCGATGAGCAGGATCTGGAGCTTTACGGAAAGTTTAAGGCAAAAATATCTGATGAACTATGGAATAAGATAAAAGATCGACCTGATGGCAAGCTGATTCTCGTCACCGCGATGAATCCGAATCCGGCCGGAGCGGGTAAAACGCTGACGACGATCGGTCTGTCGCAGTCGCTTAATTTGCTTGGGAAGAAAACGATTGCCGCTCTCAGGGAGCCATCTCTGGGGCCGTGCATGGGCATCAAGGGAGGCGCTACCGGAAGCGGCAAGGCGCAAATTCTCCCCGCAGATGAAATCAACCTGCACTTTACCGGAGACATTCATGCGATTACAGCTGCGCACAATTTGCTCGCAGCGATGATTGACAATCATATTTTCCACGGCAATCCGCGCGGCATCAATCCGAAGAAGATTGTCTGGAAACGGGCGATGGACATGAATGACCGAGCGCTCAGAAATATTGTGGTCGGACTCGGCGAAGGCAACGGCATGACACGCGAGGACGGCTTCATGATTACGACTGCTTCGGAGATCATGGCTATTTTGTGCTTGAGCGAAAACCTCGCCGATTTGCGCGACCGACTGAATCACATCATCATCGGCTACGATTATCAGGATCAGCCGGTTCGTGCGGAGGAAATCAACGCGGTAGAAGCAATGTGCGTCCTGCTCAAGGAAGCGATCAAGCCGAACCTGGTGCAAACGATTGAAGGCACGCCTGTCATCGTCCACGGCGGTCCTTTTGCCAACATCGCCCATGGGTGCAGCAGCGTGATCGGAACCAAAACCGCTCTCAAGCTCGCAGATTACGTCGTAACCGAAGCGGGCTTCGGCGCTGATCTGGGCGCAGAAAAGTTTTTTGATATCAAGTGCCGAAAAGCGGGACTGACTCCAGCGGCGGCCGTAGTGGTGATTACCGTTCGTTCGCTGAAATACAACGGCGGGGTGAAAGTGCCTGATCTGGCGGAAGAAAACCTCGCTGCATTGGAGGCAGGCTTTGCCAACGTCCGTCGCCATCTGGAGAACCTCCAAAAGTTCGGCGTACCAGCGATTGTAGCCATCAACCATTTTGCCACAGATACGCCAAGAGAGATCGACGCAGTCGTGAAGCTGTGCCAGGAGGCCGGAGCAGAAGCCGCGCTATCCAAGGCTTGGGCAGAAGGCGGCGAAGGTGCGGTCGAACTGGCTGAAAAAGTAACGCGGGCGGCAGAGCGTCCTTCGCAGTTCCGCTTTTTGTACGAAGAAGACCGTAGCGTGAAAGAAAAAATCGAGACGGTCGTGAAGGAGATTTACCGCGGTTCTGGCGTAGTCTTTTCGCCATTGGCATTGAAGACGATGCAAAAGATCGAAGACATGGGGCTTGCCCATCTGCCTGTCTGCATGGCGAAGACACCATACTCGTTTACAGATCGCGCTGACCAGCTGGGAGCACCTGTAGACTTCACCATTCAGGTGAGCGAGGTGCGGATTTCGGCGGGGGCAGGCTTTATCGTGGCGCTCACCGGAAGCCTGGTGACGATGCCTGGACTTCCGAAAAAGCCGGCAGCCGAGTCGCTGTACGTGGATGAGCACGGCCATGTAGAGGGACTGAGCTAAGCAACACAAAGGCAAAAAGCTGACACGGGCAACAAAGTGTCAGCTTTTTTTCGCGCTTAGGCAGAGCTAAACAAGCCTGCAAACCCGGTTGTAGTTGATCATGGGAGCTTTCTTTCGTTATCATAGAAGAGAACACCTATCTGTTTTGGAGGTTTTGCTGGAAACCAAAATTCTACCAAAAACAGACGGTGTTTTTCTATTTTTTTCTCGAAAGTTGGGAAAATTGCCTCAGATTATCAGTTGCATAGCGGAAAGGAGGCTCACAGCTACTCATTCATCCATCTTTTCCATACTTCTAAGATGAAGAGGAAGGTGCCATGTGGATCAAAAAACATTGATTACCAAGCAGCGCAATAAAATTGTCATTTGCATTGGATGGCTTATGGTAGTACTGCAAGTAGCGATCGATATAACACGAGGTTTAAGCCTTGCTTTTGTCATTCAGTGGTTCGTGTTTGCCGGGATTTGTTTGCTGCTGATGTGGATGAACCGCGCAGCGAAAACCATTTTGCTCATTCCGTATGTCTTGGTTGGCGTCCTTTCTCTTATTTGTGTTATGCATTTGCTTACTTTTCCCCGGACAGCCGAGAGGAGTATGCTAAATTTGTTCGAGTACCTCGCTCTTGTATCTCTTTATCCCAACTATCGCCCTGTTATTGCGATGTCAGTTGTAGCCATCATTACTGCGAATCTAGGTCAATATCTGAATGTTTATGCAGATGCAAATAATGTTCCGCTCGTCGTGGTTGCCATCATCACGATCTATGTCGCAAAGCTTAACGAGAACGTGTATTTGCAAGCGGAAAGCCGGCATAAGGAAACGCTGTTTGCTAAACAGCAAATCGAGCAAATTTTTGGTAAGGTGTTACATTCGGTGGAGACGCTTAAACAATTCAGCTTGTCGCTAAAAGATAATGTCCTTTTTACGGAACGCGTCTCTCGGGAAGTATTGACGTCTTTTTCCGAGGTGGCTAAAGGCGTGCAACTGCAGGCAGCAAGTGTCGGCGATATCTCCAACTCCGTACAAGATTCAAATCATGGAGTTCAGCGAGTAGCCGCCAGTTCGCAGCGCATGAAAGATTTAACATTAGCGACTGTGAAGGTAACGGAAGAAGGAAATGAACAGGTGTCGACGCTAACGAAACAAATGGCTCATATCAGTACGATCATCGATAAAACCGTGACGTTGATGAACGAGCTTCATGAACGAAATCAGCAAATCGGTTCTGTTCTTTCCAAGATTAGCGAGATCTCCAACCAAACCAACCTGCTGGCCTTGAATGCTGCCATCGAAGCAGCGCGTGCGGGAGAGCACGGGCGGGGTTTTGCCGTGGTTTCTGATGAAGTGAGGAAGCTGGCTGTCCATTCACAGCAATCGACGGAAGAAATAGCAGGCATATTGGTGGATATCCAAAATAAAACAAGCGACCTTGCCAAGCAAATCATTACCGGACAAGCCGCTGTTGTAGACAGTCAAAACGCTGCGCAGCACACAGAATCCATATTAAAACAAATTACAAATAACGCGAATAGCGTTGTGATTCAAGCGGGCGAGGTTGAGACGCTCATTCATGCGTTGGAGAATGGTTCGCTGCGGATTGTGGATGAAATCACCCAGATTTATAGCGTAACGGAACAATCCAGTGCGTCTGTAGAGCAAGTATTGGCGAGTGTAGACGAACAAACAGAACGGATTGAACAAATTGTGGCAAGCTTTAGAGAGTTGGAGCTGCTTACCGATACGTTAAGCAGCTTGGCTGTGGAGTCTGGGAAGTAGCTATGATCTGATAGCATCCCCTTTAAGTAGACATGGCGTGAAAAGCGCACAATGGTTTACTTGGAGGGGCTTTTTTGTAATTTTATGCAAGAAAAGTAGTTTAGCTATCAAACAAATCGGGTAAAGATTTCGTGTGGAAAAAAATCCAAGGCATTATTTGAAAGTTAACCCACATTTTTACTTTCGTGTGCTATAGTAAATTTATAAACAAAATACGACAAAAAATGACAAAGGCAAACCTGTTGAAAGGCAGGGACGCAAAGCCACGGGTCTAAGGCAAGCAGATTGCATTTCTCTGCTGCTACGATAGCCGGGTTGCCATGCCGAACGCAAAAAGGCTGTCCGGGTGGCAGTCTTTTTTGTTGTGAAAAAAAGGATAGGAGGTACACCGTGTGATGGAATCAAGTCTAAAGAAAAAGTTAATTGTCGTTATGTGCCTGCTTTTGATCATCAGCTTGGGCACGGTATGCGGGGCCAGCTACTACAGCTCTTCGCAATTGCTATCATCGAGCCTGGACAAAGAAGCGGAACTGACAGCCAGCAATCTATCCATCCGTATCGACAGCTTCTTCCAGGAAAAAATCGGAATCGTGGAAACAGTCGGGGAGATGATGTCCTCAGACAACAATTTCGAGCATGACTTGAGGCTGATTCAGGAAGCGCAAAAGAAAAACCCTGAGTTTGAAACGTTTTTCTTTTCCTATGACTTGAGCGGCAAAAAGGTCATCAACTTCAAAGGAGAGGAAACCAATCCTTCCGACCGTCCGCATTTTCAGGAAGCAGGAAAAGGCGAAGGGAAAATCATCGTATCCGAGCCGGTTGTTTCCCAACGGACAGGCAATAACATTGTGACGGTCATTTTGCCATTGATGAAAGACAACCGCCAATACGGCTATGTCGGCTCTACTATCCCAATCAATGAGATTCAAAAAACGGTTTCCGAAGAGAAATTCGGGCACAGCGGCTATGCTTTTCTCGTCAGCAAAAAAGGAACGTATATCTGGCATCCGAATAGCGAGTTTATTTTGAAGCAATCCGTGCTGGAAAGCGACATTCCTGAGCTGAAAACGGCATTTGAAGCGACGCAGCAAGGCGGGCATGGAATTATTCAATACCAGCAGGAGCAAACGGCGCAGTTCTCCTCGTACGCATCGACGAAACTGAACTGGGGCGTATTCATCACGGCTCCGGTCAAAGATTTGCACGCTCCGGTAAATGAGCTGTCGATCAAGCTGCTTGCGATTTCACTGGTTGTGTTGGCGCTCGGGATCATTTTCGTATACTGGCTGTCTGTTCGCCTGGTGAAACCGATTCAGCGTCTGAACCAAGTGGTCAATGTGGTGGCGCAAGGGAATCTCACGCAGACCGTTACGGTAGACGGCAAGGATGAGCTTGCGGTGCTTTCCCGTGACTTCAACCAGACTGTTGCGCACTTGAAAGGTCTGATTGAGGGGGTATCGCAATCTTCCGAGCAGGTGCTGCGCTTTACTCAGGAAGTATCGGCAGGCATTGAGCATGCGACGGAAAACGTCAATCGCATCGGGCAATCGATCAATCAAATTGCAGGCGGAGCGGAAGCGCAGGCGACCAGCTCCAAAGATGTCGCGCTGTCCATGAATGATATGGCAGCAGGGATCGTGAAAATCGCCGAGACATCTGCGCATGTTTCCGAGGCGGCGCGCGAGGCTTCGGAACAGGCTGAGCAAGGAACGACTGTCGTGGAGCAGGCGGTGCGGCAAATGGGCAGCATCGGCGAAGGAACAACCAAAGCAACTGAGGCCATCGAACGTTTGAACAGCCGCTCCAAGGAAATCGAAGGGATTCTCGATACGATCAGCCAGTTGACGTCGCAAATCAACCTGCTCGCTCTCAATGCGTCGATTGAGGCTGCGCGGGCTGGCGAGCATGGACGAGGCTTTGCCGTCGTGGCCGGAGAAGTGAAAAATCTCGCTCACCAATCCGAGGAATCGGCTGCGAAAATAGCGACACTGATTCACGAAATCCAACAGGATACCCGTCATGCCGTCGAAGTGATGAACACAGGCAACCGCGAAGCGCACGAAGGAATCACGATGATTGAAGAAGTCCGGGAAATTTTTGCGCATATTTTGGAGTCTTCCCGCAATGTTGCTGCCCATATTTTGGAGGTGTCAGCAGCATCGGAAGAAATGTCCGCAGGCTCCGAGCAGGTGAGCGCCTCGGTGGATGAAATGCATCACATCGCGAAGCTCGCTACTTCTGATGCCCAAAAGGTTGTGGAGGCAACAGCCGAGCAGCTTCAGGCCATTCAAGATATCGCCCGTTCCGTCGAGCATTTGAACGCCGTGACGGAAGAACTGCAACAAGGGGTTGGCAAGTTTAGCCTGTAGGTCCCATCCCTGTTAAAGGGGGGATGCGATATAAGGGATGAGACAGTTTGAACAAAGCAAGACAAACAAAGAGAGCAACAACCAGGAGGAGAAGAAACCGATGAACAAGTGGACCAAAAGAATGGTGGCGAGCACACTCGCTGCAACATTGCTGATGACTGGAACCGGAGCGTTTGCCGCAACTGCGGGAACACCGAATGGACAAGCCGTGGCGGTAGAAGCGGCCAAAAAACAGGACAATAAAAAGTTTGAGTCCCGCCTCGACGAGATCATCGCACGAGGATATATTGTGGTGGGAACGCCTGGGGACTACAAGCCATTCACATATTTGAATCCGAAGACGAACGAGTTTGAAGGCTACGACATTGACGCCATGAAAGAGTTCGCCAAAAGCCTGGGCGTAGAGGCGCGCTTTGTGCAGACTTCATGGCCGACGATGATGGACGATCTGCTGGCAAACAAATTCGACATCGCGGTAGGCGGCGTGACACGCAACACGGATCGGCAGAAAAAAGCGCACATGGGCGATCCGTACATCGAATTTGGCAAAGCGCCGTTGATTCGCGCGCAAGACAAGGACAAGTACAAGAGCCTGGCCGACATTAACAAGAAAGAAGTGCGAATCGGGGTAAATCCGGGCGGCACCAATGAAAAGTTCGTGCGTGACTATTTGAAAAACGCGACCGTGACTGTCGTGCAAAACAATCTGGACATCCCGGGCCTTGTCGCAAACGGCACGTACGATGTCATGATCACCGATACGATTGAAGCGATGGTTTACTCCAAAGCAGACTCCCGCCTGTACGCTGCTTTGACCGACAAGCCGTTTACCCGCAGCGAAAAGGCGTACATGATTCCGCGTGGCGACTTTATTTTTGCCAGCTATCTCGATGTGTGGATGGACGAAATGAAGCTGCAAGGAAAATTCGATGAGCTGTTCCACAAATGGGTAAAATAAGCGTCGAGTCGAATAATCGATCGCAATGATGCAAAGCAGCAGCCCTGTCTGGAGTGTCCCGGCAGGGCTGTTTTGTTTTTTATGTGTTTCGCCGTATATTCTGACAAAAATCGGTTGATACTAAAAGGGAAATGGGCATAAATCCCGTTTGCAATTTTGCCAGATGCATGATACGATTACAGCTATGTTCTTTGTAGGGTGCTTATGTACAATCGGAGATAAAAGGGCATGTTCCGGCTGTAAGGAATAGTGCCCTTTTTTAGTGAGAATTTTATAGAAGAAGGTAAAGTAAAAGGAGACTGACGTTCATTGACTACTTTTTTTGATTTTGGATTGCATCATTCTATTGTGAGAGCTCTTGGCAACATGGGGTTTGAAGAGGCGACAGCCATTCAGGAGCAAACTGTTCCTGTAGCCTTGCAAGGCCGCGATTTGATTGGACAGGCGCAAACAGGTACAGGAAAAACCGCTGCTTTCGGTATTCCGCTGGTTGAGCGCCTGGATGAAAACAACGGCAATATTCAAGGGGTTGTACTGACGCCGACCCGTGAGCTGGCTGTGCAGGTAGCAGAGGAAATCAACAAAATTGCCCAGTTCAAAAACATTTCCGCTCTGCCAATTTACGGCGGTCAAGACATTACCCGCCAAATCAAGGCGCTGAAAAAGCGCCCGCAAATCATCGTAGCGACGCCTGGCCGTTTCATGGACCACATGAGAAGAAGAACGATCCGCCTCGATGCGATCGAGATCGTTGTTCTGGACGAAGCAGATGAAATGCTGAACATGGGCTTCATCGACGATATCAAGGAAATTTTGCAAGAAGTTCCTGACAATCGTCAAACCTTGCTGTTCTCTGCAACTATGCCGAGAGCGATTCAGGAAATTGCCCAGCAGTTCATGAGCGAGCCGACGCTGATTTCCGTCAAACCGAAAGAAGTAACGGTGCCAAACATTGAGCAGCAATACATGGAAGTTGCCGAGAAGCAAAAATTCGACGTTCTGTGTCGTCTACTTGACATTCATTCCCCTGAATTGGCGATCATTTTCGGTCGTACCAAGCGCAGAGTGGATGAACTGTCCGAGGCTCTGACCAAGCGCGGTTACGGCGCTGAAGGAATCCATGGCGATTTGAACCAGGCAAAACGCGACAGCGTGCTGCGCAAGTTCAAGGAAGGTACGATCGAAGTGCTGGTTGCGACAGACGTAGCTGCCCGCGGTCTGGACATCAGCGGCGTTACACACGTATTCAACTTCGACATTCCGCAAGACTCGGAAAGCTACGTTCACCGTATCGGCCGTACTGGTCGTGCCGGGAAGACTGGTCTTGCCATCACGTTTGTCACTTCCCGCGAGATCGACCACCTGCGTCTGATCGAGCGCGCGACAAACCGCCGTATGGAGCGTCGTTCTGTGCCTAGCATGAGCGAAGCGCTGGAAGGGCAACAACGTTTGACCGTGGAGAAAATTTTGGAGGCGTCAGGCCGCGATGACTTGAGCGCCTACAAAACATTGGCCGAGCAATTGCTGGAAGATATCGATTCCGTGACGCTCGTATCTGCTGCACTCAAGCTGCTGACCAAAGAGCCGGATCAAACTCCGGTTCGCCTGACAGAAGAAGCGCCTCTGCGTGTCGGCAAGAAAAAAGCGTTCCCGAAAGGCAAAGGCGGATACGGTTCTGGCTCCGGCTTTGGAAGCAAACGCCCACCTCGTCCACGCGGTGGAGAGTTCCGTCCTCGCAGCGGCGATTCCCGTCCGCGCAGTGGAGAATCTCGCCCACGCAGCACAGAGTCCAGCGGAAGACCATACAGCAACAAACAACGATAAGAATGCAAGAGCCGATGCGACGAAAAGCGCATCGGCTTTTTTGCATACAAGCGGGGCGGCAGGGCAAACTACTGATTGATTTGGAGGAAGGAGTGAGTGCAATCATGAAAAAGTCGATTGGCTGGACCACAGCCGTTGCGCTGGCAAGTGTACTTGGAACAGCCATGCCAGCCCCGCTACACGCTGAGAAAGCACAGGCAACAGACGTAAAGCCGATGCGAATTACAGAGGAGCAAGCGAAGCAAATCGCTTTGCAGCAAATAAAAGGACGCGTGCTGCACTCGGAGCTGGATACGGAAAATGGCGTGCTGGTCTATGAGTTTATTATTCTTACCGACCAGAACCAGGTGTACGAGGTAGAGGTCAATGCGGAAACAGGAAAGGTCATGAAGGTGGAGAGAGAAGATTTTTGAGGAAAAAGAGACTTCTGCTCGTCGGAGCGGGAGTCTCTTTTTTTGCTGCTATTAAGTTTTGGCAACAATGAGAACGACAAATGCGAGCTTTGATTTTGTTGTGGCGCGTATGTAAACGCTTTATATTTGAGGTGTGCACATTATCTGTTTAATCATGTCAACATTTTTATAGAAAAGGTAAAGGAGGGTCCAGTATGGAGAATTTGGCGACAAAGAACCAGTCTTCTGGTGGAGTGCGCGTCTCGGTACAAAAATTTGGACGGTTTCTCAGTGCGATGGTCATGCCAAACATCGGTGCGTTTATTGCCTGGGGATTGATTACGGCATTGTTCATCCCGACAGGATGGCTGCCTAACGAAAACCTGGCGAAGCTGGTCGGGCCGATGATTACGTATTTGCTGCCGCTGTTGATCGGATACACGGGCGGGAAAATGGTTCACGATGTACGTGGTGGTGTCGTGGGGGCTGTCGCCACGATGGGGGTCGTAGTCGGGTCAGATATCCCGATGTTTTTAGGGGCAATGATCATGGGGCCTCTGGGCGGTTGGGTCATGAAAAAAGTCGACCGACTGTTCGAAGGCAAAATTCGCTCCGGTTTTGAAATGCTGGTCAACAACTTTTCCGCAGGGATTATCGGTGCATTGCTGACGCTGCTCGCTTTCCTGGCGATTGGTCCGGTCGTGACGGGTCTTAGCAAGGCGCTGGCATCAGGCGTGCAGGTCATCGTCAATGCAGGGTTGCTCCCGCTGGCGAGCATTTTGGTCGAACCGGCAAAAATGCTGTTCCTCAACAACGCGATCAATCACGGTATTTTCAGCCCGATTGGTCTGGATGAAGCGGCGCGCACAGGAAAATCGATCTTTTTCCTGCTGGAGACCAACCCTGGCCCAGGTTTGGGAATCCTACTGGCATACTGGCTGGCAGGTCGAGGCAATGCCAAGCAATCGGCGCCAGGTGCTGTTATCATTCACTTCTTCGGGGGGATTCACGAGATTTACTTCCCTTACATTTTGATGAATCCGCGTCTCGTTTTGGCGGTAATCGGCGGCGGGATGGCAGGGGTCTTCACCTTTACGCTGCTCGGCGCAGGGCTGGTGGCACCGCCATCGCCAGGCAGTATCTTCGCACTCAGCGCCATGGCTCCGCGCGGCGGATTGCTTCCGGTATGGGCAGGGGTCGTTGCCGCAACCGTTGTCTCGTTCCTCATCGCTTCGGCTTTGTTGAAAATGAGCAGCAAGACCGAAGAAGACGAGTTGGACAAGGCGACAGAGAAAATGCAGGAGCTGAAAGGCAACAAGCAGCCGGCAGCAGCAGGGCAAGAAGCTGCGGCAACAAAAGAAATCGCGGCAGCGGACGTGAAGAAAGTGGTGTTTTCTTGCGACGCCGGAATGGGTTCCAGCGCGATGGGAGCAGCTTCCTTGCGCAAAAAGTTCAAGGATGCCGGAATTGGCGAAATCACCGTCATCAACACAGCTATTAACGATATCCCCAATGATGCCGATATCGTGATTACACACAAGTCGCTGACAGAGCGGGCGAAGGCAAAAGCACCGACTGCCGAGCACATCTCGATCGATAACTTCTTGAATAGTCCGGAGTATGACAAGTTGGTCAAACGACTGGGGTAAAAGGGGATCAACGCTAGTGAAAGCTAGCGTTTTCCCTCTTTGGCGTTAAGGAGGGAACACGGCATGCAAGTATCCTCGCGACAGCGATCCATCATGGAGATTTTATTGCAGGAGGAAAAGGGCATCACCGTGGCGCAGATCGCCGAACGAATCGGCGTAAGCACCCGGACCGTACACAGGGAGCTGGACGCATTGGCCCCGCTCTTTGCGAAAAACGAACTGGAGCTGGTGAGAAAGACGGGGGCCGGGGTGGAGGTCGCAGGGACAGCGGAGCAAAAGCTTGCTTTGAAAATGTCTGTTTTGCACCAAACGACGACCGAATTTACCGCAGAGGAACGCAAGGCGATTATTATGTGCTCCCTCTTGGCAGCCACGGAGCCAGTCAAGCTGATCTCGCTCGCCATTGATCTGAAAGTGACGACTGCTACGATCAGCCACGACCTGGACGACTTGGAAGAGCTTTTGGGACGGTACGACCTGACTCTTTTGCGAAAGCGGGGATACGGCGTCGAACTGCTGGGAAATGAAGCTTCCAAGCGAAGGGCGATCAGCCGTTTGATAGCCGAGCACCTCGATGACCATGAGCTGATCGGGGTGATCAAGGAGAACATTCAAAACAAGACGACACGGGACATGGATTCGATTTCCCGGCGTCTGCTCTCCCTGATCGATCGGGATAAGCTGATCAAGGTGGAAAATGCTCTCAGTCATCTCGAAGCCGAACTGCCGTACCCGCTGGCAGACAGCGCCTACATCGGCCTGGTTGCCCATTTGGCATTGGCGATCGAGCGAATCGAAAAAGGCGAGAAAATTCGCTTCGACGAGCATACGTGGAACGAGCTAATCGGAACGCCGGAGTTTGTGATTGCCGAAAACATCATGGAACGGCTGCGGCACATTTTTCAGATGGAGATTCCTCGGGATGAAATCGGGTATATTACGATGCATTTGCGAGGAGCGAAGCTGCGCCATTCCCACGACGATTACGTCTGGCCGGAAAATACGGAGCTTGCCGCTCTGACTGGGCGATTCATCGCTTTGTGCGAAGAGCGGCTCGGGCTTTCGCTGCGAGACGACTCTTCCTTGTTTCACGGGCTGTTGACGCACTTGGAGCCAGCCTTGTACAGACTCAGGCGCAAGATGGAGATTCACAATCCGATTCTCGGGCAAATCAAGCAAAACTACCCGGAGCTGTTTGCGGTTGCCAAGGAAGCGATGGCAGCGCTTTTGCCGGAACTGCCAGTGCCGGACGAAGAGATCGGTTACCTGGTCATGCACTTGGGAGCGGCGCTGGAACGAGGCAGGCAGGAGCAGCAGCGATACCGGGCGCTGGTCGTCTGTTCAAGCGGAATCGGTTCTTCGAAAATATTGGCGACGCGCATCAAAAAAGAGATTCCCGAAATCGTCAGCTTGAAAAACTTGTCCATGTTCGATGTAGGAAGTGTGCCGCGAAGCGATTACGACCTGATTATTTCTACCTTGCCGCTGTCGTTTGATCCGGCGGAATACGTAGTCGTCAGCCCGCTTTTGCCGCAGGATGATATTCAAAAGATCAAGTTTCATTTGCATAACCGACCTGTTCAAGTAGAGTCGATGAAAAAAAGCAAGGGAATGCCGCCAAAAGGAAAGCAAGCACAGGCGCAGTTGAAGTCGATGCAGCTCTATGCCGCTTTTGCCAACCAGATCATCGACGGTTTACGGCAAAGCACAGTGAGCAATGTAGCGCGCGATATGCCCAGCGTCCTGCACGATATTTGTTCGGAGCTGGAACAGCGAGGGGCGATATACGCTGTCGATCCGGTCGTGCAGCAGCTGATTGAACGCGAAAAGCTCGGCGGGCTGGGAATACCGGGAACGGCAATGGCCCTGTTTCACGGCAGGAATGAGGCGGTAACGACAGCCTCGTTCACGATTCATTTTCTGGAGCAGCCTGTGCGGCTAAGATCGATGGATGAAGAAGAGATGTCCGTTGATTTGCTGTTGCTTTTGCTCGGGCCAAAAGAAGTGCCCAAGGAAGGGCTGGAGGTGCTCAGCGAGGTCAGCTCGCTTTTGATTGAGGAAGAGATGCAGGAATTGTTGAAGACAGGAGAAATACAGCACATTGCTGATTATATAGCAGGCAAGTTGTATGCCTTTTGCCTGAAAAAGACTGGATGGGAGAGAGTGTAATGAAAAACATACTGACTACAGAAAAAATCATGCTGAATGCCAAAGTAGCAAACAAGGAAGAAGCGATCAGACTGACGGGCGAGCTGTTGGTGCGCGCTGGTCACGTCACGGCGTCTTACGTTGAAAAAATGCAGGAACGCGAAGGACTGGCAACTACTTATATCGGCAGCGGTGTAGCGATCCCGCACGGAACGAACGAAGCCAAGGCAGATATTCTTTCCACAGGGATTTCTGTCGTGCAAGTGCCGGACGGAGTTGATTTTGGCGAAGGAAGTGTGGCGTATTTGCTGGTGGGAATTGCGGCCGTAGGAGATGAGCATCTGGAGGTGCTGTCCAATATCGCTATTCTGTGCTCCGAGGAGGAAAACGTGAAACGGATCGTCCATGCTTCCTCTGCTGAAGAAATCATTGCGATGTTCACAGAGGAGGTGTAAGCGCTCATGCTGGCAGTCCATTTCGGAGCAGGGAATATCGGTCGGGGCTTTATCGGACAGTTGCTGAGCAAGGCTGGCTACGAAGTCGTGTTCGTCGACGTCAATACGGCATTGGTTGATGAGCTTAACCGCAGAAAAATGTATCAAGTGCAGCTGGCAACGGCAGGAAATCCGCAATCCGTCGTGGAAGGAGTGCGTGCGATTCACGGTCAGGATATGGAAGCGGTCGCTGCTGCCATCGCTTCCGCCGACTTGGTGACGACTGCTGTAGGGCCAAATGTCCTTGGACCTATCTCGGGAGCGATTGCGGCGGGAATCGAGAAGCGGCTTGCCGACAATCCGCAGCCATTGAACGTGATTGCTTGCGAAAACATGATTGGCGGAAGCGCCAAGCTGAAAGAGCACGTTTTTGCCCGGCTTGCGGAACCGCTTCAGGCGAAAGCAGAGCAGTTGATCGGGTTTCCGAACGCGGCTGTAGACCGCATCGTGCCGATTCAGCAGCATGAAGACAAGCTGCTGGTTACTGTCGAACCGTTTTTTGAATGGGTCGTAGACCGTTCGCAAATGGTTGGAGAGGTGCCGCAGATTGAAGGAATCACTTATGTGGACGACTTGGCTCCGTACATCGAACGAAAGCTGTTTACCGTAAATACGGGCCACGCTGTAATTGCCTATATGGGCTACCAGTTGGGGATGACAACGATTGATCAGGCTATGCAAAACGAAAAGGTCGCCAAGGCTGCCAGAGGCGCTCTGCAGGAAACGGGTGCCCTGTTGACCGCCAAGTATGGTTTTGACGCACAGGCGCACGGGCAGTACATCGAGAAAATATTGGGGCGCTTTGCCAATCCGCTGCTCTCGGACGACGTTGTCCGTGTGGGACGTTCGCCGCTTCGCAAGCTCTCACGGCATGACAGGCTGGTTGGCCCTGCTCTGGAATGCATGGACAGAGGAATCCGTCCCGAGCATTTGGGGATGGCGATTGCAGCGGCGCTGCTGTTTGATTATCCACAGGACGAAGAGGCGGCGCGCATTCAGTCAGATTTGAAGCTGTACGGTTGGGAATATGCATTGCACAATTGCACAGGCATTCCGGCAGGCCATCCGCTTGAGGAAGTCGTTCGCAGACAGGCGCGGTTGATGCAGGAGTGGACAAGTACCAAGTAAAGAAGGGTGGGTGCGGGGGATGTCCCAGAAAATCGTAGGTGTAAAAGCTTCTGTGGGGATTGCCATTGGCAAAGCGTTTTTGCTTGCGGCTCCTGACATGCAGATCAAGACGGTGGCAATTGAAGATGCTGCCAGCGAAATTCATCGCTTCGAGGCAGCGCTTGCGCGGGCAAAGGCAGATTTGCAGGAAATTGCCCAGCGTGTGGAGACAGAAATGGGCACAGAGCAAGCCGACATTTTCAGAGCCCATCTGCTCGTCCTGGAGGACCCGGAGCTTGTCGATACCGTCAAGGACAAGATTACGCAGGAGATGACAAACGCGGAGAGCGCGCTGCATGATGTGGCGCAAGCGTTTATCGGCCTGTTTGAACAAATGGACAACGACTACATGCGGGAACGTGCGGCGGACATTCGCGACGTCACGAAGCGTGTATTGGCATATTTGCTTGGAGTGAACTTTTTTCAACCCAGCTCATTGACGGAGGAAGTCATTATCGTGGCGGAAGATTTGACGCCGTCGGATACGGCTCAGCTTAACCGCCAATTTGTAAAAGGGTTCGTGACCGACATTGGCGGGCGCACCTCGCATTCGGCTATCATGGCGCGTTCCATGGAGATTCCGGCTGTAGTCGGGACGCAGAACATTACGAGTGCTGTCCAAACTTCTACGCTTATGATTGTGGACGGGCATGAAGGTGTCGTCATCATCGATCCGAGCGAAGAAGAGGTCGCGCACTATACGCGCAAGCAAGCAGAAGACGCAGAGCAAAAGGCCGAGCTGGCAAAACTCGTTCACAACCAGACGGTTACGGCAGACCAGCATCACGTGGAGCTGGCAGCCAATATCGGAAGTCCGGCAGATGTGGCAGGAGCGCTGGCGAACGGCGCAGAAGGAGTCGGGCTGTTCCGCACCGAATTTTTGTACATGGGCCGGGATGATTTCCCGACCGAGGAAGAGCAGTATGTTGCGTACAAACAAGTGCTGACGAGCATGGGAGACAAGCCTGTTGTCATCCGCACGCTGGACATCGGCGGAGACAAGCATCTGTCCTATCTGGACATGCCGGAAGAGATGAATCCGTTTCTGGGCTATCGCGCGATCCGCCTGTGTCTGGACAGACAGGAGCTTTTCCGCACGCAACTGCGCGCCTTGCTTCGCGCCGGGGTGCATGGCAACCTGAAAATCATGTTCCCGATGATTGCGACACTGGAGGAGTTCCGTCAGGCGAAAGCGATCCTGGAAGAAGAAAAGCACGCCCTGCAAAATAGCGGTGTAGTTGTATCCGATCGCTTCGAAGTGGGTATCATGATTGAGATCCCTGCTGCTGCCATGATGGCAGATGTATTCGCGCGTGAAGTGGACTTTTTCAGCATCGGCACCAATGATCTGATTCAATATACGATGGCAGCCGATCGAATGAACGAGCGGGTTGCGTATTTGTACCAACCTTACCATCCGGCTGTCCTGCGGCTTTTGCGCAATGTGATTCAAGCCGGGCACAAGGAAGGAAAATGGGTAGGAATGTGCGGCGAGATGGCAGGCGATCCTGTTGCCGTACCGATTCTGTTGGGACTCGGCCTCGATGAGTTCAGCATGAGTGCGAGCAGCATTTTGCCCGCCCGCAAGCAGCTGAGTCTTCTTTCCCGAGAAGAAATGGAAAAGCACATCGACACCATTTTGCAAATGAGTACGTCCGCGCAAGTAGAGGCGTTCGTCAAAACAACGATCATGAAAGATGGCATCTAAGGAGGCAAGATCATTATGGTGGAGAAAAAAATCGTCGTTCAACTGGCGCACGGCTTGCACGCCAGACCAGCGGCCAACTTCGTGAAAACAGCCACGACGTTTTCCAGCGAGATCAAGATTGTCAAAAACGAGAAGACGGTCAACGGAAAGAGCATCATGGGCATCATGGCTTCGGCGATCGCCAAAGGCGAAGAAATTACGCTGATTGCTGATGGCGTAGACGAAAACGAAGCGATTGCTGCTTTGGAAGCGGTGCTGACTTCCCAGGAATAGTGTGAATAACGTGCAAAAGCTCCCTTATCCGGGGAGCTTTTTTGTTTGGTTATCTACTGCTGAAAAAGGGGTCAGGCGTTTGGCTTGCCGCTGCTCATCGAGCAAAAGCTCTAATTGGGTGCGGACTTGTTCGACATAGGGAGTGGACAGGGCAGGGAAGGCGAGGTTGTGCATTTCCCACGGGTCTGTCGTGAGATTGTACAATTCGTATTCCGGTTCGATCGGCGGGGGAGGCTGGCCCGGTGCAGAGGGTGCAGCAAAATAGCGGGAGTATTTCCACAGATCCCAATGCCCATCTGCGGGCAAGTAAGCTATTACGCTTTCCAACAAGTTAGGCTCGATCACAGAGTGGTAAGGCTGACCGAGCAGACTGACTTGATGCTGGCCTTTTGTCACATCATCCTCTGACATGAAGTAAAGCGGGCCGAAATCATCTGGCTGTATCTCGCCGCCACTGACAATCAGCGATGAAAAATTATTTCCCACGAAAGGGCGGGTTTCGCTGTGAGTCAGCTGCAATTGTTCGGCGAGTGCGGGCACGTCGGCTTGCACGCAGCCGAGCAAGGTCGGGAGGATATCCACATGGCTTGTCAGCATTTCAGTAGACAGCGACTGTGGAAAAAGCAACGGATTGTGGATAATGAGCGGAATGTGGATGGCTTCTTCGTAGGCGCAATACCATTTTTGATGGAGATTGCCGTGGGCGCCGAGCAGTTCTCCGTGGTCCGCTATGAAGACAACGAGCGTTTCCGGGTAAAACGATGTCGCCGTCAACGCTTGCAGCACGCGCATGACCTGCTGGTCGGCGTTTTTTTGCAATTGAAAGTACAGACGGCGGTAAAAGTCGTCGTCAGAGATGGGCTGGAATGCTTGTGGATAAACATCGCGGTAGCTCGCCTGGCAGCGAGGTTTCGTCAACAAAGATTCGTTTTGCGTCGGCGAAGGCGGAATGTCGGGGATGGAGTCATCCACATGAAAGCGAAAAAGTGGAACTTGAGCGGAGATATCCCCATAAAGAGCGATATCGTGTGGATTGACGAAAGAGGCGACGACAAACCATGGCTGATACTCCTCAGGGTGCGCCAACTGTTGTTTCTCCTGTTCGAACCAAAACAACAGATGGATTATCTCGCTGCCGTACACGACGTCTCGCCCGTTTACACCGATGGCAGCGGAGGAGCCGGAATTGTGTGGCGCTCTGCCGTGCGGTTCAGGGCCGATCCAGCCGGAAAAGCCGTATCCGTCCAGCCGATCCGCCAGCCAGTACAAGCTTTCCTTTTGCGGATCGGGAATCCCTGTGACGGAGTCGTAGCTCAGAACAGGGACATGCGTGCCCGGTATCCAAATATCGCCGTCGGAAATGTGCCACTTGCCTTTGTAATACGTTCGATAGCCCGCCGCACGGAAGTAGTCGCCCATCGTCGGCACGGTGTTGGGATCGAGCCAAAACATGTCGCTGTCCGGGGAGAGTTTGGCGACGCCGCTCGTCTGCGTGACCCCGTGCAGAGAAGGGTATTGGCCTGTGAACAGCGTCGTTCTGCTAGGCGAGCAGGCTGTTGCGCCTGCATAGTGGCGCTTGAACTCCATGCCGTGCCTGCGCAAAAACGAGTGGGCAGGCAGAGCTTCCTCGCGCCATGTGCGCAAGCTGCTCTCCTCGTACGCTGGCGGAAACCGTTCCTGGTCGACGATGATCAACAGGATGTTCGGACGTGTCTTGAAAGCACAACTCGACATATCGACGCCTCCAGATGAGATGTACACACTGTTATCAACATATGGGGATAAGCTTTGTCCTTATCCACAAAAAAATCGCCTCGCTGTGCGCAAGGCGACATGATTGTTCCGCAGTTAAATCAACACGTAAGAGAGCAGTGACAAAAGCACGGAGGTGATCGACATGGCAATCAGCGGTTTCGCTGCTTTCGTGCGCAGGGCACGCAGATTGACGTTCAGCCCAAGGCCAACCATTGCCATCGTGAGGACGAAGGTGGTCACGTGGGCTACTCCGGCATTGAAGGACTCGGAGACGGGAATTTGTTTTCCCAGCACATAGCTTCCAAACAGGCTCATGACGAGAAAGCCGATCAAAAACCAGGGGAACTCGACTTTTGCTTCTCCTTGCAGTTTGCCGCTGCGTTTCATCCAGAACATCAGGAGAAAACAGAGCGGAACCAGGAGGAGGACGCGGCCCAGCTTGGCTAAAAGCCCGATCGCCAGACCATCCTGCCCGGCGGGAGCAGCAGCGAGTGCAACGTGGGCGATTTCGTGCAAGCTGATGCCGGACCACATGCCGTAATCAATGGCAGTCAGCGGCAAAAACGGGCGCAGCACCGTGTAGAGAATCGCAAAAATGGTTCCGACCAAGGCGATAATGCCTACGCCGATGGCGGTGTCTTCCTCTTTGGCCTGAATGATCGGGGAAACGGCGGCAATCGCTGCCGCTCCACAGACTCCTGTCCCGACGCCGAGCAAGAGGGAGAGGGAGGCGTCGGCTTTCAGCCATTTGGCGAGCAGCACAGTAAGCGCGATAGCGAATACGATGACTCCGGCGTCGTAGACGAGCAAGCCTAAACCTTGGTGCAAAACGACATCGACATTCAGCTTGAGACCGTACAAGATGATGGCGAGCCGCAGCAAGCGTTTTGCCGAGAACTGAATGCCAGCGCGCAACGCCTCCGGATAGCCCCAAAACTGGCGATACGCGACCGCAATCAGGATGGCACAGGCGAGTGGCCCGACCCGGTCAAAGCCGGGAACTTGAGCCAAACCGTAGCCGAGCACGGCAACGAGAAACGTAAAGGCGACGCCCGCTATCCACAGCGGAAGCGAGGCGGGAGTGTTTGTATGCTTGCTTTTGGATTGAGCAGATGGATGATGGCTGTCGTTCAATGGCGCGCTTTCGTTAAGCGGGGAAGCCATTGCAATCACTCCTTGAAAAGTTTTGACAACCAAAGCATAAAACAACTGTTACAATAAGAAAAATAAATGATTGATATAATGACAATAAGTGATTTTGTATAGTAGAGACAATCGAGGGAGGGATGCTTGCGTGGATCAGCAATTGCGTGTGTTTGTCACGGTGGCAGACAGGCAAAATTTTTCGCGGGCCGCAGAGGAATTGCACATGACCCAGCCTGCGGTTAGCCAATACATTTTGTCGTTGGAGCGGACGATCGGAACCAAACTGTTGGAGCGCAACAACAAATACGTCCGGTTGAACAAGGCGGGCGAAATTGTTTACCACCATGCCCGGGAAATATTGGGGCTGTACACGCGCATGCAAAGCCTCGTCGATGACTTGATGAACACGCCGAGCGGGCATTTGACGATTGGCGCCAGCTATACGTATGGCGAGTACGTCCTGCCACATGTGATCGCCAAGCTGCGCAAGGACTATCCGCTGATCACTCCGACGATCACGATTCACAATTCAACTGTGATTGTGGATCTGGTGGCAACCCGGCAGCTTGATGTAGGGATCGTCGAAGGGGAGTACGTCAATGACAAAATGTGCATCGAGCCATTTGCCGACGATCGCATGTACGTGATTATCTCTCCCGGTCATCGGCTGGCGAGCAAACAAGAAGTCAGCATCCATGATTTGATGGAGGAAACCTGGATCGTGCGGGAGGAAGGCTCAGGAACGAGGGAGGCGGCGGAAAAAATGTTTCGTCAGCTCCAGTTTCAGCCACAGAAGCGAATGGAGTTTGGCAGTACCCAAGTCATTAAGGAATCGGTCGAGGCTGGCTTGGGGATCAGTCTGCTCTCGTATTGGGCGATTCGCAAAGAACGTCAGCTCGGCACGCTCTGTACGCTGAAAATAGCGGGAACGCCCGTGACGCGGGACTTTTCGCTGGTGACGAAATCGAACGAATTTCAGACGCGGGCGCTGGAAATTTTCATGGACCTCATTCGTTCCCATCTGCCAGAAGGATCGCACGTATAAAAAGGGAAGCAGCACCGTCGATCAGACGCGCTGCTTCCTTTTTCATATGTTCGATATATGCGCGACTTTCAGCGGGCGGGGGAGCTTTTCGGAGAGCAGATTGCTTTCACTCATGAGTTTCCGCCAGAGGGCAGAGCGAGCGTCAGGCGGAAGGTGGTGCCAACCGAGCCGCTCTGCACCAGCGTCCCGGAATTGTTTTTTGTATTTACTCCCAAAAATGGTAGACTGTAAAAATTGTGCTAATGACAAAACTTATGGCTACGTAAATGATAAAGTATCTTATGTTGAACAAAATCTTTAAATTATGTTGTTTCGTTAAGTATTCATAAAATGTAGTAACAAAGTGAACAAGCAAAGCGATTGACATAGCATAAAAAAATTTTTTCAAGAATACGCTTATCATGCTGAATCCTTTCTTGTCCCAGAATATTTATCCTATGTTATCATTTTATCCATTCTATCGGAAGAGCGGCGTGAGCTTTCAGTTTTCTCAGGTCTTTCTCTTTCTTTTTCCCTTCTTTCTTCTCTAAAAGATGTTTTATTATCGAGAGTTTCATTAGCATGAATTGGAGTAGTTATGATGGACTTATTGAGAAGCTCCAGTCCGACACCCTTTACGCCGTTTTGTTTGTAAGCATTCTCTAAATCTTTCACGAGAGGTTTTACAATGGTTTCTGCTCCTATGTAAACCCCTACTCCAACTAAGCCCCCTCTAATTCCTGATCCTACCGTATCAGGTTTTGGTACACGTGGACCAAGGTTCTGATTTATTTTAGATGCAGCCTGTGCAGTTTTTGACTTTTCATTATATATTTGCGTACTCTTGTAGATCTCTCTGCCAGCACCAACAGCAGCAGCTACACCAACCCCTTTATAATTCATGCCATAGGCTTCTTTATCTTTGTCGGCTTTAGAGTTTGACGAGGAGCTGTTTGTGTGTTGATTACCGCTTGGACTATATCCATGGGCTTCTTTATCGTTCGTAGGTTTTGACGAGCTACCACCGCCAGCAGATGTACTTTCAGCATTTACACGGGTTTGCACTGTAGGTTTTTCTAGTTCTTTCTTATAAGCTTGTTGAGCGGCTGGGCTAATTTGAACCGAGTCACTTTTCGGTTTTGCTGGCGTAGATGCTACATCATTTCGAGGTGGAGTACTAGTAGTAGGGCTAATAGCTTTAGAACTCTGAGGAGTACTATTCTTGCTTGGCGTTGGTGTGTAATCACGAATAGATATATTTTTCATGCGAATATTCACTTCTGTAATATTCAATTTAGATGTACACAAGGATTTTCTTATGAAAACCCAAAAATGTAAATATTTAGTTATCTACTAAATTCGACATTTTGTCCTATTTCATAGAATTTAACTAGCTTCCAGTAAGGTAAAATAGTATTGGTTTTGTCGAAGCTTGTCTAAGTTTTTTTGGTTTTTACAGTACTCAACTTTCGCAGTGCGAAAATCGGCTTAACTTTAGGTACAGCTTAGATTTAAGATCAATTGGATGTACTGCTTGAAAAATAGAAGGACACCGCTTCGTTTGGTAAAGTGATGCAGAAGTACGTGGACAGCCAACCGTTGTACAGACAGGAGCAGCAGTTTGTCCGCATGGGGCCGCCCATCTGCTCTACGATTACCGGACAACGCGCGGCGGTGAGCATCCCCGGAACTTTCTGGCGGGGTTTGGCGGCTATCTTCACGTGGACGGCTATGCCGGTTACCACAAGGTGAAGGATGTCACCCCTCGTTGGATGCTGGGCGCATGCGCGTCGCAAGTTTGACGAGGCGTTGAAGGCGCTGCCCGCCTCCCCAGACAAAGACGAAACAGCAGTTCAGCAAGGGCTTCAATTCTGCAACCAGCTCTTTGCCATTGAGCGGGAACTGAAGGACGTGACACCAGAGGAACGTTATACCGTCCGAATGGAGCGAAGCAAGCCCATTTTGGACGCTTATTTGGCATGGTTGCGTCAGTAACGCCCCCGAATGCTTCCCAAAAGTCTGCTGGGGCAGGCGATTGCCTACAGCCTGAATTAGTGGGACAAGCTGACGACGTTTTTGCAGGATGGGCGGCTCGAGATTGACAACAACCGCAGCGAGCGGTCGATGAAGCCGTTTGTGATCGGACGAAAGAACTAGCTGTTCGCCAATACGCCTCGCGGTGCAAAGGCGAGCGCAATCATCTACAGTGTCATCGAAACAGCCAAGGAGAATGGACTGAACCCGTTCAAGTACTTGACGTACCTATTCGAACAACTCCCGCAGCTTCCCGTTCTGAAAAATCCAGAAACCCTGGATAGTTTGCTGCCTTGGTCGCCGTCGTTACCGCTAACTTGCCGCGTGTTCAACTCTTGACCCCAGCATAGACCAGCAACAAGGTGGGGGCTATTTGACGCTTACGGCTTTCTGTCATTTTCCTGGCTCATGCATTTTGGGCCTTTTTCTCTATGCCTAAACAGATCATCTTCGTTCTTTTTGAAATTACGATTTAGGTAAAATGGGGCATTTGCATAATTTACATAATATGGTAATATTAAGTGATAATTCAAATTGTATGTTCATTTTCCATAAAAGTATGCATTTCCTTTTTTGTTGAGGGGATGCACTTATAAAGGAGATGTCACCCTTGAAAAAATTTTATATCCTTATTTTATCTCTCATCGGAATTATTGCACTCAGTAACCTCGTCTATTTTCCTGGATTGAAAGTCTGGGCATTTGATGAGCTAGCCTTATTTGATAAGCAAAAGATAACCTCGCTTACTATTCATAACCATGAAGAAAATGAAAAAGTAGAAATTACTGACCCAAAAGAGATTCAAAAAGTACTCAATGATTTTTCCAAAATGGAACTTCGCAGAATTAAAAGCGAATCTGATGCAAATAACTCTGGTGCAAAAGAAGTAAAAGAAAATGTTCATACGTATACCATTGATGTTTATGCAAATAAACAGGATATCGGGACAATTTATCTCTCTGGTACTACATACATGATATTTTACGGAAAATCATCATCTGACGATATCCCTGTTTATAAAATTGAAAATAATCCTGACTTAGAAATCCACGAAGTGTTCAATTCAGCAAAAAAAAAAATAATTTGACACCATGCAACTTATTACTCCCTGTAATATTAAGATCAAAAGGAGATATTCGGCTATTGAACCGAATATCTCCTTTTGTATTAATTACGGTTGTTCCCAACGACCATTTTTATCCTGTAGTCGAAGAATATTTCCTTTACCTGTGATTAGTCGAATGTCTTCATAGTCCATAAATGGGAATTCCAACTTAGCCTTTCTGTATCCATTTCGTTTCATGAAACGACGAGTATCATGCATATCGTCGATCGCAATCCGAATATTATCTTCTAATTGTTTCTTCAAATTCGGTGATAAGGATGCAACCAAACCAACAACACCTACCGCGATACTGAGAGGTCGGACAAGATTAAATACGATCCCAATTACAGACGCCGTAAGTGAAGCCATATTCGCCAGTTTATTATCATCCATTTGGATTACACCGTATTTGAGAACGTCCGACATAGCTTCGGCAAGATCATCAAGGTCGTCTTGGTCAACAGTAATCGTATCAACGTATTGTTTCAATTTTGTACGTGCCATAATTTATCTTCCTCCGAAAATTTATTCCAAGCAATTTTCCGCGCGGTGATTAACTTGGTATTCATTAAAGTGAATCGAAGGTAAAAAATAACAACCCGATCTCAAAATTTTTTCTTTGCTTATCATAAGCAATTTTTTGTGCTATAGGTTTTGACAGCTCTAATCATCCGAAAGACTATTTCTTGACGTATGTCCTCACGTACACCTATATCCGTGAATTTCAACGACTTGCGAATCTTTGGCTCAAATCTTTCTATGATCTCTACCATTGCACTTTCATCATTATTTTGCGCTCGCTTTACCAGCGTTAACAGGCTCATGTATTTTCGCCTCCCAATAGCTGTTTTCTAAGCTTCAGTAACGCTCGTTTCTTTGTTTTAGAAACTGCTTGCTGGCTTGTGCCTAACAGGGTCGCAGCCTCCACCTCTTTGAGATTCCTCAAATATAGAAGTGCAAGTATCTCCCTTTCCTTTTCTGTGAGAGTTTGAACAGCATCCAAAACTCGTTTGTCAGCTATTACATCCTCCCACTTAGCTTTGTTTTCCCACTCACTTTTGCCAGTGTCACTAACAAAGCTGTCTATCACCCTTTCAATTTCATCTGTAGGTTGGAATACCTTTCCTATCTTTTGAGTACGAACAGCTAACTCGATAGCTGTAAAACGGATGAGTGATGAAATATATTTGATTAGTTGAAGCTCAGCGTAAAACTCCTGAATCCTACTATTCAATTCATCATTTCTCTTCTGCGTATCGTCCGGTGAAGCAATCACTCTTTGGCATAGTTGCTGATTGTCTTCTTGAGCTAGAAATGCATCCAAAAACTTTTGATTTGATAAGTTAGTAGGCCTGAACAAAAAATCCCTCCCAAACAAGATCGTACGTTCTCTTTTTGAACAAAAAATAAAAGTGCCAGATTCTCACTGACACGTCCCGTTCTACAATATCCATTTTACTAAATAACTAAACCTTGCATTGGTTTATTCCTTAAATGTAAATTTTTGTAATTAAGTGTAAGCTTACGCACTCTCACCTTCCCCTTTACGCTGTAACAGATGATGAAAAGGTACGTTTCTTTGGTAATGGCAAACAAAATAAGTACATGAAGCGTAAGTTTCGTTCTGAACGCCAAGCATTAGGCAAAAAGAAAAAGGGAAATGCGATTCGTAGTTCAAGGTCATTTTATCGCCTGTCTCAGTTCATAAAAAATTCCTCCTTGGGTTTCGGTTGTATCGTGCTCATTGCGCCGGCTTGCAGGCTTACCTGTCCCGGCTACACACCAAGAATAGTCAGGGCTTGTGTCCGCCAAATGACCGGAATATGGAAAAGTCGTGGAATACCGAAAACGCTTGCATTTTTTCCTGCCTTGTCATACATTAGAAGCAGGAATAAGATCGCAGAATTGGCGTGATTCTTATCCAAACAAGTGAATAGACAAAAGGCAAAGGTGCCCTTGAACACGAGTCTTGTTCTTTCGTGTTTAGGCACCTTTTTTTGCGTTTTGAAAAGGGAAGTTGTCTGAAAGGAGTGTGACACGCATGGAAAAACCAATTCGAGCGACGCCGCTTGCGATCCGAATGATTCCCAACGTCGATCCACAATTTGCGGAGAAGCTGAACCTGCCTTCCCATATTCGCAGTGTGGGGATGCTTACATCCACCATTGATGATGTGGGCTATACGGCCATTGATGAGGCGACGAAAAAGGCAGCTGTAGAAGTGATTTACGCCAAGTCGTTTTATGCAGGATCTGGAAATGCGTCTGGTCCGTTGTCCGGCGAGTTCATCGGGATGATCGGTGGAGCGACGCCATCGGAGGTAGAGAGCGGTATCGATGCAGCCGTTGCATTCATGGAGAGTGGAGCTTGCTTTTACTCGTTAAATGAAGAGGGGACGCATGCGTATTACGCACATGTCGTGTCGCGGACGGGCAGCTACTTGTCTGGGCTCGCCGGAATCAGGGAAGGGGAGCCGCTCGCCTATCTGATCGCTCCGCCGCTTGAGGCCATGTACGGTATTGACGCCGCCCTCAAAGCAGCAGATGTGCAGATGGTGCAGTTTTTTGGCCCGCCCACGGAAACGAACTTTGGGGGAGCGTTGCTTACTGGAAGCCAATCGGCATGCACTGCCGCAGCAGATGCTTTTGCCGACGCTGTAAGAAGCGTTGCCCGACAGCCAGTCAAACGATAAAAGGGATTTTCCCTCTTGAAGGGGAGGAAATGTAAATGCGCGCTCATGCATACTCACTGGGCATGATTGAAACACTTGGCTTGCCCGCTCTTATTGCGGCCGCTGATGCTGCTGCCAAAGCGGCAGACGTCAAGGTCGCCACATATGAAGGCGCGGACGGCGGGATCGTAACGGTCTACGTAATCGGAGATGTCTCTTCGGTTCAGGCGGCTGTTGACGCTGGCGCTGAGGCGGCAAAACGCGTTGGACGCTTGCTGCACTCCCACGTCATACCGCGTCCTGATGAAAATGTTCCGAAAATGATTAAAAATCTGATGCGTTCGGAAGCGCAGGAAGAAGCGAAGCCGCAGCCTGCACAGGCAAAGGCAGAGCCGACGCTGGCAGAGCAATCGATCAACGATCTGCGCAAGCTGGCTCGCTCGTTTGCTGATTTCCCGCTCTCGACCAATGACATCAATACGGCGAAGAAAGAAGACCTCATTCGCCTGATTGAAGAAAAGCAACAAGGCGGAGGTGACAAAGCATAATGACACTCGACGCTGATTTGTATTCCATTCAGGAAGTGCGTACGTACCTCGCCCAAGCGAAGGAAGCGCAGGCGAAGCTCGCTACTTACACGCAAGAGCAAATCGATCGGATCATCACTGCCATGTCCAAGGCTGGGGTGGAGAATGCCGAGCGTTTGGCGGCTCTTGCGGTTGAGGAGACAGGCTTCGGAAACGTCCCGGACAAACGGATGAAAAACTTGTTTGCTTCCCAAGATGTTTATGCTTCCATCAAAGACGTGAAAACCGTCGGCATCGTTCGCAAAGACGAGGAAAACAAAGTGTGGGAAGTGGCACAGCCGGTAGGAATCGTCGCCGGGATCGTACCATCCACCAACCCGACATCGACCGTTATTTTCAAGTCGATGATCGCGCTCAAAGCGAGAAACGCAATCGTATTCAGTCCGCATCCGTCGGCAGCCAAGTGCACGCTGGAAGCAGCGCGACTGATGGCACAGGCGGCTGTGCAGGCTGGGGCGCCGGAAGGCTTGATCCACTGCGTCTCCAAGCCGACGCTTCCAGCGACGAATGAGCTGATGAAGCACAAGCTGACCAATGTGATCCTCGCGACTGGCGGTACGCCAATGGTGCGGGCTGCATACAGCTCCGGAAAGCCTGCTTACGGTGTCGGACCAGGAAACGTTCCGGTCTACATCCACCACAGCGCTGACCTCGCTGCTGCTGCCAAGCGCATTGTGCAGAGCAAAACCTTCGACTACGGCACCATCTGCGCCTCCGAGCAGGCACTGGTGATCGAGGAATCGGTCAAACACCAGATGATTGCTGCCCTGAAGCGCGAAGGAGCGTACTTCCTGGACGAAAACGAGAAGGCCAAAGTAGCCGCCATTATTATGGTGAACGGCTCGCTCAACGCCAAAATCGTTGGACGTTCCCCGCATGTGATCGCGCAAATGGCAGGCATCTCGATTCCTGCCGAAACACGAGTGCTGATCGCGGAAGAAACCGGAGTAGGCAAAGAGTATCCGATGTCGGTGGAAAAACTGGCACCGATCCTCGCTCTCTACACCGTTTCGGGAGACAACGAAGCGTTTGCCCGCTGCCGGGAGCTTTTGACGCATGGCGGATTGGGGCACACCGCTGGGATTCACGCGCAGGATGACAATGTGATTGCATCCTACGGTCAAGCGATGCCGGCTTCCCGCATCCCGGTCAATACCGGAACGACTTTCGGGGGAATCGGAGCAACGACTGGCGTGCAGCCATCCTTTACACTCGGATGCGGTTCTTTCGGGAACAACATCACATCCGACAACATCGGTCCGAAGCATCTCTTCAACATCAAGCGCGTCGCTTTTGGCGTGAGAGAAATGCCTGAGTCCACGCCAGTGCAAGCTGCTGCAACGACACAGGCGGAAGAAGCTGTGCTGCAAGCTGTCTCGTCCATGAATGTCGGCCTGAGCCGGGATGAGATCAAAAACATCATTAAATCTGTTTTAACTGAAATGACGTCCTAAAACGTTAAAAATTTGTCCATATAATTAAGGAGGAACGAAAACATGGCTGGAGAAATGTCCGCATTGGGAATGGTAGAAACAAAAGGTTTGGTAGGAGCAGTTGAAGCTGCTGACGCAATGGTAAAAGCAGCTAACGTTAAATTGATTGGCAAAGTACACGTAGGTGGCGGTCTCGTAACAGTCATGGTACGTGGTGACGTAGGTGCAGTAAAAGCTTCCACGGACGCAGGCGCCGCTGCTGCCGAAAAAGTAGGAGAGCTCGTATCTGTACACGTTATCCCACGTCCACACGGAGACATTGAATTGATCCTGCCTAAGCTCGAAGGGTAATCCCCTATGGCAGTTATTACAGAAGCATCTTTGAGAGCAATGCATAAGACAGGCATCCCAAACCCCTTTCTCATTGAGAAAGGGGATAAAATCACACCAGCAGCGGCAGATTTCTTGAAAGGAAGAGGGATTCAAGTGAAATCTTTTGAAGAACAACAACAGCAACCTTCCACCAATCAGACTGCCGAGGCAGTGCGGGAAATTCCCCTTGGTGTATCGAATCGCCACGTTCATTTGTCGCCAACCGATGTAGAAAAGCTTTTTGGAGCAGGACATCAGTTGACGCCAATGCGCGATCTGTCGCAGCCTGGTCAGTTTGCTTGCCAGGAAACCGTGACAATCGTCGGGCCAAAAGGCAGCATTCACGGAGTGCGGATTCTGGGGCCAGCGCGTGGCGCGACACAAGTGGAAATCTCTCGTACTGACGGTTTTGCGCTCGGTGTGCACGCACCTGTGCGGATGTCCGGAGATATTGAAGGAACACCGGGTCTGGTACTCGTAACAGCAAAAGGCACAGTTGTACTCGACAAAGGTGTAATTGTAGCCAAGCGGCACGTTCATATGTCGCCTGCGGATGCCGAGCAATACGAAGTGAAGGATGGCGACACGCTGATCCTTGCGACGCAGAGTGACCGCCCTGTCATCTATCCGGATGTAGTTGTTCGCGTACATCCACAGTTCGCACTCGATTTCCACGTCGATTTGGATGAAGGGAATGCCGCCAATTTGAAAACGGGCGACCGGGTAAAAGTGATCGGCAAAAACGGCCAGTTTTACTCCGGCTAACGGAGGTAGAGCTTTGATGGACATCAGAGAAATGGTGGCATCGATTACAAAAGAAATTTTGCTGTCGATGAATACAGAAAAGAAACCTGAAGCACCTCGTGTCCTGTATGTCTTTTGCGACAGCCAGGCTCATGAGGCGTTTCAGGATCATTTTATCCAGTTGAAAAACCACGGCATCTGCCACGACATTCTCTTCCTGGACGGGGAAACCTCGTCCTGGCTGGGAATGCACAAGATCGAATGCGGGGGAGCAGGCAAAGTCCTGACTGCGGATGAGTACGCTCCTGCGCCATTGGAAGTGCCAAAAGATTACGCTGGTATCGTCATCCCGGAAATCGATCTGGACAATGCGGCAAGAATCGCATCCGGGTTGAAAGGCACGATCAAGGCAGAAATCGTCTTTTCCGCACTCGTGACAGGCAAGTTCGTCATTGCAGGCTCCGATGTGCCGGGCATCAAGCGCGCCGACCGTCGCACCCTGCAAACATTGACGCTGACGCCAGCCTATGAAAAGCTGTTCGAGCGCCACGTGGAAGCGATGAAAGAGCTGGGCGTAGAGTTTGCGGAACAAAAACGTTTGGCTGATCGCGTAGTCTCCAAGCTGAAAGCGCAGTTGCCAAAAGCGGAGGCAAAGCCTGAACAGCCGACATTGACTGCGTTGGACGAGGCAGAGGCGGTTTTTTCCGGCAAGCTGCTTACGGCTGACTGGATCAAATCCCAACCGGAACTTCGGGATACGACCTTGCATGTGAAAAAAGGAGCGATTGTCTCTCCTTTGGCTTACGACAGCATGAGGGAGCGCGGCATTACGGTCAGCTACTTAGGAAAAGGGTGATCGCATGTTTTTGGGAAAAGTGATCGGCAGCGTTTGGGCAACCCAAAAGGAAAACGGCATGGAAAATTTGAAGCTGATGGTTGTTCAGCCGATTGACTGGCGCGGCGAAGAGAGCGGGCAAACCGTGATCGCAGCAGACCGGATCGGGGCTGGAATCGGCGAGCAGGTCATCGTTTCACGAGGAACGCCTGCCCGGATTCTTTTCACGGGCAACAGCGTGCCGATCGATGCGATCATCGTAGGTATCGTGGATTCGTTTGAAGTGCCGGGGGCCGCAGGAGGAGAGGAATAGCGATGGAACAGGAACGTTCGCGAGTCATACAGGAATTTGTGCCAGGAAAACAGGTCACGTTGGCTCATGTGATCGCAAATCCTGACCCTATGCTTTACACCAAGCTGGGGATCAAGGAAGCCGGGGCAATCGGCATTTTGACCCTGACACCGACAGAAACAGCCATTATTGCTGCGGATATCGCGACAAAGGCTGCGGGTGTCGAGCTTGGATTTCTCGATCGCTTCACAGGCTCACTGATTGTCGTTGGGGATGTTTCTGCTGTGCAGATGGCAGTGGATGCGGTCAATCAGGTGTTGAGTGAAAAACTGCGGTTCACACCGGCGCTGGTGACGAAATCATGACAGGCCGTGTCATGATCATCGGTGCTATCGAAGCGGGCAAGTCTTCTCTGGTCAAAGCGCTGTTCAACGATGAACAGCCAGCCAGGAAGACTCAGGCGCTTGAATATCGGGACTGGGTGATTGACACGCCGGGCGAGTATAGCGAAAATCCGATGTTTTACCGCACGCTGATGGCTACCTCGCTGGAGGCGACCATCGTCGTGATGGTTCAGGATGCCACTCGCGACCGCAACTACTTTCCCCCAGGTTTCGCGCAAGGCTTTCCCCAAGCTTGCGTAGGGGTCATCACGAAAGTCGACCATCCCGATGCCGATGTACAACGAGCGGAGGGCTACTTGCGCCAGTCTCTGGGCGACGCGAGAATATTCCCGACGTCTTCCTACACGAGCGAGGGAGTGCCGGAATTGCGTGCGTATTTGCAAGAAATTGTCAGCGAATAAGCCTCTTTCCGCCGTAGCGAGTCTGTGAGAAAATGAAGTCAATATCAAACTCCTAGCAGGTGAAAAGAGGTTCGCATGCAATCCATACGGGAACTGTGCAAATCGTCTACGATATTGAGTGAGGACGACATCCAGATCGTGGAGGACCTTGCTTCCAAACTGCAAATTTTTGCCGATCTGTCGCAGGCAGACATGTTCATCGACTGCCCGACCGTAGATCGAAGTGCTGCTTTGGTTGTTGCGCAGGCCAAGCCGGGCACGGCGCGTTCCATGTACAGCGGTTCAGTCGTAGGCCATTTGGCGACTGCGATCAACGAGCCAGCCGTCATGTACTGCCTGACTACAGGCAAGCCGGTCATCGGCTCCAGAGGTGTATCGCAAGAGCAGGTCGTCATGCGTCAAAGCGTCGTACCGATCACAAACGCCGAGGGCAAGACGATTGGCACGCTGATTACCGAGCAAGACATTTCCAAGCAGGTAGAACAAGAAAAAAACGTCGAAATGCTCAAGGAAACGACCGAGCATCTCAGCGAGACACTGATTCAGTTTGCTGTGCCTGACATGCCGATTTCTTCGCTTCTGCATGAGGGCATGATTTTGTTTGATCAGAGTGGAATCATTACGTATGCCAACGGGCGTGCCCACAAGCTGCTCTCCATGATCGGCTTTGATCGGCCGGAAAAGGGAGAGAGCATCGAACGCATTTTTTCCTGGAGAGTTTCCCCGGAAAATTTCGTGCGCCATGGCGGCTATATTCAGGATGAGTTGTCAAAAGGAAAGCATTTTATCATGATGAAAGCGGTTTCGTCCGTTCGCAAGCTCGACATCATCGGGGGCATTATTTTGCTCCGGGACATCTCGGACATCCGCGAAAAAGAGAAGCAGCTGATGATCAAGTCGGCTGTCATCAAAGAGATTCACCATCGCGTCAAAAACAATTTGCAAACTATTTCAAGCCTGCTGCGCCTGCAAATGCGGCGATCGCAGTCAAACGAGATTGAGAAAGTATACCGGGAGAGCATCAACCGGATTAACAGCATCGCCATTATTCACGAATATTTGGCGCAAGATGGTCTGGAACAGATCGATTTCAAAGAGATTCTCACCAAAATATCGAAAATTATCGTCTCCTCGATGAGACGTTCAGAGCAAGCCATACACGTCGTCGTGACGGGGGAATCCGTGTACCTTCCGTCCAACAAGGCGACATCTTTTGCTTTAATTGTCACGGAGCTGATTCAAAATTGCATGATTCACGGATTCCGCGAGCTTCATGAAGGGCGCATCTCGATCGCGCTCGTCTCGAAAGACGATTTCGTCAGCCTGTCTGTTACGGATGACGGAGTGGGAATCGAGGATATGGAGCATATTCATAAAAAGGGACACCTTGGCCTGAAAATCGTCGATACGCTCGTCAGGGAAGACCTGGAAGGAACCATGCATTTCCGCAACACAGGCAACGGAACGGAAGTTACCATTCTCTATCCGATCCAAAAGGAGGATGAAGATGACACAGCCGAAGATTATGGTGGTTGATGACGAGCCGATCATCCGCATGGACTTGCGCGAGATGCTCGAAAACGAAGGGTATCAGGTAGTGGCCGAGGCGAAAAACGGGGAAGAGGCAGTCGAACTCGCTCATCGCCACAAGCCCGACCTCATCATCATGGACGTCAAAATGCCGGGCCTGAATGGGATCAAGGCGAGTGGGATCATCCGCACCTTTTCGGACTGCTCCATCCTTCTTTTGACCGCGTACAGCCAGAAGGAACTTGTCCTGGATGCGCGCAAAGCCGGGGTAACGGCGTATCTGGTAAAGCCTGTATCCGAAGATGACCTGATTCCTGCGGTCGAGATTGCGCTCAGCCAAAAGGAAAAAGTGGTGTCGCTGAAGAAAGATATTAGTGATCTGAAACAAAAGATCGAGGATCGCAAAGCAGTGGAAAAAGCCAAAGGCAAGCTGATGAGCGCGCTCTCCCTAGAGGAGGAGGCCGCTTACAAATGGATGCAGCAAGTAAGCATGCAACGGCGCATGCCACTTGTGAAGCTGGCGGAAGAAATTCTTTCAGGCGAGCAAACGATTTTGACTCAGGGGTAATGTCTCTGAGCAGTTTTTTCATAAAAAGAAACGAACGCAACAAGTAGATAGCAAGAGAAGCAAAGGCGCTTGTATCAGACCGGAAGCGATTATTTCGGCTGTTCAAGCGTCTTTTTGCTTGCCTCGTCTGGCACGCCAATGGTTCAAGGAGGTTCATTATGGATGAACAGTGGATCCAAAGCGTCGGCATCGATGTCGGAACCAGCACAACGAAAATGATCGTCAGCCGATTGCGGTTGGGGCGCATGTCCAGCACGTTTTCGCTGCCGCGCTACCAGATCGTGGAGCGGCAGCTGCTGTATGCGAGTGAGGTGCATTCCACCCCGTTGATCGGGTTTGACGAGATTGACGCTGAAGGAATCGGTGCGATTTTGCAAGAGGAGTACAGAAAGGCCCAAATCAGTCTGTCGTCCATCAAGTCAGGCGCCGTGATCATTACCGGAGAGACGGCCAGCAAGAAAAACGCGCAGCACATCGTTCATCTGCTGGCGGAGCGATCCGGCGATTTCGTGGTAGCAACTGCGGGAGCGGACCTTGAAGGCGTGCTGGCAGGCAAAGGCGCGGGGGCGGAAAAACGCTCGCAAACGATCCAGGGAACGATCGTCAATGTCGATATTGGCGGCGGGACGGCGAATGCTGCTTACTTCCAGCGCGGCCGAGCGATTGCGACGGTGACTTTTCACGTCGGAGGCAGGCTGATTCGCCTGGACCAGCAAGATATGGTTACGTACGTGTCGCCGAACATCCAGGCATGGCTTTCTGCGAAAGGCTTGCGCATCACGGTCGGTCAAAGAATCAGTCTGGCCGAGATTTCGGAAGTGGCGCGGCAGATGGCGTGCAGCATGCTGGATTACTTGACGGGAAAAGAGCGGCAAATATCGGGCTTGCTGGTAGTAGGGCCTCAATTGCGCGGCGATTTCCCGGTGGAGGAGCTGACCGTTTCCGGCGGGGTCGGGAAGCTGATGGAAGGCGCTCCCGTAAGAAGCATGGCAGATGTGAGTCGCTACGGCGATTTTGGCCCGCTGCTCGGTTACGTGTTGCAGCAGGAGCGGGAAAAAGGGACGTACGCGGTTAACTGGCTCGATCCGGAACAGACGGTGCGGGCTACGGTTATCGGAGCAGGCATGCAAAGTACGGAGATCAGCGGATCGACTGTGCATATCAAGCCTGAGCTGCTCCCGATCAAAAACATTCCGATTCTCAAGCTGGAGCTTACCCAGGAGCAGTTGGCGAACCCGGCGCAGCTTCATCAGGAAGTGGCGGCGATTTACCAGCTGGGGGAACGGCTTTTTGATAAAACGACAGGAATCCCGTTCGCACTCGCGATCTCGGGCATCGGCTATTGCTCGTATGCGTTGCTGCAAACGATATCCCAGGAGCTGTCCGATCAGTATCGGCACTATTTTGCCGAGAGCCAGACGATGGTCGTGATCTGCGAGACAGATATGGCAAAAGCATTGGGGCAGGCGCTGGCGCTGCGTTGCAAGGGCGCACCGGAAATTATTTGCATCGATCAGGTGCGGGTAGAGTATGGCGATTATATCGACCTGGGCGAGCCGATTTCGGGAACGATTATCCCGGTCGTGGTAAAAACCCTCGCTTTTGACGAGAAGGCGTAACGTATAAAGGGGTGGACAAAATGAACACGAAAACGACTGTGCTTGGACAGACCTATCAATTTCGCGATTTGAAAGAAATTTTCGCGAAGGCAAACGAAGACAAATCAGGAGACCAGCTGGCTGGGATCGCTGCTTCCGATTCACGGGAACGCGTAGCTGCCAAGCAGGTTTTGGCTGACTTGACTTTGGCCGACATCCGCAACAACCCCATGCTTCCTCCAGAGGAAGACGAGGTCTCTCGTGTCATTGAAGAGGGGATTAACGAGAAAATTTACAACGAGATCAAAAACTGGAGCGTTGCCGAGTTGCGCGAGTACATTTTGAGCCACAATGCGGGCGAGAACGACATCAAGCGGATCAGCCGCGGCTTGTCCAGTGAAATGATCGCCGCAACAGCAAAGCTGATGAGCAACCTCGACCTGATCACAGCGGCGGCGAAAATTCGCAATGTGACCCACTGCAACACAGCGATTGGCCAGCCAGGCGTACTGGCCGCACGGGTACAGCCAAACCATCCGTCGGACAACGTGCAAGGGATCAAGGCAGCGCTGTACGAGGGGCTTAGCTACGGAATTGGCGACGCGGTTATCGGGATCAACCCGGTTATCGATACGGCAGACAGCGTCAAAGATATTCTCACGATGACCAAAGAAGTGATGAACAAGTGGGAGATTCCGACGCAAAACTGTGTTCTGGCGCACGTCACTACCCAAATGCGGGCAATCCGTCAAGGTGCGCCTGCCGACCTGATTTTCCAATCACTCGCAGGCAGCGAAAAAGGCAACAATGCTTTCGGTATCGACGTCAAACTGCTGGACGAAGCAGATGAGCTGATGCGCAAAGAAGGTACGTCCTACGGGCCGAACTTCTGGTATTTCGAGACGGGGCAAGGCTCCGAGCTTTCTTCCGAGGCGCACTTCGGCATCGACCAGGTGACGATGGAATCCCGCTGCTACGGATTGGCTCGCAAGTACAACCCGTTTATCGTCAATACGGTTGTCGGCTTCATCGGACCGGAATATTTGTACGACAGCCGCCAGGTCATCCGGGCAGGTTTGGAAGACCATTACATGGGCAAGCTGCACGGGCTGCCAATGGGTTGTGACGTATGCTATACGAACCATATGAAGGTTGACCAGAACGATATGGACAACTTGGGTATTTTGCTCTCGGCGGCAGGGGTCAACTTTGTCATCGGGGTAGCCATGGCGGACGACGTCATGCTGAACTATCAATCGACCAGCTTCCACGATATCGCTGCGTTCCGCGAAGTTCTCGGCCTGCGCCCGGCGCCTGCCTTTGAAAAATGGCTGGAGAAAATGGGGATCATGGAAAACGGCAAGCTGACGGCAAGAGCGGGCGATCCGACAATCTTCATGTAAGAAGAGGGGGTGTATGACGGATGGAACAACAATTGGATTTTTTAGTAGACAAAGTAGTGGCAGAACTGCAAAAGAAACTGTCTGAGCTGGGAGAAAAAGCTCCTGCGCAAGCGGTGGAACAGGCCGTGGATGAAGTGGTTGAAGCAAGCATGCAACCAGGCGCACAGCCAAGCGTGGAAGTGAATGGGGCAGCAGCTTTCCAGTCCGACGTATCGGAGGAGCCGGAGAGAACGGCACAAATCCCGAATCCGCAATGGAAAGAAGGACTCGATGAGCTGTTGACAAGTACGCCAGCCCGGATTGGCGTATGGCGTACAGGCGTCCGACCATTGACCAAAACGATGCTGCAATTGCGTCGCGATCACGCGGCAGCCGTTGATGCCGTATACGGCGAAGTCCGCCAGGAAGTGCTCGACCAATTCTCCCTGTTCACAGTGGAAACGCAGTACGACAACACCGAGAACTATTTGAAACGCCCGGACATGGGACGCATTCTCACAGATGAGGGAGTACGCCTGCTGCAAGAGCGTTGCCAAAAGAAACCGCAGGTGCAAATCGTCGTGTCTGACGGTCTGAGCGCCAGCGCGGTGGACGCCAACCTGAAAGATGTGCTGCCGTCCTTGCTGGACTCTTTGAAAAGCTACGGGCTTAGCTGCGGCACACCGTTCTTTGTCAAAGGCGGCCGCGTAGCAAGCATGGACCATATCGGCGAAGTTTTGGAGCCGGAAGTATTGGTCATGTTGATCGGCGAACGTCCCGGTCTGGTCACGGCGCACTCGATGAGTGCCTACATGTGCTATCGTCCGCGCAAAGGGATGGTAGAGTCCGAGCGTACCGTTATCTCCAACATTCACCGTCAAGGCACATCGCCCGTTGAGGCGGGAGCACATATCGGCACGATTCTCTCCAAAATGCTGGAGCAAAAAGCAAGCGGTGTGAAGCTGGTCTTGTAAGATACGTGGAAAATGACCCGAGGAGGAACTACCATGACATTCCGCAGAAAAAAAGTAGCCGTCATCGGAAGCGGCTTTACCGGAGCGACCACTGCGTTCATCATGGCGCAAAAAGAGTTGGCTGACATCGTGTTGGTGGATATCCCGCAGCTGGAGAATCCGACCAAAGGAAAAGCGCTGGATATGATGGAATCTTCGCCGGTTCTCGGTTTTGATTCCTCAATCACAGGCACATCCGATTACAAAGACATTCAAGGCTCCGATATCGTCATCATCACCGCAGGGATTGCCCGCAAGCCGGGCATGTCCCGCGACGACCTGGTGGCAACAAACGCTGCCATCATGCGTTCTGTAGCGGAGCAAGTGAAAATTTACGCGCCGAACTCCATCGTACTCATCTTGTCCAACCCGGTTGATGCGATGACGTACACGTTCTTCAAAACGTCCGGCTTCCCGAAACACCGCGTCATCGGTCAATCCGGTGTACTCGACACCGCCCGTTTCCGCACCTTCGTGGCCATGGAGCTGAACGTTTCTGTAGAAGACGTCACAGGCTTCGTACTGGGCGGACACGGTGACGACATGGTTCCGCTCTTGCGTTACTCTTACGCTGGCGGCATCCCGCTGGACAAATTGATCCCGCAAAATCGCCTCGATGCCATCGTCGAGCGCACGCGCAAAGGCGGCGGTGAGATCGTCGCCCTGCTCGGAAACGGCTCCGCCTACTACGCGCCTGCCGCTGCCCTGGTGGAAATGGCAGAAGCGATCCTGAAAGACAAGAAGCGCATTTTGCCATCCATCGCATATCTGGAAGGCGAGTACGGCTACCACGACCTGTACCTGGGCGTGCCTACTCTCCTGGGTGGAAACGGCATCGAAAAAGTCATCGAGCTGGATTTGACTGCCTCCGAGAAGGCGGCACTGGACAAATCGGCTGACTCTGTTCGCGCGGTTATGAAAGTAGCTGTGCAGTAAGCGCGCGTGCTAAAGAAGAAGGAAGCCCTGCCATCCGGATTTGGCGGGGCTTTTTTCGTGGGAATGCAAAGAAAAGCCGCCCCTACTGGCAGGGCGGTTTTTCGGGCTTTCGGTTCTTATTTGCTGATCAGTTTTGGCTCTTTTTCGCCCAGCTTGATCGTAGTCTCGCTCGGAATCCACATGCCTGTGTTTTCGTCACGGCCTTGCAGCACAACTGTTGGGTTGGCTTTTCCAAGCTGTTCGGCTGCTTTCGCTGCTTGCTGACCGATTTTGCCGCCTTTGACGCGGTTTACGACCAGTGACAGTTGTACGCTGTCCAGCTCGGTCATCATTTCAAAATCGCCGTTGCTGTCGCCTGCGATCAGGATTGGGCCGTAGCCGTACTTTTTCGCGAGTACGCTTTGGATGACTTCTGTTTTGCCGTGACCGACAGTAATTGGATAGTTTGGCTGGTACACGTTCGTGATCAGGCCATTCTCTGTCTTCAAGCGCATGCCGATAATGTTTTCAGTTGGCAGGTTGTATCCGTATTTTGGCAGAGTGGCAAATACGCGGACAACGTCCTCAAGCGATGCCGATACGACGTACACGTCGATACCGTTGGCGCGCAGAGTGTTCATCAGGTTTGCCACTTCCGAAGTCAGGCGCAGTCCTGTTGTGTGAGAAGCGGTGACCACGCCAGCTTTGCCAGCCAATGCTTTCGGGCTTGTCCAGGTCACTTTTTCAATCGCCATGCCCAGACTGACGTCATTGGAAGTCTCGGCAAGCTGATGAACTTCGTCGATCGTCATGTTGGTGAACAGGTAGAGCACCCATGGATAGCCGACGGAGTTGCTGTGTGTATCGTTGATCGCTTCGTACAGGAAAAACAGCTTTGTCTTGAAGTCAGCGAATTGCTCCGTTGCTTTCACTTCCTCCAATGTCTTCGTTCCTTTAAAGCCTTTGTAATTTTGGTACAGGTACGTGTAGTCGGCAACGAGATCGCTTGCGATCGCGTCGAGCGTCACTTGCTTGCCGTCCACGTTTTTGTACGAATCGGAAAAAGGTCCTTCTGGCACATTGGTGCGGATGACTTTGCCGAATTGTTCTGGCGTCATTTTGTAGGCGAGGTGGTTGATCTGGTAGACGAAGAGAGCTTCCTCTGTGTCGTGCATGATGCTTGTATTGTCCCAGTCAAAGACTGCGTACGGTTTTTTTGCAGCGTTGTAGGCAGGATTTTGCATGCCGTTTTTCTCAATCAATGCGTTGACAGCCTGATAAGTTGCAGGCGCCCATTTCCCCTTGTCGAGCGCTTGCGCGGCTGGTGTGGCAGCCTGTGCGGACACAGTAGTCGCGAGCAGAACAGCGATCATCAGCAGTGTCAGCCACCAAAAGCTGCGTTTTGCCAGTGTGTGAGACATAGTTGTCATCCCCTCTTCTTTCTGTAGTTTCGTCGATTTGCCAAATGAAAACGCTATCATTTTTTCGGGAAGTGGACCAAAGGCAAAAAAAACAGGGCCCTTCCCGGCGCTTGACGCAAGCGCAGAAAAAGACCCCATTGTCTTTTGCGTTTTTATTTGTACATCCATCATACTAAATTCAGCCAAAAAATCAAGAAAATTTCGCCAGTTGTTTGCCAGGCAGGAGTGGATGGAAAAGAACGCGAAGTCAAAAAGGTTTGCAGGTTCGTGATGGACATAATGAATAAAGAGATGTCAGGAAAAGGATGATGAACGGTGAAGCTGATCGAGACGAGCAAGGGCATTTTGACCAATTGCATGGCGTTAAAAGCAAACGAGTCTTTTCTGGTAGTCGCGGACGAACCGAAGCGGGAGCTTGGCGAGGCGCTATGGGAAGCCGGCAAGCAGCTGGGGGCAGAGTCGGTGCTGATGGTGATGACAGAGCGTGAAAAGTCCGGGCAGGAGCCGCCTGTGGCGGTAGCAGCGGCGATGAAGAGTGCCGACGTGGTCGTGTGTGTGACCGAGCATTCCTTGACGCACACCAAAGCGCGCAAAGAAGCAGCGGCAAACGGGACGAGACTTGCCACCATGCCAGGCATCACCGCAGACATGTTCCTCGAAGGGGCGATTTCTGCCGACTATGCGCAAGTGAAAGTGCTGACAGAGAAAGTGACCGAGCTGCTGACCGCAGCCAGCACCGTGCGGATTGAAAAGGCAGGAAAATCGCTCACTTTTTCCATCGCCGGACGCAATGGCGTGCCGAGCACAGGCATGTATGTCAATCCGGGTGAATCGGGCAACCTGCCTTCCGGAGAAGCGTATGTGGCACCGCTGGAAGGAACGGCAGAGGGACAAATCCTCGTGGACGGCTCGATCGCCGGGATTGGCAAAATCGACTCGCCCCTTTTGTTGACGATTGAAAAAGGGCGGATCACGCAGGCAGAAGGCGCATCGGCTGAGCGACTGCTGCAAATTTTGGGCGATCAAGACGGCCGTCTGCTCGGCGAATTTGGGATCGGAACGAATGACAAGGCACGAATTACGGGAGTCGTGCTGGAAGACGAAAAAGTGTACGGAACGATTCACGTTGCGTTTGGCAGCAACAACACATTCGGCGGCACAATTGTGGCGGGAGTGCACATCGATCTGGTGGTCAAAGACCCGGATGTGTATTTGGACGACACATGCATCATGAAAAGCGGGAAGCTTTTGGGACAGTAGCCGACTTGACCCGGGAGCCAGGATGAATCCCGATCACAAATGGTGTATGATGGGAGCATATCCTTTGAGGCGGATGTGATGTGATGTTGTTGCTGGAGCAAATTGTGGCGGTCATTACGGCAGGGAACCTGGTTTTGGCCGCTGTTCTCATCTTCATGGAGAGGCGCAACATTGCGGCTACCTGGGCTTGGCTGATGGTTCTCCTGTTTTTGCCGGGTATCGGGTTTCTCTTCTATTTGATTTTTGGGCAAAGACTGAGCAAGAAAAAGCTGTATCGGCTCCGCCAGGGAGAGTTCTCGCATTTTCGGGCGGCTGTCGACAAGCAGAAAAAGCTTCTGGAACAAGGCGAGCTGCAAGTGAACGATCTGGCGATGGAACGGCATCGGGACATGATTTTCATGAACGTGGTGAGCGACGGTGCTTACTATACGCAGGATAACGCCATTCAGGTGTTTGCCGAAGGGCACAGCTTGTTCGACCTTATGTTCAAGCAGATCGCAGAGGCAAAAGAGCACGTTCATTTGCTCTATTATATTTTCAATGATGATGAACTCGGAACACAGCTTGTGCAGCTGTTGACGAAGAAAGCGCGCGAAGGCGTAGAAGTCAGGCTGCTGTACGATGCGGTAGGGTCGGCAGGCGTCCCTTCGCGGTTTTTCCGGCCGCTGGTGGAAGCGGGCGGGGAGGTCGTCTCCTTTTTCCCTTCGTCGATCCCGTTCCTTAATTTCCGGGTTAACTTCCGCAATCACCGCAAGCTGACGATCATCGACGGGAAAAGCGGCTATATCGGCGGCTTCAACATCGGGGATGAATATTTGGGCAAGGACAAAAAGCTGGGGTATTGGCGAGACACCCACCTGCTAATCGAGGGGAAAGCCGTCTACATGCTTCAGGCCCGCTTTTTCCTGGACTGGAATTTGTCCGCTCCCAAGCGAATACAGGAGTCGTTTGCCTATTTCCCGGAAATGAATGAGCCACAAGGGACGATTGGTTGCCAGATCGTGTCCAGCGGGCCAAATTCGGAGAAACAGCAAATCAAGCACGCGTTTCTGAAAATGATCTACAAGGCGCGGAAAAAGATTTACTTGCAAACACCGTACTTCATTCCGGACGACAGCATGCTGACAGCGCTGAAGATGGCGGCGATGTCAGGAGTGGACGTGCGCGTGATGGTGCCGGGAAGGCCCGACCACCTGATGGTTTTCTGGGCGACCCACTCTTATTTGGGGGAGCTGTTGAAAAGCGGTGTCCGCTGCTATTTGTATGAAAAAGGCTTCATGCACGCCAAGACGATGGTGGTGGACACGCAGCTTTCTTCTGTAGGGACAGCGAATGTGGATATTCGCAGCTTCAAGCTGAATTTTGAGACGAACGTGTTCCTGTACGATTCGCAGATGGCCAAGCAGCTGGAGGAGCTGTTCGAGGCTGATCTGGAGGATTGCCGGGAAATGACGATGGAAGAGTATTTGAACCGTCCGCTCCGTTCGCGGATGCAGGAATCATTGACACGGCTGTTGTCACCGATTTTATAACAAGAAAAAGGACCCGCCAGCCCTGTGAATCTTTTTCACGGGTTGGGGGTCCTTTCGTTTTTTGCGCGTCCCGGGCGTCACACCCAGTTCAGCGAGGTACTTTAAGGCTTTTTCGCGCCTGTCAAATATTCCACAGCTTCATCCAGTTGTTTTTCAATCAAAATCGGATCGTAGCCAAGCCATCTGTCTACATCGACGATATACACATGATTGTTTTTCACAGCCGGGAGGTTTTTCCACAGGTTGCTGCTTTCGATTTCTTTCAAGTAGGAAGCGGCATCTTCGCCCGGGAACAGCATCAGGAAAATATGGTCGGCCGCATACTCTGGCAGCAGCTCCATGGAAATGTCTTTGGACCAGAAGTTAGGGTCTTTGTCCAGCTCGGCCTTGATCGGAGCGGGCGGCGTCAGTTGGAGCGAGTTGTACAGGACGTGCCCCATATTGCGCGCGCCGTACATTTTGATTACTTTTGCGCGGACGTTCAAGGCTGCGACTGTTTCGTTCTTGCCAATTTTGGCCTGCACCAGCTTGCGGGCTTCTTCGACTTTGGCGTTATGCTTGGCGATCCACTCTTCGCCCTCTTTTTGTCTTCCGAGGACGTCAGCAACTTGCTTCGTGTGGCCGATGAAGTCGGTTTTATCGAAATCGATTGCGACTACAGGAGCGATTTTTTGCAGCTTCTCAAAAACTTGCTGCTCTACCTCAGTGTCGGTCACAATCAGATCGGGCTGCATCTCCAAGATTTTTTCGAGATTGTAGGAATCGTAATCGCCTACCACTTCGATGCTTTTTACGAACGGTGCCATGTCAGCCCCTTCCATGTGACCTTGCACCGCGCCAATCGGTTTTATACCGAGGACGAGCATATTGCTCAAGTATTGCAAGGCAATGACGCGCTCTGGCTTGACTGGAATCGTTGCTTCGCCTTTTGCGTGCTTGATGACACGCGTCTCTTTTTTGGCAGGCTCAGAAGCAGGTGCTGGTGAAGCGGTTTGCTGCTCGGACTGGCTTGGAGCTGTTTGGGAGCATGCTGTCAAAAGAAGCAGGGCAAAGAGCATAATGCCGGACAGACACGCTTGTATGCGAGATCGTTTCATGAATACCCTCCTGAATGAAAATGATTCTCAACAACAAGCTTCATCTTACCGTGAACCGTTTGACTCATCCATGGAGGATATTCCGGTTTTCTTTGGACAATCCGGCGGTCAGGAAGTTTTCTGCTGCTCCAACAGCTGAATCGCTTCGTCCAATTGGGCGTCAAGCGACAGGGGATCATACGCGAACCAGACGGGGCCAAGCAGCACGACTTGTCCTTTTTGTACGGCAGGAATGCTTTGCCACTCTTTGCGCTGGGTCAAGGCTTGAAAATGAGCACGCGACAGGTCGTCGTCAAAAATGTGGACGAACAGCCAATCGGCAGCGTAAGCGTTCAGTTGATGTTCCTGTACGGGAACGGCCCAAAAATTCGGATCGCGCTTGATGTTGTCCTGAATGATCGGGGGCGGCGTCAGCTTCAGCGATTTGTACAAGACGTGCCCGAGATTGCGAACGCCGTAAGCAAAGGTGTGCGCCGGACGGACATTCAGGATCGACACCGTCTCCTCTTTGCCGATGCGTGCGTCCACGTATCGCTTCGTTTTCTGCACTTTTTGCTCATGCTGCTTGAACCAGAGCAGCGCTTTGTCTTTTTGTCCGAACAGGTCGGCAATTTGCTGCAAATGACCAAAGACGTCGTCATCCGTCCAGGACAGTGCGCACGTAGGGGCAATCGAGGAGAAGGCCGCACAATCTTTTGGATAATCGGTCAAAATAAAGGACGGCTGCAGTGGCTTGATCAAATCCGGGCAAGCTTTGGACAGCGAAATGATATCTGACGCCTCTTGTAGCCGGAGCTGTTCCCGCATGTGAGAGACTTGGTCTTCCTGCGCCCCCACAGGCTTGATGCCGAGAGCCATCAAATACTCGGTGTACTGGAAAGTGACAGGGGCGATTTGCCGCTGACTCATTTTGACAAAGACAGTCGGAGAGACGCCAACCTGCTGCTTGAACCGTCTGCTGAAGTAAAATTCATCCTCGTATCCGACAAGCTGCGCTACCTCACGCAAACGCTTTTTCGAGTCCCACAACAGCTTTTTTGCCTGATCCATCCGATACCCGGTCAAGTATTCAATCGGGCTTTTTCCTACGTTCTTTTTGAATAGCTCCGTGTAGTAGCGAGGCGTAAGCCCGGCCTTGTTGGCCAGATCAGCCAGCGAGAGCGATTGTGCGTAATGTTCATGGATGTAGGAGAGGGTCTGGTCGATGGGGTGCGACGATTCCACGACTGCTTGCGCGGCAGGGGCCTCCCAGATCGTGAGCAACAGCTGCTGAAAACGAATCTGATTTTGCAACATATCCAGTGGATTCGCTACCTCGTGCTTGTGCTCATGGTCGGCAAGCAAGGCGCGGGCCAGCTCCAGGCAGACGTGCAGAGACTGGACGTGATAGCTGTCGGCCGGAGGGTGCCACAGGCCATCCGGTGCATAGCTGTTATGTTGCCTCATGTCTTGTTGCAGCGCGTCAAAAAAGAGGGCGAAAAAAGACAGGGAAGCACCACGCCCAGCTACGATGGAATCGGCAGCTTCCGGTGCGAAAAATCGTACACTCCCGGAAGACAGGGGCGGGGCACTAGCGGTGTCGTCGCCCTGCCAATATCCGCTGCCTTCCGTAATCATGAGCAAGGCGTGTTCCGGGCAGCCGGGAAGCGACCATGCTTGATTCGGAGGCAAAGCGATTTGCCGGATGCTTTTCAAGAGGAAAAAGGTTGTCGTCTCTGCGTGGTTGTCGCCCATGATGACCTCTCATTTCAAATGGAATAGCTTGGAGTTAGCGGATTACGGTACAAGTGGCACAAGTTCGAATGACTCGGTGACGACGATGCTGCCTTTTACTGACTGTACCATCGGGCAGTTTTTGCTGGCGGCATCGACGGCCTTTTGCACTTTTTCTGCCTTCAAGTTTTCTCCGGTAATGATGAAGTGAAGGTGAATTTTTTCAACGCGGTTTGCTTCTGCTTCATTGCGCGTGACATCTGCTGTGATTTGCATATCTGTGCAAGGCATGCGCATTTTGTCCAACACTTTGCGCAGGACGCCGCCACTGCAAACGGCAATGGAAGAAACGAGCAGCTGGTAAGGGCGAAAGCCGTACGCCTCATCGCCAGAGACGTGCAGATCGCCATATGATAAATGGGTGACGAACCCTTTTTCTTTTGCTTCAAAATTCATGTCCCGCTCTCCTTTGCGATAGCTTTTCTTCATTATAAAGAAAAAGTGGGGAGGTAGGCAGAAAAAAGCATTTTCCAATAAAAAACAAAGGCCCTTACGCGAAAGCCATGCTTCATGCCTCGCCGTAAGAGCCTTTTTTCTATTGATGTGTTAGTTACTCGCTTGCCCGCCCATTCCGCAACAAGGACTGAATGCATTTCGGCAGCATGTCTTTCAATGTGTCGAACGCATAATCAACGTCCAGGCGCTCCGTCCATTGGTGCGCGTCGCGGCCGACGGGGCCGAGGTTCATGACAGGGACGTCGAAGGCTTCCAGCTCCTGGAGCGGAATCGAGTAGCCGTTGTCCCACAGCGGCATGTTGGCGACCAGCGGCTGCATCGACGCGGCAGGGTATTGCAGGCCGACGTAGCTGAGGTCGGAGATTCCGCCGAAGTAGTTTTGCTTGAGCAAGGTCACTTGATGCTGTTCGCGCGCGTATGCTTCCATCTCTGCGACCGTTTGCTGGATCAACGGATGGTTGCGCGAGCTGACGGCCGGGTAGAAAGGCGGGGCAAAGAACAAAATCATCATCGGGGACAGCTCTTTGCACAAAATCGCCAGTTGATCGACCAGCTCGATTGTCGTGTCGCGGTCGTCCTTGTCTTGGCGGTTGGCGATGACATCTGCCTCCAACTGACGCAGCTTGTCTTCTCCGTGCGTTTTCAGGGCGTAGGCGTACAGTTCCTCATAGGTCATCACAGAGATCGTCAGGTCGCGCGGGCTGAACGGAGCGAAATTGGCGAACTGGCTGGCGTGGCGAAGGTAGTTTTCGCGGATGCGTTCCGCTACATTGCGGGCTGCGCCAAGCAGCGGCTCCACGACTTCCTCCATTTGCTTTTCCAGCAGGAACAGGTTGAAGAGCGTCACGGCACGATGCGGGATTTGCACCGAGTATTCTTTTTTCAAATCTTTCTGGATCAGGTTGGTAGGCGGCGGAGAAGCTTCGCCGTCCACGACTTCGCAAAAAGAAGTGTTCAGCTCCAGCTCGCACGTAATTTGCGATGCCATGTAGTTCCCGTTCAACCCGGCAAAAGGCTCGCCTACATGCGTTTCTTTTCCGTAGCAGAGGAAGCCTGGCAGGACCTTTCCGATGGAGCCTGTGTACACGTAGGTGTTCTGGTCGCCCGGATAGCGGGTGAACATCGGCTCGGAGTTAAGCACGGTCGTGTAGTGCAAATCAAACTGTTGGGCAATTTCCAAAAGACGAGGAACAGCTGCCCGCATGCCGACGGAGTTTACTTCTTCGTCCGGAACCGTCAGCAAGAGGATGTTGCCGTCAAACTCGCCCGCGCAAGCTTGCTCGATCATGGACATGTGCAGGGTCAAGCCGCATTTCATGTCCATCGTCCCGCGTCCGAACAGCCAGTCGCCGGAACGCAAGTCTTGCTGCACATCGGCAGGCATGTCCGCCTGGTTTTGCTGAAACAGCGGAGTGAGCGTCTTCGGATCAAAGGCATGCTTCATCCAGCCGCCGTAATCCTCCACATCGACTACATCGAAGTGGCTTACCAAAATGACGGTGTCGCGAACGCCCGGTTTTTTGACGAGCGCCGTGACAAAATGACGTCCATCCTCGGTCGGATTGGCCTGAACGTGGTCGGGATTCGCCTGGTAGTAAGGCAATGAACGCAGCTGCTCGACGATGTAGCCAGGCAATTCTTTCTCAGCAGGCGATCCGGTAATGCTCGGGATGTTCACCAAATTGCACAGAAGATCGACGAGTTGCTCTTTTGTTTGCCATTTTTGCATGGGGTATGCCTCCGTTTTCCGTATAGTGAAAACCATTTCCGTTTAGTGGGCAAAAAAATTACGGAGTTGCTCCGATTCTTTTGGAAATTTCTTTGGCGCTTTGCTTGGCGCGATCGATCAAGGTAGCCAATAGCTCTTCTGTGATCCGATAAGTGGGAACACCGATGCTCAGGGCGCCGACCACTCGCTGGTTATAGCCGATGATGGGCGCGGCGATGGAGGCGGTTCCTTCCGTTTTCTCCCCGTAGCTGACAGCGTAACCATTTTCGCGGATGGCGGGGAGCTGCTTCATAAATTCACGCTGCTGCTCAGGATCAGGAATCAGTGCCATGACGGTTCGTTCCGCTTCCCGAGGCTCCATGTTCGCCAAAATCGTTTTGTTGGCCGCGCCGATGTGCAGCGGGATGCGCTCTCCCAGATTGTCGATGCTTCTGACAGTCATGGAGCTTTCCACCCGTTCGAGCACGATAGCGTCATGCCCATCTGGAATATTCAGGTAGACCGACTCGCGCACATCTGCCGCCAACTGCTCCATAACGGTTCGGGCGACTGCCCGCATGTCGATTTTGTCCAGGATGCGCAGACCGATTTCCATCCAGGTGATGCCAAGCTTGTACTGCTTGGTTTCCGGGATCTGCTGAATCAGCCCGTACTTCATGAGACTGCTGATCAGGCGGTGGACTGTACTGATGGGGAGAGATGTCTTCTCTGCGATTTCTGAGATAGACCAGTGCGTCTTGCTTTCGTCAGATGTCAGGACCAAAATGATGCTCATCGCCCGGTCAATCGATTGTACCAAGTTGTTTCCCTCCTGGCTTTCGTTTTGCGAATGACGATTTGTCAGATGCTTCGCCAGCTTTTTATGAGATCAATCTATCAGAATTATTCGGACGAATCAACATCATTTCATGCAGACAAAAATTCATTGACAAAAAATTTAAAACTATTTTACATTAGGAGTGTAATTTTGTATTGTAGAAGTCGTTCCACAATACGGAATAACCGATGGCAAAACGAAGCGATGCATCATCGCCTCTGAAACATTTGTTCCACTGACGAGATTTCAAAACAGAAGGGAGATTTTATCATGAAATTTTCTCGTGCGATTGTAAGAAAACCGGGGCAGAGCTACGTGAACGGTCTGACGACTTCCGATCTGGGCAAGCCGGATTTCGCTCTTGCTTTGGAGCAGCATGCTGCTTATGTAGAGGCGCTGAAGCAAGCGGGTCTGGAAGTGACCGTTTTGGAAGCGGACGAGCGTTTCCCGGATTCCACTTTCGTAGAAGATACAGCGGTTCTGACCGAAAAGTGCGCGGTCATCACCAACCCTGGCGCGGACAGCCGCAACGGTGAGATTGAGGACATGAAACAAGTGCTCCCGCGTTTCTATGACACGATTGAATACATTCAGGCTCCGGGCTTCCTTGACGGCGGAGATGTCATGCAGGTAGAAAACCATTTCTATGTGGGCCTGTCCACGCGTACGAACGAGGAAGGCGCGATCCAGTTCCGGGAAATCCTCTCCAAATACGGCTATGAGGTTACGATCGTTCCGCTGAAGGAGTTTTTCCACCTGAAAACGGGCATTGCTTACCTGGGTAACGACACGCTCGTACTCGCAGGCGAATTTATCGACTCCGAAGTGTTCAAAGACTACAAGCATCTGGTAGTGGAAAAAGAAGTGGAGTATTCCGCCAACTGCATCCACATCAATGACCATGTAATCATTCCAAAAGGCTTCGACAGCACGAAAAAACAGATCACGGATGCTGGCTACCAAGTAATCGAGCTGGATATGTCCGAGTTCCGCAAGCAAGATGGAGGATTGAGCTGCCTGTCCCTGCGCTTCTAACGCAGGCAGTTCCTTCCCGGCTTACTTTTTACACATCTATTTTCCACTCACGAGCTGGGGAAAGAGAGGGATCATATGAACGCTGGGAATGACAAGGACAAACAACTGCAACGCTCGATGAAAAGCCGCCATCTTTTTATGCTGTCGCTTGGCGGAGTAATCGGAACGGGGCTTTTTCTGAATGCCGGGTATACGATCAATCAGGCGGGGCCGGGCGGAGCGCTCGTCGCGTTTGTCGTCGGGGGGATTCTGCTGTACCTGGTGATGACCTGCCTGGGTGAGCTTTCCGTGAAAATGCCCGTAACAGGTTCTTTTCAAACGTATGCGACGAAGTACATTGGCCCGGCAAGCGGCTTTACACTCGGATGGATGTACTGGCTCGGTTCAGCGACGACGGCTGGCGTGGAGTTTACTGCGGCCGGCATGGTTATGCAGCGATGGTTCCCGGATACGCCGATCTGGATTTGGTGCGCGCTCTTTATCCTTTTGCTCTTTACCTTCAACGCTCTGACGACCAAAGGATTTGCGGAAACGGAATACTGGTTCGCGGGCATCAAAGTGTTGGCCGTTCTTATCTTCATTATTGTCGGACTAGGTGCTATTTTCGGTATAGTCAGTATGGAGGGCAGGGAAGCTCCGTTCTTCTCCAACTTTTCCGCGGATGGCGGGCTGTTTCCGTTCGGGTTTGCGATTGTCTTCGTCACGATGATGAACGTCGTGTTTTCGTATCAAGGCTCGGAACTGATCGGGATCGCTGCCGGAGAAACGGAAAATCCGCACAAAAACATCCCGCGGGCCATCCGCAATGTCGTTTTCCGCATTTTGGTGTTCTATGTGGCTTCGGTCATGATCTTGTCCGCTCTTTTCCCATCCAGCGAGCTGGGGTTGCTGGAAAGCCCGTTCGTGACCGTATTCGATTCGGTAGGCATTCCGTTTGCGGCGGATATTATGAACTTCGTCATTTTGACAGCGCTTTTATCTGTCGGAAACTCTTGCCTGTACGCAGCTACCCGTTTGCTCTGGGCATTGTCGCACAGCGGGATGGCGCATCCGGCATTCGGCAAGCTGACCAAGCGGAGCGTTCCACTGAACAGCTTGCTTGCGACTCTGGCCTTCTCGCTTTTGTCGCTTCTGACCAGCGTGATCGCGGCTGATACCGTGTACGTTTTGCTGATGTCTGTTTCCGGGATCGCGGTCACGTTTACCTGGATGGGCATTGCCCTGTCCCAATTCAACTTCCGCCGGAAATATTTGCAGGAAGGCGGCAAGCTTGAAGACTTGCAGTTCGTGGCGCCGTTTTACCCGGTGATGCCGCTGTTGTGTCTGGCTTTGTGCACGTTCATCCTCATCTTCCCGGCGTTTGATCCGACGCAGCGGGTAGGGTTGTTTTACGGGATCGGCGCTTTGGCGCTGTTCTATCTCTACTACTATTTGCGCTATGGCCGCAACAAGAAAATCAAGCCGGATATTCCGACCCAAGGCTAGACGATCGGTCAAAATGAAATGCCCCTGCCAGTTGCCGTGGCGGGGCATTTTTGCGTGTCGTGTCAGGTATGGCTGGTTGTTTGGGTCAGATTCAGGTCAGCCCAAACAGTTCAGACAAATACGGATTGACGAACATGCCGTCAGGATCAAGCTGAGCGCGGATCGCGAGGAAGTCGGGCAGGCGCGGGTACACCTGATGCAAATGCTCTGCCGTCATGTTGTGCATTTTTCCCCAATGCGGGCGACCGCCAAAGCGGCGGAAAATTTGCTCCATGCGCGAAAAGTACGCTTCATATGGCATGCCTTTGTACATGTGCACGGCGATAAAGGCGCTGTCTCGTTCGTAAGCGGGACTGAGCCAAATATCGTCCTGTTTCACGTAACGGCATTCCAGCGGAAAGTGCACGGCAAAGCGTTCCTGCTCGATGGCTTGCCGCATTTCCTTGATGGCTTCGCCCATATGCTCGGCGGGAATGCAATACTCCATCTCGTAAAAACGGACCAGACGCGGCGTGGCAAACAGCTCGTGGCTATAGCCGCTTTCGTTGACGTTCAGGACGCTTTGCGCCGACAGCTTGCTCACGGATTGGGTGAGCGTCGGGCGCAGCCGGCAGCTCTCCGAAAGCAGCCAGAACAGACCGTTTTCCACCACCATTTTTTTCATGTAGCTCCATTGCTGATTCGCGCTGGATGGTTCGGAGGTTTCATTCATGAATTTGACCTGGACGGTATCGGAGTACGGGAAGGTGTAAAATTCGAAATGACGGTGCGATTGCTTGAATGTATCGAGGGAAGACAAGCATTCATCAAGCGGCATGCGATGGCTTTGGTAGCGAAGGCGGTAAGCAGGCAGGACGCGAAGTTTGACTCGAACGATGATGCCGAGCAATCCAAGGGAGACTTGCATCGCTTTGAACAGATCGGGATGTGACTGCTCTGACACCTCCAGCACTTCGCCTGATGCGGTAACGACCGTCAATCCGACGACTTGTGTCGAGACGCTTCCGAATTGAATGCCCGTGCCATGCGTTCCGGTGCTGACGGCACCTGCGATGGACTGGGCGTTGATATCGCCGAGATTTTCCTGGGAATAGCCCGCCTGATGGAGCAGCGCGCCAAGCGTCTTGAGCTTCGTTCCCGCCCAGACTTCCACGGTTTGCTGCTCTTGGTCGACGTGGACGATTCCTTGCAAGCGATCCAGGGAAAGCAGGCATTCCTCGGTCTGGACGAGTCTGGTAAAAGAATGCCCGGAACCAACGACGCGGATGCGCGTTCCGTCAGCTTTGCAGGCGCGGACGACGGAGATGACCTCATCCAAAGATTGCGGCATGGCAATGTGCCGCGGCTGGCTCTGAACGTTTCCTGTCCAGTTGCTCCAGCGGTTTGTTTTTTTGCTTACAGTGAGCATAGTCCATCCCCCCGGTATGTCGTCACTTCATCAACAACGTTTCCTCCTGAGACACAATAGAGCCGCGAAAAGCGCTCGCACAGCTCGCCCGCTTTGGCATGGCGAAAGAAGACGGGGTCACCCAATTCCAATGTTTCCAACCCGCGATACTGGATGGGGGTTTGCACTTCTCCGGCGCCTTCGTTGGAAATGAGCCGGACACCTTGCGGCAAGTACGGTTTGGGCAATCGGTCCGCTCCGGCTGAACCGGAAGCGATATAGCCGCCGCCTGCGCAAGTGTAAATATGCTCGGTCGGCTTGCGGATGATTTCCAGGGCAAAGCCGGCTGCTGGCTGGAAATGAAAGTCCTGATAGTAATCAAAAAGTCCGGGAGAAAAGAAGCCGGAGCCAGCCGTGAGTTCTGTAACGGCGTCTTCTTTTCCCGTATGGTGCAAGCTTCCTGTCCCTCCGCCGTTGACGAAGCGCAGCGAGATTCCCATTGCCGTAAGTGCCTTCATCAGTTCCGCTCTGCGATGTGCCACCTCCTTTACCGATCGTTGCTTCAGCAGTCGAATCAGGCTGTTCTTCATAAATCGCCGGGGATAGCGGTCGCCGACGCCTGCAATTTGCGCTTCGTAGCCCATGATTCCGTCCAGGCGGAGATGCTTGGAGGAAGCAACGCGGGAAGCAAGCGCAACGGCCGACTCCAGAGAACGCAGAGGAGAGCGCCAAACGCCGAAATGCAGGCCCAACATATCGGACGACATGTCTATATCCAGGCAGACGGGAAAAATCACGTCTTGCTCGCGGGCGATTTGTTCCAGATGTTCCACATGGGAGACGGAATCGATCATCAAAGTGATGGTACGGCCTTGCCTGATCTGTTCGCCAAGGGCGAGCAGCCAGCTTTTTTCCCAGACGGGATACCCCAGCAGCAAATCGTCAAAGCCTGCCGCGCACAAATGGAGCGCTTCGGGAGCCGAGAAGCACATAAGCCCGGAAAAGCAGTCATCGAACTGCAACAGATGCTTGAGAAGGGCGACACTGCGGATTGACTTGCTGGCAATCCGAATCGGCTTTCTATTGCTTTGCAAAGCGATCTGCTCGGCATTTTGCTCCAAAAGGTCCAGGTCGACGAAAGCGAATGGCTTTGGAATCCCTGCAAAGGCAGACTGGTAATAACGATAATCCCGCATGGGCAAGCCCCATCCTTTTTGTATGAGTGTAGTAATACGAAAATATTTCTTAAAATTCTACATATTCTATCTTTTTATGTCGTTTCCTTCCAACTTTTTTGGGGGAGTTCCTTGGAAATTACGAACGTTCGGATATAATGTTCGGTTTTTGCTGAATGTAACCGTTTCAAACAAGCTGTTTTCATGTTAAAAAATTGTAAACACGAATAAATGGGTGATCGTATATTGACTTGATTCAGATTATGCGCTACTATACATATGGTTGTTAGCAAGATGAACTGGCTTGATGAATCCTTAATAAATTCGTATATCCTCGAAAATATGGTTTGAGGGTCTCTACAGGGAACCGTAAATTCCCGGCTACGAATGAGGTTGTTTTTTGACATACCTTATTCGTCGGCCGGGAATTTTTTGTGTTGTCTTCCATACAACAACTCAGGGGAGACTGCGCAAGAGTGACTCATGCTTGATAAAAACCAAGTATTCAAACGTGTTTACAGGGAGGAATTGCAGATGAAAAAATACGATGCCATTGTAGTAGGAGCAGGACCAGCCGGAATTTTTACATGCTATGAACTGACGCGAAAAGCGCCGAATGCGAAGGTGCTGCTCATAGATAAAGGCCACGATATTTACAGCAGACGCTGCCCGATTTTGGAAGAGAAAATCAAGCTCTGCCCGCCTCCTGCCGGGAAAAAGGATTACGCAGGCTGTCTTCCGGCCTGTTCGATCACCAGCGGGTTTGGTGGAGCAGGCGCTTACAGTGACGGCAAATTCAACATTACGACGGAGTTCGGCGGATGGATGACGGATTACCTCAATCCTTCGACTGTGCTCGGCTTGATCAAATACGTAGACGAAATCAATCTGGAGCACGGCGCGACCGAGACGATTACCGATCCGACGACAGAGACGATCAAAAGCATTGAACAGCGCGGATATGCGGCAGGGCTCAAGCTGTTGCGCGCTCAGGTTCGCCATTTGGGCACAGAGCAAAACCTGGAGATTTTGCAGTCGATTTTTGAATACTTGAAGGAACGGATCGACATGATGTTCAAGACAGAGGTCGAGGATATTTTGACGGTCAAGGAAGACGGAGCCCATCGGGTCAAAGGGGTTGTCCTGAAAAACGGGGAAGAATACGAAAGCGATTTTGTCGTGATCGGCCCTGGACGGGACGGTTCCGCCTGGCTGACCAGCATTTTGAAAAAACGCCGCCTGAAAATGTACAACAATCAGGTGGACGTCGGGGTGCGCGTAGAGACATCAGATGTCGTGATGCGCGAGATCAACGAGCATCTGTACGAGGGCAAATTCATTTTCAACACGTCTGTCGGCACACGGGTTCGCACGTTTTGCAGCAATCCGTCCGGGCACGTGGTCGTGGAAAACCACAGCGGGGTGATGGCGGCAAATGGTCACTCCTACAAGGACCCGGCTCTCGGCTCGCCGAATACGAACTTCGCGCTGCTCGTATCCCACACGTTTACAGAGCCTTTTGACAAGCCGAATGAATACGCGCGGGAAATATGCAAACGGGCAAACGATTTGTCCAACGGCGGCGTCATCGTGCAAAAGTACGGCGATATTTTGCGGGCGCGCCGCTCGACTGAAGCGCGGATCAGGGAAGGCTTCCTGGAGCCGACCTTGAAGGAAGCGGTACCGGGCGACCTGGGACTGGTCTTGCCGTACAACACGATGAAAAGCTTGATCGAAATGGTAGAGGCGCTCGACAAGGTTACGCCGGGAATCGCCTCGGAGCACACGCTGTTTTACGGGGTGGAGGCGAAATTTTACTCGGCTCGTCCGAAGCTTACAGAGGAGTTTGAAACAGAGATCAAAGGACTGTTCTGCGGTGGCGACGGCGCGGGAATCACACGCGGCTTGGCGCAGGCGGGAGCGGCAGGCGTCTGGATGGCGCGCAGCATGGTCAAACGGATGAGCTAATAAAAGAAGAAGGGCTTCTACCTGAACAGCGATGTGTTTAGGTAGAGGCCCTTTTATGCAATCGTATTCAAGTTTTCCGTCATCTTTTTCAGCACCCGATTAAAGACAGCCAACTCGCTCTCATCCAAATCGCGCAGGGCGACGTCTTCCAGATCGCGGGCAGCTTGCAGCCACTCGGGGAAGCGCTCGATAGCGGCTGGCGAGAGCGAGACGTACCGTTCGCGCTTGTCGTCACCCTCGGAGCGGATGATCCAGCCCATTTCCTCCAGCCGGGTCAATGTCCGGGTAATGGTAGGGGCCTCCACGTTCAAGTAATTGCTCAACTGCACCTGCGTCAGCGAGCTGCGGTAGTGCAGGCAGAGAATGATGCTCCATTGCGAGCTATATAATCCCATGGGCGACATGATTCCATTCAAGGTTTTACTGAAAACTCTGGCAGTTTGGCCGATCTTGTGACCGTAGTGTTGCATGAATATCAGACCTCCAGAAAAAACTGGTTCGATACGATGCGCTTGATTGCTTAAGTAAATATGTACAAATAAAATAGTAGCAGGTAATGACATATAAGTAAATGTTTATTCGAATGTAAAAAAGGCATTTTTCCGAACAAAAAACAAAGCTGATGACAGTCGTTCCCCGTCGCTCAGCTTTGTGCACACACGATTTTGCGTTCAGTTGTTCACTACTTTTAACTGGCGGACAAAATGCCGAGCGGGCCAGATTCGTCTATAATCGACTGCAAGTCGTAGACGGAGATCGGGAACATCGGAAACCCGACGTAATAAGGCGTGATTTCATACAATTGGAAATAAATAACAAGCGATTTGTCTGCGAGATAGAAGTCCTGATCTGGCTTGATTGTGGTAAAATTACCTAAAGTAGGAATATCGCGCTCTTTGATTTGTCGCTTGATATTTTCCGACAGGACCGTGACGTAGTCGCTGCCTGGCTTGAACAGATCGCGCAAGGTGTAGAGCTTGCCTGTCTGGGTATTGGCTGTTACAGAGCCGAGAAAAGTCATTCCGTGAGCCATTTGCGGGGTGTACGCGTAGTTGCTGAGTGTCACGCTGAAAATGCCGCGTTCATTCGTCTTGATTTCAAAGCTGCCTTGCATTTGTGTATTTCCCGGCACCTGCACTCGTTGCTGCTCGTGGATCAAGCCTTGCACCGTTTGCAAAATGGCCCGGTTGATGTCTTTTTCCGCCTGCTGGTTGGCCAGCCCTGCCAGCTGCGGGTAGTAAATCGTGGTGTTCGGACGGTTGATGGTCCGCGTCAGCACAGTGGCTGGCAACAGATTGAGTTGTTCTTCCACAGTTCCAGTTCCTTTCCAAATAGCTTAAAATAAGGGGAGATGATAGTAGCCTATTCTCCAATCGTTTTGGCTGTTCTCACTTTTTTCACAAATTAGTCAATCTGCACGCGATATAATGGTTAAAGAATCCGATACATAAGTAACAGGAAAAGGGGGGCACTTATGATTCAATTGGTTCGTAACACCTTGACGGACAAAGAAGGCTTTATGATTTTTATCCTATGGAACCACCTGTGGATGGCGGGACTGATTGCTTATCAGGTCGATGCAAACTTCTGGAAAGTGACGTCCCTCGGATTGCTGGTCACCCTCATTGTGTCACCGTTTTACTTCATCAAAAGGGACAGTCATGTCATTCGTTACTTGGTAGCGATTGGACTCATGTTTTACGCGATCTCATTCGATCACTTTACTACCTATCCAGAGGTAACTTTTCTCGCATTCATTGTCATGGGATTTTTGGCAGCCTACCTCGACTGGAAGCTGGTAGTGTCGGCGGGAATCGCGCAGATTGTTGTGACTCTGGTCGGCTTTTATACAGGCTCCTACGAAATTTTTAGCGGCGACTTCACGGAACTGAATCTGGTGCTGCGGATTGTAGCGATCCTCATGATGATGGGGGCTGTAACGTACCTCTGTCTGGCTGGACAAGCTTCTCTCAGCAAGGCGAATATCGCCCGACAGGAAGCAGAGGAAAAAGAACGCCGTCTGGGAGAAATGCTCGTACATATTCAACAGATGACGGGGCAGATTGACCGCACGACAGAGCATGTGCACGAGCATGCCGAAGGAACGAAACGCAATACGGACGAGATGATGATTGCGTTTCGCGAAGTTGCGACTGGCATGGAATCGCAGGCCAATTCGACTGTGAAGATCGAAGAAGAGGTGCAGTCGATCGACCAGGAGATCGTGGCGGTAACGACGCAGACGAATGCGATGAAGAGCGAGTCCGATCAAAACAACCAGCGCCTGAAAGACAGTGTGGGCATGATGAACGAGCTTTCGCAGCAAATGGAACAGATCGTGTCTGCGGTCAATGTGGCTGCTGCGACGATTCACCAGCTCAATCGCCAGGCGAACCGGGTAGAAGAAATCGTGGGAGCGATCAACCAGATTGCTACGCAAACGAATCTTTTGGCGCTCAACGCCGCCATCGAGTCAGCGCGGGCTGGCGAGCATGGACGCGGTTTCGCTGTAGTAGCTGACGAAGTGCGCAAGCTGGCTGAGCAAAGCGCGACCGCTACCCAGGAGATTACGGAAATTCTCAAATCGCTCCATCAGGAGAGCGAGAACGCTGTGCAGCAAATCAGCAACGGAGAGGCGTCTGTAGCCAAAGGACAGGAGCTGGCTGTAAAAACGGTGGCTTCGATCGAGGCAGTCCGCTCCGGCATGGTGGCATTCCTGCAAGCGGCCGAGCATGTCGGTTCCAGCATGAACCGGGTCAAAATGCGTTCAGGCGAAGTGGCGATGGAGATGTCGACGATTACGGCCGTCACCGAACAATCGGTTGCCAACCTGGAAGAGCTTTTTGCCACCGCAGAAAATCAGCATCAAAAGGTGCGGGAAATTACCGAAGAGCTGGGTGAGCTTAGCAACCTGTCGCATCGACTCCAGCAAACCTTTCAAACGAAATAAACAAACTGGCGGAAACAATCTGAAAAAACAATTGCTTTTTCAGAGCGTTCTGCTAGAATAAGTTCATTGTAACTCAATAGATGATCTACCTTATCGAGAGCGGCGGAGGGACTGGCCCTATGAAGCCCGGCAACCACTGGACATGCGAGACATGTACAGAAAGGTGCCAATTCCTGCAAAACCTGTACCGGGGTTTTGACAGATGAGGAAGAGGACGGCTTCGGACGCAAACTCTTCCTTCGGGAAGAGTTTTTTTTCGTTAGAAGGGGAGGATGGACAGAGGGAGAATAACGAACGATAAAATAATTTTAATGTGAAATATTCGTGTTTGGTATTGATCTTTTTGTCGAAAAACCGTACATTATGGTTAGGATAGAGAAAACGGAGAACGTTCAGATAGGGGAGAAAGACACCATGAAGAAGTTGTTGTTGGCATTGACTACTTTTGCTGTTTTGGCTGCGGGTTGTTCAGCAGGCGGGAATGCACCTGCCGGGAACGCATCGACTGATAAGCCGAAAGAGCAAGCGGCAGGACAAGAAGGTGCAGCGAAGAAACGCGTTGCCTTGATTTTGCCGGAAAAAATCGGCGTGAACCCATTCTTCCAGCAAATGGACGAGGGCGCGAAAAAAGCAGGACAAGAATTTGGCGCGGAAGTAAAAAGCATCGAGTCGACTGACCATGGTGCGATCGAAGAGAACTTGCGCGTAGCCGTAGCGGAAAACTACGACCTGATCATCACTTCTTCTTTTGAAGCAGAAGACGCACTGAAAAAAGTAGCCGCAGAAAACCCTGATCGCAACTTCGCGATTATTGATACAGTAGTGGACTTGCCAAATGTGCGCAGCGTTACTTTCCGCGAGCAGGAAGCAGCTTACCTGATGGGGGCGGCGGCAGGTCTTGCCACGAAAACAAACAAAGTCGGCATGGTTGTCGCAATGGACATTCCGCTTCTGAAAAAATGGACAGGCGGATTCCAGGAAGGCTTGAAATCGACCAATCCGAATGCAGAATTTCTGGTAAACTACGTGGGCAGCTTCACTGACCCGGCAAAAGCGAAAGAGCTGGCTCTGCTGCAAGCATCCAAAGGCGCTGACTTCATCAACGGAGCAGCTGCGGTAGGCGATCTCGGCGTATTCGAAGCCGCGAAGGAAAAAGGCTTCTTTACAGCAGGACAAGACGTTGACCGCACGACGATTGACCCTGAGCACATCGTATTGTCCCAACTGAAAGGGACAGACGCAGCAGCGTATGAAACCGTGAAATCGTTTGTGGAAGGTTCTTTCAAACCAGGTGTCGTCAACTACGGATTGAAAGAAAAAGGCGTAGGCGTAACGTATGTGACTCACGAAAGCAAAACACCGCTGAACGCTTTCATCGGCCAGGAAGTTGTGGACAAAGTAAAAGCGATCAGTGAAGAGATCATTGCTGGTACCCGCAAAGTGCCGGATTCGTTCTAAAAGCTAGTGCACAGAGCTTGATTGTGACCGACTACGGCTGTGTAGTCGGTCTTCCTTATATGCGAAAGGAAAGCGTAAAGAAGGGGGAGCAAGGATGACCTATCGTTTGGAAATGCGCGCCATGACCAAGAAATACGGAGATTTTATTGCAAACGACAAGGTCTCGTTCTCGCTTGCTGCCGGAGAAGTGCACGCCATCGTCGGTGAGAACGGAGCGGGCAAGACGACGTTGATGAGGATGTTGTACGGCATGGAGCAGCCTACGTCCGGCGATATCGTGCTAAACGGCAAGCCGGTCGCTTTTCGCGGGCCGCAGGACGCCATCGGCAACGGAATCGGGATGGTGCACCAGCACTTCATGCTGTTCGGCGAGTTCAGCGTGGCCGAAAACATCGTGATTGGCTACGAACCGCAGCAGGCCGGGTTTTTCCGCCGCCATGACGCTGTGCAAAAAGTGCGCGAGCTAAGCGAAAAGTTCCGTATTCCGATTGATCCACAGGCAAAAGTGTCCAATTGCTCGGTGGGAGAACAGCAGCGGGTCGAGATTTTGAAAGTGCTGTACCAGGGCGCAGACATCATCGTGCTGGACGAACCGACCGCTGTGTTGACTCCGCTGGAGGTTCGCGACTTGCTGCAAACGATTCGCAATCTGGCGGAGAGCGGGAAAAGCGTGATTTTGATTACGCACAAGCTCCAGGAAGTAATGGAGGTAGCAGATCGCATCACGGTGCTGCGCGGCGGCAAGGTGACGGGTACGGTTGCGCGCGAGCAGACGAATGTGGACGATTTGGCCCGGTTGATGGTCGGCCGCGAGCTGCAAGAGCTGAGTGAGCGCGTCGCTTTGGAGCAGGGGCCGCTTTTGCAGGTGGAAAATTTGTCGGTGCGCGAAAAGCAGACGTTGCTCGACCGGGTCAGCTTTACCGTCCATCACGGCGAGATCGTGGGAATTGCCGGAGTTTCTGGCAACGGACAGTCCGAGTTGCTGCAAGCCGTGAGCGGTTTGCGGGCGGCACAGGAGGGAACAGTGCGGCTGGGCGGCAAGGATGTCACCAACAAATCTGTGGCGACAATCCGGGAAGCGGGCCTGGCCCATATTCCCGAGGATCGTTATATGTGGGGAACCGCCAAGCTGGAAAGTGTCGAAGAGAACGCGTTGATGGGCTATCAGCGCAAGCCTGCATTCAATCGGCGCGGCATCGTACTGCGGGAAGCGTTTCGCCAGGTTGTGACTGGCTGGGTGGAGCGATTCGCGATCAAGACTGGTTCGCGGCAGCTTCAGGAGCTTGCCGGGAATTTGTCGGGCGGAAATTTGCAGAAGCTGATCGTCGCGCGGGAGCTGGGGCATGAAACCCCGTTTTTGATCGCAGCCGAGCCGACGCGCGGTGTCGATATCGGAGCGATGGAGTACATCCATCAGGCGCTGATCGACAAGCGCAACGCAGGAGACGGAATTTTGCTGGTGTCATCCGAGCTGTCGGAAATTTTGGCGCTGTCGGATCGCATTTTGGTGATGTACAAAGGGCGGATCGCCGGAGAGCTTTCGCGCAAAGAGGCAACCGAGGAAAAAATCAGCGTGTTAATGGCGGGAGGAAGCGTTCATGGCAGCAATCAAAGAGCTGTGTAAATCACTGGTTCAGCCGCTTTTGGCGATTGTCATCGGCCTGTTGATCGGGGCGCTCGTCATCGCATCGGTAGGGGAATCGATCTTGGGCACCTATCAGGAAATGTGGAAGGGAGCATTCGGAAGCTTTTACTTCTTCGTTTCCACGTTGGCGAGAGCAACACCGATCATGCTGATCGCCCTGGGGCTGTCGCTTGCTTTTCGGGCGGGAGTATTCAACCTGGGGGCAGAAGGACAGATGGTGCTTGGCGCTATCAGTGCTACGCTGGTAGCCATTTACTTGCCTGCGCCGGGAATCGTGAAGCTGGTGGCTGCGATTGTGACGGGAATGGCCGTTGGCGGGCTTTGGGGGCTACTGCCGGGCATCATGGAAGCGCGGTTTCGGATTCCGCTGCTGATTTCTTCCTTGCTGTTCAACTACATTGCCGTCTTGTTTGCCAGCTATCTGGTCACGGAGCCGTTTCGGGACAGGACTGGTTCGGCAGCTTTGGCGCAAACGGTCATGCTGGACAAGAGCGTCTGGCTTCCCAAGCTGTTCGCAGGGATGAGCGTGCACGCCGGGTTTTTGTTTGCCATTGTCGGCGCTTTGATCCTGTTCTGGGTCATCCGCTTTACGCCGTTCGGCTATGAAGTGAAAATGCTCGGGCAAAACCCGTTGTTCGCTCAATACGGCGGGATCAACCGCATCCGCGTCATGCTGACAGGCATGTTTGCCAGCGGTGGTCTGGCGGGCCTGGCAGGGACGGTCGAGGTGCTGGGGGCGCACTACCGTTTTGTCGATGGCGCTTTGACTGTACCGAACTTCGCCTGGACGGGCCTGATGGCGACGCTCTTGGCAAACTCCCATCCGGTCGGGATTATTTTTACCTCGATCCTGCTGGCTGCTTTTCAGACTGGAGCGATGGGCGTGGAGCGGAACACAGACGTGCCGTTGGAGTTGGCAAGCGTCATCTCGGCAGTGCTGATCCTGTTTATTTCGGCAAAATTCAGCTACGACTGGTGGAAACAGCGGAAAGCAAAAGGGGGAGAATCGCATGGAGCTGCTTGATTGGTCCCTCGTCAGTTCTACCATTCGCATGGTGACACCGATATTGCTGGCTGCTTTGGGCGGAGCGCTGTGCTCGCGTGTAGGCATTTTTAATGTGGGGCTGGAAGGCATGGTGCTGGCCGGAGCCTTTTCCGCGATCGTTGGCAACCACTTTACCGGGAATTTGTTTCTGGCGATCTTGATTGCGGCGTTGACGAGTGTTTTGTTCGCTCTGTTGTTTGCCTATATGACGATCAAGCTCAAAGCAAACGAGATCGTCGTCGGGGTAGCGATCAATTTCCTCGCGCTCGGTCTGACGACGTTTGCGCTGCGGGCGATTTTTGGCGTCAAAGGGGCTTTTTACGATAAAGATATGGCGGGCTTGCCGAAGTGGGACATCCCTGTGATCAAAGATATTCCGGGTGTCGGCGAGGTGTTTTCCGGGCATTCTCCGCTTGTTTATTTCGCGTTTTTGGCTGCGATTGCGCTTTATGTGTTCTTTTACAAGACTGTCACTGGTTTTCGGGTTCTTGCCGTCGGATCGAATCCGGTTGCGGCTCGCAGCCTCGGGTTGAAAGTAACGGGCTTGCAGGTGCTGGCTATCGTCATCTGCGGCGCTTTGTGCGGGCTTGCAGGAGCACAGCTTTCGTTGGGCCAGGTGACGATGTTCTCCGAGGGCATGACCGCCGGACGCGGCTTTATCGCTTTGGTGGCGATGATGATGGGGCAGTCCCATCCAGTCGGAATACTGGCGTCGAGCTTTTTGTTTGGCTTGATGGATGCGCTGAGCATCCGTCTGCAAGGCTTCTCGCTGCCAACGCAATTCACTTCCATGCTGCCGTATTTGCTCACGGTTGCCGCGATGTTCTTCCTGAAAGAGCGCATGCAGGCGGCGAGCAACAATCAGCAGAGCACCCGTTAACAAAGAACAGTCAGCGAAGAAAAGGGGGTACGCAACATGAACAAGGCAGATCGGATCAAACGGATGAAAGTGCCCGCAGTCGACCCGGCACTGGCAAAAAGGCTTCCGCCAGGACAAATTTTGACCGAGCGCTTTCCGATTTTGCATGAGGGAGAAGTCCCGGTTTACGACATGAAGGAATGGACATTGCGCGTGTTTGGCGAGGTAGATCGCGAAGTTACACTGAGCTACGAGCAAATCATGGAGATGCGGCAAGTCACCGTGACCAGCGATATTCACTGCGTGACGCGCTGGTCGCGTTTTGACAATGCATTTACAGGCGTGCGGTTCTGCGACTTTTTGCAGGCAATCGGGGTAGTGCCGCAGGCATCGTACGTCATGCTGCACGGCGATCACGACTATACGGCGAACGTGCCGCTCGCTGACTTGATGCGCCCTGACGTGCTGTTGGCCCACTCCTTCGACGGAGAGCCGCTGACGGACAAGCATGGCTGGCCTTTGCGCCTGACTGTGCCGCACCTGTACTTCTGGAAAAGCGTGAAGTGGCTGCGAGGCATTGAGTTTATTTCGGAAAACACCCCCGGATTTTGGGAGCAAAACGGCTTTCACCTGATCGCAGACCCGTTCCGCGAAGAGCGGTTCTCCGGTGAAGCGCTGCCGATTCCCGAAGACGAATGGGAGAAAAAGGAGTTTGATTGAGATGCTTACGAACTTGAAAGTAGATCCGGAACAGTTGCCGAAGCGTGTCATCGTATGTGGAGATCCAAAACGGGCTGCCTTGATTGCCGCCAAGCTGGACAACCATCGGTCCATCGGAGAAAATCGCGAGTATCACAGCTATGCCGGGACGTGGAAAGGCACGGAGGTTGCCGTAGTCAGCCACGGCGTCGGTTCGCCGGGTGCTGCCGTATGTTTTGAGGAGTTGGCAAAAGGTGGCGTGCAGGTCATCATTCGCGTAGGTACGGCAGGATCGTACCAAAAAGAAATCGAGCCTGGCAGCCTCGTCATCAGCTCGGCTGTCGTGCGTCAGGACGGACTGACCAGCCAGCTCGTTCCTCCGGGTTTCCCGGCAGTCGCCAATCGCCGCGTGGCGGATGCACTGGTGGCAGCAGCAGAAGCAAACGAGGCCGGACTTCCCGTAGCAGAGGGAATTACGCTGACGCTGGATGTGTTCTACAGTGGCGTTCTGGAGTTTCCGCACAAGCTGTACCAAAAAGCCGGGGTGCTCGCGGTCGAGATGGAAAATTCCGCCCTGTTCGTCATCGCGGTATTGCGCGGAATGAAGGCCGGAGCGATTTTGGCGATTGACGGCTATGCGGATGCCGATTTGCTTGCTTCGTACAACCCGCATACCGATGCGATGGCAAAAGCGATTGAGGCAGAAGCGCTGATTGCGCTGGATGCTTTGGTGGCTGTTTCCTAATCTAATCACATAAACATGCCCAGGACTGTGAATGGTCCTGGGCTTTTTTTCTGGAGCTTTTCCGGAGTGAAAAGCTATTCTTCGTTGAAGCGATCCAGCATCGAGATCGTATCGATCAGGTGGTTGTTGAAAATTTGCCGGGCGACGCCCAAAAGCTCGATAATCATCGGGTCGCGCAAAGAATAAGTGACTTTGTTGCCGTCTTTTGTTCCGTACACGATATTGTTGTTGCGCAAAATGGCCAGCTGCTGGGAAACGGCCGAGCCTTCACTGCCGATCAGCGTTTGCAGCTCGTTCACGTTTTTGTCTCCCTCCGCCAAAAGCTCCAGAATCCGAATCCGCAGGGGATGGCCCAGCGCTTTGAAGAAGTTCGCTTTAAATTGCTGTAGCTCCAAATTCAATAGCAGGTTCCTCCGATCTTTTCGTCATGTGGACGTAGTGGATGTTTGTTGTTGGGCGCAGCTCTGTTGTATGCGGGTGTCGGACAGGCTCGTGCATTCCCGGAACGCAAAGTGCTTGCAGCCCAGGCATTTGCTCGTATCCAACCGATGAAGCGCATATTCGATTGCCTCTCCGGTGTGGTCGAAAAAGTGCGTTTCCCCGATGCTTGCATACAGACCCGTGCGCTGCAAAATTTGTTTGGGAGCAGGTTGAATGCCCGAGATCAGCACGGTCGTTCCCTGACTCATGGCTTGCTTTACCGTCCGGGACAAATTGGCTTCGCCTGTCATGTCCAAAAATGGCACTTTGCCCATGCGCAGCAACAAGACCTTGGGGCGGTGCTGCAACGTGTTGGCAAGCGAGCTTTCAAACAAGTCGGCGTCCCCGAAAAACAGCGGCCCTTCAATCGTGTAGATGTTGATTTGCGGGCAATCGTGCTGGGACGACACCATATGCGGCATGACTTTTTCGTGCTTCAAAGAAGGGTCGGGCAGCACTTTGGCGACTTGCAGGCTGTCGCGCATCCTTTTGATAAACAGCAGCACAGCAAGCACCAGTCCTACCTCGACAGCGGTAGTCAGATTGGTGAAGACGGTCAAAACAAACGTAATCACAAGCACGAGCGAATCGCTTGTTTTTGCTTTGAGGATGTGGGCAAATTCCTTGCGCTCACTCATGTTCCAGGCGACCAGCATCAAGATCGGAGCCATGCTCGCCAGTGGAATGTGCGAGGCGTAAGGCGCCAGCAGCACGAGGATGAGCAGTACGACCATCCCGTGGATGATGCCGGACATGGGCGAGGCAGCGCCGCTGCGAATATTGGTCGCGGTCCGGGCAATCGCGCCCGTAGCGGGAATCCCGCCGAAAAGCGGCGTCACGATGTTGGCAATGCCTTGCCCGATCAATTCCTTGTTGCTGTTGTGGCGACTGCGGGTCATGCCATCAGCTACGACAGCAGACAGTAAAGACTCTATTGCTCCTAGTATAGCAATGATTAGGGCAGGACTCAGTAATTTTTGGACGCGCTCCAGCGTGATTTCGGGAAAATGGAAGCCAGGTAGTGTGCTCGGAATTTCGCCGAAGGTCGAGCCGATCGTCGCGACCTTTCCTTCGAAAAAGAAAAAGGCAATGACGCTGGAGATGACCAGACCGACGAGCGAGCCAGGCACATTGCGCACAAAACGCGGTGTAATCAATATAATCGCCAGACTGAGGCAGGCGGTTGCCAGGCTGTAGAAGCTGGTTGTATGCAGGTAGACGACGACTTCTTTCATGTTGGACAAAAAATCCTCGTGCCGTTGTATGTCCGATAGACCGAGGAAATTGGCGATCTGCCCGGTAAAAATAATGACGGCAATCCCTGCTGTAAACCCGATCGTGACCGGGCGAGGAATGAATTTGATCAGTCCGCCCAGCCGCAAAACGCCCATCAGGACGAGCATAATCCCCGCCATCAAGCCCGCGAGCAGCAAATCCGCGTAGCCGTACTGCATGACGATGGCGAACAGGATCGGGATAAAGGCGCCAGTCGGCCCGCCAATCTGATAGCGGGAACCGCCGAACAGCGAGATGAGCGTCCCTGCGATGATGGTGGTGTAAATCCCGTACTCCGGTTTGACACCGGAAGCGATGGCGAACGCCATGCCGAGCGGAATAGCGATAATGCCTACGATTAATCCTGACACGCAGTCTTTTCTGAATGCTTGCGTATTGTAGCCCTCAAATCTAGCGGCCCACTTCATGGTAGCAACCCTTCTTTTCGTATATTCGAATATTTGATTATTTGAATATAGATGGATCATACTCCCGTTGCATGATTCTCGTCAATTGCATCCTTACACGATCTTTGCCCTTTTTTAACAATTGCTTCAAGTTGTCTTAACGCTGAAGGAGTACCATTCAAAATGACAAGTGAACATTCCCCTTCGGTTGGAGTCATGGAGAAACCCCCGACAGCCTTTCCAAGCACTTTCCTCAAGTATGCTTGTGCAATTGTCATGTCGTTGGGTTTTTTTGTCGTTCGCAAAGGAGGCTTACGAATGAATCAGGAGCAGTTTCACGGCAGGTTGGAAGAGTACAAGCTGATTGCTTCTGTAAAAGAGGCGAAGTACCTGGAAAAAGCGGCAGAGGCCAATGTGAGCGCCGCCGTGCTCTCCATCGGCAACATCGGGGTCATCAAAGGCTATGTAGACTTTTTCAAAAACAGAAAGATTCCGGTGTTCCTTCACCTCGAAAGAATCGGGGGAATCAGCTACGACCGGGAAGGCATCGCCTTTTTGGCGCATTACGTGAAGCCGGACGGGATTGTGACCACGCGCAACACGCTGGTCAAGCTGGCGAAAAAGCAAGGCTTGCTGACAATCCAGCGCCTGTTCCTCGTAGACAGCGACTCGCTCAAATCCGGGCTGTCGTCTCTCGCTGAAACCCAGCCTGACGCCGTCGAGCTGATGCCGGCACTGCTGCCAGAGTATATCGAAGAGTACAAGCGCGTGATTGATATTCCAATCATCGCTGGTGGTTTGATCCGCAAGCGGGAGCAGATGGAGGAAGTATTGCAGCATGGAGCGACTGCTGTGTCAGTCGGTAACCCCCTTTTGTGGAAGGAGAGTTTTTTGCATGATTCAAGCGTTGCTGTTTGATCTGGATGGGACCCTGCTGGACAGCCGGGATGCAGTCATCGATGCAGTCGCCTATACAGCAGAAGAGTACGCACCGGGTCACTTCAGCCGGGAAGAGCTGCTCGCGCGTTTTGGCGAGTCGTTCGACGATTTTTTGGCAGCTGTCGCACAAGCGGCAGGCGTGCCCGACAAGCAAGAGGTGCTGGAAAAGTATTTTGCCTACGTGCGTGAGAACCACGCCCGACATGTTCGGCTGTTTCCTTATGTGAAAGAAGGGCTGGAAAAATTAAAGCAGGCAGGCTATCAGCTGGCGGTGGTCACCAACAAGCAGCGGGAATTTGCGCTGGCCGGACTGAAGCAGGCGGGGATCGACAAGCTGTTCGAAGTCGTAGTGGCCGTGGACGATGTCGCCAAAGGAAAACCGTCAGCCGAGCCTGTATGCAAAGCGCTCGCCAGTATGGGCAGTCGTCCCGAGCAGGCGATGATGGTCGGCGATAGCCGCTACGATGTGCTCGCGGCAGTCGCGGGTGGCGTCTCGTCCGTGGTGCTGGAGTGGTACGGGCAGGAAGAGTGGCTCTATGCCACGCCTGATTACCGCTACGCCGATTTCGAATCGTTTGTCACCGACATGATGGCTGCCAAGGCGCAAGGAGGAAGATGAAAAAGATGGCAAGAGTGGTGCTGCAACAGATAACAAAAACGTTTCAGAACCAGAAAGTGGTCAAGGGGCTTAATCTCGTGATTCCCGACGGCTCCTTTACGGTGCTGGTTGGCCCGTCCGGGTGCGGAAAATCGACGACCTTGCGGATGATTGCCGGTCTGGAAACGGCTACAGACGGGGAAATTTTCATCGGGAGCCAGTCTGTGAACGCTCTGCCTCCGGGAAAGCGCGATGTTGCCATGGTGTTCCAAAACTACGCGCTCTATCCGACGATGAACGTCTACGACAACATCGCCTACGGCTTGAGAAACCGGGGAACGTCGAAAAAAGACTGCGACGTGCTGGTGAAGGAAATTGCCGAGATTGTCGGCTTGGCGGACTTTCTTAAAAGAAAGCCTTCCCAGCTCTCCGGCGGTCAACGTCAGCGTGTCGCCCTAGCGCGGGCCATGGTGAAAAAGCCAAAGGTGTTCCTCATGGACGAGCCGCTCTCCAACCTGGACGCGAAGCTGCGGAACCAGATGCGCGTGGAGCTGACGAGTTTGCACAAGCAACTGGGCAGCACGTTTATTTACGTGACGCACGACCAGGTGGAAGCGATGACGATGGGCGATCAGATCGTCGTGATGAGCGACGGCAACATCATGCAGGTCGCGGCACCGATGGACTTGTACCAGGAGCCGGAAAATCTGTTCGTCGCCCAGTTTATCGGTTCTCCCCCGATGAACATTGTGCCGGCAGAGGGCAGAAGTGACCAACTGTGGGGATTCCGCCCGGAAAAGGCCGTGTTGTTGCCAGCCTCCGTCTCTCCGGTTTCTGCGGGAGAGATGTGGACGGCAAAAGGGCAAATCGTCTCCCGGGAAATACTCGGCTCGGACACGCTGTTTCACGTGGAGACGGAAAAAGGCAGAGTCATCGTCAAAACGGAAACCGAGGAAATTGGACAGTATGGTTCAAACGTTACCGTAACGGTTGCAAAGCCGCATGTGTACATCTTTGATCGCGTGAGCGGAAAAAAAGTGGGTCGACTGGCTGAACGAGGTCAAGTATCCGCACTTGCAGGAGGGGTGAACTGATGCGAAAGGCGGCAACTGCCCACGAGCTGCCGGATGCCGGCCAGGTGCGGGCACAAGCAGCTTCCAGGCCAACATCTCGCCCGGATATGATGACGCGTCTTCGCCCGTACTTGTATTTGACACCTGCCATGATCTGCTTCATTTTGTTCTTTTTTTACCCGATTGGCTCGATCATTTATTTGAGCTTTCAAGACTGGTCGCTGATTAATCTGGAAGCGATGGAATGGGTCGGGCTGCAAAATTACACAGAGCTGGTTGCTGACCAGGAATTTCAGCAGGTGCTGACAAATACGCTCGTTTTCACTTTTGCAACCGTGGGCATCAGTTTGGGAATCTCCTTTTTGCTCGCTCTCTGGCTCAACAAAAAGGCGAAAATGTACGGGATCATCCAAGCTACCGTATTCAGTCCGCACATTATTTCGTTTGTTTCTGTCTCCATGTTGTGGATGTGGCTGATGGACCCGCAATTCGGGCTATTGAACGCTGTACTCGAAGCGGTCGGGCTGCCAGGCTACACGTGGCTGACAGACCCGAGCAGCGCGCTGTTGTCGCTGATCCTCGTGAACGTCTGGAAAGGCGTGGGCTACAACACGCTGATTTTCATTGCCGGGCTGCAAAGCATTCCGGGGGATATTTACGAAGCGGCCGCCCTCGATCGTTCGCCGTGGTGGCGGACTTTGACTCGCATTACCATACCGATGCTGTCGCCCACCATGTTCTTTTTGTTCATCATCAACATGATTTCGTCGTCCCATGCTTTCGATACGATTGCCATCATGACCCAAGGCGGGCCGATCAACAGCAGCAATATGCTGGTCTACTACATTTATGAGCAGGGAATGGACTACTACAACGGGGGATTTGCTGCTGCCGCTTCTGTCATTCTTTTGCTCATCGTAGGAGTTTTGACTGCGTTGTACTTCCTGTTCATGTCCAAACGCGTCCACTACCGATGACGATTCCCGAAAGAAAGGAGGAGCAACATGAAACGAGTGGGTGCAATTTCTTTGAAAACAGTGGAATGGGCCGGGCTGTTGGTTGTGGCGCTGCTGTTCGTCTTTCCTTTTTTGTGGATGGCTTCCACAGCGTTCAAGGACATGTCGGAAGTCAGACAGTTTCCGCCGACCTTGTTGCCTGAGACGTGGGAGTGGGGCAATTTTGTCCAGGCCTGGGAGTCAGGGCCGTTCCTGATGTTTACGGTGAACAGCATTGTAGTTGCCGTGGCGATCTTGATCTTGCAGTTTTTGACCGCCGTACCTGCGGCGTACGCTTTTGCCCGCTACCAGTTTCCCGGCCGCAACCTGCTGTTTGGACTTGTGCTGGTTGCCTTGATGATTCCGGGATACATTATCTTTTTGCCGATCTACGTGCAGCTGAGCGGCTGGGGGCTGGTCAATACGCTCTGGTCGCTGATTCTGCCGTACGCGGCCAGCGCATTCGGGATATTCCTGCTTCGCCAGGCGTTCATGCAGGTGCCGGACGAAGTCATTGAAGCAGCGCGACTGGATAATGCGTCAGAGTGGAAAATCATGTGGACGATCATGGTGCCGATGGCGAAGCCAGTGCTGGTCACATTTGGACTTTTCAGCTTTATTTATCACTGGAATGACTACTTCTGGCCGCTGATCATGACCAACAGCGACGAAGTACGCACATTGCCTGTCGGGATTTCCAGCTTGCGCATGTCGGACGGAGGCACTCTCTGGAACGTCATGATGGCGGGGAACATGATCCTCATCCTGCCGATTCTCGTTATTTTCTTCGTGGCCCAGCGCCACATTATCAAAGCGTTTGTCTATCAATCCAAATAATAGATAACCATGTGGGAGGAAACCAAATCATGAAGGCGATGAAAAAGACAGGAACGATTCTATGTGCACTAGCTCTAGGTTTGTCAGGAGTGCTTGCCGGGTGCGGTTCTACAGGCAAGGAACAGGCTGCAAGCACAGGAAACACAACGAAGCCGGCAACGGAAACAGCAGCAAGCAACGGGCCTGTCGAGATCGATTTCTGGTATGCGCTCGGCGGTGTTCGCGGCAAGACGATTGAGGATATGGTCAAAAAGTTCAACGAGTCACATAAGGATATTAAGGTAAAAGCGGCGTACCAGGGCGCGTACCAAGATAACCACTCCAAAGTTCTGGCTTCGGTTGCCGCCGGAAACAACCCGGATGTGACGATGGTAGAGATCGCTTCGATCGCTGCGTTCGCTGATGCGAAAGTGCTGGAAGATTTGACTCCGTACTCGCAAGGCGATGAGAAAAAGTACATTCCCGGCCTGATGAAAAACTCTTACTGGAAAGACAAACTGTACGCCGTGCCGTTCAACCGCTCCACGCCGCTTCTGTACATCAACCGCGACATGCTGAAGGCAGCGGGTCTCGATCCGAACGGGCCGAAATCTTGGGATGAGCTGATCAGCTACTCGCAAAAGCTGGTGAAAAAAGAAGGCGACAAAGTCACGCGCTACGGCTTCTCGACTCCTGTTGATATTTGGTTCTACGAAGCGCTCGTTTTCCAGAGCGGAGGCAACATTTTGAGCGAAGACGGCAAGGAGCTGACCTTGAACAACGAGTCAGGCAAAGCGCCGCTTGAACTTTGGACGAAAATGGTCAAGGAAGGCTTGATGAAAAACCCTCCAGGCGAAAACTACAATGCGTGGGATGTAGCCGAGCAAGATTTCCTCAATCAAAAAGTGGGCATGATTTTCACGACGACAGGTTCCTTGACGGAATTGAAGAAAAATGCCAAATTTGACATGGGAGCAGCCTTCCTGCCAGCAAACAAAAACTTCGGTACGCCAACGGGCGGAGCAAACCTGGTCATGCTGGCGAAGTCTTCTGATGCCGAAAAGAAAGCGGCATGGGAATTTATGAAGTGGATGACCGATACAGAGCAAACCGTACCATGGTCCATCGCATCCGGCTACATGCCTGTGACGACCGCTGCCGTAGATTCACCTGAGATGAAGGCATTCTATGAAAAAGATCCGAACTTCAAAGTAGCAGTAGACCAGCTGCAATACGGTTACCCGCGCCCAATGGCACCTGGTTACAAAGAATTGCAGGATGTCATTCAAAAAGAGCTGCAACGTGCGATGCTTGGACAGGCGACCATTGATGAAGCGCTGCAAAATGCGACGGACAAAGGCAGCAAGCTGCTGAAAAAATAAAGGCGGCACAAACAAGAGAGGAGTTTGCGACATGAATATATGTATGGCGCATCGAGGATGGTCAGGCAAAGCCCCGGAAAATACGATGACGGCAATTCGACTGGCGTTGGCAGAGCCGGCTATACAGGCAATGGAGATTGACGTACAGCTGTCTTCCGATGGCGTTCCCGTGCTGATCCACGACTTTACGCTGGAGCGCACGACGAACGGAAGCGGTCTGGTCAAGGACCACACATTGGAGGAGCTTCGCCAGCTCGATGCGGGCAAATGGCTCGACGAAAAGTTTGCAGGCGAAAAAATCCCGACGCTGGAGGAAGCGCTGATTGCGGTCAAGGGCCGTTGCAGGCTGAATATCGAGTTGAAGGCGACGAGCGACATGTACCCCGGCATTGCCGAAAAAGTGCTCGCGCTGCTCGAACAGTACGGGATGAAGCAGGAAGTTTGCTTGACGTCGTTTGACCATGAGCTGATTCGTCATGTTCGCACTCTCGATCAGCAAATCGAGACGGGACTGATCGTCTACGGCCGTCCTGTGCTCATGCTGGAGCAACTGGAGGAGGCAGGTGCCAGCATTTTGTCCATGGGTTACCCTTTCCTGAACAAAGAGCTTGCCGTAGCCGCCATCGAAAAAGGCTTCAAGGTGATTGCCTGGACGCTGGATGAGCCTGCGCACATTCGCGAGGTCATGTCCTGGCATCCTGATGTACAAATTTGCACCAACCATCCTGACCGGATGCTGGAATTTGTGTAAGCTAGGCAAAAGGAAAAGCCGTCGGAGACATACATGTCCGGCGGCTTTTGGCATGAGAAAAGGGGATTAGCGCGTTTGCTGCAGCTGCTGCGCCTGTTGCACCAAATGCAAGACGCTGCGTTCATACAGGGCGGGTACGGCCCAATCTGCATAGTCGGCGGGAATATCCGGGACTTTTATGGCGTCCGGTTCTGTTGAAATCGCACTTATCTCGCCAGCAGTGGTCAGCAACTGTTTCAAGTATTCCTGTAATACAAGTACAGCCTGCTTGTCTGCTACCGGGCCATGTCCGGGTACAATCAGCGCTGGGCAGTCTTGCAGGAGAGCATCCAAAATGCTGATCCACTCCGGAACATTCCCGGTCATGATGCTTGGATGTGCGCCTGTGAACAGCAAATCTCCGGCAAACAGGATGTCGTCATCGGGAAGGAAAAGGGCGGAATCACAGGGACTGTGACCGTTTCCCAGCGAGCGCAGGACAGCAGAGCGCTTGCTGCCGTGCAATGTAATCGAATCGTGAAAGGTCAAGGTAGCGAGAGTGGGAACCAGTATCGGAAGGGCAGCGTCCATCGCGAGCAGCTCGCCCAGCTCATATTCTTTTTCTTGCCGCTTTTTAGCGTCCGTTTCTTGTTCCAAAGCTTGTTTGACCGTCAGCGGGTAATCAGGGTGCGCTTTGGCAAAGGTCAAAAATTGGTCGTGCGCTCATAGGTGAGCGAACGCGTTTTGGCGGTGGAGAGAATCGGAACACCTGGAAATGCCTGATTGCCGCCAGTGTGGTCCAGATGAAAATGAGAGTTGATCAGAAGCGTGACGGGTTTTCCGAATAGCTGGACAGCCGCATCGTGCAATGCTTGGCCTGCCTGTGGCGTGTACATGGAGTCAAAGACGACTACCTGATCGCCTAAATCAATGATTCCGGCATTAGCCATTGCTCCGGTGCCACGGACAGCAATAGCGGCGTACACGCCTTCTGCAACAGGCTGCAAAGAAAAGTAAGGAGTAGAGATAGGACCGGAAGAACTCATCGTTTCCCCGCCTTTCGCGATAAGAATAGCTTTCTGCTATCATCATTGCAGGAATAAAGTGGAAGCGCAAGCGCGAGTGTGCTTTTATTAGCTTGCTCCGCTATCGCTACCAGTGGCAGCTCATAGATTTTGTTGATCGCTTTGAAGCAAGAAAAACCGCCGGATGCTGCTGCCCGGCGGTTTTTTGATTGCCTCGCTATATTTTGAAGCGGCTTACGTGAGATTGCAGTTCTTCGGCGATGCGGGCCAGGGAAGCAGCGGAGGAGTTCACTTCTTCCATGGCAGCCAGCTGTTCTTCTGTGGCGGCAGAAACGCTTTGCGTTCCGTCTGCCGAATTTTCGGCGACTTCCTCAATGCCGCTGACCAACTCTACTACCTTCTGGGTTCCAGCCGACATTTGCTCGGAATATGTCTTCACTTCCTGGATTTGGCTGGCGACTTGTGCGACAGCATCCTGGATTTGCTCGAAAGACTTGCCAGCATTGTTCACTACTGTCAGTCCGATCGCAACTTCGTTTGTTCCTTGTTCCATCGACAAGACGGCTTGATTCGATTCAACCTGAATCGCCGTAATCAGTTCTTTGATTTGCTGGGCAGATTGGGCAGACTGCTCGGCCAATTTGCGTACTTCGTCTGCCACAACAGCAAACCCGCGTCCTTGCTCGCCTGCTCTGGCGGCTTCGATTGCAGCGTTCAAGGCCAGCAGATTGGTTTGCTCGGCAATAGCGGTAATGACCTGGACGATTTGTCCGATTTCCTGCGAGCTGTTCCCCAAGCGCTTCACGATGTCTGCGATGTTGCTGACCGTATTTTCGATCGATTGCATCTGGCTGATCACGACTTGCAAAGCTTGATTGCCTTCCACGGCGATGCGGGAGGCGCTCAATGCGGATTCGTCCGCGTGCTGTGCGTTGGTGGCGACTTTTTCCGCGCCCTGTGATACTACCTGCATGGCGTTCACGCTGTCTTCCACGCTTCTTACCTGCTTCTCGGCGCCGTACGCGACTTCCTGGATCGTAATGGCGATCTGCTCCGTTGCCTTGCTGGTATGCTCGGCGTTGACCGACAACTCCTCTGCGGAAGAGGCCAGATCAGTAGCCGTATCATTGACCTGCTGAATGATCGTGCGCAGGTTGTGGACCATGGCATTGACCGATTGAGACAGTTGACCGACTTCATCCTGCGAGCGAATTTGCAAGGCGGATACGGTCAGCTCCCCCTCGGAAATCCGGTTTGCCACAGCGGCAACCTCGACGATCGGGCGGGTGATTTGCCGGGAGATCGCATAGGCGATGGCGATGACCGCTGCGACTACGGCAAAGACGATCAGCATGACGTTGTTGCTGACAGCAGAGACGCCAGCGGTGATCGATTCAACAGGAATATGCAAGTACAGGCCAAAGTTGGTTTTGGGGATCGGAGAGTAAGTGACGACATACTCCTTGCCTTGATCCGTGTAGCTGTATGAGCCTTTTTCCGCAGCGCCTGTTTTCAGGATGTCCTGCAAAGGCTGGGGCAGGGCCGATTCCTCAAGCGGCTTTCCGATCAGCTCCTGGTTGGGGTGGTACTGCACCTGATGCTTGTTGTCCACCAGAATCGGATAGCCGTCATTGCCTACATTCAAATTTGCGAGAAACGTGGCTGCGAAATGATCCACGTTGACAAGTCCGGTCAATACGCCGAGCGCTTCATTGTTTTTTCCTTTGACAGGGGAAGCGACAATGATCGAGCGATTGCCCGTAGTTTTGGCGACGAGGACATCGGAGTAGCTGGGCTTGCCCTGCATGCCGTCTTTGAAAAATTGCCGCTCGCCGAGGTCGATCCCGACGCTTTTCGGGAAGGTGTCAGCGGTTACTTTTCCATCGCTTGAAATAAACGTATTGCCATCGTACAGCTTCATTTCTTCGGTAAACTTGCGGATAAACTCATTTTTGGCTGCCGCGTCGACAGATTGAATATCAGAGGTGCGGGCCAGCACCTGAATTTCCGTCATGCGCCGATCGAGATACTGGTCCATAGCCATAGCTGTACTTGAAGTCAGGTCTACATAAGACGATTTTTGCTTATCGATCAAAATGGTTGAAAAGCTGTTTGTAATAAAAAAGGAAACGGCAGCAAGCGGGATGACCGCTACGGCAAGAAACCACAGGATCATTTTATTTCTGAGTTTGTTGAAAAAAGACATAGGCTCTCCACTCCTAATTGGTGGTTGATTCAACTGTGCGAGGCAAGGAACGCTGCCCGCACAGAGTAGACACAGCCAGACTGCTGAGAAGATTCAGCAGCCTGACCATCGGTTAATATCCCATTGCTGCGCCTTCCCCGCGAGGGTCTGCGCCGCCGAACTTCACGTTCGTTTGCGGATCGATCAAAATGGCGCCGGATTGTCCCATCGCATCTGTATAGGCTGCTTCCAGCTTTTCAACCGGATGTCCGCGCTTCACGAGTTCGTCCAACACTTCCTGTGGAATCCGGCTTTCGACTTTCAAATTGTTGGAGGCGGAGCCCCAGTTGCGTCCGTGCAGCCATCTTGGAGCCTCGATCGCATCCTGTACGCTAAAGCCGAAGTCGACAATACGCGTTACGAGAGCCGCTTGCGTTTGTGGCTGTCCTTCGCCGCCTTGTGTTCCGTAAAGCAGGTAAGGCTTGTCCCCTTTGAAGAGCATGGCAGGGTTAATCGTATGGAAGGTGCGCTTTCCAGGCTCCAGGTGGTTAATGTGTTTCGGATCGAGAGAGAAGTAGCTTCCACGGTTTTGCAACAGGACGCCAGTATCTTTTGCTACGATACCGGAACCCCAGTCAAAATAGTGGCTCTGGATGATCGAAACGGCGTTGCCGTCCTTGTCCACGACGCCAAACCAAGTAGTGTCCCCTTTTGGATCGAGCGGCTCTACTGCTTTTGCTGCTTGCTTCATATCGATGCGTGCTGCCAAATCTTTGCCGTGTTGCTTGGACAACAGCTCGTCCACCGGAATGTCGACGAAAGCAGGGTCTGTCAGCCATTTGTCACGGTCGGCAAAAGCTTGCTTGGTGGCTTCTACAATCGTGTGGTAGTAGTCCGGCGTCCCTTCGCCCATGCTCTTGAGGTCGAAGTTGTTCAACACGTTCAAGATCGAGAGCGAAGCCATGCCCTGGGAGTTGGGCGGTACGTTGTAAGCCTTGTAGCCGCGGTAGTCGACTGTAATCGGTTCTGCCCATGTGGAGGTGTGTTTTTCAAAGTCTTTCAAGGTGAGCAGCCCGCCGTTTTTCTGCATATCCGCTACGATTTTTTTGGCGACTTCGCCTTTGTAAAATCCGTCTGCTCCTTTTTTCGCAATGATTTGCAAAGTTTTGGCCAGGTCCTTTTGCTTGAGGATTTCGCCAGGCGCATACGGCTCTCCGTTCGGCTTCAGGAAGGTTTTGCGGAACCCTTCAAAGCGCTGGAGGTTTTTCAAATCGTTATCGTTCGGATCGATGGCGTATTTTGTCCAATAAACCTGGTTCGGTGAGACGGGATATCCATTTTCAGCGTATCCGATCGCCGGTTCGAGCAGCCTGTGCCACGGAAGCTTGTTGTTGCCCATGCTTTTGTGCGCGTAGTTGTACGCTTCCCACCAGCCGGAAACAACGCCTGGCACCGTATTGGCAGACTCGTAGCCGCGGGAAGGGATTTTTTCGTAGCCTTTGCCTTTGTAGTAGTCGATCGTTGCTTTTTCGCCAGCTCGTCCGCTGCCGTTCAGCGCTTTCAGTTCCTTGGTCTTGGCGTTGTAGATGAGCCAGAAGTTATCTCCGCCGATCGTTGTGTAATGCGGGTAGACGACGGCGAGAGTAGAAGCGGCTGTGATGGCGGCATCTACAGCGTTGCCGCCGTCTTCCAATGTTTTCAGGGCTGCTGCTGTAGCCAGATAGTGTGGTGTTGTTACCATTGCGTTTGGCGACATTGATGTTGGCCGATTAGCTGCTTGAACCGGAGACAGGGTTGCCAGGCCGATTGCAGTAGTCAATGCGACAGTAGAAAGTTTCTTCCAGAATGACATCGTATGAAGCCTCCTTGTATGTTTGATGAACGATTCCAACAATCCGACAGCTTTTCGCAGCCTCACCTCCTTAACTGAAAATGAATATTTTTACACATAAATACATAAATGGACAAAAATAGACAATTGTTGCGCAAAAAAAGACCAATGATATAGGATCATTGGTCTTGTCCTACACCAATACTTCGGTAGCTGGCTGGCATGCCCGCTTGTGCGGAGGTAGCCCCTCTAGCTTTGCGTCGCCGGATTTCCCCGGGTTTGCCGTTTCGATATCAATGGGTAACGCATCCAGTTGATAATAGAAAACTGATTCAATTGTTACAGGAAAATTTTCCTAATCATCCGTTTGTCAATAATATAGACTATTTGTCGATTGGGGTAAATAAGAAAAATTTTTTTAATCTAGAAAAAAAGGGAGGAACAGGGAGTTGTGTGTTTTTCCCGACATTCACACACCACTATTGGCCGAACTGCTTATGATGGTAAAAACGCACATTTGCCAAGGAGTGAATCAAGGCCATGATGCATCCCGATACGGAGCTTCGCTATATCAACGATGAAATCGGGTACGGTGTTTTTGCGACAAAATTGATCCCGAAAGGCACGATTGTCTGGGCACAGGATGACCTGGATCAGGTATTGGACCCGGCATATGTGGAAAAACTGGACCCATTGAGAAAGCAGGATGTGCAGAAGTATTCCTTCAAAAATCAGTTTGGAAAATACATCTTGTGCTGGGATAAGGCCCGATTTGTGAACCACAGCTTCCATGCGACCTGCGTGGCGACGATGTACGACTTGGAGCTGGCTGCCAGAGACATTTTGCCGGGGGAAGAGCTGACCGATGATTACGGTACGCTGAATCTGGATGAACCGTTCGATTGCTTGCCGGAGCCGGGCACGAATCGATCGCGGGTGATGCCTGATGACTTGCTGCGCTATTATCGGCAGTGGGATGAGGTTGCAGCTGAAGCTTTCGCCCGGTTCAATCATGTTGAACAGCCGCTGCTCCACCTGGTTCGACCCAAGCATTTGAAAATTATTCGCGGCATAACCGAGCAGCGTCGTTCCCTCGACTCTATCATTTCGTTGTACTGCCAGCCGCAATCCCAATGGCAAAAAGAGCAGGAATGGTAGAGACAGCGGGCCGGACAACGGCCCGATTTTGTTGAACTCTGGGAAGAGAATCAGTATTATGGAATGTAAAGGTGAAGTGAAAGGTTGATTTCATTGGAAAACAAGGTAGCGTCATCCAATTTTATCCGCAATATCGTGATTGACGACTTGCAAGAAGGCAAGGTCAAGGAAGTCATTACCCGCTTTCCGCCGGAACCGAACGGGTATCTTCATATTGGACATGCAAAAGCCATCTGCCTCAACTTTGAGCTGGCAAGCGAGTTCAAAGGAAAGGCCCACCTCCGTTTTGACGATACCAATCCGGTGAAAGAAGACACAGAGTACGTGGAAGCAATCAAAACAGATGTACAGTGGCTCGGCTTTGAATGGGACGGGCTGTTTTTTGCATCGGATTACTTTGAAGAAATGTACAAGCGTGCGGTGTTGCTGATCCAAAAGGGCAAAGCCTACGTGGATGATTTGCCTGCCGAAGAAATGCGCAAGCTGCGCGGAACTTTGACAGAACCAGGGGTAGACAGCCCGTTCCGCAACCGCTCTGTGGAGGAAAACCTCGACCTGTTTGCTCGCATGCGCAATGGCGAGTTCAAGGACGGGGAAAAAGTGTTGCGTGCGAAAATCGATATGAGCTCTCCGAACATCAACATGCGCGATCCGGTGATTTATCGTATTTCTCATGCGACCCATCACAACACAGGCGACAAATGGTGCATCTACCCGATGTACGACTACGCCCATCCGCTGGAAGATGCGATTGAAGGCGTTACCCACTCGCTCTGTTCACTTGAATTTGAAGACCATCGTCCACTGTACGATTGGGTCATCAGCGAGTGCGAGATGGAAAATACTCCGCGCCAGTACGAGTTTGCCCGTTTGAACCTGACCAACACCGTCATGAGCAAACGCAAGCTGAAACAGCTCGTGGACGAGAAAGTGGTAGATGGCTGGGACGATCCGCGCATGCCGACCATTGCCGGCTTCCGTCGCCGCGGTTTTACCCCTGAAGCGATTCGCACGTTTGCCCGCGAGATCGGGGTAGCGCGCAGCAACAGCACGGTAGACGCGAAAATGCTGGAGCATTTCATTCGCGAAGACTTGAAGCTGAAAGCGCCGCGCACGATGGCTGTTTTGAATCCGCTCAAAGTCGTCATTACGAACTACCCGGAAGACCAGGTAGAAATGCTCGAAGCCGAGATCAACCCGGAGAACCCGGAGATGGGCAATCGCCAAATTCCGTTCTCCCGCGAAATCTACATCGAGCAGGACGATTTCATGGAAAACCCGCCGAGCAAGTATTTCCGCCTGTTCCCGGGAAATGAGGTTCGCCTGAAGCACGCGTACTTCATCAAATGCAACGATGTGGTGAAAGACGCCGACGGAAACGTCATCGAGCTGCACTGCACCTACGATCCTGAAACCAAGAGCGGCAGCGGCTTTACTGGCCGCAAGGTAAAAGGAACAATCCACTGGGTAGAAGCTTCTCAGGCAGTTCCGGCTGAATTTCGCCTGTACGAGCCACTGATTATGGATGACGAAGATTCGGAAGGAAGCTTCCTGGACAACATCAATCCAAATTCGCTGGAAGTGCTGTACGGATTCGTCGAGCCGAACATGAAAGAAACGCAGCCGCAGGACAAATACCAATTTTTCCGTCACGGATACTTCAATGTCGATCCGAAGCATACGACGGCGGACAAACTGGTCTTCAACCGGATCGTTTCGCTGAAAAGCTCGTTTGAACTGCCAAAAGCGTAAGCATATCAAGCCTGAAAACCAAACGCTGTTGCGGCATGGGGAACCGTGTGCAACAGCGTTTTTTGGTGCGCAAATGGTGGAACTTTTCTCATTCGCGTGTATAATTATTCGTGTCGTGTAACAGAAGGAGGACAGACAGTGAATGGGAGTGCAGAGCTTACACGCAGCTTGAAGTTGTGGCATATCGTCGTCATTGGCCTTGGCTATATGGCTCCAATGGCCGTTTTTGATACGTTTGGCATCGTTGCCGAAGAAACAGGGGGGCATGTTCCTGCCGCTTACGCAGTGACCTTGCTGGCCATCTTGTTTACCGCGGCGAGCTACGGGAAAATGGTTCGCGTCTTCCCGTCGGCCGGGACAGCGTATACGTACACGCAGCAAACGATTCATCCGTATGCCGGGTTTTTGGTAGGGTGGGCCTCGCTGCTCGATTATTTGTTCTTGCCGATGATCAACGCTTTGCTGACGGGTGTGTATCTTTCGTCCGTATTTCCCGATGTGCCGACCACGTGGTGGATTATCGGGTTTATTGTCCTGATTACTTTATTAAACGTATTTCGCGTGACAGTAACGGCATCCGTCAACTCGTTTCTGGTGCTTTTTCAGATCGCCGTCGTTATTTTGTTCGCCGGACTGGCTATCCGTGGCTTGATCAATGGAGATGGGCTGGGCCAGGTGCTGAACATTCGTCCGTTCCTTTCTGCTGATTTGTCGGTAGTCGCTCTGCTGTCGGGGGCATCGATCCTCTGCTTTTCCTTTTTAGGCTTTGATGCCGTCACTACGCTGACAGAGGAGACGGTAGATGCGAAAAAGACGATTCCCCGGGGAATTTTGCTGGTTGCACTGGCCGGGGGAGCGTTGTTCATTACCGCTTCGTATTTCATGCAATCGCTGTTTCCCGATGTTTCCGTATTGTCTGACCCGGAAGCAGCTTCCGCAGAAATCGCCCTGTTTATCGGAGGCTCCGTCTTTCAGCTGATTTTTTTGGCGGCTGCTTTGTCTTCGACGCTCGCCTCCGGTCTGGTGTCGGTGACGAGTGTAACGCGGCTGTTGTACGCGATGGGCCGGGATGGTTATTTGCCGAAAAAGTGGTTTGGCTACATACACCCGAGACTGAAGACGCCGCTGCTTAACGTGCTGCTGGTCGGAACGCTGATGCTGGCTGCCTTGTATCTCGATTTGCTGACGGCTACGTCCTTTATTAATTTTGGAGCGTTGATCGCGTTCAGCTTCGTCAATCTGAGCGTCATTGCCTACTTCCTGAGACAAAAACAAGAAAAGCGTGCGACGGATTGGTGGGGGTATTTTCTGGCTCCGCTGATCGGGACAGCCTTTCTCGCATTTTTGTGGGGCAGTCTCCATGCGAAATCGATGATATTGGGACTTTTGTGGACGTTTGTCGGGCTTGTGTATTTGCTTTATTTGGTCAAAATCAAAGGCGCCAAACTGGAACTGATGAAGTTTGAGGAATAGGACGATACTTGCTTGAAGAAAGCCTTCCTGTGCTGCGAGTGCGCATGGGGAGGCTTTTGTTTATTCAACTTTTCTATAACAAGTGCGGGAGCGGGTTTTTTGGTAGACGCCAAAAAAGGTGTGGAGTAAACTGGCATCAGGCAATATTCCAAACGTTAGCAATTGACATAAAGGAGGTACATTTTGATGCAGACTTCATTGTTTCGCCGCCAATGGACGACAGTCGATTACGTGCTGATTGTCGTTACAGCGGCATTATATGCAGTTGCCATTATCATGCTGGCTAATATCAAGCTCATTCCTTCCGTACCGATTCGTCCGGCGAATGCCTTGCAGCCTGTTTTCGGCATGCTGTTCGGCTTGCCAGGTTGCATTGGCCTTGCTTTTGGCAATATGGTCAGCGACCTGTTGACCGGAGGAGCACCGCCACATGCAGTTGCGGTCGGGTTTTTCTCCAACTTTTTGGGAGGTTTCATCGGCTTTCTCACGGTGAGTCACCCGGCGCTGAAAACCAAACGCAGCTTCCTGCAATATTTTGTGTTCGTCGTTCTGATCAGCTCTGCTGTCGTGGCGTGCGCGATTTTGGTCAATGTGGCGCTCGGTCTGACGCCGATGGCGATTGCCTCTCTGTTTATTCCTACTGTGTTTTTGAACCAGGCGATCTCGACGGCGATTCTCGGCCCGATCCTGTTGAAGCTGCTGTACCCGTTTGTGAAGCGCTCCGGTCTGTATCGCGGACGACCGTTGCAGGAATACAGCTATCTCGGGCCTGAAAGCAGGATCGCCCAGTGATTCAGGAACCGCTGTTGCAACTGCAAGAGGTACATTGGCACTACGAAGATTCTCCGACCCCGGCGCTTACGGATGTGAGTCTTTGCTTGTATCCGGGCGAAGTAGTCGGGGTGGTTGGCCCGGCGGCAGCGGGAAAGACGACGCTTTTGCTGGCGCTTGCGGGGTTGATCCCGGCCAATTACGCAGGCCAGTTTGCGGGAAAACGCCAGGCGCAAGGGCAGCAGGGCGTTGTCTTCCAAGACCCGGAGACACAGTTTATCGGGCTGACGATTGAAGAAGAGCTTGCGTTTTCGCTGGAAAATGTCGGGTGCTCCGATGAGCAAATCGAGCAAAGAATCACAGAAGTGCTGCAACTGGTCGGTCTTCCCGGGTTTGCCGATCGCTCTCCTTTTGAATTGTCAGGGGGAGAAAAGCAACGTGTAGCAATCGCGTCTGCCCTGACGAATGGCCCGCAAGTATTGCTTCTGGACGAACCGACATCCGAGCTTGATCCATTGGGAGCGCGAGAAGTATTCGCGCTCTTGCAACGGTTGAAGCAGGAAAGTCAGATGACCATCGTCGTATCCTCTCATGCGACAGAGGAGTTGGCCACTTTTTGCGACCGTCTGGTGCTGCTGGCAAAAGGGCAGATTGTGCTCAACTTGCCTGTAAGAGACTTTTTTGCCCGGACAGATGTGCTCGATCAGCACGGCATTTTTGTCCCTGATGTCATCCGCCTCTACCATCTGCTCTGCCGCGAAGGCGTGCTTGCCGAAACGGCAGGCCCGTTGCCGCTTACGGTTGAGGAATTGGCTGCGCGATACAGAGAGGCACAGCTTGTTCGGGAGGGAAGCGTGTGAGCAGCGTAATTGAACTGGACGATGTCTGGTACGGATACGACCGGGAAAAGCCGGTATTGAACGGAGTATCCTTGCAGATACGGCAAGGAGAGTTCGTCGCGGTCATCGGGGGAAACGGCTCGGGAAAAACTACGCTCGCCAAGCATTGCAACGGTTTGTACAAACCGAGCAAAGGCAGCGTAAAAGTGAACGGCTGCGACACGAAAACGATGTCGACCGCCGAACTGGCCCGCACGGTAGCCTATTGCTATCAAAACCCTGACCATCAAATTTTCCACTCTACGATAGCGGCAGAGGTGTCTTTTGGCCCGAAAAATATGGGCTGGCCTGCGGAAAAGATCGAGCAAGCGGTGAACGAGGCGCTTGAAGCCGTCGGATTAGGCGGAATGGGCGAGGCAGAGCCTTACTTTTCCAGCAAAGGCACGCGGCAAAAGATTGCCGTTGCTTCGATTTTGGCGATGAAGCCCCAGGTCATCGTGCTGGACGAGCCTACTACGGGACTCGATTATCGGGGGATGCTGGAAATGATGGAGCTTGTCCGCCGCTTGCATGCAGCTGGTCACACGATCATCGTCATTACACACGACATGCGGTTGGTGGCGGAATACGCCGAGCGTGTGCTGGTCATGCATCGGGGAAGTCTGGTGTGTGACGGCGATCCGCAAAGCGTGTTTGCTGCGCCTGACATTTTGGCATCCGCGCAGGTGGAGGCACCCGCTGTTTATCGGTTTGGCGAAGCGGCGGGGATGAAAGGGCCGCTTCCGCTCACTTTGCAACAAATGACTCAAAAAATCGCGGGAGGTGGGCAATGGCGATGAAGCATGCCCATCCGAGCTTCGTTTTGCTGATGTTTCTTCTGCTTGGCCTGCTGCCGTTTCTGTTTCAAGACCCGAGAGCGCTGGCTGTGGTCTGGCTGTGCAATCTGGTGCTGATCGCCAGGCTGGGGTGGAAACGTTCGATGGTCAAAGCGTACGCGCTGGTGGGCGGAGTGGGCGCGGTTTTCGCGGCGATTACATGGCTGCCGTTCACGAACGTAGGCGTAGCGTACTGGAGCGGCAGCGTTCCATTGATCAATTACCCGCTGCAAGTAACCGATATCGGCGTGCTCTGGGCGTTGGGAATGGGGCTGCGCCTGGCGAATGTGGCGCTTTTGTCGATGTACTATTTGCTCTCCACTTCGCCGAGAGAGATTGCGATGGGCCTGCGCGGGCTTGGCGTCCCGTTTTCCGTCAGTTACTTGCTGTCGCTTATTTTCCGCTTTATTCCGCTGGTGAAAAATGATCTGGCGACGATCCGCGAAGCACAGATGGTGCGAGGGATGTCGACGGTGGAAGGCAATGCTTTTGAGCGCATCAAAAAATACGGGTTTTTGCTAGTTCCGCTCATTTTCAGTTCGCTGAAGCGCGTGCAGCTGATCGCCAATGCGCTCGATGCCAAAGGCTTTCAGATCAGGAACAGCCAGCATCGGTTTTACCGCAGCAAGCGCTGGAAAAAGGCGGAGGTCGTCATGCTGTTGGCAGGTGTCTGTGCGGTTGCCTCGCTGTTTTACATCGCCCGGGTGCATCCCGAGCATATTGGCGTCCTCATTCCGGGACGAATTTGACAGGGGAGGAAGCCATGAAAGTTGAGCAGGTCAAACATGTAGAGGTCGAAGCCGGGCGACTAGAGTACAGTGTGTCAGGCCATGCAGATGCTCCGGCGCTTTTGCTGCTGCATGCGATTCGCAATACGCGGCACCTGTTTGCTTCGCTGTTACCCGAGCTAGCAAAGCATTACCGGGTGGTGGCGGTCGATTTGCGCGGTCATGGCAACTCTACGGATCGCGGCCCGTTTGCTTTTGAGCGGATCGTCGATGACTTGGCCTGTCTGCTGGAGCAGGAAGGGCTGAGCCAAGTGGCGATTGTGGCGGCTTCGTTTTCGGCCGTGCCTGCGCAAATGCTTGCCGTCCGCGAACCGCAGCGGATTGCCTCGCTGGTGTTGCTTGATGGCGGTTACTACTCCCTGGGAGCGATGCCGGGCTTTGAGCATGATCCTACGGTCGAGCGCTTGTCATCAACCCGGTTTCAAACGGTAGAGGAAGCGGAAAGGCAATTTGCCAAAAGGTATGGCGGAAGGAAGCTTCCGGCAGGCTGGATGAGCACAGAGCTTGTGCGCAAGGAGGACGGCGGCTTTGGCTACCGTTTGCCGCGGGAGGCGTTTGACGGCTACTTTCATCAGTACGCGACATATGATCTGGATGAGCTGTGTCGGCAGCTGACGTGTCCGGTGCTGTTGCTTCTGGCAGATGAAAATCACTTGCCGGATGAAGCGCAGCGGTCTTTCTTCCGAGAAGCGGTCGCCAAATACCGGAGCGCTGTGCCGCAAGCGCAGGTGAGGACGATCGCCAATTCCTTGCATTTGTTGATGGTGACGCATCCGGATGAAACCGTGAATGAAATCAACCTGTTTTTGCATCGCTAAAAGGGACAAGCATCTGCTTGCCCCTTTTCTTTTTGTACTTTTGTCTATCGTTTTGCCTCGCGGAACAGCTTGTCCAGCTCGTCCGCCATTTTGTTGTCCCCTTTTTTGTCCCGCAAATGCTTTTTGACTTTTTCCAATGCGTCTATGCCTTTTTTCGAGCTGACTGTCCAGACTTGCGCGTCTGTTCCATACGAACGTTCTACTACGGTGCGCGCCTGGGCAAACAAGGCAGAGCGATCGCTGGTGCCAAGCACGCCTGTCGTGTTGTTTCTTGCCTGCTGTCCAGCCAGCCCGCTCGGCGTGTCGTTTCCTCGGCTGCTGCTGCCCGTATAGCTGCCGAGCAAGTGGGCTTGCATCGGGTCGATGGAGTTGATGGAGGCTTGGTTGGCAGTGGTTGGGGCGAGGAAAACCCAATCGCCGACGATTAGCGCTTGTACACCGTGGACGCCTGCCGCGCCGAGTTGCGCCTCCAGCTTGGTCGAAGGGCCGCCGCTGTGCAGATGCGAGCTTCCGATCGAACTGTACAGACCGTGGCCCATGCCGCTAAATGTCGTGCCATGAGAGTTGGTTGTCAGCTTTTTGTCCCGGTCTACGCTGGGAATGACCGTCTCGCCCATTCCAGCAGGGTGTACAGTTTGGGTTCTGGCTGGCTCTTGCGGGGCGGCCTGGTTGTTACAGGCGGTGAGCAGCAGGGCAATGCCTACTCCGGCTCTGCCTGCCCATGTTCCAAAGCGCTTCATCAGTATCCCTCCAAATTATGCTTGCTGTATTGGTAACCATATCCTTTGAATGTGTTTTGGAAATTATGTGTGGTGCATGCTGGGAAAATTTCCGCGAAATGCGTTTAGCCTGTCGCGAAAATGCGCAAACCATGGGATAGAGACAACTGGAGGTGGTAGATTTGGCAGAATCCAACAACAAACATGAGCAGCCAGTGTCACGGAGACATTTTCTGAAAAACACAGGGCTTGTGCTCGGTGGTCTGGTCGTGGGCGGAGTGGCAGGCAGTCTGCTACGCAAGCCGGAAGCACCGCCACAACCGGGAGCGACACC